>Ga0116227_10002556_pt1 | contig 41159 bp, 27 predicted proteins | sample S1TSphgellanicum_FD_89693 | JGI IMG/M metagenome (GOLD analysis project Ga0116227, IMG submission 89693) | Host-associated microbial communities from peat moss isolated from Minnesota, USA - S1T2_Fb - Sphagnum magellanicum MG | ecosystem: Host-associated > Plants > Peat moss > Unclassified... | reverse complement strand
TTTTTTTTTTTTTTTTTTTTTTTTTTTTGTTTATGTTTGTTTCATGTTTTTTTTTTCTATTCTTATTTTGTCTATCTTCATTTTATTTATTTATTTAGTTTCTAGTGGGCACCCGTGACCTTCGAACACGATGAAGTCCCTTGTTTAAATTCATGTTTTAGTTTTTTTTTTAAACTTTTATTTTTTTAATTTTTTATCCCAGATGAGGAGATGGATGATGGAACGGATAGATGAAAAGGACAACTGGACATCATCGCAAGTGAACAAAACCAAGAACATTATATAAATAGATGTATTAGAGAGTGGGTAGCCTATTGCTTATTCTAGGCCAGAGTGAACAAGCCCTCACCAATGCACCATGCAGGATGAATGATATGTGAACAGAAAATGCTTTTATCATTAGATCTCTCATAGGTAGTCAGGGTGACTAGCTATGTACTAACTATTAACCATCCAAATGTATCCCAATACCCAAATGCCACTAAGTGCATTACCTACTTACTGACCTCTAAATAACAAAAAGCATCCCAATGGCATAATTCACAGGCTGAATTGGCCATTACAGAAATTTCATTATTCAAATCCTTCTAACTGTAACACCCAAGAATTGGTTACTCCTACCATCTATCGATGAAGCAAGGTAATTTGTTTGTTTTGTTTTGTACTGATGATATTCACTGAACCGGGGTGCTTCAGATCATGTTCTTGCTCTCAAGGAGGAGGGGTGCATTGGCTTGGTTTCATGGTGTTTGGATTTGCAAAGTAGAAGTTCTTGAATATTGAATGATTTCTTCACTGAAAATTAATTTAAATCGTAGCTGAAATTTTTGAAGGAATTAGAATGTGCCTTTGGTGTTATTGGAAAGATCTTGATTAGCAGGATTTAATGGAATTTATTTGGTAAGATTTGGATTCAGAATGTGGGAGATATTGATTTTTGAGTGATTTCTGCCGCTGAAAATTCAAATAATTTCCGAAAAATCAGGTTTTGGAAGGAAAAATTAGTAGAGAATGGGTTCACACTTGGGCCAATGGCACAGGCCACACAAGTCTGTCTATGAAGGAAGGTAGTTTGTTTTGTGGTTATGAGGTCCATTGAACCTAAAGGCTTCAGATCATGTTCTTGGTGTATTTGGAAAGCTCCAACAAGGAGGGGTGCATGGGCTTGGTTCCATGACATTTGGACTTGCAGTGCAAAAGTTCTTGAATATTGAATGAATTCTTCACTAAAAATTAAATTAAATTGTAGCTCAAAATTTTGGAGGAAATGGAATGTGCCTTTGGTGTTGTTGGAAAGATCTTGATGAGCAGGACTTAACAGAATTTATTTGGTAAGACTTGGATTCAGAATGTGGGAGATATTGATTTTTGAGTGATTTCTGCCGCTGAAAATTCAAATAAATTCCAAAAAACCAGGTTTTGAAAGGAAAAATCAGTTGAGGACGTGGTAACACTTGGGCCAATGGCACAGGCCACACTAGTTTACATTAAGGAATGCACTCTGGTGGCCAATTATGAAAGGGCCACAAAGTTTGCCTTGCTGAGCTTGCCTAGTGATAACCAGAAAAATCAGTCACCAAGGACCCATTATCTAGTACATAGGAACCAGTTACAGGTTACATTCCAGTACTTACTTACCTATGATACTTACCCACTTTAATAAAGCTAGTTACCTAGTGTAGGGTAACAGCTGAGGACGGGGCATTCTCTAAATAACAGGCCCTTGAGGCTGAAGGCATAGGACCTGTTAGTTCAAGAACGCCTCACCCTGAGGGCATTGCATGGTGTAAAAATTGATACAAAGGGAGGGAGGCACAACCCATGTTCAAAATGCGGGAAAGACCTTTTGATTTCTTTTCTTCAAATGAGAAAGGGCTATTTACTACAATTCAATAATAATATTGATGTGCACCGGGAGTCATTTAAGTTAGTGTAGAATTCGTTGTAGCTTCGGAGATAAACGTTTTGAAGTTAAACTAATTAACTTAATATCCATTTTTATTCCATAAACAGGCACTCAATGCTAACATATCATTTGTTTCACCCACCAAGTCCAATTGTCAGACCATTTTAATTTGGTTAAAAGTTAAACCCTTCATCATATTTTTTTTGACAACGCTGCTTGACCAAAGATATTAAGTTTGTGTAATTCAATCCTTGAGGTAACATGGCCTATCCGATCATTCACGTGTAAATAATTCATCAAGCTTAGCATTAAAAAGATGGATACGACACAAAATTTGTATGGAATGCATATTAGAAATTTAGTATTAGAATTTGTTTCCTCTAATGCTTCCAAGCTGTGCCTCCCATTATATTGCCCACAGTTACTTTGTCAAATTTCCATACAAACTGCAGGTCATCAATCAACTCCATACACACTTGTTATTATCTTTTGAATTTGATACCAGGTTTTCTAATCCCTTTTACATATGTGGATAGCACATGATATTTGTCACTCTTATCAATGCCTATCCAAGTGATAATATTTGGATTTTGTTAACACCTACTACTTGGCAATTACAATAATGGGTGCTCAAATCTTCATCATCAATACATTAATATTCCCAAGAGTAATAAAATTTAATAATATTTTTTCATGAAATTGATGCTTGTTGGTTCCATAATAAAAGCAAAATTCGTAATGAAACATCGATAAAATTATGCCATCTCATTGAAAATTTTAATATGTTTATATTAGGATTCATGACTTGAGTTCTTACTACAAACACATTGGGTACTACTGTTGTAGTGTTTGGAAAAATAGGTTGATGAACATTCATCATCTTTTCCCTCAATAATTGCCTTAGTCTATCATCAACAAATGGGCAACAATTCAACATGTCTTACTTATGACAGTATGAATAGGTTACAGTTCCAACACTTCGGTTTCCTCTTTAAACCAGTCTATGGTGTGATACTTGTGATCTTTCACCTTGACCATGTGTTGATCTCGCTAGCCAAGTGCCTTGTTGGTATGTGATTTCTTGTCAAACAATTGTTGGCCTTTTTTAGGGTTTAACAAGTTCTAAATTTGGTATGGAAACTAATTGAATTGAAGGTTTTCAATCAATGTGACAAAGTTGCTCTAACTTGTTGAGTAGTTGAAGTTGTTCAACATTCGAATTAGTGGGTACCAAATCAATGTTGGTAATCAATGGTGGGTTTTGAAAACTAATAGATGTTGCAATTGGTGTAGGTGCACTAGTTTTAGATAAATAGTAACCTAGGGTTACATATTGCCATGGTTGTTTTGGGAAAACAACTTCATCAAACAACTGAACAAATTCATGATTGTCATCATGATGAACACATCTCCTTACCTATGGTTGGGTTGATGTATGTGGTGTTACTACATGAGTGGTTGAGAATGCAACTTGGTTTTTCTACACAACCGATTCGGTTGCATTTTGATGTTGATTAATGGCTTCCCCCCTTTGTGTTGCATTTATGTTTGGTGCATTCACATGTTCATTTCCCATAGGTTGCACTTGATATTCATCTTGCTCTTGTGCAGGTTTTGGAACAGGCTGATGTGTAACATGTTTTAGTTGTTTATTAAGACTTGTAATATATATTCTTGACATTTTCTAAAATCAATAAGTTCTAGGAAAACCTTTTCATTAGTTTTTAACATAAAACTAGAATGACCCCTCCCAACAATGAAGAATTTGTAAAAAATTTCTTTTACAATTTGGGTGTTAATCTCCATAAAAAGTTTTACACTAACCTCACCCTATCTTTTAATGTTTTCAAACTAAATTAAGAAACAGAAATTCGAATCCTAAACTTGACATAGAACAAATCAAATTAATACAAACCAGAATTTCAAATAAATTTGCTATTCGGATCTGATCTACTAAAATCAATAATTCTAACCAAAAATTCTAAGCATGATGGCTTTTAAATCTAATCCACTGTGTGATGACCAAATGTTGGTTGGTTTTTTTATTCCTAGTAAGTTTTCAACTTCTGACTCTTTTGACAACATGTTCTTAAAACAATAATAGGTACATTAATACTAAAATTCTAAATTTATCTACAACTCCTATACTTAACATGTAGTCAAATTGCACAAAGCTTCAAGAAAATCTTGTTAAAAAAATATATGTTTTCATGTTTCCAAGTGAAAAAGAAACACAAAATCAAAAATACATAAAAAATTATCCCTAAATAGGTTTGTCTTCTTAGTCTTTATACTAACTAATTCAAAATTCAAACAATCATATCAAACCATTTAAACATTCATTAATTAATACGAAGTTAACAATCCAAAATTTTAAAAAGTTACACCCTATCTAACCACCTATTCCACTACTTATTCTACCAACTGCAAGTTGAGTACCAACATATCAACTTGTCTATTCACCCAATGTAATGTTCCCTATCTCTTTTTGTAACCAGATGGATCAATGCCAGAAGTTAGGTTAATATAACATGTTGGTTGGACCACCTGATAAGTATAACAATTTGTCCTAATCTATAACTTGTTAGGTCATATTTTATTAAAGTTGGGTAACACCCACCTCAAAAAGAGCCAAAGTTACCTTTGGTTATGAGTAAGTCGATCTTTACGTTGTTTGTCTTATTTGTTGCTAATGTGAAAGTTCATATTGTTGTTAATGTTCTTTTTTATGAACTCACTTTACCAAAATATCCGTTGGAATGGGTTGGCCACAATTCCCTTTTATGCATGAAATGATTTTTTCCTTAGCCTCCCTCAAACCAATCATTATCTAGTTATGCAAAAGACGTGGCTAAATTAATGGCTTCGCTAGCCTCTCCACTTAAGTTGTTAAGCTTTCCGCCAAAAACCTTTATGTGCTTCAACATATGGGGCACAAACTTTTATAGAATTATGTATTCAGATTTGATTGATCATTGAGATTATTGTTGGGTGTCCACATGGCAAATTATCTCATTGTTTCAAGAACAGGTTCACAAGATTTTTTATTGTCAAAAAATATTTTGCCATGTGGGATTGTGTTAAAGAATATTTTATCATGTATGATTTTGTCAAAGAATATTCTACCACAATATGGATGGATATGTTAGAAAATATTATAATGACGTATGAAGAATATGTTTTAAAATATTTTTTTTGCTCATGCTCATAATCACATGCTCATGAAATAACATCCTTGGCTATAATCCATGGAGATTATTAATGCAAAGAGAGATTTGTTATAGTAGACTTAGGAGGAGGAGTAGAAGTACTTGGCCTTAAAGAAGCAAGCAAATGAATTTGAAGCAAAATTTACAACATTACAATGAGATAATCAATAGTTTAGAACATATTGTCGAGGAATAGGATGCAAAGATCCTAAAACTCAAATAGGAAATCTAAATTATTATGCAACTAAAAAATAAAATAGTTTTGGTGAAGGAGTCAACTCAAGTTACATGCAATAGATCAATATAGACTTTGCAGCATGATGTCGAACATGTACAAGCTGTTGTGAACACATTGACAACCATGGATCCATAGCTTTCTAAGCACAAACTACGGGAATATGATAGTCTTCTCATGCAAAATATTATCTTGAGAACCAAATAGAAGTCCATGAAATTAAAAACATTTGAAAATGATGATTGGTGGAATTTGGTACATGATATTTTGTAAAAAGATGTACATGGATGTTTGATGAACATTTAGAGCAAATGAAGCAAGTTATAGAAGGAAACGAAATGCACATAAGGAAGCCTGCCCATAATTTGTATATGTATCACCTTTTGTAACTCTATAAAACAACTTTGCATCATCAAACATAGACTAGTTTGAGGCAAATATAAGTGGAAAAACACATGAGGTGTAGTCAATAATACTTGAAGAAATGAAAGGAGGAGCTACCATGGAAGAAGTTATTGTCAAGCATGAAGATGTTCATGGGGTAGTAGTTACAAAAGTAATAGGAGTAATTATAATAACAAATACCTACAAATATAGAATCAATTGGGTATATGATAACATTCAATATATTTTAGTTAATATTGTTGGGTACAACTACTACAACAAGGACCATATCTCCATATGAAGTTGATAATGGTCATGTAGAGACCAAATGTATAACAATAGTTACATTAATAGATCAACCTTATAATGAAGGGTTATTTGTAGTAGAAGGGGAACAATCCATAGTTTAGGGAATGCATGTATAAGAAACTATAGTAGTGAATCAAGAGGAACATTTAGTCCATACAAAATAATATAATGATTCTATAATGGTTCTTGTTAATATAGATTTGTACTTTACCAATCATAGGAGCTCAAAGATGAAATCCAAAATTCAAGGGGGTAATGTTAAGGGCAGAACTATGTTGTCCCTATTAGACAAATTAGATAGAAGTGGAATGTAAATAATTGATAAGGTGGATAGAAAAGTAACAATATAAAGTAGGTTGAGTTGATTAGGATTTATGAAGAGTTTGAATTGAAGTTTATGGTGAAAACCTGAGAAGGATTTCTAAAGGAGTTATGAAGATGATTGAACATTCTTATTATCATGATGAGAACATTGAGTAGTTTAAAGATAAAGAGAAAAAAAATTTCATGATATAATTAAAGAACAATTTTGATGGAGAAAAACATTAATACTACAGTGTATTTTTGTTTCCTATTTTTTAAAAATTTCAATATGATATGGTCTAATTCTATTTTAGAATACTATAGAAGCAATAATTGTATATATATGTATTTTGGAATGTATTATGTGTTGGATTTTACTTTTGATTTCTATAGTTGTTGTTATATAGACTTTGTATGTTTCAAAATATGTTAAAATATAAAATTTTAGAATTAAAAAATGTCATAATATTAACATTTATTAGTACCTCTTCCAATCAATCTTGTGAGGATTATGAAGGGGCAAATTTGGACTCAAGTAGGGATTCTTCCAAACATAAACATGTTTGACATTTAACATATGAAATTGGTAAATTGACAACAATTAATGTTTTTTTGTGGCAAATTGTCACCATATGGCAATATAAAAAAACCTTTGGTGAACAACCTTAAGAATTTTAAGCTATAGGAAAAAAATCCATAATGTGATGACATGGATGGGTGGAATAATCATCTCATTGATTAATGATCTTGATCAAGTGTCACCCACACTGACCAATTACCCCTTTTGTTCGATTCTAGAAATATGATTTGTATTGCAAATTCCCTTGGCATATATTTCGAATTTGTCTACATTTCATTTTTTTAGGTTATTGTATAATTGAAGTTTACCTTTACCTATTGTTGGTTGATGGTTTTCTCTTTTCCAATTTTGTGATGTAGCCAAATCAACAATCACCCTCAAGAATATTTAGGCAACTTTGGTTATAAACCAAATATTAAATTAAAAAATTTAAAAGATATTTTAATATTTTTGCTACCTCTTGTAACATATTATAGAAATCTAGTGGTTTTAAAAAAAAATCAAATTCTAATAAATTTGGGCCATTTTTTTCAAAAAATCCTTTACATGGGTGAAATTGTTTTTTGGATGCATAGATGTGAAAATCCACTAGAAGAAAAACCATTGTGTTGGAGATGTGTTTGGAAGGTGGGAAAAACTATAATATATGCCAAAATGAAAAAGATTTGAATCTTTGAAGTCATTACTATTGCTTATCATGAAGTAATTTAGTGTTGTGTTAAGAAATGACCATGTATTGTGTCCCTTGTTGGAACTTGGAACCTAAAGACTTCCCTTGTTTGAACTTTAGGTATGAAGTATAAACTTACACTAGTATTATAAACTTAGTGGAGTTCATTTAACCCTCAAAATGTTAAGTTGTGAAAGGAAACAATATTTAAATTTATATTTCTTATGTGCCAAGTGCAACACAACTACTACTAACATTATTTTTTACTTATAATATTATAAATATTATCTTCTATGATATTGTTATTTGGATTGAATGAAATTAAAATGAAACGCTTTTTGAACCAATTCCAATGAAAGAGAGCTCAACTATTATGAATGCAAAACAACCTTTCATCTAATAGTTGATTGATCATTTGATTCATTCATTTTGCTTTATTCACCCTTTTTTTTGGTATGGTGTGATGGTTCAAAAGGCATTTATTTGGTCCATAAACTTCTTATTGAATTCAATTGTCTATTTGATGTTGCATGTTGAAACTAAGGTCCATATTACCAAGTTCAAACTAGAAACTATTGTAATAACACGGATAATTGCATGGGATTAATCAACAATTGTCACTTACCCATATGGAGAAAGAAATAGAATAAAAGGACTATATTGCACTCCAAAATCTTCTTATATGGTTTCTATTAGGAATGTGTTTGGCTAAAATATTGGATGTTGCAATGGTTTCAAGAGTGTTTGGTAACCCACCAACAACTTGATGTTTTTATGGTGTTGTTGCATGATTCTACATACCATAAATAGTTCTTTTCCAATGTTTAGAGACCAATTGATTCAAATCATTTTTGAATGAAACTTCAAATATGACAAAATGAAACAAGGATCTTGAATGTTAGTAATACAAAAGGGACTGCCAACATAGTCCTTGTTTTTTTTTTCCCATGTTGCCTTTGACCCGTCTAACATTTTCTTAGAATCATCCCCTGTAAGAAACACATTGTTCGAAAGTTGATTAGTTGGAAAAGCTTCAAACATCATGCTAATCGTTTCTTTGAAGAAAATAAAATATTTTCATTGTTTCTTTTGTTTTATCCTTTTAACTTCAAGTGTTGTTGCATCATCAAAGACCTACCATCTTTTATAGGTTTCATTTCCTTGAAGATTTTACAATAGTTCATCAATTATTATTTTTTGTTTTTGAAAACTATTTTTTACATGTGCACTATTGAGAGGCCTCCCACGTTCTACAAATGATGATCTTGAATCATTTTGCAAAAGTTCATGTGCTATTCCTTTAGGGCTTCATGAGTTCATCTACAAATATTCCTAGACACTAAATTGAAAGTTTCTTTTAAAGCATGTTCCTATTTGTCTTCTATAGACTCCTTGAATGATTCCTTGAATACTTTTGTAGGTTTGTAAAAAAGTCCTTGAATTATCCTACAAATGTCTTGAAGTTTTTTTGTATGCCTATTTGTTTCCTGACATTTCTTTCAAAAAACTTTTTAATGTGTTTCTTGCATGTTCCTTTTTAAAGTATTCATGCATGTTCCCTTGAAATAGTCCTATGGATTTCCTTATATAGTTCCTTTGAAATATCCATTATGCTTCTTGAGGTTCTTTGTTTCATGAAATTTCCTTTGTTGATGTAATTACTTTCTATTTTTGTGGGTTTGTTAATAAGGTGGGTCCTAATTCACATGTGAAATATATTTCTTCATAGAGTTCCATTTCAAAGTATTCATGTACATGTTTAGATTGAAACCTTCAACTATTTCATAATTTTAAAAAAGTTTTAAAGTCTTTTGTGTTTCTTGATATTTTAAGTCATTTCAAAAAAAAATTCATGTGTTTACTAATGCACATTTAATATTTTAATGTAAGTTTCCTTTGTAAATTCTTACACAAATTGCTTTTGATTTTTCCTAAATCATTACCAAACAACTTTGTTGTGTGTGTAGCTTGACTTTTTCAATAAATTCAAATCATAGCACCAAGACATTGACATTAGGCTAACAACATTTTCAAACCTAAAGCCTTACTTTGTGAAGAAGCAAAAGGACTTTAACACCTATTGTTGTAAGTATCACCAAACAATGATTGAAATCAAGAAATCATAGTATAGCACAATGTTAGGTCCACATCTAAAATTTAGTATCCTTTTCCTTCCCATCAAATATAACCCACTTCAGTTAGGTACATTTATCCTATTGCTTGTTTAACAATCAAGTTAAACAAATCTTTATGATTAATTAGGAGGTATAATACAAGGGCGTTAAAGTTGGATTTTGTAATATGCATGCATTGGTTGTGCATAATGGTGATGATTCTAGGTGTTGTTGTGGTGGTGAAGTTGTTTGTGGCAACCCTTTGGGCACCGCACTTGTGAATGGAAATAATATCAACTATCAAGCTAGTCAACACACCTTCAAAGCAAGCTTAGAGCTATGGGAGAAGATATTATGTCCACAACAAGAAAGTGAGGCATTTTTAAAACTACAGTGCATTCGCATTAAATGTTAACATTGTGGTTTCCAAAAATTACCATTGTGTGATAAAGAAGTAGATGCTACCAACACAAATATGATGTCATGGCATCATCTTGAAAAGGTTTTTACAAGGAACATTAAGGCTAGAGAACGAAAAAAAAATGACAAGGCTTGAAACCAAGTTGACCAATCCCCTAGGATTCCTAACATTTTCCCTTCAAAAGGTGCAAGAATTTTCATTCATAACAACATAAGCAATGTTAAATGCTCTAGATATCCAAATTATAACATGGTGTCAATGTTTCCAAACTACTTATAGAAGGAAGTCATGTTTTATTGAAACCTTGAACTTGGGATGTTTAAAGTTGAAGATGGTTTAAAATTTTGGAAGAAAACCATTATATGGTAGTTGAATGTTATAAGGTTTTGTGTGTGGAACTTGGGTTGTAGTGTCGCAACCCCACTTGGAAAGAGTGTGAGGATGAAACTCACACTTCCGAAATGGGGACTTGGGAGTCCTCCGGGACTCCCGAAACTTTAGAGTTCGATTGCAGGGGTCAAAACACCTTGCATTGGAATGTTATTTATATCATTGAAAAGTTATCAAAGTGTAGATGTCGAAAATGGCCTCGCATGGACCATTTGGACATTTTCAGCACAAGTTATGGCAAAAAGAAGGGCCGAGAGTCAAATTGACGGTTTGACTCCCGACCGCTAAAAGTTGGGAATCAACCTAAACTTGATGTGTTCAGGTCAAATACGACACACTATTGGAAAGCTCTGAAGGAAAGCTACAAGTTTTCTTTAGACCTCATCCCAATTAGAGGTCTGAGCAAAGAGTTATGACTTCACAAAGTCTCGGGAGTCCAAACCAGGACAGTTTCGGGACTCCTTCTTGGAAGTCCCGAAACAAAAAGCAATTCGGATGTGGGTGCTGCGGAAAGGCATGAGTATACCATATGGGGGAAGGTGGTGGCTTCCTTCGAGTCTAGGCTGTGGTGAGTCATGTGAGTCCAGAGTTGCTCGTGGCTTATCCTAGCACCAAAGGTATTCCAAAATGTGAATTAACCAACTTGTTGGTTGGTTTGATGCAGGTTCAAGTAAGTAAAGTTTGTCACTCTTCCTAGTCTCATCCCAGAGCTTTAGCACGCCCCTCTACCCCTTCTAGTGCTGAGAGCTGGGAGCGTGCCTCGAGTTCCTCACAATTCCGTTATTGAGTAACTTAGACCCATCTTGGGTCTAACTAGGAACTTGGGAGCGCGTCATTTAGTAAATTCATAGACATTGCTTTATAATTCTTTGTTTTCACATGTAAAAATACTATTTAGGATCGTAACCATATGCCTTGTTATCATGTCCCCCTTGTTGCTTCCAAATGCAAATGCATGGATGATAACCAACCCTTGGAAAAATAGGTAATGGAAGCACAAGACTTTCACCAAAGAGCAATGTGTATGTGGTACATTTGCTTGAAGGTCTTTACCTTAATATCCATGATAATAGGTGCAATTATATTCTTAACAGTGGATACAACATTGTTAATGATATGAAAGTTAAGAACCAATAATGTGATTAAGGCTATAAAGACAATTCTATTTTGCTAATATTATAGAGAAATAATCACAACCACTAAAGCCGATTACTCAAGCCAAAAAGAATATAAATTCGAAAATAGCCACCATGCACATGAAAATTGTGAAGTAGGCATGACATAACAATGGAAGTTGTCACATATTTATTGTTGAAATTGGCTAACAAGGTACATTAGTGAATTAGGATGCCAGTAAAGGATTATTGGCAAATCTTGTAGGTAAGGTGGATGATTTAATGACCTAGGGAATTGACATGGATGTATGGAAGTATGAATACATGGCGTCAATGAATCAATTACGGTCATCTTTGAATGACATCATTGCCATGCAAAAAGCTATTGTTGAAAGGCTTAGTGTTCAAGGGTCTACATAATGGGGTGGGCTCCCAAATGAATTAATGTCTATTATTGAGAACCACAACCATGATAGATAGGATATCACAAAAACACAAGAGAGGATGGGTGTTGTGCCTATTTGACTTGAAAATGGTGGTGTTATTGTCATGGCTACCAAAAAACCACATTAAGGCAATGTTAATGCTCAAGGAGATTTTGAAATTATTGCCACAAGAGCAATGCCATCATAGGTTCAATGTGGCGTGCCTCCATTACTACAAAATGTGGGTGCAATTCACTAGTCCCAGTTCACTAGACCAGTGAATTCATTGTTTCTTCACTGGTCCCCATTCACTACAACCAGTGAATTCACTCAAAATCCAGTGAAATAACTTGGTGTACAAGGACACCTTTTGTTGTAGTGTTCCCAAACAAAAAAAATTTCTTTTTCAATATGTTTAGGCTTATTATAGTCGCATTTATTATAAGTTGTGATAACATAAGTAATCAATAGGGTATGTCACTATGTTATACTTGGTCAATGGGTCTAATATCCTCCAAGTTGCTATAAGAAAGGAATATGGGTTGCTTGAAATCAAAGTTAACATCTAATGTAACACCCATGTAGGTACGAAAGGTTGCACTCCATACTTTACGTGCGTGTGTTGAAGAATCTCTAGTACTGTGTAGTTTGGCAAATGTCTACTATTTGTTGGGTTGGCATGCAATTTGCACACCATGTTGTATGGTCAAAGATGCATGTATTCATGACATTTGTGGTTGGTTTAGTAGTTGGAACATATAAGTAAATTGACTGAAGTTAGTTGTTAGTGTAGTCTTGCATTGGAAGTTATGGAACAAAACCCATGGGGCAATGTTGAAGGCATATAATCTATATTACTTAAGGATATGGGCAGATCATGGGGTGAACTTGTGAGCAAATTTTTTTTGGATTACTTGGCCAATAATTGCAAATTGTTTGAAATGTGCAATAATTTAATAGTTCCAAATTGGTGTATTTATTGTATGTGTGTAGGACCCAAAGGCCAATTTGCTAAAAACAAACAAAAGTACAAAGTGCAACAACAAAGCTTAAATTCCAACATAGGTACATGTGATCTTGCCAAACACATGCATGGAAAGATTTGGGATATAAGTTGAAAACGACTTGGTATTTTAAGAGAGGTTGATTTTGAAATCTTATGGTTAATATATACCTAATTTTGGTGGATGGTGGCTATATTTGTTGAATAAATATGGTGTTTTGATGTAGCTCTAAATTTCTTATGTGGTTGTTACACATGCAAGTACAAATTGACATTAAAGTCTTCCTTTGGGATGCAATTACCAACATGAAGGCTACCACTATTGTGGTATGTGGGTTATAAGGATCACAAATTGGGGAAAAGGCCATACCTGATGGTTATATGGATGTGGAAGTAATTGATGTCTTCATACCATCTATAATAGTACCATTTGTTGAGATAACAAAAGATCTAACATTTTGAAAATTATGGGACTTAAAAGGTTGTGTCTACATTTGGTTAAGGAAGTTCCTCATGTTCTCATAGACACATTTCTAAAAATTAGGTTTGTCACTATAAAAGCAATAGTTATGTGGATTGATGGGACACTAATTATAAAATGTGCCTAATTGTGTTAATAAACAATGAAATTTTCAAGATGTTATTCCCATGGGCTCCAAATCCTTATAGGAGCATGTAGTTAATGAAGAAACATGAACATAAAGCTTGTTTTATTTTTACAAATTGTTTATCAACTGCTATGTTCAAAATCATGTTAATAATCAATCTTTTAAATTCAATTTCATGATTGGATTATGATGGTCTACCATTTTGATAAGTAGTTTGGAAGGAACCTAAACCTCAGGCAAACCATCTACAAATCTTATGCTTGAAACCTAGTTCAAATGTGAAGTAGGTTGTTTGGTCTCTTGTAATTTTGGGCTAGGTTTAAAACACATCATTTGTTCAAAAGAAAAGCCACTAAAAATCCTAAAAAATTGACAAAATGCATTTTGACATGTTAACTTAGAGCATGAATTGTTGAAAAAATTGCTACCCCAAAACCTTAAAATAATGTCAAGTCCAAAGGTGTCATGTGTCACCATATAACTCACTAAGATATATAACACCCTTGAAAACCCTATAAATTTGGGCTATTTTTTTAGTTAACACGTGTCATAACAAAATTCTTTGGAAAATTTCATTCATCCTAAACCCTAAAAAGTTGGCCACATTTGGAAATGCCATGGGGCACCATTTAGTTTGCTTAAAAAAATTTATTTGGCTTGTTATAGGATGTAGACATTGAATCAAACATGGATTCAACAACTATGAAATATGGCATAAAATAAGGGTGCAAATTGTTTAACAGGAGCCATTAAAGCAAAGCACCCTATCCTTCACATTGTCTTTAGGAGGGAAATTTTCCTCTGACGAGAGCCATGTGCCAACATGTTAGTAACTAGGTCAAAAATCCCTATTTTGACCCATAAAGTTCAAAATTGGTCATGAGTTGCAAGGTTTTTGTGCAAGAAAGGTCAATTATGTGCAAATGGGTCAATCTAGGGTTGTTTTCTTCCATGATAGAGTATATGAGGTGAGAGGCACAATTGAGTTATTGTATTTTGGATTGAGTGTGTGTTTTTGTTAAAAGTTCTATCTTATGTTGGAACCTTTTTCCCTTTAGAATTGTCAACTTTTTTGAAAGGATAGATAGGCATTTACATGTGTTTTTATCGATTTATTTAGGGAGTCCATTCACAATTGGGGTACCAAAAAGGAGTGTCTACCAAAAAAAGGACTTTAATGAACAATTTTAGATTTTTGTAGTGTCTAGTATATTACAACTATGGTGTATTTTTGTGTTCCTACAATTATATTATTGAAAAAACAAGCTTTAAAAAAAATCCAACAATTATTGGATGTTGTATAAAATTACTTTTGAGTCAAAGGACTCGAAAGGAATCGTGTCCATATTACAATTTTTTGTTAAAGGAATATAAAGCAATGCATATCATGATGCAATATTCAAACTTTTTATATAAGAAAAACACACTTCCTTTTATGCAACTAAATGTTCATCATGTCAATTTGATGAAAAAGAAAATTACATGAAAATTTCAAAGTCTTAAAATTTTGAAGCAAAAGGTTGCAATGGGAATGATTCCTTTATTGAATAATTTGGCTACTTTTTTATATCCATTAGGTTCAAATTTTCTAGCTTTAGATGCATGTCACATGTGCAAAAAATAATAATATGAAAAAACATGTTTAGTTGATTTTAGAAGCCAATTTTTGCATTTTTAATGTTTCTGCTTGCAAACCAAAATATTCATGCACAATTATGTACGCATGTGAAATTTATCACCGCCACCATATGAATCATCTTATATTGGACTATTTGATTTTTCTCACTATAATTTGCTCCATGTAAATGTTAATTGTAGAAAGTAACTTTAAGAAAGTCTTGTCCAGTTCTTTTTCCTTTTCTTAGTACCTCAATCATGAATGGACCTTAGGCATGACCCTCTTGCTTTAGGTTTAAAAAGCCATATTCATTTCAACAACACTATGATAAATTGTTCTAAAGTCCAACAAAATGCCATGCGACTTAAAAAGATATTGGGAGAAAGTAGACTATAAACTCCAAACATAGGAATTTTTTACATTTGTCAGAAAATTGAACAAGGGTCTAAACCCCAAAACCCAAATCACCAATGTGCATGTGATTGATGAGGACATCGTAGAGGTTTTTAGAGAATCACGAGTCCTTAGAACCACAAATCCTAATCTTGATCCCAACATTAGGTTGGAGTTATTTTTTTTGTATTTGCAGTATTATGGCATTACCAAGGTTACCAACAATGAGTTTTATCTTTGGTTTGTAAAAGGCACATTGCTCAAGAAAAAAATATAGACATAAATTGGGCGAAAGCATGCACAACCACTTCTACTGCAAGAGAGAAGTTAAAAAGGGAGAAGATAGCAAAAAGGAAATGAACTCATGGTTTGTTGGTGAATCGTAGTGCAAGCAGTGATGTTAGTTTGGCCTCTAGTATAGAGAATGTTGTTGTCACTTAGTGTATGAAGGCTCATATGAAACAAAAACTTGGCATTTTGTTTAGCCGGGACTTTGAAAATAGAAAATTGATTTCTCCAAGGTTTGGCATCTAGTGCCCCTTCTAGAATCAAACTTAACAACTAATTCAGGTTCAAGAAGTGTACAAAATTTTAGTTGAGTTACTATCTTAGACAAGATGGAAACTTTAACACTTGGATTTGCACAAGAAAAAAATTGAAGCCAAGTTAATAAGGTCACCTTTTTTTTTTAATGGACAAGAGGAAATTATTAGCAGATGCTCAAAAATGCTTGAATATTGATGAGCAAGAGATTGAATGTCTTTTCCAGCAACTCAATGAACTTAAAGATGTGGTGAATGCAAGGTATGGTGGCTCACTTTTAGTGTCACAATGGTGTTTTTTGCTAGATACCCCTTGTTCAAAGGCATATGGTGAGTAGTATATTTAAAAATCTATTAATTGGTAATTGAATTTTTAAACTAAAAAATATATTATGAAGATATTTGTGTAGTTGTTTATTCATAAAAAGTTCATATGCTAATAGTAATGGACTTTTGAAGTTCAAAATTATGGATTGGTTGGTTGATTGGAATGATAGAAAATTGAAAGGTTCATCTATAATGACTTAGCATATGAGTTAGAATGAAATAATACATTTTTATGTGAAAATTTTCCTTAAGAATCATAGCCAAATTCTACCTATGAACTTTTGATTGCCTTAAATTAACTTGTATTTTCATAAGTCCATAGCATTGTTGTTTTTTATTCATTTTCAAAAAAAATTTCAACGGTGCATATATTTGGAATTTCTACTTGAGCTCCTAATAATATGAAATTTATTGCTTTTAATACATGGATTTGATTACCATTTAACCAATGGTACCACAGAAAATTAAAAATTTAACAATAGAATGTGGACTTTTGTGCAATACAATTATTTTTTAAAGTGATCATCATATTGTGCATTTACCCAACAAGGTTCATAATTGTATAATACATGTAAACTCTTTGATTGGATCATTCTAGATTTAGGGTGAATTTGCAAAGTTCAAACAATTTTAAGCTGTAGATGTTTAAGATCATTGTTTAATGTTCAAGGTTGGTGACATGTGGGTTTGTAGGTTGGAAGCATGATTGAGCATGATGCCTCAAAGGAGACCTTGTTTAAGGAAATGGAGGTGGTAAATGCAAACCTCCAAACCCTAAAAAAAAACTTGATATTTTTCGCACTTTATTGGAAGATAAATGACAAAGTGCAATGCAAGGTGAAGATGCCTTCCAAGATACAGAGTTGGATATGTGGAAAGTTGATTTTGACATTGTGTCAATATTAAAAGATCTTACAAACCTAGATCACAAAATTCAAGCTGTTCAACAACAAGTGAAGGAAATGTAGCAAGGAAGAGGTTTATCTTTTTGGCTTAAGCCAATTCTACACCCAATTCCCCCAACTAACAAAAGATTCTGCTTCAATTTACATTCTTTTAAAACCATGTGGTTATTACAAAAGCTAGTGGTTTACATCTTATGATATGACTATTGCTTCTAGTAAGCATACAAACCATCCTTTTTATTTAGTTTAGTTATGTAAAGAAGATAATAGGTGTTGTGTGTGTAAAGAGTTGTTTCATTGAAAATGGTGGGCTTTTTGGGGTTTGGAAAACCAAATGAGTGGATGATGGCTTTAGCTACTAAGTTTGGTGTGGACAACCTATATAACTCCCTCAAGCAAGCCTTAAAACAAAAGTGTTTAGCACAAAGAAAGTCTTGTAAGTTTTGAAAAACATTCCTTTTTGGTCATCCAATTAAGTTATTATAATTTTGTTGGACTATTAGTGCTTTGATAAAGTGAATTTGAATCTTCATAATGTTGATGAACTCATACACTAGAACTTTTTTTGTTTGAGTATATATTGTTTTCATCTCCTTAAGGTCCTCAACCTAGTCATATTCCTAGAGCTGAATTTCCCACTATTTGTGTAGGTGATTGGCACTTAGTTACTTTCTATAAAAGTCTTAGGTCTTTATTGGTTTTTTCAAATGAGAAATCCTTCATTGAGGGTTTATTGCTTATTCAATCAAGATGACAAATTTGGTAACCAAATATTCATTTCCATTTTAAGCAATTGGTTCCTTTTTCATTCTTGAATTAAATAGTTCATTTACTCCTTTTCCTTTCCATCAAATGTTTTGTTAAACATTTGATTCCTTTAGCATTGATTTTAGTCCTTTGGTAAGTAGATGATTCCTTTGGCATTGATTTCAGTCCTTTAATAAGTAAATGATTCTTTTACTTGCATGATTTGGGTGTTTTGTTGACCACAAGATCCCTTTGCCCATGAATTCATTGCTTTATTAAACAATTAATTCCTTTGGCACTAATTTGAGTGCTTTAGTAAGTAGATGATTCCTTAACCCCCATGAGTTAAGTGTTTTCTTAAGCACATAACCCCAAGTTGCCCATGAACTTAGTGCTTTGTTAAACAACTGATACCTTTCGCATTAATTTCAATCCTTTGATAAGTAGTTGATTATTTAATCCCATGACTTCAATGTTTTTCCTAAACACAAAATGCCCAAGTCCATGAATTTAGTGGTTTGAATTAAACAATTGATTCTTTGCCTACTTCAATCCTTTTATAAGTAGACAATTCTTTAACCCATGAGTTGAATGCTTGGTTAAACACAAAATCCCTATGCCCATGAATTGACTACTTTACATGGCACATGAATCTAGTCCTTTGCCTATGAACCAAATGCTTACTTAATGAGCAACTAATTATTATGCCTTATGCATCCTTGATCCTTTGTCAACTAGTTGATTCCTTTGCTCATGAAGTGATTGTTTTACTAAGGATCAAATTATTTATTTATTGTTGAATCAAGTGTTTTGGTTAATAATTGTTGCAATCATGAATTGAGTGCTTCAATAAGCATTTAGGACTCCTTTGAGCTTTGTCATTTGTGTCATGTGGTAAGCATGTGATTCTTTTGCCTAACAATCCATTTAGTTTTGTCAAGGGACCTAGATACTAATTCAATTGTTGTGCATTGCATCATTTAAGGACCACTATGTCTGGCCTAAAGTAGATTGAAATGGGGTCATCAAGTTCCATATTTGTTGTAATAGAAGACAAAGCACAATGGGTGCGATAAGTTTTAGCCATCTAGGCTAAGCTTCATGTGTAGACAATGTAGGCGGACTTACACCTCCAACCTCACCAATTGGTGATGTTGTTATAGATTTTCCATCAAAGTTTGTCACATTATAAGATAAAAACATATTGCAAGTGCCATAATTAAAAACACATTGTAGTGATCCTCATGAAGCACTTACAATGGAAGGAGAAGGTTGTCTGGAGAACATTCCAAAACCAAGATCAAACTTGGTTGATGTACACATATTTGAGACAATTGTTATTAAATATGATGGTAAGTGTCATTATTTTATTATAACTATTTCTTGACTGTTATCATGTTCAAACAACTATCAATTTTGCATGTAAGAGCTATTTGGGTTTTTCCTTTGTGAAACTTATGAAATTTGATCAATTTGCATAGGGTTCACACATTTCAATATGATGAGTCTTATACATGTTGACTATTAATTATCATGCTCATGTAAATTCATTGATAAAATCATTGCTTATATATGCTTCCTTGGCACATTTTCACATGTGTTTTCAAAAGGAACTTTTGAATGTAAGTTTGGCAATGTTGTTTAAATTATATATATATATATATTTCCATGAATGTAAATGCCCCAACTTTTATGCAACATGAAGAACCAAAAGCCAATGATGTCAATGATGCCACCCTTAAACAAGGTTAACACTTTATTTGGTTCTTATGGCCATGTTCTGTGTTCTAGAAAGTCATTTAGGATTAACTTTTTTCTTTCCCCACCTTGCAACTAGATTAAGTTGGGCGACTCTTCTTGTTTGCAAGATGGGTGGCTTCCAATTTCAAGAAAGTCAAGAAGGAATGGTGAGGGTTGGTGTTTCCTTGGGAGAGATGATATACATCCTCTACAATTGTACTGATCTTGAGACAATGGAAAAGTCTACCATAGCTATCCCATTTAGAAGAGGTCAAGAGATGCATGTGTTCACATTAAGGGCTCTGATTGACCTATGCTACCTTGCCAACTTGCTTATTATCAACATGAATTCATCCACTAGTATGTTTGAGTTACTTGTGTTTTCAAGCTCAAATCATATTTTGTGTTTTTTATTGATCCTAATCTTTGTTGTCCTAATTGATTTGCAGGGAATTGCATTCAAGCTTGTCAATCCATTAGCCATGATCTCTTTGTTTTGGAATTAAACAATGATGTTTATGAAGAGGTTGTCAAACCTTTTTTGGAGCAAACTAAACCTCAGGTTGAACTTGGCTTGACTGTTCGAGAGCCCCCTAATTCCTCGGCAAAGAAAAGAACACAAATAAATTTTGATTGTGAATATGTTGAAATTATTCATCTTTCAATGCATCTTCTTTAAATGTTTTATCTCCATTTCAATGTTGATGTCTTGTGTGTTCTATAAAAATATTCAATTATTCTTGTTCCATTCCATTGTATGCTTAGAGTTACTATTTTCCAAGCCCCCCTTGAAGGCAAATCCTTGCCTAATTATGCAAAGGACATCGCTCAACACTTGGCCTCCTTACCTTCTTCGAAATCATGGAGTACCTAGAGAACATTTGACACTGGTGTGTTAGAGCTTATTGATTATGAGGCAGTAGAAAGTTTGTTGTAGAGCTTCATTTGCAATTTCGACTGTTTGTTTGATGCGGCTATTGGGGTACTTGTTTTTTTTAAAAACTATGTTCAGGAAATATCTTCTTTCAATATTATTCCACTTCTCTGTTTCTATCATATTCTTCAACAAATTTTTGGTTCAAGTAAAAAATATCAATTCTTCATTACTTTTATGTGCCAAAGACTAATACATATATTGCTCTGATCTATAAGAATCTAAAACATTGATTTCCCAATAATAGCATATCCATTTTGTAAAATTTTCAACATTTCGTATAATCGAACAACATTACTTTCATCTTTATCTCAAATTCTATACAAGGGCCATCATTATTACACCATTAATAATTATATCATGAATAATTAGTACATTGGTTTTCACGATGTTGTTTGTATCATCACAATGTGTTATAATGCAATCAGAACATCATATCAATGATTGTATCAACATTTAATTAGCATTTAACCTTGAACAAATTGTTAAAGTGTTATAAAAGCATAAATACATGGAGGGGGCAAGTTTGTGATGTTCCCTATTCAATTGGTTTTTATCCTTCCCCCTATGGTCAGTGTCGACCATAAGGGATGGAGTTTATTGATAATTCAAATTCCATTTTTCTTGTCTTTCTAGTTATTAAAAAACATTGATTCTTTAAGCGCATATATCTATCTGGTCTTGAATTATCAAAAATAATTATTAATCAATAGCAAATCCAATTTATATTTAAATGATTTATTCACTAGAAAATCCATTCAAGTAAAAGAATATCAATTCTTCACTACTTTAATGTGGCAAAGACCATTGCATATAGCACTTTAGTCTACAAGAATCCGGAACATTGATTTCCCAATAATAACATATCCATTTCATAAATTTCTCAACATTTCATAAAACCGACCAACATTACTTTCATCTTTCATTTTCAAATTCTAGCCTAGGGCCAGAATTATTACACCATCAATAATTATATCATCAACAATTAGTACATTGGTATTTTCCCTCCCCTCTATGGTCGGTGTTGACCATAAGGGGCAGAGTCTGCCAGTCATAGAATTTCCATTTATTTTGTTTTTATAGTTATCAAAAAACATTAACTCTTCTAGTGCATATATTTATCTAGTCTTGAATTATCAAAAACAAATATTGATCAATAGAAAATACAATTTATATTTAAATGTATTTCCAACATATATATATATATATATATATATATATATAACAGTTTAGGGCCAATATATTGAACTTATATCCAACATGTATTTAAGTGTTTGGATAATTTAGAGAAATATGTTCTCTTAATTAACCATTTATTGAAGTTACGAATGGGGAGACATATATGGGATCTTAAATGAAAACCTACTTGGAACTATCTAAATGGATAATTATTCATGTATTCTCTACCCCCACATTTAAGACTTGTACATATTCTATCACTAATTGGGAATAATTTTTCAATTAAATCCAAACATATGGAAAGCATGAGTTAGGTTTTCGTGGACAACGTACTTGGGCAATTAACTAACTACAATTAATAAACTACTGTAATATAATTAAAATCAAATTTTTTTAATTTTTAATTTTTCATAATATCATTGTCATTTTCCCATTATGCCATTTGTTTTTTTTGTTTAGCACCCATTCCCTTCCAACTAGCAACATTATTAAAGAAGCAACTTAAGTAATCACCATGATTATTTGGAGAACATTAACCCAACAAAAACTGTTTTTTGTCCACTCACCATTCATACTCATGGTGCAATCGTAGGTGTTGTCTCATTGTGGCCCTCATACCATCAATTTAAGGTTTCCATAGACAAGTTATAATCCTAATCAATTGCAATAGTTGTGTTCCCTTCTTTGTTGGACACATTTATCCTGTATTTTGTTTAGCTCAATTTTAGTAGTTTATTCAAAAACAACTTTTCCAATCTTCTATTCCCTTGTAATTGAATCTTAATTTTTCTTTAGACCTTTCTTTCGTGTTAATCAATTTTATATATTTATATCCACTTTCAAACCACAAACCTTTTTGCATTATCATCAATTTTTTGAGGGTGTTCATTCACACTCATCTTTTGCTTATGCACAATGGGAAGATATATCTTATTTATGATTGTATTTTGTTGACCATTGGGCATTGAGTTGATTCATCTATGACTTTGGATCTAGTTTGTTATGTCACTTTATTAATAAACTTCTTCAAAACACTCAAGTGTTTAAACCTTCCAATCTAAATGGATACTACAAATCTTGATACTCCTTTTGTCTCCTTAATTTGTAGACATTGGAATTTAGTAAATTGTGTGCACTACAAAATATAATGAAAGCCCAACCTCTAGTCAACAACAACTGATACATTATGTTTTCTTCCGTGGACTGTAGTTGATTACTCTTATTCAATCATGTATACCATTCTATGTATCATCATGAAAAATAAAGAACACATACTTACACAGCTTTACACATCTTTAATTAGAAAAAATGAAGCATTATCATTCTTAATCCATTACACGTCTAGTCTTTGCATGATGTGTTATATTGCAAGAAATCGATCACTTTCTTTATTGTTCAAAATACCAATGGTGTTGCAAGACTTTGCATTAAACTTTGTACTAGACTTTCAACTAGACCTTAGTTATGCATCGCAACTATGAAGGTTCAATAAGATTTTCATTATATCATTTATTTATAGAACAATTGCACCCATTGAAAATTTGCAATGAAAAATTACGCTAAAGCAACTTGTAACTCTCTCCTGACGTCTTTTTTTCTAACTACATCTATCCTTGCTTCAATTGATCTCATCTTTTGAATCAACTTCTTTGGTGCATTATATTCGTCATAATCTTTAGGGAACAAATTACATTCTTCTAAGTCACTTTTGCTTTTAGACAGATGGACAATGGATGGAAATTTTGCACTATACTATCCCATTTCTTGCTTTCCATTCTTTTACTTAACTCTCGTGTTTCCACTTTCATCCTCTCTATTTAATAAGCTTGTGAAGAAATGTTCTAGAATTGGTTTTTTCAAACTTGCATGTTCTTGGAAATAATCCATGGCATGTCTAAACATCACTTAGTGGTAGTGTTCCATATCCTCCTTTGGAATGTTTACATTTTGTTTGGGCAATGCAAGACTTTCTTTGTCTATTTTCACATTTGCCCATCGCCATGCCGCCCATTCATTTTTTTTGTCAATTTGATTTTTCCATTCTATTCCGCATTTTCTGATTTCTAGCAACTACTTGAGGGGGTCTAGTAGGGTGGGATCTCTTGGAAGTTCCAAAGTTTTTTTTATCATTTTGCATATTCTATCTAAGTATGCTTGAGATTAAGGTGTATTCAATCATATTTTCTAAGGTGTTTGGTGTGACCATTGTTGTAAATTTTCTGTTTGCCATTGTAAAATAAATGTTTAGCAATTACAAACGAATGGTAGCCATAGAAAAGATGGAGCTAGGTAGTTTGAATGGAGAGGGGGAAAGAATGCAATTTGATTCCTCAAGTAGCTTGAATGACCCTAGACATAAGAGGCTTGAAAGATTAAATTCAAATAAAAAATAGGTTAAAATGTTATAGAGAATGTGTGGCTTCATATTGTTTCAATTCTTAATGGGAACATACCTTTTGGAAATGAAGAATTGTTGTTTCAATTGACACATACCTCTTGGAGATGAAAAGGTGGTGTTTCGATTAACACGTATTTCTTGGAGATGAACAAGTGGTGTTTTGATAAACAAATACCTTTCAGTTGTGAATAACTCTTAATTGTGAATATGTTTATTTCATCCTTTTGTTTTGTTCATCTATTTTCATTTTTCATCCATTTAATTTTTCATCCATAAATATTGTTCATCCATGTGCACGTGGCATAATATTCCTCCATGTCACGAAATATTTTGTGCCATGTGTCAGTAAAATATTTTTAAAAACTCAATCTTGCTCACCTGTTCACATTCATGCTACACGTTCACCAAATAGCAATCCCCAAAATTTGGGGCACCTTCTTGGGACCTCCATCTCTAGTTTGCCCCACTATTTCAATATCAATGCTGGCCATTTGACAAGTTCATCAAAGGTTAGTTTTCTAGGGCATAGACCCAATTTATGGATCCCACAATCTGGACATTTTCCAAGAACACATCCTTTCTTGTGCCACCTAAAATCTTGAGACTATGTACAAATTACAAAGGTCTAAAGCTATGTAAGACCACTATAGGTTTTGCGATGCGCATTACACATAGTTGGTTGTGTATTCAATTTGCCATCAAGTGGTAGTGAACAAACTTCATTGCAAGTACATGTACATGTTTTATGTAAATTCCTAGGAGCTCTGATGTTGTTGAAATGCTCCAATAACTCTTTCAACCCCTGGTGGTAGCAATAGTAGCAAGTATTCGAAGTGGTGAGCCTTTGAACCCACCAAGGCTTTGAAGATTGGAATGTTGTTAATGAAATAGGTGCCTCTAGATCCATAGTCTTGAATGTAGTGAAAAGTTGAATTGTCTAATCCACACATGATTGATTAACAACATTTTGAGAAACAACATCAACATAGAAGGAATTTCAAGACAAGTTAACAATTCTAAGCACGCAAATGAACTTGATTTCTAGTAAAGAATTTCAAAGGAGCCATTCAAAGCTTGAGTCATGACAAAAAGTACTTCAAAACACCTAAAGTGGTTTTAATCCATTCTCAAAGCACATTAATGGTTTTAGTCCTTTCAAAAAGCACATAAATGGGTTTTAATCCTTTTGCAAAACATATAAATGGGTTTCAGTCCTTCATAAAACACAAAAATGGGCTTAGTCCCTTCACAAAGCATACAAATGGATTTCAGTCCTTAATAAAACACACAAATGAGTTAGGTCATTTAACAAATTACACAAAGGACTATAACCCTTATTGAAAGTACTTCAAAACACCCAAGTGAGTTCTGACCTTTCACAAAACACATAAATGGGTTTCAATCCTTTCATAAAACATAAAAATTGGTTTTAGTCTTTTCACAAAACACACAAATGAATTTAAGTCCTATGACAAAACACACAACTATTTAAGTCCTTTGGCAAAGTAGAAAAATGAATTCAGTACTCAAAAAACACACATTCACTTGCAATGAAAGGACATCCAAGACTTCAAAAATAGAAACAAAGGACTATAGTTTGATTTAAGATTTACCTCTAAGTACCAAATCAAGACCTTAGCTCAAATATTAATTATGTTAGCAAAAAAAATTCAATCAATTCAAATATAATTTAGCCTCGTGACAACAAGTTGCTAAATAATTTGAAAAGCACTCTAGCTTTAATTTACTTAAAACAATACAATTCAACCTTTCACCTCAAAATTTACATTCATGCAAAAGTAACAAAGTGTTTTAAGGCCTTAGAAGGATGCAATATCTATTGCATGAAGCAATACCAATCTACAAATTGGTTAGTTGGAGGCCTTAATGGACTAAAAAAAAAATGTTCAAATACTTGAAGTACAAATGTCAAGCCTTTCAAATTCAAGCATTCAACTTGAATTTTGCATAACTTGAATATATCCAAGCATGGAAATCTAAATCAAACAATGGAAATCAAACATGGAATTTCTACATCAATCTAAATCTTTAAAATAAACATTAAACAATTTGTTTAGCGACAACCTAAATGCGTCAATTTGAATATGTCTAAGCATGGAAATTTGGCTTCTACATCAATTTGATTCTATTGAATATGAAACATGTTGCATTGATTAGGTTTGAAGTGTGATATGAAAGGAAGCTTAGAGGTTCCCTAAATTGTGTACATTCTTGAATCTATGTTTCAGATTTTAAAGGAACAAAATTGTTAAAAACCAAATTGTGGCATAAACATTACCTACGAGGTGTGTAGGTAATGTATTGGGTGGCTTTCATAAAGCCTTACTCTTATCTATCTCCTTGCCACATCCTTTATGTTTGGAGATATTGTAAATTCAATAGTCCACTAGTTAATCACTGTTTCTTTCACATTTTCAGGTAGACTGTCAATCCACTTGCTTCACTTGTAGTTGAACCAAAATGCATCCTTAGAAATGTCCAACAAAGTTCTACATTCCGTACTTTTCTTGATATTTTGCTTATCTACACCTAGCAACCTTGCAATTCTTCTCCCACTACTTATAACATGTGAAGTAACAAGGGTGCACACAATATCCTTAGCCATCATAACCTTTGATTTTTTGTTGCCTCACCAAATGAGTGTTCATTCCTTTCTTGGTGTTTTGAATAATCTTATAATATTGCCTTGTACTATGAAGGTCAGTCATATATGGTGGCAAAGAATCCTTCATCAAAGAGTGTGACAACATCTTCTCAACTGTTAACTACCAATTTCTGGTTCCAAATTTTTTGAACTCATTGACAATGAAAGATATCATTTTCTTTGCCAAACCTACATTAATTTGTTGTTCTTTTTTGTTTGAAAGTTGCATGGCATTACTAATGTCATTTGAAACCGGAGGGTTTGAGGGAAACTCATCTTGAATTATTTATTCTGATCTAATTTTTTTAATCACTCACGATACTTTTTTACACGCTCACAAGCACCTTGCCTCCTCTTTTATGCATACCAAGTGTTGTGAGGCACCTCTTTGGCCTCTTCCCTAGAACAATTTCTGGTTGGTTGAAGCCCTTGAACTCTTTTCTTTTTACTAGAGCTCATGACCATGATCCTTGTAGACCCATAACATAACCGATTCAAAGAGGTTAATTAGTGACTTGCTTGATGCACTAACTTTAGATCAGAATGAATGACAAATGAATGCAATGTATGTTTTGAACACTTGAATTGGTAAGCATTGAACTAGCTAGAAAACTTGACCAAGTTAGAAAAATACCTTGTGTTGTTTGATGTTGTAAACTTGTAGTTGGACCTCCACATCGACAACTACTTGTACATAGTCATTGCTAAATGGTGGAGGCTCCTATACTGATTTTAAAACATTACCAAAGCAGGGTTCCTTAATTGCTTTTAATTTTTGCATTAAAGATGAAGTTGTAGGTGTAAAGGGCTTACAACATGGATGTAGTAAATCTATCACATTTTTTTGATGCAACTCCAACATCACACTTGTTCGCCTTGCTACAAAGCTCACAACTGCATCAACTTGTGCATCAACATCTGCACAAAAAGGCAAAGCAATCAAGTAGCCATGTGCAAATGGACTTTGAGGTGGAGTATAGAACCTCTCACACATGACATTGTTGGCTTTTTCAATATGATCTTCCACAATGTGCATATGCTTCAAAGTCTACCAAACAATTTTTTCAACTTTACACACTTGCCTTGGTGTAATCTTCCCATGGCAATTAAACATTGCCATCATTCCCAAACAACTTGAGACCACTCTGAGCAAGAGCTTTTACAAGTTTCTTGTTCGTGAAACAAACATGATTCTTGTCTTCAAGCGATGTTGTCCATGAATGACTATTGTCACCCAACAAAATCCTTCAACCAAAACAATCCAACTAAATACATAAAAACCCTACACATTCAATTTGAGCTCCAACTTCGAAACATGCTTAATTTGCAAAAAAGTTCTTGTAACCTTAACCCTAATTTGTAGAGTGCAAAATATGCATAGAACTAAAAATTATCAAAAGTTCACTATTTTTCTTTGCATGGAATGAAAACATCAAGTTCAAAACATTGTGCATGCACGAGCATGGGGTCTACAATTCAAATTAAGTAAACTTAATGTTTAGAGGAAAACCTTTAAAGTTTTGTTATACAAGTGACACTTAGTAATTACATATAAGATATACAACTTGATGACATGAAACTGATCATTTAGGGTACCAAGCTTAAGCTTTTGAACCTTAGTTTTGTCAAATTGGGGAATGAAATGAAAATTTAGGATGAAACATTTAATGGGTGCATTCAAAGTGGGGATCAAAAAGGAATTAGAGGGTCAAACTAAGGCCCAAAAGGTTGGTGACTCACTAAACATTGGAATAATTCAACAATGATTACATGTAAGGATTTAGGTTGGTTGTAATAATGTGGAAAAATTATCATCCATCCATATTTTCAAAATACAAATCATTCCATTTATTCATCAACTACCCAAAATGAATTTATAATATTGTGTTAAATTTAAAGATTCATTTATGGTATTTTCCCCATTAATATATTTTGTTTCAAATCTGTGATAGAAATTTTTTGTGATATTTTTCCAAAAGAAAATATATTGCAAAGTGATTCAAGAATTTACAACATAAATTTTTTTGAAAATTTCCCAATTTTTTTTATCAAAACCAAATTTGTCTAGATAATACATTTAAGCCTTGATAATGGATAGTACATTTTAACCATGTACACATCTACACATGTTTAAATTGTACTATATAGAGTAAAAATCACAAAAAAATCCAATTTCATTCTAACATTTTTGAGCTACTTAGTATTGTTCCAAAGGACATAAACATTGGTTACAATGATATGTTAGTCCTTATGACTCCCAAATGCTCATCCAAATCATATCAAATTGGAGTATGTATTGTGTTGTTCAATAACATATAGATGTTGTTGTAATCATATTTTTCAAAAAAAATCATAAATGGAAAAAAAAAAAAAATTGGATTTTTTAAGTAATGGTTACATACTACATTGGCTACTATTAGGCATTTTGAACCCATAAGGAACCTGTGGAGAAGACATGGTGATCCTAGGGTTATAAGTAAAAAATCCTAAACCCTATAGGTAGCATTGAAATGGTTGTACACACACTTAATCTTCAAACACTTCATCTTCCAATGAATTAATGTTGTTTGATTTTTGTTGTTAGTTTGGTCAGATGTTTGGTTGAAGGCTTTGAAGACCGTGTGGGGATTGAATTGTCAAGAAATTGTAATGAAGATTTGTTGGTAATTCAGGCATGACTATCCTTGCAAGGGATATTGGAGGTTTCATTCTTGCCTGGAGCTTTTGTGATTAATAGGAAAATTGTAGTAGAATTACTTGCAAGTAATCATCATAAATACAATGATTTTCATGCTTTGTTACAATTGGTCAAATTGCACAAAAAGATTGTAAGTCTAATTGCAACCAATGACAAGATCATGGAGTTTTTTCTAAATGTTTTTTGAAATATATGTTGAGTTGCTCTATGTAGTTAACATAAGGAATTGACTTGGAAGTAGAAATGGCAACTCCTTGATGTATGAAGGGATTGGTATGAAATGCCTAGGCACTTTTATCTATTTTTGATTTTGGTTTGGATGAATTGGCAAATGAACATATTGTAGAGCTTATTGTTGCAAGTTAATGGATTGTCAACCAAATGAGTTGAGAATTTGCAAACATTCATAACTTTAAAACCAAAATATTGAAAAATCAAATAGATTCTAAAACTAGACCTTATGGGGTATTTTAAACATGCTATTCACAAAATATTTGTCAAGACTAGTAGTGGGTGGATTATATTGCAAATTCCCTTGGTGGATATTTCAAATTTTTTTACATTTTAATTTTTTAAGGTTATTATATAAATGAAATTTACCCTTATGTAATGTTAGTTCATGGTTTTTTCTTTTCCAATTTAGTGATGTAGCCAAACTAGTGATCACCCTAAAAAAGATTTAGGCAACTTTGGTTATAGAATTATTTAAATATATATTTAAATATTTTTGCTACCTCTTGGAACCTATTGTAGAAATCTAGTGGTCTTTTAAAAAAATTCAAAACCTAGTGAATTTGGGCCATTTTTTTAATAAAAAAATTCTTTACATAAGTGAAAAAAAAAATTGGCTGCAAAGATGTGAAAATCTACTAGAAGAAAAAACATTGTATTGGAGATGTTTTTGGAAGTTGGGCATAATTATAATATATGCCAAAACAAAAAAGATTTGAATATTTGGATTCATTATTATCGCTTATCATGAAGTTATTTAATGTTGTGTTAAGAAATGACCATGTATTGTGTCCCCTATTGGAACTTGGAACCTCAAGACTTCCCTTGCTTCAACTTTAAGTATGAAGTATAAACTTACACTAGTATTATATTTAGTGGAGTTCATTTACCCCTCAAAATGTTAAGTTGTGAAAGGAAACAATACTTAAATTTATAATTTTTACTTGCTAAGTGCAACACAATTGCTACTAACACTTGCTTTGACTTATAATATTATAAGTATTATATTCTATGATGCTATTATGTGGAATAAATGAAATCAAGTTGAAACATTTTTTGAACCAATTCTAAAAGTATTTAAAAAAAAAGTTCAGCTATTATGAATGCAAAACAACCTTTCATCTATTAATTAATTGATCATTTGATTCATTCGTTTTATTTAGCCTATTGTTTTTTGTATGGTGTGATGGCTAAAGAAGGCATTTAGTTGATCCATAAACTTCTTATTGAATTCAATTTTCTACTTGATGTTGCATGTTGAGAGTGAGATATATGGTAAGTTTGAACTAGAAACTATTGCACTAACATGGATAATTGCATGGGATTAGTCAATAGTTCTCCCTTACCCATATGGATAAAAAAAAGAATAAAAGGACTATATTGCACTCCAGAAAAAAATTATAAGGGTTCTATTGGGAATGTGTTTTGCTGAAATATTGGATGTTGCAATCGTTTCAAGAATGTTTGGTGACCCACCAACAAAACCAAAAGGTTTTTAAAAATTGAAAAAGTTCTGTTCAATCCCCACCTAGAGAACCTTGAATAAATTTGACGATGTCAAACCCATGCTTGGAAGTTTTCTCCAAAAAAAAGAATGGCACAACATGGTTTGTATTTCCCTCCTCCAAGCTTAATAATTATCTCATTCCTTTCTCCTACCCAAATACATGATTAAACAAATTCACATATGCCTTTTTTTATCCATGTTATGTAACAAAATCAATTAATAACCTACCTCTTTTAAATCTACTTCAATACCTTGGTTGGTTTAATAGCAAGGCGCCTCATAATTAATTATTTTTGTTAATTATGTTTGACAGAAAAAATAAAATAAATTTATGATTCAAAATTATATTAAATAATGAAGTTATTGTGCTAGAGATTTTCACTCATGCACTTATTTGTCAAAATTTTCATCAATTCCAAAAAAAATTAATTTGTGCCCTTGGAATCAACATAGGTACTACAATATATACTTAATCACTTTTCCTTGTGCATTTACGTGGATATGAAAGATATAACATAAATAAATCTTGCATAGTTTAAACCTTAAATTGAGAGAGGATTTTTCTTGGTTTGGAACCTTGAGCAATGACATCATACTCATTTAAATTTAAAAAATCACCCCACGTTTTGACCTTGTAAACCTTTGAATGAACTTCTTTTCTAGGATGATTTGTCATTTGATTTAACATAATATTGTAGGTTGATTGAGGTTGACATGCTTTTATCATATCTTCAATTTGTTATTATGTATTCACAATGGTACAAGTTTTGTCTAATGATTGTATTTTGTTCTTGTAGACACCACATACATGAACCTACATGGAAACATGAACATAACAATTTTTCCTCTAAAGTTCTATGTAATAGTACTTGGAAGGAGGAAATATAGGAGGAAAGTGGTCCAAATTCATGCCAATCAATCATCATAATCAAGCCATTGGATGCTAGATTGGTTTGGAAAAATTAACCCAAAACAAAAATTAAAAGAGAAATTTGGGAGAGATGATTAGAAGCGATTGACACACATATTCTCCCATAATTGCACTACCAACTATGAAGGTCACATACACAAAAATCCCCAATACCCACATGTTGATAAAATAAATATTAAGTGGGAAAAAAAAGTAAACATTTTCCTTGCTATGAGGAATATGTTATACAAATAGTTCCTAGGGGATTCATTTCATTATGCTTGATCCTTACAAGTCACAAGAATTACATCATCTTGCATACACCTAAATCTATTACCGATATTTTGCATCACCACAAAAATCTACAAGAAAACTTTGGTTTCACAACAATCTACATCATATCAAGTTTGAAGTAAAGCAAACTTCCCCCAAGATAACACATTACATTTAAACAACATAAGCTCCTATGAGATTCAACCATGAGTAGGCCTCTCCCTCATCCTTCAATGTAGTACAACCATGTAACTTCAAATGGCTCTACAATGTGCCACTGTGAAGACCTTGTACACAAGAGGGGTAAGACAATTGGGACCTCACTAAAATGGTACCATCTCAAAACTTTAAGTCTAATAGGATTCATCTTGGGATGACTTCTACAAAGGAAGAGCTATTTCCTTAGAAAACATTCATTTTCATTGAAGAAGATTTCTCCACCCTTGACTCCATTTTGGGAAGGTGACCCATTTACTAGAAAAGCTATGGTCAACAAATGTAATTGTGACACTTTGCCTATGACACATTATTTGTGACACCCATGACATTGGAGATGGTACATAGAGAACAAAAGGAACTTGGTTGCTTTAGAAAGTTAGCGGTGAGTTAGGGTTGTGATGGTGATCGAAAAGAAGGGTAAGCATGAATTTTTTTGTGATTGGATTGCCTTAGACTAGGGTGAAGGTTGAGAAGATAATTAGCCATAAAATCATGTCGTGTCAAAAGCCCAAGGATGGGTTGCCCCTACAAAAACCACAAGACACAAAACACCATTAGTCAAAAGCTTTTTGAAAATGCAAAGCATTAGGAGAAATTGCCTAGTTTATTTTACGAAAATCAACTTATATCCATGAATATTTTTCTTAGAAAGAAGGATCAAATTACACCTCCTCTTTAAGGGTGGCATGGTAATTACTCCTACATATAGGTGTAAGATCCCTCCCATTTTTAAGGAGTAGGTGTACTTGAACTTAAGTTCATGATAACATTTGTCTCATGTTTTACAATGGGTAAGGCTCACAAGGTGGAGGATATTCCCAAAATGCATGGCTATCGCCTCATCTTAGGCCCTTTTGTTTGGGAATGTCCCCAACCTTAGGGCTTTACCCTATAGTGAACTTACCCATGAAACCCAAATAAATTTTTTTAAATTTAAAACCAACAATCCTAGAATATTAGGCCAAATTAAAATTACACCAAATATTCAAAATCTATATGTATACCTCTGAAGACTTGGGCATAACACAGAGATGGCGGAGACCAAGTTGTCGAAACAAAATATAAGCTTTGGCAAGTGACATGGTTTCCACCACAGTATAAGGCGAAGTATTTGTAATTGGATGCAAATCCAAAAACATTTCCTCCTCACCAATGTCCAAATGAATATCATGGATTTTCACCCCCTTCCCAGATCCTGGCTTGGCAAATTCTGCTGATGACAAACATCCATGGACTTGTGGCAAATTATTATGTCCCCAGTTTCTATTTTCTATGAATTGCTTCTTTTTCAACAATACCAATAGATGTGATCTGAGGACAAGGCCACAAAAGATTGGTTGTTGTCGTTCATCTTTTCCATCGTTGAAAGTATTATCTATGACAGGGAAACCATTATGTTTTGTGGAACAAAGCACTTCTAGAATTGTACCAACACGCTCTATTCCAGAAAACCATACCAAAGGGCCTGTAATGGCATCACGGGCTGTCAAATGTTGCATAAAGGACAATGGGTGTTCTTCTAGGAATGGGATGTTTTTAATTTGGACATGGAGCTGGTAAACTGCATCATTAAACCCATCCCCAACTGTCTTTGATACCAACAACACAAGCATGATAAGGGGGAGCAATGACAAATTGTTGGTTAATTCGAGAAGAATAATGCAAAGAGAGACAGTCATCCTCATGGAACCCCCAAGAAATGAGGCAGCTCCTAAAAGAGCATAAATGCCTTCATCCATTGAACTCGGTCCATATATTATTCTCATTGCCATGCCCATGATGCGTCCATAAGTTGCCCCACATAAAATTGCTGGAACAAACAACCCCGATGGCACTGCTATTCCATATGTCAACAATGCAAGTGAATAAGCTGTCACAAGATATATGAGGAGTGAGGAGAATGCAAACTCCCCATTTGTTCCCTTGCTAAATAAGTTACGAATTGTGTCATCATTGGTGTTAAAAAATAGGCCAGCAAGATCATTGTAAGTGTTTGCAGGGCAATGAAATGCTTTGAAGTTGGGAGTGCGGCCATGTGTAGGGCACTTTGGTTCATCAGGGAATCCAATAGTTGTTGGACAAGGTTGGCATGTTGCCAACCATGGTAAACCAAAACTACAAACCGATGTAATTAAAGCCACAACAATTGCTTGTGCAATTTTGGCACAATTCCCTTTCCTGATACAACAATAAAACCACCACACTATCATTTAGCAAATACTTGGAGCTCAACTATCAAGGGCAAGTATAATGGCATATATTTTTGAAAGAAGAGAGTTTTTCACATGCAAAGTTATTAACATTTGTCCCATCATATTAGTCACATTAGTTTGGATGCTAATAAGGTCAACACACTTAAAGATGGTGGGCTTCAATTCCCAAAATTGGTTCCAACATGAGCTCTTAATGCAATTTCGTAAGTTTCCATGAAGGGTTCAACAACCACAAAGTTAAGAAAATTCCTAAAATTCCCAAAATAATTGGTTACAACATGAGCCAATCCAATCTTTTAAGTTTCCATTACAGGTTAAACTACCACCAAGTTAATAAAACTTAAAAACTTACTTTTTGAGCAAACGTTTGCTGGACATGATTATGGTGCCATTGATTTGGTTGAAAAGGCTTCCCAACACACCTCCCACAACTCCCAATATGACTACCGGCAAGAGGTCTTGTAGCCCAGAATTCAAGTCTGGGTTTCCACCACTATCTGGTGGGTTTCCACTAACATCAAAGATGATCAAGCCACCTTCTCCTGACAACCCACAATGTCCTTGCTTGCACCATATAATTCCTGTGCGAAGGACAACAGCCACCACAGCTGTTGTGAAAAATGTTCTCCATAATAGGGGACCTCGCCACCTGTTACATATTAGCATCCACCACCTCATTTCCATGAGCCCCTTTCATGTGCCAAAAGTCTATATCTTATGACCCATTTTGAAAGCAACATGGGATTATAACAACATAGGAAATCAAACAAGTAATTAAACATCAATAATTTCTGAGCTTCTTTCTATGTTTATAATTTAAGATTGCAAAATTGGGGCCTGAAATTAGACTCATACCAAGAAGTAACCTCTTCCAATGCAAACAATACACCACCAACAGGTGCACGAAAAGCAGCAGCAACTCCTGCTGCTGCACCACATGTGACAAGATCACGACGATCTCTGTCATTCTTGAGATACCGCAACCACTTCCATGTCATACCATATCTTACTGATCCCCCTTGACCTAGTATTGATGCAATGCAAGCACCCACATGCACCAATGGCCCTTCCTTCCCTACTATTAATCCTCCTGCCACCGACCCGATACTCCCAAGTATCTGCACAAAATTGGAACTACATCTAGTGTCAAAAAGTAGTAATAAGTAAGATTTCACTAATTTTATAATTAAAAAATCATATTGAATTAATTTAGGCTTCAAAAATAAAATAAAATACATAAACCATAAATATGCAAGTGATTCATAATTGTGTTTTGGTATCAACATACACCAATAATTTTATAAAGGTTGTTAAAAAACCTTGTTTTGTTTGTTTACACCGTATAATAACCCATGCATTGTATGGGCATGCAATTACCCAAGCAAGGTTCTTGAAAAGAGGCATGGGTGTGAAAGTTCTCACCTTCACAATAAGTGTCTGAAATGAGAAAACATTGGGTGTATCTACACCATTCAAGTAGGCCTTAACTTCAGGGATCCCAGAGCCTGCTGCTGAGGGGCCTACATACACGCAAAGCAATGCTGCTAGCACGACCAATATTGAATTTACTCCAGCATACACTAGAAATGCCAAGGCAAACCTGTAGGCATGTGGTTGTAGCTCTGTTAATTGATTTGCTATGTCTTTTGCCTCAGTTTATGAACTCAAATAATATGGTAATTGCACACATGTACATGCCCAAATAGATATGAATTGTGAAGTCCATTTTTTTTGGCATAAGTTAGATGCAACCAAGTTCTAACAACAATAAGAAATAGACCTAGGGATTCAACTTAGACATTGAGCTGTAGTTGGGATCATTATCAGAGATGATGATGAAATGTGAAGATGATTGATTACCTTTGGGATGTCATGAAGTTGAGAGTGTAAACAAATTTAAGGCCGGCCACATTTTCAACAGCCATGTTGATACCAAAGGCAACAAGGCCAGTGAGTAAACCCACAAGGAACACAAATGTCCATTTCACTATTACATATTGCAAACTCTCTAAACGCTTCCTGGATCGCCAATCTTGTTTGAAGAGATCACTTTCTATTAGCCTGCGCATGCATGATGAACATAAAAAAACCCATCAAAATTTGTAGAGGTTTTAATGCACAATGCACAAATTCCCAAACATATGAGATAAATTCTCTTTTGTAATACCCATTGAACCAATTCAATAGATTTAAGTTCTAACATGATGTGCAAGAAGAAGCTATTATAGAAATTTATATTAAGGTCAAAACACATTCAAAGGAACCACAAAGGGCATCAAATGTCAAGTTCTGTCATAAAAAATTAGAAATTTATTTAGTTTTGGCCATTTGAAACCATGGTAATCATGGCACCATTTTTTTTTAAACACACAAGAATGTCAAAAAATCAAATTCAAAATCCATTTGATTCATTTTAAGTTTTAGTTTAGTTAAGGACTTTTGAAAGTGAAAATTATTGTTATTAAAAAAAATTTTTTTTACAAAGGAGTTTCAAAGGACTCATATAATAAAAGTAATTAGATGGTAAAAAATGTGAGATGATAAAATGTATTAGACACACTAAAAAAAATTTGTAATTTCAAAAGTGTGGAACTCTAAAACTTTGAAAATTCAAAGTATGTACACTTGAAAATTCATAATTTCAAAACTTCAAGAGTGCTTTACCACATATAAATGGGGTATAATGTAGATGATGTATTGAACAAAGTTTGTAGTTTATATTACATTAAATTCAACTTAAAAATTTAACACTTTTTGGTACGATTTCAAATTATTATCTTTTTTGAAGATGAAACATAAAATCTACAAAAAATCTATACAATTTTGCAAATTCATATTTATTAAAAAATGATTATTATTATTATTTTTTGACTTATTGGGGGCAATTCTAATCATTTCTCATAACAAGTTAAAAAAAAAATCATTAAAAAATTCAATCATATGAAAAAAATGTTTTGAGGAAAAAGGACATGCAATCCTAATGTAAAGGAATGCTTGGGGCTCCTTTGAGTGCATTTTGACTCATCACACAATCTATATGTATAGAAGCAACAAAACAAAAAACTTTAGACACCCACAACGTGAATTTGCTTTATAATCAAGACCCCAAGTTTTGAAAATTTCTAATGTTGAAAGAATGCTGAAGAATGTTGGATCAAGTCATCAACACCCAAGTATTCTAGCTACACGACTTCTGGAGGTTTGATGATCAGAGGAAATTTTATGATCTAGAGAGCAAGAACTTACTCGTAATCAAGGCTTTCGATGGGTGAAACCTTGGCTCCAATCATGGCCAGATGCTTGATGCCATCATTCCCCTTTCCAATAGCTGAAGGTTCATTCAAATCTAAAGCAAGACTTGCTGCTGTCTCTGAGTCCTTATCAAAGAGTAGGGGTTGGTACAAATCAAGTTGTGGTGGATGCTCGGCAACCTCCACACGATCCCCATTTATGTCCATTCTTCAAATTTTTCCACAATCCAAATCACTGAACTTCACAAACTCTCCACAAAATTTTCACACTCCCCAACACACCCACAACCTCCCAATTCAGATGAAACCCAACTACAAAGAACAGAAAGTCTGATGACTCTTGCTCAATACTACGCCAGCTTCCATGCAACAAAGATCAGGAAAAAAAAGAGAGAAAAAGACTATCCCTCTGAATGGTATGCACACATTCTCTACTGATTTCAATGCAAAAGAGGTCTGGTGGAAAAAAAAACACTAGAGAACTCTGCAGCAAGAGCAAAGAAGCTGAGTCATAACTAATTAGTACTACACAACGTAAATTGAACACATTTGTTGTGAAAATGTGCATTAGAAATGTAGTCTGAGAAAGAGTGAGTTGGAGAAAACTTGTTGGGATTTAAACTAAGAATTGTTGCAGCTCAATTGCATCAACAGTAGCTAAGATCTACTTTTGAAAATAAAAGAAAAAAAAATCATCCAAATGGTAGTGTGTGCTTTTTAGAAAAACCAAGCAGTGCCAGAAAGTGAAGAAAGAGGAGCTGTGGCTTTTCTTTTCCTTTTTCTTTAATACACAGGCCCAATTTTCCAAAAAGCCTGCCATCATTTTTTCTCCATCATACCCAGCGGATATCATGGGAAAAACCCTTTTAAAAAAAGACTGCAACAATTTTTATGCTGGGTAAATCCAACCCCACAAGCTTTACACTACAGGAGCTTTCATGTTTCAAAAAGAGAAAGAGAAGACCTTGGTTTAAGCCAAAGTCGGTTGGAAATTTGGGCCTTCACTTTTTGACTCTGAAACCAAGCTGATGTCAATACCACCAGGTTTCCACCATATCTCTGGATATGCATTTACATATTTTCACTTTGTTGGTCTCACTAGGAGCCTCTCAGTAGATTTTTTTTTTTCCTGGCGAATTTTCAGCACTTGGCAACCAAAAACAAATCCTGCACCAATTATACAAAGGATTTTTGTGCAAAAAATGCACCAAAGGAGCTAGATTTCAAGGGAAATTTTTTAATGAAATAGCTGTATTTCGATACTGGGTTTCAGCAAGTTGCTACAAAATATAGCAGAATTCTTCAATTTTTTTACTTTTCTCTCTGACCTGTAGCCAAACTTAGCTAAAAGTTTTGAATAAAAACAATTGTGTACACAAGCCAAAGCAGACAGCTCAGTAGACAAAAAGCCTGTTTGCTGCATGGACAAAACTTTTTATGGTCAATGAACACCCATGCAGTCTGCACCTCAAAAGCTGCTGGGCAAAGGAACACACCATTGTGAAGAGTTTTTCAATGCCTTCTTTTCTCCTTTTTGGAAAGGAGAAAGATGCCTACAAGCATAAAAAAGGGCAAAACGTGGGGTGCAATGCAAACCCCATCACTAGCCTGCCTCACACAACAGAAAGTCTCCACTCTCCACCAGCATTGGGTAGTTCTTTGATTTTGGACCAAACACCCACTGGAGGGTTAGACATGGTATATAGGCATATATAGCTGGCAGAGGCCAAAATTTGAAACACTTGCCCCCCAGCAAATAGAATTTTTGTGGTACTTGCACTTGACTCCTACCCAGCAAAAAATATCTTAAATTCAAATTATAAACTTGAAAGTACTTTGCTGGTTCTTGTATGAAACCTGATGGTTCTTTGATTCTGATTTCCTCCAAATACCTGAAACCAGCCAGTTCTTTGATTCAGGTTTTTGAAATACCCAAAACTGGCTGTCACTAAAAAAATCAAGTAAACACCCCCATACTGACCTCCACCTACACCCCTATTTGGGCCTCTACTATTACTACATTCAACGAAGAGTGAATTATACCCATACCCACCAATGAACATGAAAAATTGAACATACACAAACTCTGCCTCTGTTACCTGTACCCACACTTTCATTTTGACACAAAAAAATTCCAAAAAAGTTTATAGAGTCAGAAATTCACACTTTCAAAATTAAGGAAATGAGGAGTCTTATGACCTACTGGAGAATAGGTTTCTGCCAAATTGGCACAACAAAAAGATTCCTTGAAACCATTGACACCATATACTGATAAGTTCATTGTAGTGTTAATTTTAAAATATTGAATAATTTCTTTATCAAGGATTAGAACATAATAAAACAGCGGAAATATACTTTTACAGTCGAAACCTTTACAGTGACAAAACTGTGTTTAAAAATATCCACCCCAAAAATTCTTTCAATGAGCATCATTTCTAGATTCAAATTTGAGAATTCAACATATATATAATTTCTGCCAATTGCAAATCTTTTTGACAATGAGAATGTGGTTACCTGAAATTTGTCAGAATTCAATGTGGAAAATCTCCAAAGCTATTCCCATACAACAAGCAAGAGATGTGGTTGCCTATCAAGCTTGAGACCACCTCCCCCTCTCACGTCCTCCATTTCCCAATTCTGTCCTCCATTCACAAGCCATCCCAACACTCTTGCCTAAACAGTTCTCCAGCAGTCCAGTGTTAAATCAACCTCTCAAAGAGTCATAACCAAGCATGAC
>Ga0116227_10002555_pt1 | contig 41162 bp, 60 predicted proteins | sample S1TSphgellanicum_FD_89693 | JGI IMG/M metagenome (GOLD analysis project Ga0116227, IMG submission 89693) | Host-associated microbial communities from peat moss isolated from Minnesota, USA - S1T2_Fb - Sphagnum magellanicum MG | ecosystem: Host-associated > Plants > Peat moss > Unclassified... | reverse complement strand
CGTTGCTTATTTCAAATACTGAAACGGGCGCATGGTGTCGTTACACCAATTGGGATGCCCGAGCTATGTGTGTGTTCCAAGGGGAACTTTATTTCGGCGGTCCAGCCGGTGAGGTATTCAAGGCTAACGTAACAGGGAATGACAACGGGCAGACGTTTACTGGCGTTTATATCCCATTGTTTGATGATCTCGGTTTTCCTTCAAATCGTAAGGTCCCAAAGCTTGGTAGAGGGAAAACCAGAGCTAAGACAAACTTGTCTTATTCGCTGAAATTCAAGTCTGACTTTGATATCAATCCAGGGTATCAGCCAACAGCAAGCAGTGCAGACGGCTCTAATGCATGGGGGTCTGGAATCTGGGGGCAATCTGTATGGGGGGGGACGAACCCAACCGTCATTAGCGAGCAGTGGAAATCACTAGGAGGTTTAGGGTATTATGTTTCTCTTTGCTATCAGGTAACTTCTGGCGGCAACGTTCCTTTGGACGTAGAGATTATTAATCTCGAAATGAGTTTCACAATGGGCGAGATCATCACTTGATACACACCATGTATTACAGCGAAAAAATGAACCCGGCGGCTAATGAAGCTGTTGGGTTTTTTGTATGCAGAGAAGCCAATATAACAATAAAAGACTTCTGTAGTATGGGTGTTTTTGAGGACGGCGATTTAATCGCTGGCACATTGTATCACAATTACCATCCTGAAAGCGGCGTTATAGAATTGTCTTCGGCTTCGGTTAGTAAAAGATGGCTGACAAAGAGCGTGATTAATGCTATGTTCTTTTTGCCATTCACTCGTCTAGGCTGTCAATTAGTTGTATTGAGAGTTTCCGAAAGAAATAAAACGATGATTGGTATTGCAAGAAAATTTGGATTTTCAGAAGTTTACGTACCACGTTTGCGTGGGCGTGATGAGTCTGAATATATTTTCACGATGAATGACGACGAGTGGAGAGCGTCCAGATACAACACAGTAGAGGTGGTGTAATGGGTAAATCCGCACCTAAAGCTCCAGATCCAGCACAGACGGCAGCGGCGCAAGGCGCGTGGAACTCTTTCACGGCTCAGCAGCAGCAGCAGATGAACATGATTGGTCAAAACTCGCCATGGGGATCTCTGGATTATCAGCAGACCGGATCAACATGGGTTACGGACCCTAACGGTAAGCGCATTGAGGTTCCTCAGTACACTGCAAATACAACATTGTCGCCAGAACAGCAGAAGATTTTCGACGCATCTCAGTCTGCGCAAGGAAACCTTGCAAACATTGCCAATGATCAGTCTGCATGGCTTGGAGATTATCTTAAAAGCCCATTCGAGTTTAATAATCAGTCTGCTGAAAATTGGGCTTATGATTTGGCTCAAGGTCGTATTGCGCCGCAGCAGGAGCAGAACCGTAAAGATCTAGAAAACCGTTTGATTAATTCCGGTATTAGGCCGGGTACAGCTGCATACAATACTGAAATGGCGCGTCTTACTAACGCTAATACTGACCAAAACAATCAGCTTGCTTTGACAGGACGTTCTCAGGCATTCCAAGAACAGCTTGCGCAACGTAACCAGCCATTGAACGAAATCATTGGCCTTATGTCTGGTACTCAGGTGCAGTCTCCTAATGGTACGTTTGCGCAGACCCCGCAGTCTCAGGTAGCTGGTGTGGATTATTCTGGTCTTGTTAATCAGAAATATCAGGCAGACATGAGCCGTTATAACAGCCAGATGGGCGCTCTTGGTGGGTTGTTTGGAGGTTTGGCATCCGCTCTTCCAATACCTTCAGATCGTCGCCTTAAAGAAGATATCGAGCGAATTGGTAAGACTGATTCCGGCGTTCCAGTTTATAAGTTTAAGTACATTGGATCTCCTGTAACACACATTGGCTATATGGCACAGGATCTTCTGGAATTGCAGCCGGAAGCCGTAACCACGGATGCCGATGGGTACTATCGCGTCCGTTACGATATGGTGAAATGATGTTTTTTAATAATATGTTCGGCAATATGCAACAGCCACAGCAATCAGCGCCAGTTATGGGCGCACAAGGATCGCCATTCGCTATGCAGCAGCCAATGCAACCACAAATGCAGCAACCTCTTATGATGATGAGCGGTGGTCAGATGAGTCAAGCCCCTCAACAGATGCAAGACATGTTAAATCAGCCGGGAGGAATTTCATTCCCTTCACGTTGGGGTGAGCGCTAATGGCTATTGGCAATCTTCAACAATTAATCCCCGCTATTTTTACAGGGCCAAACGGCGAGCGCCTTACACCTGAGCAAATTGCACAGCGTCAGGAAATTGCGCAATCTTTGATTGGTAGGGCTACAGATACTAGCCCTGACGCTGGTGGCTGGGCTTCTGTTCTTAATAAAGGATTACTTGGATACCAATCAGGGTCCGGTCGTCGTGAAGCCGACAATGCAATTAAAGGCAATGCAGATGCAAGCCAGTCGTCAATCGCTGCAATGTTGGGTGGCCTTACAGGTGGCGGGGCCTATCCGAGCGCAGTAGCAGGTGGCGCATCGCCAACTAGCGCTGCTGCAACTGGAACTCCTGTTTCTGTACCTTCCGCCCCTGAAATTCGCCAAGGGTTGATTGACCGCGGTTTGCAGCCACATATCGCTGATGCATTCATTTTGAACTTCCAAGATGAGAGCGGCCTTAATCCTGGCATTAATGAGCAAAACCCTACCGTACCTGGGAGCCGTGGTGGCTTTGGTCTTTACCAGCTTACCGGTCCTCGTCGTCGTGAATATGAAGCATTCGCAGCGCAGCGTGGAGTGCCAGTAGATAGTTCGGACGCACAGCTTGATTTCCTTATGAATGAACTTCAGGGCTCTGAAGCTGGAGCGGCTAAGTCAATCCTATCTTCCCCTGACACGGCCACTGCTGCACAAGCTATTGTTAATAATTTCTTGCGACCTGCACCTGAACATAGGCAGTCTCGCGCTGCAAAGTATGCGCGTGTTGCTACAACGCCACAGGAGGCTATTGCGCAGGTTGCGCCACAGATTGAGAATGCACCGAACTCATCGTCTTTTGCTGATAGGTGGAATGCTGGGTTTCTGCCAGATGGGAGCAATCTTCGACCATTTCAGCCTGGAGAGCAAATAAACAATCAAGATGGAAGCTATTCAACTGAGCTCTCAACAACTTGGCAGTTACCAGATGGTCAGTTTACAAACGTTCCTTCATTGTGGATGGGTTATAATGGACCTGTGAGATTTAATCCAGAAGACGAGCAAGGCATCCTTGGAGCAATGCAGCAATATGAATTTGGGCGCGGTCAATCGTTCCCTAGGTTCTTGAGCGCCCAAGAAGCTGAGGCGGCGGCGATGCAAAGATCTAATGCAGGTGGAGCAGGCGCAGACGCTCCTGTTAATCCTGCGCAGCCTGCTGCATCACCAGCACAATCCAGTCTTCTTGCCCAAAACGACATGATGCTTGGTGGGGCATTATCTCCAACCGGCGCAAGTCCAGTTGCACAAGCATTGTCTGGTTACTTCCCAGATGCTCCTTCTATGCAGTCGTCGCCACAGCAGTCACAAGCACAAGGCGGCATTAACCCCGCCGTTATTCAGGCTCTGTCTGATCCTTATGCAACTCCACAACAGCGTCAGGTAGCTTCTTTGTTGCTTGGCAGACAGCTTGATGCGAACGATCCATACAAACAAGCACAGCTGGCACAGTTGCAAGCGCAGACTGCACAGCTACAGCGCGGAGTTCCTAGCGCCAATAGCGCATTTGGCAATCTGGATGCGCAAGCTCGGGCTGCAGGACTTCAGCCTGGTTCTACTGAGTACCAGCAGTTTATGCTTAATGGTGGTGGTCTTCCTGCAACATTCCGCGCGTTGGATGAGCAGGCTAAAGCTGCTGGGTTCCAGCCCGGTTCACCTGAGTACAATCAGTTCATGGCAACTCGCGGGGCCGGTCTTTCTGCAGGTGCTGCGCAGACAGCGAGAAATGAAGCGAATATTGAGACAGGTAGAGCCGCTGCTGCTGAAACTGCAGGAGGACAAGTTGAGGGCAAAGCCGAAGCTGAAAAACGCCTCGCTGCTCCAGCAGATATGCAGGCTGGTCGTAACGCTTTGGACATATTGGACCAAGTTGAAAATCATCCAGGTATTGATATAGGCACAGGCTGGTCATCGTTTGGCAATATAATTCCCGGAACCCCTGGGTACGACTTCCAAAACGTTGTAAAACAAGCATCTTCTGGTGCGTTCCTCTCTGCAATCCAGCAAATGCGCGGTATGGGTTCTCTTTCCAACGCTGAAGGCGCAGCCGCTACAGCAGCGGTCAACCGCATGGATACAGCGACTAGTAAGGAAGCTTTCCTTGCTGCAGTTAGGGATTACCGTAAGATTGTGCAGCAAGGTATGGATAAGGCTCAAAGAGCCACAGGGGGCACCGCATCAGGAAACAGAACATCAACCGGCGTAACATGGAGTGTTGAATAATGGCGACACTTAATGTCAACGGTCGTCGAGTAACGGTGGACGATAGTTTTTTGCAACTCTCTCCAGAGCAGCAAGAAGCTACCGTTAATGAAATTGCAGCCTCTTTTGGACAATCTCAACCACAGCCAATGCAGGAGCAATTTGCTACAGCTGAAGATCCTGCAATGTTGGCAGAAATGTCTGCGTTGTCTAACCCTGAAATGACATGGGGCCAAACAGCAGCAGATGCATTAAAGGCTGGTGGAGCAGGTGTTGCCCGCGGCGTTGCTGGCCTTGCAGGTTTACCGGGTGCCATTGCTGATTTAGGCGGCGGCGCAGCCGAATGGGCTATGCGTCAGGCTGGTTTGCCTACGCGCACTGAAGCTATGCAGAATCTTGGTATTCAGGATACTGGAAATGTTCTTTCATCAGGTATGTTGCAATCAGGTCTTTCAAACATAACCGGAGGCGCAACAGATTACAGGGGCAAGACGACAACTGGGCAGTACGCTGGAACGGTTGGAGAAATGCTTCCGGGGGCGGCAATTGGCGGATTGGGCGCAGGCAATCTTGCCCGTTTTGGTGTTCTTCCGGGGGTGGCAAGCGAGGCCGCAGGTCAAGCAACCGAAGGCACTGCTTTAGAGCCTTATGCACGTATTGCCGCCGCATTGGCAGCGCCTGCTTTGCCAGCCTTGGCGTCTAGGGCTATTTCACCTTTTGGGGGCTCTATTACACCAGAGCGTCAATCTGCAATTAGCGCATTGGAAGCAGAAGGCATTCCGTTAACAGCCGGACAACGCACAGGCTCGCAGAGCCTTCGTTATATGGAATCAGAATTGGGTGGCCGCGGTGCCGCTGCTTTGATGGATGACCAAGCCAACGCATTCACAAATGCAGCAATGCAACGTGCAGGCGGTCAAGGGCTTGCAACGCCTGAGAACATGTCAGCGAATGCGGATAGACTTTCTCAAGGATTTCGTGACGTATCTGCAAGAAACACTCTGAAAGTTGACGGGCCTTGGCTTCGTGACCTAACGCAAACAATGAGAGATTACAACAGAACGCTTCCTTCTGAACAAAGTAAGGTCTTTGGCAATATCGTAGAAGATATTGGCCTTCAGTTGCAAGGTGGCAACGGAACTATGACTGGTCAGCAGTATCAGTCCATTCGATCCAACCTTACTAAAAAGGCGTTTAACGCACGTAATAATGCGCCCGATTTGGCTGAGGCGTATCGCGGTGTTCGTAATTCTTTGGATAATGCGATGGCCCGTTCCGTATCTCCAGAAGATGCGGCCACGTGGTCACGTCTTCGTCAAGAATACGGCAATATGAAAGTGCTGGAGAAAGCCGCAACTGGAGCAGGAGAGAATGCAGCATTAGGAAGTATTTCACCTGCAAAACTACGTCAGGCAGCCACATCAGGGCGTCAGGGGCAATACGCAAGAGGAACCGGCGATTTCGATCAGTTGGCTCGATCTGGTCAGGCTGTAATGACGCCATTACCAAACTCTGGCACCGCTGGTCGTATTCGAGCGCAAAATCTTGGTTCTGGTATTCTTGCAGGTGGCGGCGCATTGGCTGGAGGCGTTCCGGGTATGATCGCCGGACTTCTAGCGCCTAGAGCAGCTGGTGCCGCATTAATGAGCCGCCCAGTACAGTCTTATTTGGCTAATCAGGTTGCTCCAAATATGTCTGCAATAGACCCGCGCACCCTAAGTGTGATACAAGCTTTGATAAGCAATGGTCAAGGAAGAAACTAATGCCACGCGATAGCAACGGAAACACGAATCCACTACCCGGTACTATCGTCAATCAAGGCGATACTATTCTTCCATCTCAGCACAACCCTGCTTTGGTAGATCTATATGCGATGATGACTCAGTCATTGTCGCGTGATGGTCAAGGCGGAATGCGCGCTAATCTTGCAATGTCTGGGTTTCAGATTGCTAATCTTGGAGCAGCCACACAGCCCGGCAACGCGGTAACACTATCTCAGTTTCAGAATGGTACGCCGATTGGCTCTGTAATTGATTTTGCAGGCGTAACGGCTCCTGATACATGGCTTCTTTGCTTTGGTCAGGCCATTGAAGTTTCTGCATATCCTGAATTTGTTGCCGCTTGTTATGTTGGAAATGCACTTAACGCAACTGCTGGTTTTGGCTATCGCACCACTTCTCAGACAGACCCTGCAGCTAATCGTTCTGTAACAGGCCAATTTATTACTCTTCCTGATCTTAGAGGACGCGTAGGCGCTGGTAAAGATAATATGGGGGGGGTATCCGCTCAGAGACTTACCAGTGTAATTACTTCTGATACTATAGGTGCGTCTGGAGGCTCTCAGAATATTGTTCTCACTAATGGTCAGATGCCATCACACACGCATACTGGGACCACAGAAAATTCAGGAAACCATGCTCACCCTATAGGGAGAGGGCCAAATTATGGAACTTTTGGAGTCCAAGGATCTCAGTTCATAGACAACTCAGGAACAACTGATTTTGCTGGCATACATGCACATAATTTTACAACGAATGCATCAGGCAATAATGAGGCACATCCTAATGTGCAGCCAACTCTTATCATGAACAAAATAATAAAGGTATCTTACTAATGGTTGACATTCGCCCTAATGCACTTCCAGATGCTATACTTCCTCTTCGTAGCGGGGATGCTATTATTGTAGATCAAGGCGCAGATGGTGTAAGGCAAACTGACCCCGTATCGATGACAGATTCAGTTGCTCCAGTTGCAACAGAGGCTGAAGCCGTTGCAGGTTCTGACAACGTCAAACGTATGACACCTCTTCGTACAAAGCAATCAATTTCGTCTGAGATTGGAGCTTCTATTGCATCAAGCGCACAAGGATCTAAGGCTGATAGCGCAGTTCAATCAGTCAATGGGAAGAGCGGTAATTCTGTAAACTTGGTTAAATCGGATGTAGGGCTTGGCAACGTAGACAACACTTCAGACGCCAATAAGCCAATTTCTATTGCTACACAATCTGCTTTGAATTTAAAGGCAAATGATTCTGTAGTAGTAAAGTCAGTAAATGGCATGACTCCCACTGGAGGTAATGTAACTGTTGTAGCCAACGAAGTTAGGCTTCAAGACACAAGATCTTCAGCTATTTTAATGAATTTTTCTCCGTCTGATGAATTTATTCAGACTTCAGGGTATTCCACGGCTGGGGACGGTGGCGGCGCGACGTATAAAAAGGTACTAACAGAACCTTCTCATATTGGTAAATTCCAGTCTGCTGACGGAGCATGGTGGGAAATTGTAATCCCTTCATTTGGAATTAGCGTTAAATGTTTTGGCGCTTTAGGAAATGGTTCATTCGATGATACTGCAGCTATTCAAGGTGCCATTAACGCATTACCAGCGCGGGGTGGAACGCTATTTGTTCCTTCTGGAAGGTATATTATAAGAAGTACAATTAATATTGGCGATGGCGATGGTCTGGCTAACCAGTCTACAAAAAATGCTATTAAAATAATAGGTGGCGGAGCTGGAGCCGCAGTTTCAGGTACTTTAGTGTCCACAATATTTAGTTGGTATGGTGCGGAAACAAATTCTCCATTTATCAACTACAGAGGTAAAATAAGCAATTGCGATTTAAAAGGTATATTTCTTGAATGTAGAGGTTTGGTAGCTGGAATACTAATAACATCTGGTAGTGGTTTTAGCTTTGACGAGGTTAAAATTGTTAACCCTAAGGATAGAGGCTTTGCAATTATTGGCGGTGGACTTCCTACAGGAAACTATAACATATCAAACGATTTCAAAAGAATATCTTGTGCTCTATTTCTACCAAATAGCATCGGCCTTTACATGGATGGAGTTTATTCAGCTAATAATGACACATGGTTAAGTAAGTTTGAACTATGCAGGTTTGAGGCTGTCGCCGGTGCGACATCCGCAGTATGCGCATGGTTTAAGTTTGTCGACAGTATATCTTTTTATCGTTGTCATTTCGTAGACTACGAGCCAACAGCAACAGGCGCAATTTTTGATGCACTTGCTAATCATGATTTCCCTTCTGGTATGGATTTTATTAGCTGCTCCATCAAGAATACAGTTGTTTATGAAGATGGGACTCACAAAATTAGACCAAATTACTTCCTAAACCACGGGACAGCAGACAATGAGGTTATTCCAAATCACCCATCATTGATAGGAACAACAGACATAGGCTTGAACTTTGGTCCTATGGGTTACAATGTGGGGACAGGAGGATCTGTAACTCAAGCAACTTCTAAGGCTACCTCTGTAGCCCTTAATAGGGTTAATGGTCGAATCATTATGAATAATGCATTGCTTGCAGCTGGTGGGTTGGCTAATTTTATTTTTAACAATTCGTTCCTGAGGACTTCTGATGTTTTAATTGTTAATATAACAGGTGGGGCATCGTATGGTTCTTACACTTTGACAGTATCAGATGTGCAAACAGGATTGGCTGTTTTATCTCTTAGGAACATTTCTGCAGCTAGTCTTTCAGAGCCTGTTGAAATTGGTTTTGCAATTATAAGAGCGTACAATTCATGATGAAATATTCATATTTGTTAGAGTGCTATCTTTCTGGCCAAATGACCGAAAAACAGTGGCAAGAACATCTTAAAGACGAGGTATTTAAAAAATGGACAGAAACTTTAAAGTAAGCCTCAAAGAGGTTTTGAAACATGAGGGTGGCTGGTCTGACCACCCTAAAGACCCTGGCGGGGCAACTATGAAAGGCGTAACGCTTGCTACGTTCCGTTCATTCGTAAACCCAAAAGGGACAAAGGACGATCTACGCAAGATAACTGATGCACAGATCGAGACGGTTTATCGTCGCCAGTATTGGGATAAGGTACATGGAGCAGAATTGCCTGATGGCGTTGACTTCGCGGTATTTGACTACGCAGTCAATAGTGGTCCTGTAAGAGCAGTTAAGGACCTTCAGAAGGTTGTCGGAGTCTCTCAGGATGGCAAGGTTGGACCTAAAACCCTTGCAGCCATTAAAGAAATGGGTGCAAGGAATGTAATTAACTCCTTGTGCGACACCAGGCTTGCTTTTCTTAAGCGTCTCAAGACTTGGCCAACATTTGGAAAGGGATGGGGAAAGCGCGTTTCTAATGTGCGTGACTTTGCACTTGGTTTGGCTTCACAACCAACTCCTGAGAGGCCCTCGGTTATCACTAAGGAAGTAGATAAGCCAGTAATGCCCACCTCTGTAGATAAAGAGGTGAAAAAGAAATTCTCTCTTGCAGGTTGGCTTGGTACTATTTTCTCAGGCGGCGGAATTGGCGCTCTAGGTCTTGCTGGCTTTGGATGGCGTGAGCTTCTTGCTCTGGCTGCAGTAGCTGTTTTTGTGCTTATTGGTGGTCTAGCGCTGCGTGGGTGGATTGTAAAAGCAATCAAGGATATTCGTCATGAACTTTCCGATAGTTAAGTTTATAGGTTATCTTTTTGTAGCGTGGGTTATTTGGCTTGCATATGGAGCAGGTCGCCAATCTGTTCTGCAGAAGCTTGCAAGTGACAAAGTTGAGGTTTTGAAAGATGGTAAGAAAGTTGACGCTGCCGTTTATGCTGCTGATGATGATGGTCTTATCTGCCTATTGATTGATTGCGAATAGGTATCGTTATGGCATCGACTTCACTCCATCCCCTTTTTATCCTTTTTAATGCTACATTTGGTGGAATTTTAAAATCATGACACCACTCAGGAAGTTTTTTAACCAAACCGTTAATTTCAACATCTATAGACACCCTTCTATTTCTAGACTGCTCGGATTGAGTTGCCCATCGGCAATTATCTGCGCAATAATTTCCATTTACATCTATTCTTTCAAGGGTGTAACCTTTTTCTCTTTCACCCATATCTTCAAAAAAACCTTCAAAAGTCATCCACTTTTCACAGATTTTAATACCTCTTCCTCCATACATGTGGAAAACTCTATCTTTTTTATTGAGGCACCTACCCTTCATTCCTACCCAAGAAACATAAGATGGGGTCCTTGTTTTCTTATGAGTAATTTTATGGCTATTTTTCTTACCAAAGCACGAACAACTAATTATTTTTCCAGATTTAACATGGCACATACATATTTCTTTTTCATTTCCGCAATCGCACTTAAATCTCCATCTATCTCCTTTAACTCGAACAATAGGAGTTAACATGCCATATTTTACCACTGGTAATGCCTTTCTTTGTTCATTGAAAGTAACATTACTCTCTTTAATCGTATTGTCAATGGCGTCTTGCTCATCGACTGCGATAACTAGCCCATGTGATGTACTTGTGTTAATGTCACCATCGGAACAAACGGCAAGATATATCGTTGAGAATGATAGACCCTTCGCCCAGCAAGTAGCACAGCATCGTGGGCGTTATGGGGCTTATAAATGTCAGCGGATGAAATGAAAAGCGATTCTACGGTAACTCTAAATTGGTTTCGGGTAAATCTGCCTACTGTCGTTATGATATTGGGGCTAGGATACTATGTTGGTACCAATTTGAATGACCTGCAAAAAAGCGTTTCATCTCTATCACAAGAAAATTCTGAGCTTAAGGCAACTACTGCTGACATTAGTAAAATAGCATATCGCGTTGATCAGTTGGAGTTTGGCCTGCAAAGAGCCAATGAAAGAACAGACGCTCTTCAAAACACATTGATATCCAGCATGGATCTAATGAGGCGGGATATTAACCGCCTCACTACGCAAGTTGAAGTCTTGTCATCTCGGGTTGGAATATTGACCGGCGACATTGACGAACCAAAACAACGCAGATCTAGGCCCGCTGCATCTCACGATTGATCCTTTTCCGTTCTTTTCTTTGATGGTAAATATCGGCCCACTCATCTTTTATTCCAGATTTTGCCATGTGACTTCCAATTCCATTTAAAACTGTGGAATGGTGCATATTAAATATATTTCCTATCTGCGTAAGAGATCTATCATATTTTTCATGAACGTACCACATAGCCTCGTTTCTTGCTTTTACGATATGTTTAAACCTACCTGGATTTAATAAATCCTTAAGGATTAGATTATGAGATTCTGCTATGTCTGAAATATCCTCTAGAATTTTACCTCTTGGAGTCATCACTCCCCTCCTTTCAGGTCTTGGCGACCGATAGAGAAGCCTTCCCACGTCCAGAATATCGGCCATGCAGGCGCTGCTAAGGTCGCGCCCAACATAACAGCACAAGACATGTCGCCCTCTGGAGCAAGAGCGCCGCTCCCGCATGAAAACCGTGGATCAGTCGAAGCGTAACCGAAAGTCAGTAACGCCACGGTGCTGTAAACGGTAGCAAATCGTGCTTTGGTCAACTTCATTCGCTCTGCTCCCCTAGTGCGCTGCTTTCCAGATAGGTCAGTTCCCAAGTTGGATGGTACGAACCCGGTTCATGTTTCTCACCATCAAGGCGAATTAGAAGATACTGATTGCGCGCGCCTTCAATCGTTCCATACTGAGGTTGCTTGTCGCCGGTGTATTTGATGCGACCGCCAATGCGAGCTGGAACACAATAATAATCTTTGATGTATTCGAGGCTCATGGCTTGACCTCCACGTATCCATCGCCGTAGCAGACATGACATTCGAGGCGGTCAAAGTCGTATCCACGGTGCGCAGCATACATGAGCATGAAGGACTGCCCGCGAAACAGCGAAACAAGGCGGAGCCAAAATGTCATTGTGGGTTTAGCATCGAGCATGTGAAGTGGGAGCTTACAACCGCATTCTGCGCAATAATCCTTCATGGCTTGGACTCCAAGGCGGCGCGGGCAACTTCAACTGCTGAAACCATTGACGCCGGTTCGTCGTGGGATAGATCGACCGCATCGTATTCGGACACCATATCTTCCAACGCCTTCCGAGCCGCCGCGAGTTGGGTTTCGAGGGCTTTGCGCTGCATCCAGACCTTTACGAGCAATGAAGGATGGTCGCCCATATCGACGGAGAATTGCCAAAGAGTTGCATCGCTATGCGTTTCGTTCGCTAGACTACGGTCCCGCAAGGCCTGTTTTTCGAGAGCGGCATTCTCAGCCTCCAACTCCTTAACCCGCGCATCCTTCGCTTCGAGTTGTCTTTCAAGACTAGCAATCACTGTAGATAAAAGACCATTGGCTAATTCTTTAACATCTTTAAATGTCCCATTAACTAAGTGAGTATAAAGATGCCTTAATTGAGCTATCTCTACTTGCATAGTGAGTTCCGCCGCAATGTTGGCCTCGGACTGCGAGAAAAGGACGTAATCGCCTTCACTATTCGGCTCCATTTCGTCGTGCCAGTTCAGCCCATACCGATCCAACCCCTCGACCGGCACGGCGGGGAGGGTGTTCTTAGCAGAGCGTGCGGCTAGGGCTTGAGATGTTATGGTGGGAGTTTTTCTAACTTCCTCTAGAGCCGTTAATAGCGGACCTTTTTCATTCGCCATGGTTGCTGCCTCCTGTCGGGCGGGTGGCTTCGAACTCATGCAGTACGATCATGAGTTGCATCCTGTACTTGGCATCATTGAGCTTGCTTCGCTTGAATGTGCGGTAAGGCCACTCTTCATCTCTGATAATGTGGTAGGCTTCATGGATGCTTAACCCTCCGCGTCCTGCAAGCCCTCGTAAGGTTTGACTATGGTTGCGCTGTGCCTGCTTCTCGTGAGGCAACATCACCGCCCAAGGGATGCTCTTGATCATAGGATCGTTGAGGATCGGGAACATCGGTTCTTGATTACTCATTCCGACGCTCCTGGTGAGTCTGGGAGGGGGCGAAACAGGACGTGTTCATGCTTATGAAGGACAGGCCAATACCCATCTTTCCCATAGAGAACGAACATTTCATTTTGCCATAGGACTGTGGTTTCGCCCCACGTATAACCCTTATCGTCATCGCAATTAGGTCCGCTGATTTCGCAAACCTCGCCAGTGGATGGAAAATATGCAGGGTTAACGCGGCGACCTTTCAAGGCGTGATTGTATTCAATTTCGCGCCACTCGCCCTTGCCCTCGTCCGCTACAGACTGAGACGAGAGGGCGCGGATTGCTGTGGATATATGAGAGGCGGCAATAGCCATTGTCTCATAATCGCTAGCTTCTTTTTTGTTGGCGGTCACATCGCGCTTTTTCAGCCAGCCTTTATTTGCCTTATCGGCAACCTGTACTGCCATCTCAAGATACTGAGCGGGATCAGGTGACAGAACATCTGCTTTGACATCCACATCTAAGCCGATTTCCTTGAATGGGTCGGAGAGGGCATAAAGAGGGATCGAAAAAATATCTCCGACAGTGGCGGCAGGTTCGTCATAAACCTCCCACGTATCCTCTGAAAGGTTTCTATCCCCGGTCAAATGGCCGAATGGACCATATAGCTGCTTACCTTCCTCCAACGCCTGCGCGCGTAGGGATGGGGACGAAACGGGAATTCCCGCAACGGGTTTCAATGCTGCATCAAGATCAGCGAGTAATTTTTCTGCGCTGTTGGGTTGCGTTAAGGCGAGATAAGCTGACGCTTGTTGGATGGCATCTGCCATCTGTTGAAAGCGCTGACTTCCAACAACCAGCAAGCCATTGTTGCGCAAGTGATCGATAATGCTATCTATTTCTTCAACATCACAATCCCTCGTCTGCCACCATACATTCTCAATGGCCTCAGCAATAACCATCTGCGTAGTTTTGTCCGTTATCGGTTTTCCGATATCGAGCGTTATGGGATTTCCCATATCGGTCGTCTGCTCAGAAAGGGTGTGCGTAGTATGCACATCGTTGAGTTGTTCGGAATTTCCTAACAACTCGATTGCGGACCTTATACGAGCCTCATAGTCGGACTGCGCTGCGGCTTTGGCGCCTTCTAAGGTCGTATTTCCGCATAAGTCGGCTGCGTCGTCATCGTATGGCACTACCGAACATCTATAAACATCATCGTATGAGTTTATCAGCCGGTAACGCGCTACCCCAGCCTCAAGCACATGATTAAACTCCAGCTTTTTAGGCCACTCCAGCGCCTTCACCTTCACCCCTTGCAGGAAAGGCAGGGCGGCTGTGATGGCGGCAATCAACTCCTTTTCATTGGGGGCGGTATAGCCGAATTTGTTGAACTCGTTCTGTGCTGCCTGCACTGCTTCATCTGGGATGGTCATACCGGCAATCCTTCCACATATCCAACAGCAATGATAGCAAACGCTACCAAGCCATATATCCACACTGAATTAACCATTGCATCTCTCCACTTCATCTTGTGCCTGCTGCATATCGTATATGCTGTTTGTCAGGCTGATCCACATATTATACGGCAATTCGTTTCCACTTGCCGCGAAATAAGCATTGATCGGTTGATATCCAGACATCTCCACGTCTACCATTAATGAACATAGAGACTTCGCTATGATAGCCACTGTGGTCATAATTCACCTTTACATATTGTCTAGTATGTTGTCAATCGCTTGCTGCAATTCTTTTCGCAAATACCAAGGAAAATCATTAGCGTTCCATCTACGCTGGCTCGCTATTTCACTAGCTTTCTTGCGTATCGTCTGCACCACGTGATCTCTAGTCGCCTGAGACACGTCTACCAGAAATAAACGACCTTCGAGAACGTCTTCGTAGTCTCTGGTAGAGTACATCTTGCTGGGCATATCCCTCGACCTCTAGCTGGCAAATAGCATCTACTACTTCGTACATCTATCCGCGCTCAACTTTGCATATCCTGCAATGTCGTCCCAACTATCCCGATAGTCAGGATCTCCGCAAACAATGCGAGCTATTTTGTTGCAGATCATATCCAGTGATTCTTCATTGTAAGAAGGCATTTTGTTTGATTTGCATAATCTTATTTCTGCTTTTAGCCTCTGACTCAGAGAGGATACATCAGCAAAGTCTCCGTATCTTTCGCCACGCTCTTTTAGGATTTCGTTAATTTCAACCATTCCTCAAATCCTTCCCACGCCGCTTTAGCGCCAAATGCTACACAAACGAATGCACCTTCATTATGTGCGGCTTCCAGATATTCTAACTGCTCTTTCGATACGCGGCTTAATTGCGAGTTTTGGCGTTTAATCTCGCACAGGAACGTTGGTTTACCAGGAATCACCAAATCAGGCGCTCCCTTAACCATGCCTTCAGCTTTATGCCTTACCACCTGCCCGTGCGTTCTTGCACCTTCATTTCGGATATGCACGGCAATACGACCATACGTATCTGGATACACACGCCTGATCTGGTTCACAATTGAAATTTGTTCAACCAGTTCTTGCGGGCATGGACCGCGATAGGATAGGTCGCCGTAGATGCGTAGGAATGGGGGGTATTTTGTCATTTTGTCCTCTTAAACTCTTTGTGTAAATTAGATGCCGCTATACAATAAGCTTCATATGCTTCTTCTTTACTATCAAAAAATCCAAGATTATAATTTACTCCTAACTTCATTATCCTAGCTCTCCATTTGTTACTTACCTTGCTAAAGTCTACACCTTTATATCCAGATCTATTATCTGAATGTTTTCTTATGTTCATTGCATTTTTTGATTTGCTAGCAATTCTTAAATTGCATATTCTATTGTCTGTTTTTACCATATTTATGTGATCTAATATATCACTAGGCCACTCACCATAATGAATAGCCCACGCCACTCTGTGCGCTTGGAACCATCTTTTATTTATGGAACCTCTATAATATCCACTATCAGAGGTAACATTGAACGCCTGATTGTTGGCATATCTAACGTTCCATCTCTTGTAATAATCTTCCCTGTATTTCCAGAAAAGAAGACCATTATCCGGATAATAAGTCAAAATAGATCTAAGATATTCTGGGGATATTTCCGTCATATAAACCTCGCTAAGGTTCGCTTTTGAAATAGCGGCAGGCAATCAGCGTAATTGCTTTTCGGATGGCCGTCCTATCCGCTCAATTCATTCTATCCTGTTTTTCTCCAAGTTTCAACATCTGGCTCTTTATCTTCTGGTTTATTGAAGGCCATGATTCTATAAAATTTATCATCAGACTTTCTGTATGAAACTGTTTTAGGTATTATCGTTCCATCTTGCGTTGCGCGGACATATAAATCGTATTCCATTTGCTTCGCGGGTATTCGGCCTTCTGGCATTAGATAAATGCTGAAATGTCTATGTTCTGTAACAAAATCTACCCTTATGACAGAGTTACCAGATCTTGAAACGCTGGGCTTTGTCTCCATAGAGATTATCTTGTCACATTGAGGTTGGTATGGGTCTTTTTTTAAAGCCCTAAACTCTCCGATAAGTTTTTTTGCAGGATCTATAAGCTCGCAACCGCAGCCAATGCATCGCCTAGCTGTCACGTCATTCTTTTCACCGCACGCATCGCATTCTTTCGATGTCCAGTAATATCCACACCTGTCTACTTTTCCCATCCCCGCCGGGATATACCCCATGCATCGCCGACCATAATGCCCCGACAATGGTCCATATTCTGTTTCCACTCTGTTGCCAAAAACGTCCATACAATAACCGTTTTCGTCCTTCTCATGCTCTGCGTATTCGGGGATACAGGAGAATTGGTTGGAGTAAGAACATTCGGGGCATTTGGCGCTAAGAGGAATAGCCTCTCCTTTTTCAGCCTTTGCGCGAATGACAGGGTTATAAATGTCTCCATCTGGGAAATGGTTGTCGATATTGGAAGCGTAGTCCAGAAGTACAGAATATTCCTTACCTGGATGCAATCTCCATGCACGACCCATGATTTGCGTCAAAAGGCTACTGGATTCCGTCTGCCGCAACAAAGCAATGACTTGCGTATGAGGAACGTCAAATCCGGTTGTGAGTGTCCCAACCGATACGAGGTATCGGATAATCCTGTTCTTGTACCGATCAATAATATCTTTGCGTTCACCCTTTGGCGTCTCACCTATAACCATAGCACTGATACTAGGAGGCAGTGACGCCATAATCTCTTGCGCATGGCTAACAGTAGCCGCAAAAAGCATTACCCCGCCGCTATATGGTCGAGACTGTTCAACAACATCCGCAACGATAGCAGCTGTCTTGCGTCCGTGTCCTACAAAAGCGCGATCTACTTCATCAGCGTTGAATTGCCCCATACGGTTCAAATGCAAACCACTGGTGTCGTATCTACTGGCGTTTACAGCGCCAATCTTCATCGGGCATATAAAGCCAGCGTCCAGCATCTCCTTTGCGGAAACTCTATGCACCAGTTTGTGGAAATATGGATTACGCGTTAGCTCAGGCGGTAGCGTGATATTGTTATCATCTACTTGATAAATATAACCATCACCAAGGCGGTAAGGAGTACCAGAGAATCCTATAACGCGCAGATTAGGGTTGCCCTCGCGCATTGCATCAATAATATCCTTAATCGTTGGCGTAATGCCGTGACACTCGTCTATAACGACCCCGGCGTAGCCACTGGAGAATCTTGATATAGCGTTCTTCACAGTCAAAGGTGAGCCAAAAACGACTTTGTGTCTCGTGGATTTCGCGCCGCTGCTTGCTGAAAATATAGAGCATGGTTCACCTATTAAACGATATTTCTCGACATTCTGCTCAATTAACTCCTTAGATGGGGCAAGACATAAAACGCGCTTTCCATTGCTAGCTTTGTATAGAAAATCAGCAATTGCCGCTATCAGGTAAGACTTACCCGCAGCCGGAGCCGCATCTATAAGACACGGCTCTGTGTATTGGCGTAGGTATTCAGTTAGTTTGTCGTGGCATTCCTGCTGGTATGGTCTGAGGGTGAAGGTCATGATTATAAACTCTTCAAAAGTTGATAAATTTTCATTCCATCATCAACAGATCTTATCTTTGCGGTATGATATCCACCTTCCATACCCGTCTTTTGATTTAATATGGCATAGAGCTGTTTTCTCGTATATTTTCCACCTTTCCATAAAGGGTCTAACTCAGAGTGAACTAAGCTCCTGACACTTCTTATTTCCTTGGTAGGTATACATCCTAAAGGAGCCGTTCTATCATTAGTTTTGTGATGACAACCTACAAAATTATTGCATTCATCACATTTCCAGAATGGTAATTTGTAAAGGTCTTTACGATGGGGGTATATTTCTTTTCCATCAGTTAGGCGGGCGTTAACATGAGCTTCGCACCCACAGCAGTATATTTTCACAACCATCTCTCCACTTTGTTATGTCACCAACCGCACGCAAGAAAACGCTCATGGACTTCACGAACAATACGAACGTCATCCGCGCAATATTCCGCAATCTCATCATGCAGGCCATTCTGCCACATATAATGGACCTGTGCGCCCGTAGTATTTCCCTTGCCTTTAATGCCAAGGTTCTTTGCAAGGTTGTCCAGAGAAATAAAATCCTTGCCATTCCCCATTTGCAGCATGGTATCGAAAACGCGAGTGTCCCACGGCTTAAGATTACGCGGCCAAATGTAATCCAGTGGCAGTTTAACTCCCAAAACCAATGCACGCTTGGTTAGGAAAGGAACGTCAAATCCAATGATGTTGTGGCCGACGAGAGTAATAGACCCCTTGCATTCCAAGTGATGGAAGAACTTTTTCAGAAATTCACGCTCTTCATTAACATGACGAATTATGAATTTTCTGTCATGTACCGATATTGAAGCAACATGCCCCTTCCACCCATCAAGAGCGGTTTTCTCCCATGCTTCTTGTGCGTTTTCTTCAATATACGCCGCTATGGTATCTGGGTTCTTATAATTGGCTGGAACCTTAATTGATTCTTTTGCCCTCTCCAATGCGCCTTCTGATTGGTCAGGAATGGTTTCTACGTCGAAGTATGTGTAGGTCATATTTATCCTCCTATATGAGAAATCTTATAAGACATTTTAATTATAAGAATGAATATTACCCCTAGCCAAAACTGACTTCCTCCAAAATTAAATTCATATCCATTATGATCATATATGGATTTAACCACGTAGTAACTGACGCCACATGAAATTATGTATATGAAAAACCTCCCCATGAATTCAATCATCTTACTTACCCTCACTTTCCAAATATTCTGCAATCTGGTTTAGAGTGTGGGCTGCTTCGCGGAGTTGTTCTGGTGTATGCTTTCTTGACGCTATCCCAATCTCATTAGCGCTACTAATATATACAACACCGTATTTTCCCGCCACCAACTCACGCCGTGTTACTTCGCGGATGGGGGATTCAGATGAAGGGATTTCAAAGAGCGTATCTTCTTTGGTGTTGTTTTTGCCGTAAGGCTCTCCATCCACATTCCAAATTCGTCCATCCCATGTTTTTTCTCGGAAACCCAAGCCGTGCTCTTGCATAGGCCCAACCTTACGTCCGTCACTCGTCTTGTAATATTTACCAGTTTCTAGTTTAAGCATTGTTTTCTCCATCTTTGTGTTCGTTTACATGACATTGGACACATAGCCAATTTACATCTATCGGCTTTGTATAATCATGGTGATGAGCATGAAGGTTTTTTGACTTTACCTGACTTCCACACTTCTCACAATTTGAAGGCTTTATAACTTTCCCATATTTTACGGCATTTCCGAGTATTATGTGTGCAGCCCTCTTTTCAGGGTTATTTCTAACCCACTTTTTTGTAGATTTAGCCATGGATTCTTTGTATGCAATAGTCTTACCATACCTTTTATGACGCTCCTTAACCCGTGGATCGTTTTGAAATCTCCAAGCGTCATATTCTTTATAATATTCAATATTTTCTGATCTGTTTTTTCTAGCGTCAGATTTAGCGCATTCTTTACATTTATTCAGATATCCATCCACCATCTTGCTATGCTTATAAAAGCAAGAAAATGGTTTTTCGACCTCACATTTAAAGCAAATTTTCATTTATTTCTCCTTATGGCGCTTCATTATACGCCATAAGGATTAACTTAGAAAGGTATTAGTCTAAAAAGGGATATCTTCTCCTACAATATCCCGCATACCCGAACTCTGTGCGCGCTGCACTAGCGCTGGTTTATTCTTTGCAGCTTCAGCATCGGAAGTTACTTCGCTGCCCTTTGGCGCTACTGAATAGACCCAGTTGCCTGTTGCCGTTCCGTTGGCGTCTTTGATTTCCCAAACGTTCAAGCCAATAACCATTGTCTTGTTGTTGAGTGCAAACGCCAGCGCTTCAGACGTTGGTTCTACACCAGCAGAAGCTAGCTTACCGCCAGCGTTGGAATCAATGGTTGCCAACATACGCAAAGCCTTATCTTTCTTGGCTTGCGCTTTTGTTTGATCTTTCGCAGAAGGGTCTAGATCGTAGCACCAAACCTTCTGAAAAATCTTGCGGTTTTTGTAGATTTCAGGCTTTAGTACAGACCACTTGATCTCTGCGTATTCTTCGACACTGTCTCTTACAGTGCGCTTACCGGCAGATTCAACGATAGCCAGAACCTTAGTTCCGTTCGGGATAGGGCTAAGATCGCCCCCCCCTTCAATCTCAAACGATGTAGAATTTGTTACGGCGCTTTCGCCGCTCGAAGTGTTCCAGAATGACATGTGTTAGTTCTCCTTCAATTATAGATATGCAGCAAGGGGATTCTCACCCTGCACGACCGTAATGTCTTCTTTTAATCCGAGACGATTCTTAGAAACAAACGCTGGGTTAAGATAAGACGTTAGGATAATCTCACCAGTGCCAATAGCTTTCTTGGTTTCACCTTCATCGCCACGAAGAATAGTTGCCTGACGCAGAAAACCAACAACGTCAACGCTATCTGTGTATGGAGCCATGGACTTGTTAGCCAGTCGCAATGTGTACTGATTGAACCCTTCACTGTCTGGAGGGTCAATGCGGCCAATGTCAGCATGAGCCACGAACACAGTGTTCATATTACGCTTTGTACGCAACAGTTCAACCGCCTTTCGAACGCGCATATGATTGGCTGCAACCGCCGCTGGTCCAGCACCATAACCACCTAGAGCTTGGTTTATTCCCTTCGCTTTGGTGTCTTGGCGCAGGATGTCCTGAATGAACATTGATTCCAAACCAGTGACGCTGTCGATGATCAGAGTTTGGTAATCATGCTCATCCTGCAAGAGCGCCGTCAACTGCTGCCACAGAAAATCAGTCGTGTCTGTAATACCGAGGCTTGCAGGAACAGGATTAACGTCACGCGGTACGTCTTCTCCCTGGGTTCGGATAAGATATGGCTCTGGGAAAGTACACGCTGTAGATGTTTTACCAGTTCCTGGCGTACCTACTAGCGTGATTACGTGACCACAAGTGCGGTTCGTGGTGGCTTTGGATAGGATAGACATTTAATTCTCCACTTTTGCTTTCTACATGTTGCTTTTCGCATTATAAAATGATAATGTCAAGTATCGAATTTAAAAATAAGGGACTGGAATGAAAGTTTTATCGCCGGAAGAAATTCAAAAACGACTTAGCGAAATGCCGTATGCGGGTCTAACAAAGGTCGCAGAGGCTTTGGGCATTTCAAAACAGGCTGTTAGTCAAATGAAGCTTAATCCTAATATCAACCCTACATGGTCAACACTGGTTAAGTTTAGTGAGTATTTTGAGGCGGCTGAGAAATGACTGAATGGAAAACGATTGATAGTGCGCCAGTTGATAGAATGGTGAAAGTGGGTAGGTGGGTATATTATGGCAATGAGAAAACATGGCATACTGATACAGCAATTGTTTATAAAATGGTTAAAGGGACAGTCTTTAAAAGAAAAATTTCTCAATTTGGAATTTCCATTTATTCTCATTGGGCAGAATTAGATGCTCCACCAACCTCTGAATAACCCAACGCCCCGGTTTTTACGCCGGGGCTTTTTGCATTATTGGGAATTTAGTTTCCTCCAAAGGGCATCACCTCCTTTCATAGTTGACACGCTCTGCATTATATCGCATATTCACTCTTGCAGCGTTTCCTCGCTGCCTTTAACGCGCTCCGGGTGTTCTCCACCGCCTGTTGAGCGCGTTTTTTATTTAACGTATGAAATATCGTTCTAACTTTTCCCCGTTGCGTTTGTCTGTGTCTACTTGAACGCGCAATTCATTCTTTTGAACCATAGCTGTTATTACCTTTTGAACGTCTTCCCGTTGATATTTCCCGCGGATGTTCGATCTTCCAAAGATATAAGAAAAAGTTTGGCCAGGTTTGTTTTTAACGCATTTTAGAATTGAAGCTACAAGCTTATCAGACTTCGAGAACGACTTATCTTCAATCGTAATGGCGCTGACCTTTTCCTCAACATCGCGCATTGATGCAGCCATAGCCCACTTAACGTGTTCAACGTCGATCTCTCCATCTGCAATACCAAGAATAAGAGACATCTTAATCGCCTTCTCACAAACTCGACGGTAAAGTCCTGAGAAAGGCTCTAGGCCTAATTCAATCTTACTCTGGTTGTAATCAACTACCCATATCATGCAACGATCAATAAGTTTTTTTGCCTCGTCTGTCATTTTTACGAGATGCAAATCGCCTCTACGTTCAATCCTCTCTCCTTCGGTCTTGGTTGACCCTGCACTAGCCAGCTGCGATATTTTCATACTCATTCCCAGTGGCATGTTCTCTTTCGTAAAGCCTTGGTTGGGATAAGGATTAATGTCAGGCTCGACGCACATAATTGTTCTACCAAGAAAACCAGTTTCTGCATTCTCAATTGTCATCATTCTTGAAAACTGCGTCGGAGTGGTAAATCCAGCTAATGAAAGGAACGGTTCCACCAATCTGTCTGCATTCAATAGGCGTTTTTTGATAGCTTCAATATGCATTTTGCTTTCTTGAACGTCTTCGTTTTCCTCCACCTTTCGCGCATAGAAAGAAAGACGGTCACGCAAAATTTTACTTAGTTCTCTTTTGTCATCTCCTCCAAGGATGTGAAAAGATTCAGCCTTACTGTATACGGCCATGAACGTTTCAATAACACCTTCAAGGTGAGAAGCTCCAGAACGTCCAGCGTTGCTAATCTTAGCCAGATGTGCTCCGACTTCGTCAATAGTATAGAATGCTGCTTGATGGTGTATCAGGTTTTGATACATTTCACGGTCAGACTTAATCTTACCGTGGTTGCATTCGGACATTCCAGCTGTGATTATTATTTTACTGACAGCCTCGAGAACTGCATCCTTGCCCGTTCCAGAGCCAGCAACACAAAACAAAGCCATATTGGCACGAGTTTGTGAATTGTCATCTACTGCGTAGTTTAGACCTGATATATTGCCAATAGCATATAGAGAAGCCATTGCAGCAAGGTTTAGACGTGGATAACGGCACTGCGTATTTATCCATCGCGTCACTTCCCCACAAAAGCCTGGAGGCATAGTAAGATCAATCGTAGACACATCGACAGGGCACCCCTTGAGCGGGCTTTTTACATCCTTAATGTCTTCCTTAGTCATCCCTTCAGTGACAGAAGATCCGGTTAAAGCCTTAGCAAACCAACCTTGCAGTGGAACATCGTCCATTTCAACTCGTTCAATCCATCCACTGTCTTTTGCCAGCTTGATCAACGTGCCAACAGTTACAGGATTGGAAGACTTGCCGAATGAATGCCAGCGTATGTCTATGGATTCAGGATTATATTTACTGCTACGCTTAGACCATTCATCCCATATTGCAACGCCATTCCCCTGCGTTGCGTCATGGATTGCCATGCCGATCTTAACCCAATCGGAATATTCATCGTAGCATGTCAAGCAACCCAACATTGAACGCAGAGAATTATCGCTAATGTCTGTGCTGGAGCCTTCAAATTCGACATGCCTTCTCTCTGGTCGCTTCAGAAAAGCAACCAGTCCCTCAGGAGCCTTATCAATCTCATCAACATTGCCAGAAAGGACGTTATATTTTTTGCCGCTCTTGTGCGGCGACCCAGGCCCAACAACAAAACCAGTATGCTTGAAATCGATCCCCGGAAATTCAGGGCTTGACTGGATCGTGTGAATATCAGCGGGCAAAGAGAAATAAAGATGCTTAGAGCCTCCACCAGAGCCAGTTTCTACGATCAATCCAGCGCTGGCAACATCAGGGAATCTCTCCAATAGACGAGCATATGATTCAATGCCGCCATTCTTGGCGTCAACATCAACAACAAGAAGATTGTTGCAGAGAACGCCGAATCCTCGCCCCAAATGCTCTATCATGGCATTCAAGCCGTCAATCTGATCCTCGTCCCATTCTGGTGTATTTTGCCAATTGGCGGAAACAGGATGCTTGCCTGTGGCTGTGCATTTTGTATTGCCGCAACCGCAATAAATGCCGTCAATGCTTTCCAAAGAGAAGACGCGATTACCCGATTCAGCAAACTGCTGAAGATATGAAATTGCCATTTTCAATCATTCCCTTACGCGACTCTCCAGCAACGATATCCACCTTCATATTTACGAACTGAAAACTTCATTGAATAACGTTTTCCGTATGCGCTGGCTGCACATCTCGACCTAAAACCATCACCTTCAGGAACTGGAAAACTATCCCCGACTTCCATTTCTCCAAATGGATATTTATTAGGACGACCGCGACCTTCATCTTTCATGAATTTTATTCCGCTCTCTATTTTCATTTTGTTTTCTCCTTTATAAAAGTAATTATTTATGAATAATCCATCATTTGGAGCTTGTCAACCCTTGTCGGTGTTTTTTGTTTTACACATAATCCCGCTAAAATACATTGATTTTTGAGATAAGGATTGTTTTTACTTTTCAATGTTTTAGCATGCATTTACACATTATCTCGGCTTTTCCTGTAATAGAGGGGTAAAGAAGAATATAGTATCTCTAGATACTGTATAGGTTAGAATCTTTATTATTTAATAAAATCAAGTGCTTACCCCTTATAGGACTCCTGATATTATGATTGCCAATATTACCCCTTATATACCGAAATCCCGAAATAATGTGTAAACGTAATTTAAGTCATTGATTTTAAAAGAAAACATACCTCTCTTTTCTGTTGAGATTTTTAGAGAAAAAACGAGATAATTAACAAAATCAATGACTTAACTTTTTCTCACATTTTATGTTGACATGCGTTTGCTATGGTGTAGTGTGGGGCTATTGAAACGAGTGGAGAAATGAAATGATGACAGATAATGAAAATGGTGGCGGCGCATTTCCATGTGAAGGAACTGGAGGGCTTTACCCTGATCCCGGCATGACCCTGCGTGATTATTTTGCGGGGCAGGCGTTGGCGGGTGACAGTGCGAATAGTTCATTCGGATTTTTTGAAAGTGACATTGATCAAAATTTCTTAGTGCTTCGGGCCGAGTATTACTATCGTTACGCTGACGCCATGCTGGAGGCAAGGAAATAAATGTCACACTATTGGTTCTTGGCAATTCCCGTATTTGCGTGTTTCGCAATTTTGGTTGGTGCGTGTATCGCATCGTATTTGGAGAGATTTTAATGGAAATCGTTCTACACAGAGTTAAGTCGATTACGTTGAAAAAAAGATTCCTTTCAAATGCGGATTCTCGGAGAATGTGTATCGAGACTGAAGACGGTCAGGTTTTAGATATTTTGCTTTATGGTAAAACAGGCAAGTTGGAGATGCTGCCAAAGCACGAGGAGTTTTATGATGCCGATGCTTAAATCTATCCTAGTTTCAGCCGCGATCTTCTCAGCGCCAGCATCTGCAGCCAGCCTGGAGCCTGTAGATGCTTTGATGGGGTTGATCCGTATGGAGACCGCCAGACAGTTCTGTGAGTTGGCACCAGATCAGGGCGCAATCAATGAACTGGTTAACGTTGTTGCTCCGCATGTTAAAGTTTCCCCAGAGAGCTTCGTACAGTCGATCCGTAACGCGGCGGCCAGTATGGGTGAGGAATACGCAAGAAACGGCTCCTTGCCCGGTTTTTGTGCGAATGTGGGGCGTATTTATGGGAGGTATGGGAAGTGAAAACAGAATTGGAGATTTTTAATGCGGTTGAATACGCTCTTCGCAATGAAGGGGTGAAAGAAAATGCGCGGTCAGAAGATGGAGAATATGAGGTTGAGATATGCTATGCGGAGAGTCTTATTCCGCTAGTAAAATGTGTTTTACGGGAGCTTGGTTATGACAACAGATAAATACTGGACCGAATGGAAATGGACGCCGGAGAAGCCTTATCCGGAGACGTTGGAGACTATTCCAGCAATGGTCAAGCTTAGGACTGGAGAAGAACTTGAAAACTTTATGAGAGTTAAGGAGTGGTATTCTTACGATAAAGGAAACTTTAATCATAAATATAATCACCCTTTGGATATCGTCGCTTACAAACTAGCATCAGAGGAGAACTGACATGTACGACCCTAACAACTCCCGCAAAGGCGGCTCACGCAACCACCTGGTGGAAGTCCTAATCAAAGAAGTTGAAGCGCATAAGGCGGGAAAGCACAGTGCGGAATGTATGTCTCAATTGGTGTTAGCTGTGCGGCGTTATCAGAAGGAGAATTCCAAATGACCCCTCGTGCAAGCTGGCGCTGGACGCCGGAGATCATTCAGGCATGCGCTCTTATGTGGGCAAATGACAAATCATATCTCGATATAGCAAAGGAATATGGAATAACCCGAAACATGGTTTCAGGAATGGCAAGCCGGAATAAGGACCTGTTTCCAACAAAGGAAGGGATTAAAAAAAGAGGGTCTTTTATTCAGAACCTGGATATTGTAAAAGCCGGAAAGCTATGGAAAGAGGGTAAGACATACGAGGAAATAGCCTCAGAAATGGGTGTGACAACAAACGCTGTTCAACTTCTTGCTCAACGCAACAGGTCTATCATGCCTAGTCGTCGTGCATCATCACCAGATAAGCCTAAGAAGGCAAAGACTATCTCGAATGCAGGACGCGTTCATCCACAATTCCATGGGACGAAAACAGCTACATACTTTGATCCGGGTCTTGATGAATACGAGATTGGAAGGTTGCCAGGTCTATCATTGGTCGAAAACACTGGATGTTTCTATCCTTTAACATCGGGACCAGAAAATCATAGGTTTTGCTCTCATACACGCCACCTGAAAAGCCGATACTGCCAGCATCATGTCACGAAAACAACGGGATACTCAGGCATAGACTTTGGCTATCGAAAGAGCTATGATAAAAATATTGTCAGGGAGGATGCATGACATGTCAAAGAAAGGCAAGAAGGCTCTTCAGGATATAGTGGATGATGAAGTCAATTTCTTCCTTGCAAGACAATCAATGGAATTTTGTGAATGCGCAGTAAATTTGATGGTGACAAGCATGCCGGTGGCAAGTGTGATTGAATTCCTGGAAGCTCAGGTTAAATGTTTGAAGGAATATGAGTGATGGAGAAAATTAAGAACACATTTAAAAAGCTTATTACGCCATTTATTGATGAAAATGGAATTGAAATGTCATTCCATGAATACATTGATAATGGATTTAAGGCTGAATTCAATAAAGACGGAAAAAATTTAACTAATGTTACATTTTCAGGGGGTGAAGCACTTCTTGATAGAGGTGAAGACCAAATCAATAAAATGATTGCATATTATGTTTCAGCTACTATCAACTCATGCAAAGGTAATTAGTGATGGCTGGTGGAAGGCCAACCCTATACAAACCAGAATATTGTGAGACGGTCATTGAGCTAGGGAAACAAGGAGATTCCTTAGTTCAAATGGCTGCTCATTTCGATGTTTCCAGACAGACAATTGATAATTGGGCCGCTGAAAATCCTGAGTTTTTAGAAGCGCTCACTAGAGCACAAGCTCATTGCCAGTCTTGGTGGGAAAAAGCAGGTCGTGAAGGCATGTTTCTGGGCGGCGGTGGTTTTAACGCCGCTGTGTGGAAGAAGTCTATGGAAGCGCGCTTTCGTGAAGACTATACAGAGCGAAAAGAAGTCCACCAGACTGGAAGTATGGAACACAAGCACAGCTTAGGTGAATTGACTGATGAAGAACTTGCCCATATCGCCACAGCAGGCCGCGCAGGAGCTTCTAGCAAGACGGAAGGCTAGGCGATCGCTTGTAGACTATGCCCGATATATTGATGTTCCAGGCGCGCCTGTTGAGGATCAGGACGACACAAGTGATACGGCCTTGCATCTAGCGGAGACGGTTCTTGCTCATCATCACATATTGATGCTTGAGGCTTTACAGCGTTGTATCGAGAAGCCTTACGGTCGCCTTATGTTGTTCATGCCGCCAGGTAGCGCTAAGTCAACATATGCCAGCGTGGTGGCGCCTTCATGGGCTATGGGAACTACCCCCGGCTTCAGAATGATTGGAGTGTCTTACGGGTCTGACATGGCTAAGAAGTTTGGCCGCAGAACACGATCAATCATTAAGCAAAAAAAATACACCGCATTGTTCGATACGGGAATTTCTGGAGATCAGGCGGCCGCTGACGAATGGGCGCTGGCTAATGGGTCTGAATATATGTCAGGCGGTATTATCTCCGGCATCACAGGTAACCGTGCTGACTTCATTGCTATCGACGATCCAATCAAAGGGCGTCAGGACGCAGATTCAGAAACTATCAGACAGCGGACATGGGACGAGTATGAGGATTCAGTAAAGACGCGCTTAAAGCCTGGAGGAAGTGTGGCCTTCATTCTTACTCGATGGCATGAGGATGACCCTACGGGACGCATTCTACCTGATAACTACAACGGTGAGTCCGGTATTATCATGGGGAAGGATGGATTTGAATGGGAGGTTATCAGCCTCCAAGCCGAGTGCGAACGTGAAGATGATCCTTTAGGTCGTAAGATTGGGGAAATGATCTGGCCTGAGTGGTTTGATGAAAGGCATTGGTCTAACTTTAGAAAGAACCCGCGCACATGGTCAGCACTATTCCAGCAGCGGCCAGCCCCAGACAGCGGTGATTATTTCAAAAAGGAATGGCTCAAGATTGTCCCCGCATCTCAGATCCCGCTGCGGGAAACCATTTCAATCTACGGAGCGTCCGACTATGCAGTTACAAACAACGGTGGAGATTACACTGTTCACGTTGTCGTTGGCGTTGATTCTATGGATCGTGTTTGGCTACTAGATCTATGGCGGCAGCAATCATCCTCTGATAGGTGGGTTGATTCATTCTGTGATTTGGTACGCAAGTGGAAGCCGATTGGTTGGGCTGAGGAAACAGGACAGATTAAATCAGGTGTTGGACCGTTCCTTGTGAAACGTATGCTGGAGACTGGTTCGTATGTGGCGCGTGAGCAGTTCCCAACCCGTGGCGACAAGTCCGTGCGCGCGCAGTCTATTCGTGGTCGCATGGCTTTGTCTGGTCTGTATATCAGTGAGGACTTGCCGGGTTTGGAAGCGTTGATAAGCGAAATGATGAGTTTCCCTGTAGGAGTTCATGATGACCAGGTTGACGCGTTGGGCCTTGCAGGTCAGCTAATGGATAGAATGACGACCGGCAAAATGAAGAAACCAGATCCTGTGCAAGATTATAACGCTGTTTACGCAAAGCCGTTGACAATGCAGCGTAGAAGGTGATAGCGTCAACATATAGAGTGAATAGTCTTAGTGGAGAGAAGAAAATGAGTGAAGTTAAGCACACGCCGACGCCTTGGACGTACCATGATCTTGCGGACGGTTATGGACAAGAAAGATTTGACGTTGTTGGTAGCGACGGCATCAGTGTAGCCGATGAACAGGGAACATTCGATAAGGCCAGCGCCGACCACATCGTCAAATGCGTGAACCTGCATGATGAGTTGGTGGGGGCTTTGAAGTTGGCGGTGACAGAAGTGAGCGCCGAACGATTCCTTCCTGATGGTCGTCGTCTTCTTGATGTTGTTCGTGAAGCCCTCAAGAAAGCAGGGGCGCTATGAGTGAGGCAAAGTTTACAAAGGGGCCTTGGCGCGTAGAAGGCGGAACAACGGTCGTTTGGGGCGCTTGCAATCCTGATGACCTATCGAATTACGGAATGGGCTACCCTGTCACAGATTGCCGGATCACGCCTGTTTCCAATTCGAGCTGGTGCCAAGGTCCAGAATACGAAGAAGGTTATGCCAATGCCCACCTAATCGCCGCAGCGCCAGAGCTTTATGAATCCTTGCAAGACGTGCTTGGACTTTTTCCTCTGGAGTTTAAGGAAAGCCCAATGGTTGCGTTCGCATTGGCAGCGTTAGCCAAAGCTCGCGGCGAGGTTTGATTCACCCAGCATATATGGCGACTAAATTTGATTATAAAGGGTATATTTATTTTTTTGGAGAAACAAGCAATGAATAAAGACCACATCGAACGCACCAAGCGCATGATTGAAGTGATGCAGGCTTATGTGGATGGGGAGGAGATTCATACAGAGGATGGATATATGCCTAATCCTTTGTGGGATTGGGCGCGTTGTGAATACCGCATCGCCAAAACACCAGACAGCATTGATTGGGGTCACGTTGCGCCGGAGTTTAAGTATCTGGTCAGAGGAAGTGACGGCAGGGCTTTTTTGTTTACGCACATGCCAAGCCCGCTACAGTATATATGGGGTACATTCAAATGCATCCGTCCTATCGAAGCTATCATTTTCTCCTCCTACAAACGCGGCAACGTAGACTGGAAAGACAGCCTTGTAATTAGGCCGGGTTGCGAGTAATCTCGCTGTGATTGCCCAGCCAGCGGTGGCTTTGTAACACTGGCAGTGGAGGCGGGTTTAAATGTCCTCGGGCACCTCCAACCTGTGACTTCATAGGCTCACTTCGGTGGGCCTTTTCTTTTCTTGCCCAACGTGCTACCTTGCGTTTGCTATAGCAACATGAGGCCATAACGTGGACGAAGAAGAAATTCAGCCAGCCGATACGCTTGAATTAAAAGACGAGCCAAAATCGTCCAGCGTTGTCTTAGGCGTGTTGCAGAACGCAAAAGATAAATTCCGCGAATGGCAGGATGAATGCGAACGCATTGATAACGTCTACAGCAAATACAACGGATACAATCGCCCATATGGCGAAAGCTGGACCGATGGAGAGCTTGACCTGTTTTGGGCTTCATATGAAATCCTAAAGCCTGCTGTTTATGCGCGCCCGCCAAAGCCTGTAGTTTCCACACAATTTAAAGATCGTGATCCGGTTAAGTCAAAAACGGCTGAACTGTTAGAGCGCGTATCTATCTCAAACTTTGATCGCTCCAATATCGATGACGTTATGTGTGAGGTGAGAGATGACCTTATCTTCACAAATCGCGGCGTTATGTGGCTTACGTATGAATCCGAAAAAGGCAAGCAGCGCGTTTGCATTGAGCATTTGGACCGTACTGACTTCCTTCATGAACCAGCCCGCAAATGGTCTGAGGTTGGCTGGGTTGCTCGTCGCGCTTGGATGACACGTAAAGAGCTGCGTAAGCGCTTCTCGAAGGCATCTGGAGACGTTTACAAAGATGTGAAGCTATCCAAGAGGCGTGATGATGAAGATCGGGGCAGCGACGACAAGTCGTTAAAAGGTAGCGTTTGGGAGGTTTGGCACCGTCCAGACAATAAGGTTTATTGGGTATCTGAAAACGTTGATTTGCTTCTGGATGAGGATGAGCCACATCTAAAGCTGAAAGACTTTTTCCCTTGCCCTCGTCCTGCTTATGGAACAATTGCTCGGCGCACCCTTATTCCTGTGCCTGATTACACCAGGTACGCTGTTCACTTCAACAAAATAAACACCCTAACAGCGCGTATTTATCTTCTTTTGGAGAAAGTTAAGCTTAAAGGTATTGTCGCGGGTAGCGGTGATATTCGGGATGCTGTTAGTGAGCTTATACGTAGTGAAGATGACGAAACAGTTATCTTCGTTCCTACGATTAATGGTGATGCTTCCAACATGGTCACGTGGATGCCATTGGTTGAAGTTGCCACGGCTATCACAGGGTTGATTGACGCAAGATCTAAGCTGATTGAAGACTTTTATCAGTTATCTGGCATTTCTGACATTATGCGTGGTGCTACAGAAGCGGATGAGACATTAGGCGCACAGCAGCTTAAGACGCAGTATGGCTCTGTTAGAGTTCGTCAAAAGATTGATGAGTTGCAACGTATTGCAGCAGATGCAGTACGCATTTCAGCCGAAATCATCAGTGAGAATTTCACAAAAGACACACTGATTGAAATGTCTCAGATGCCTATATCAACGCAAGCGCAGATTGATAAGCAGATTAAAGGCATTGAGCAGGCGGCTGAGAAAGAAATCGAAGGGCTGAAAACCAAGACGGAAGAGTACGTCAATGGTATACGTCAGCAATCGGGTGGTGAAATACCCCCTGAAGATCAACAGGAAATAGAAGGCAAATTCAAAGAAACCCAGCAGGGTATTTTGCAGAAATATGCACCTATGCTGCAAGAGGCTAATTCTGAGATACCAATCGAGGCTATTTTCGATCTATTGCGTAACGACAAAAGCCGTTGCTTTGCATTCGAGATTGCATCAGATAGCACTATTTTGACGGATGAAATCCAGGAAAAGTCTAGCCGTAATGAGTTTCTAACCACATTCTCAACAGCGTCTCAGGCGTTGCAAGGTTTGGCTCAAATGGGACCGGCTGGCTCTGCTCTAGCAGGCGGTATGCTGAACTTTGTTCTAGGACCTTATCGTATTGGCCGTGAACTTGATGGGCTGATTGATAATTTCATTGATGAAGCCAGCCAGTACCAGCCACCACAAGAAGGCGGGGAGCAACAGGCGCTTATCGAGGCTCAGAACAAGCTTGCTGAAGCTGAAATGGCTAAAGCGCAAGCCCAGATGGCCAAGGTTCAGTCCGATGCTCAGTTGAAGCAGGCAGAGCTTATGGGTAAAATGCAGGATATGCAATTGCGAGCCGAAAAGGATAAGGCTCAGTTTGAGATTGATTCTGGAAAGTTGCAGTTGCAGCTATCTAAGCAAGAGCAAGAGTTTACTGCTAAGATGGCTGACATGGATGCTAAGCAAAATCTTATGCAGGCTCAGACTGCCAAAATTCTTGCAGAGATCGGCCTAGACGTTCGCAAGCAGGATCTTGAGGAGTACAAGGAAGCCCGTGAGACTGAGCAACAGCAGGTGGATACGGCGTTTAGAGCGGAATCGGAAGTGCGCGCTAATCGTTCGCAGGAATTTAACGAGAGTGTGCAGGCGGTAAGCCAGATGGAGAGAGATAATGAACGAGCATGAAATGAGACATAATACTGATTTGTATCTAAACCCAAAAAAAGTACCATGCAAAGAATTTGGTGAGGGAGTTTATATTCTTACGAAAAAATATTGCGGTCTTCCTAAAGGATTTGCATTTAGGAATGTTTCATCTTTGGAGAGAGATAATGCCTAAATCAACCTACGCAATTTGTGGTGCAATTCTATTCGCGGCGTTTGGCATCTGCGTTTCGTTTAATGGTCCTAGTTTGGTTGCCTCGTCTTTGCTTTTCGGTGGCATTTCACAGTTTATAGCTCAGGATGACGGCAAGCATTCTTGGATTATTTCACGCGGATTCGCCTACGTTGCCATGGCTTTTGCTTTCTTTGCTGCGTGGGGTGCGTAAATGCCGAATAATGGATTCCCCGTAGTCATCTCACCAAACGGCGCTCCTGTTGTATCAGTTGTCAGTGGAGCGCCATTAGCTACTGTTGCTGAGAATGGCTTAGGTTCACCAATTACGCTTGTAGAAAGCGGCGGGGTTCCTCTGGTAATACAAGGTGGAGAACCTCCATCGCCAGTTCAGTGGGGAGCAATGGATTACGTTGCTCTTAATGACAATGGGTTGGATAACTTCTCGAGAGAATTTGACCTAGCGTCTGACTGCATTGTTGTAGAGCTTGCTTGCCAGTATTCCGGAGACCCAGTCATTGAAATCGCACATGGTGGCGAACCATTGACTATTGTTAATCAGTCTAGATCAGGTCCATTATTGGGTCTCATTGCTGTTGGCACAGGAATGACACAGGAAGCCGCGGACTTCACCATCAATGTGACAGGTGGACACTGCAACCAAGGGGCAATACGCGTCAATGAAATGGTTGGTATTCAGCCTGAGTTGGTTGGTTGGAGCGATGAACAGCACGGGCAAGGTTCTCCAGCCGCCAGTTTGACTGTTGGGCCTACTGATGGCGGTGTTATTAAGGGTATCTTTTTTAACACGGAAAACGATCAATACCATCGTCAGTATGTCGAAAATACTGAGATTATGTTTGATGGTTATATGTTCTGTGGAACTAACGTTGACCAGGATTTTACCCCTTCAGGTCCATGGGTTATAGGTGGCGAAGGGTGGTCAATTGATGGTGAATCATTCGTCCATACTGGCCTCACAGAAGGAACATTAACCATCCAGCATCCTCCAGCCACGCGTAGGGCTGGGGCTAGGTGCATAGTTGACGTTGAAAGTGGCAGTGTTTCTTTAAGAACCGCAAGCGTGACAGTTACGTATAGAGCACCCGCAAAAGGCCTTATATCGTGCGGTGCGGTATTCGGAACAACTAGTAACTTGTTGGAAGAAATAACCATTACAGCTACAGGAAACTGCACTGTGAGAGACATTTCGGTGGTGAGTGATGGAACAGGACTTGCTTGGACTTTCTTTCGCGCACCTGCTATAGAAGGTACTGAATTAAAACCCATTATGTGGTATAGACCTGAATGGGGTATAATGGCATCTGAAATACTCGGTGAAGATTACTAACTCCAAAGGGAAATACCATGGCACAGACACCAGTAGATCGACTAGTAGAACTTTCGATGGTCCCCGAACTTGCTAAAGAAGTTCGTAACCAGATTGAATCAGGCGCAGGCGGCGCAGTTGCGTGGGCTGATGTAACAGGCAAACCTACCACGTTTCCTCCTGTAGTGGGGACTACGGCAACTACCGCTCTTGCAGGCAATACAGCAATCCCGGCTGCAGCGACAACGGCCCCAGCAGCTCTATCCGCTGCAGCAGCAGTTGGCACAGGAACGGCATTCGCTCGTAATGACCATGTTCACGCCATTCCTGGTGTATCATCCGGTGCGGTGCGCGGTACGGTGCTAATTCAGGCGGCTCAGGCGAATAGCACAGCAACAGACGTTGCCGGGCTTGTAACGGATTTTAACGCACTGCTAGCAAAGCTTCGTACAGCAGGAGTTATTACACCATAATGAAATCTATTTCAGAAATGGTTGCAGAACACAGGGCAAAGATGGGGTCCAGTACCCTGTCTAAGCCCTATTTTCGTCAGGACAGCATCGCCCCGTGCATGGGTATGGATGGCAAGATGCACGACACGCTTTCTGGTTATCGTAAGACGCTTCTCCCCGATGGAAACCCAAAAGGCGAGCGTTATATTGAGATGGGCAACGAAAGCTTGCCTGACTTTAAATCACCTGAATTTGACCGTAAGAAGCGTCGAGATGATATCAAGCGCGCTATTAGCGAAGTTTAACCCTATGACCTTCTCAGACGAGGTATAAAATGACCGATGAAGTAATTCAGCAAACGGCAGTGGAACCAGTATCAACAACGCTTGAAGATAATGCTACACACGCACGTTCAGGCGGCGGCAAGGTAGACACCCCTGTTGAAGAAGTAAAGACCGAGGCACCCGCAAAGCCTGAATCTGTACGAGATTCATTGAAGGCAGAGCTTGATAAAGAAAAAGCTCCAAAAGAACCTGTTGTCAAAGAGGTTAAGCCTATCGTTACTGACGATAAGGCTGGAAAGAGCGCCGTTCCTGAAAAGGAAATCGACGCAAGCGAGCAGGTTAAGGAACAGCCAGCCGAACGGAAGTCTGAGAACCGAGACCGCCCTGAGCCTCCTGCTCGCTTTCTTCCAAGGGCAAAAGAACTATGGCGAAATACGCCTAATGAAGTGCAGTCAGAAGTTTCTCGCATCGTCAAGGAGCACGAACAGGAGGTTTCCCAGTACCGGGAATCCCATCAATTCCGTGAGGAACTGCGAGAGTATGAAGAGCTAGGCAAGCAGCACAATGTTACTGTCAAGCAGGCTTTGCAAAACTATGTGGGGATTGAACGTAAGTTTAGTGAAGATCCTGCCGAAGGGTTTAAACAGCTATTTTCCAATCTGAATATGCATCCACAGCAGGCGCTGTCCCACATCTTGAGGGCATACGGCATCCCGCCGCAGCAGTTGGCACAGCATATGGCGCAGTCTCCACATGAATACGTATCGCAGCAGCCGCAACGCCAACAAATGCAGCAGCCTCAACAGAATCCAGAAGTTGACGGCCTTAAGCAGCAGCTAAACGCTATGCAGGCTCAAATGGCTCATCAAACATATATCGAGCCTTTTATTCGCGAACATCCACGCTATCATGAGCTAGAGCAGGATATTGCTTTTTTCCTGCAATCTGGTAAGATACCAGCAAATTTAAGCCCTGCTGATAAGCTGGCGGCGGCATACGACATGGCTGAAAGGATTAACCCTTCTTCAAATGTCGAGCAGCTACAGACAAGGCAGGCTAGCACTGAACGCCGTGTTGACGAAGACTTCAACGGCAACAAATCAATCAAGTCTTCTCCGGGAAATGTTCTAGAGGTCAAAGAACCGGAAAAGAAAATGTCAACACGTGAAATGCTTGAGGACGAAATGCGTAAACTCAAGCGAGCTTCAGGAGCTTAATTAATGGCTATCGTACAGGATAGAAATTATCGCCAGCTTCTCACTGCTGCCGTTGCTCGACGGTCGCGTGAGGTGCAGGATATCGTTTATAATGCCACGCCACTAACCAGAATCCTTCGCGATGAAGGTCGTATTCGTGTAAAGCGCGCTGGCGGTCCAGAACTTCGCATTCCGGTGCAGTTCGATAAGTTGCAGGCGCAGTGGTTCACTGGCTATGACAAGATCGAAATCACACCGAAAGAACTTCTCAATTCTGCTGTGTTCAACTGGTCGCGCGTTGTTAGCATGTTCTCGCTAACCGGCACTGAATTGATGTACACCCGCGGCGAAGAAGAAGTCATTGACCTTATGGAAACCTACCTTGACGCGGCTGAAAAGTCGGTTAAGGAAGAGTTTGAAGTAGCAATGATCGGTGATGGTACCGGCGCGGGCGGTCGTGAACTTATCGGCCTTGGTGGCGCTATTCCAGTTATTCCAAACACTGGCGTATATGGCGGCATTGATCGCGCAACTGTCCCCAACTGGCGAACTTCGACTTTCAATATTCCAAATGGTGATGTTTCTGGTTTCACCACGTGGGATAGCACGACTGCACGTCCAATCATCGAACGTATCTCTTTGAACCGTTCGCGTAATGGTCGTTATGCAGACCTGCTGATCGCAGATTCCCTGTCTTATCAGGCTATCTCTGCATCGTTCGTTGCTCACCAGCGTATCGTTTCAGAACGTCTTGGCCGACTTGGCTTCGCCGGTCTTACTTATATGACCCCAGCAGGTCCTGTCGATATCGTGGCAGCTGGTGGTATCGGCACTGTTATGCCAGCCAACACCATCTTTGGTATCGATACAAAGGGTCTGGCTCTCTATGAGTTCCCAGATCAGTCGTTTGTGCCTTTCCATCCAGGTGATGGTATGCGACCGATCAACCAGGACGCAGTAGCACAGGGCATCGTTTGGTCTGGTCAGCTCGTTCTTGAGAACCCACTGTTCTCTTACCGCATCATCACGGCATAAGGAGGCTTGAGATATGGCTAACTCCGTACCTTTCCGAACTACCCCTCAGCTAGGTCCACAGCTCGACGATGTTTTCGTCGGTCTGCCTTATTGGGATCTTACTGGCATTCAGGGAGTGACCCCGCTTACGGCTCCATTGTCTGGTATTACGACCCCATCTTATAAGCTGGGTAATCGTGAAACAGGCGATGACGGTTACGATTACATTTGGGTCCAGAACGGTGCAACGGCTCTTGCAGCCAGTGCACGTGTTAATATGGATGCATCGTTCGTAACTACTGCAAATGCCAGCGGTGTTTTGCAAGGGCCAGCAGCAGCTGTTCCAGCGGGCGCTTATTTCCACGCTCGAGTTTTTGCGCTTTAATATAAAGGGGCTTCGGCCCCTTTTCTCCCCTTCTCAGACAAGGAAAACAAATGACTAAAGTTGTAGAGATTGATACGCGTGATCTTACGGTTACGCCATTTTTTAAAATCGTTGAGATTGAAAACATCCCAAAGTCGGAAACGGCTGGACATGCTGTTCTTGAAATGCGTGAAGTTGTAGAGGTCCGGTTCGCGGGGTCTAACCACTACGCCCCTGTGTTCCCGGCGCATCAGTCTTGGCGGCGTGAAGGCAATAAGTCCATCACTTATGCTGAACGTTGGGCTGACCAGTATCGCATGTTCAAAGAAGGCAATCCTCAGCAGGCAATGGGAACACCTCTTGAAATGTTGCGCCCTTATGGCGTGACAGAAGAGCAGCTTTCTATTTGCCGCGTTCATCGTATTTACAGCATTGAGGCTCTAAACAGCCTTGAAGGAGACAAGCTTAAGTCGCTTGGAATGCTTGGTAATACCCTTAAAGAATTTGCTCGTAAATACACGCAGGATCATTCTCCGTCTGCCGCAGCTGCAAGCGAAATTGAAGCGCTTAAAAAGCGTATTTCAGAACTTGAAAGCCCTTCTACTGTTATCCCTCCCGTCGAGGAAGAACTGTATGAAGCGATGACAGAGGATGAATTACGTGATATGATTGAACAGAAAACAAGCACACGTCCCGATGGTCGTTTGAATCATGCGTCATTGGTAAACCTTGCAAAAGGAATGTAAATGACAATTCTGTCAGCAATGCAATCTGCTGCAATTAGATTGGTGGGCCAAAAGCCCGCCGTCTTTTTTACATCTTCAGAAGAATTTGAATTGGAGATTGTTGACCTTTTAAATGAGGTGGCAAAAGATATATGCAAATATACAGATTGGCAGGCGCTGACTAAAGTCTACAACGTACCAACCGATGGCGTGACGGAAGTTTTTGACATGCCTGATGACTATGATCGGCAATTGGTTGTTACCAATATTCAGGATTTGAATAATTGGGTATGGGGATATGAGCACATCGATAATCTGAATGATTTCCTTTATCGAAAAGCACGCAATTTTGAATTACTCCCCGGCGCATGGACGATTTATCAAAATCAGATTCATTTTTTTCCACCTCCAAATGTGCAGAACAGCGCAACATTTCCATACATATCTCTGAATTATGCTATTGATTCAAACAACTCAGACAAGCCAGAGTTTACACAAGATACAGACGAATTTGCTATCAAAGGCGGCGAGCGTCTTTTAACTTTGGGGCTTATATGGCGTTGGCTCGAGAATAAAAAGCTGGATTACACTGGCCAACAAGAGCAATTTGTAATGGCCTTGGACCAGTTGGCTGCTAAGGATAAAGGTACAAACGTATATCGTGCCAGATCTAGGCGCAGGTTCTTAAATACACATTTAGCATGGCCTTTTGAGCTAGGATGACAGAATGTACAATCGCCCTATCCTTGCACCAAAAAGACCGGCGCAACGTAAATCTGATGTAAAGAAATTTGACGCTCCTACAGCCGGGTGGATTAGTAACCGTAATCTTGCCAGCCCTACGCAACAGCAAGGGCCGCAAGGTGCGGCTGTGCTAGATAACTTCTTTCCTACTGCTACCACTGCAGTCATGCGCCGAGGTAAAGAACTATATGCTACGCTAGGCAATGGAGAGGATGATGTAACTTCTCTATTCACATACGTGAATGGCCTTAATCGTCGCATGTTTTCCTCCACTGCAAATACCATTTACGACATAACCAACATACTTGTACCGGATAACTACCGATTGGTTACAGAGAATGGCGATTATATCGTCACTGAAAATGGTGATTATTTTGGTCAATCATCTACTGAAGATCATGAGGTTTTTGAAGGAGCCCTAGGCGGCAATTGGATTACGGTTCAATTCGCAACAACCGGAGGGATATACCTTGTAGGTGTTAATGGAACGTCTACTGGGTTTATCTTTGATGGGAATGGGTTCTATCCATATTCAGCTGGAGGCGCGTGGGCTTTATCATACGACAATATCACGCAAGATTTCGTTGTTGGAGAAGTCATTACAGGAGGGACAAGTGGAGCAGTAGGCACTGTTTACGAAGTTCTTCCCGGTGGTGGTTTAGTTCTCACTGACGTAACTGGATCATTCCAAGACAATGAATTCCTGAACGGTAGCGAGGGCGGTGACGCACAAGCTGCAAGCGTATCAAGTAATCTTGTCCCTGGAATCACGTTCCCAGACTCCTTAACTACTGCCGACATGTCATATGTTTGGGCTTACAAAAACCGACTTTGGTTCGTGCAAAAAGATTCCCTCAATATTTGGTATATGGATGCGCCGGATGCGGTAGGGGGCGCGCCTGTTTTGTACCCAATGGGCGGTATATTCAATATGGGCGGCAGCGTTCTATGGGGCGCTCCATGGTCATTTGAAAGCGGTGCTTCGGGTGGGCTTTCTGATCAGATGGTTGTTACTTCATCTGAGGGAGAAGCTGCTGTATTCCAAGGATCATATCCTGAAGCTACAAACGATTGGCGTATTGTTGGAACTTATCGTATTGGTCGCCCTTTGGGTAATCGCGCTCACTTCAGGGGCGGAGGCGATATTGCTGTAGCTACAAGCGTTGGTCTTATCCCGCTTTCCAAGGCTATCAGTCTTGATGTTACAGCTCTATCTCCTGCTGCTGTGTCTTATAATATTCAGGATGAATGGCAGAAAGCCGTTGATGAACGAGGTCTTGACGACTGGCAGTGTGAAATTTGGCCTGAACGCAAGATGGCTGTTATGTCACCACCTAGCCCCATTGGAAATTATAATCCAACGTTGCTTATTTCAAATACTGAAACGGGCGCATGGTGTCGTTACACCAATTGGGATGCCCGAGCTATGTGTGTGTTCCAAGGGGAACTTTATTTCGGCGGTCCAGCCGGTGAGGTATTCAAGG
>Ga0116227_10002550_pt1 | contig 41221 bp, 23 predicted proteins | sample S1TSphgellanicum_FD_89693 | JGI IMG/M metagenome (GOLD analysis project Ga0116227, IMG submission 89693) | Host-associated microbial communities from peat moss isolated from Minnesota, USA - S1T2_Fb - Sphagnum magellanicum MG | ecosystem: Host-associated > Plants > Peat moss > Unclassified... | reverse complement strand
ATTTGAATCAAGATTTTCATTTATGGTGTTGACTAAGCTTTGCATGTTGAAATGCAGGCATCTGAGGGTGAGAGTGAGAGCTCCAAGGGCAGCAGTGATGAGGAGGAGAGAGCAGGTAGCACTACTCCCAGTGTGCTACTTACTCCCAGTGCTACCACTAGCAGTGGACCCAGTTCATTTGCTAGTCGAAATGAAGGTTCTGCAGGGGGCAAAGATAAAGAGAATAGGGAGGAGGAAGGGCAGGGGGACGATGAAGAGAGGGAGGAGGATGAGTAGCCTCCCCCTCCACCAGAGAACACTAGGAAGAAAGATTCAAGGAAGAAATCCAAGAGGGGAAGGAGGTCTAGATAGACAGCTAGTGTGTTAAATACCCAAGGGTTGCAAACCCTTTTACATTGTAAATTTTGAAATTTTGATATAGATTTTTTTTTTGCGGCCCAAAGTGACCCAAATAAACCCTACTTCCAAAATAAGAATACAGTGCCATGCTCTTGCGATACATAGTGCATCTCAAAGCAATTTGCGAGTCATAATTCTTCACAACATTGCAAAAGCCAGAAGACCAATAATACCATGTCATAGACATCGCTACACTCTTGGGGGTAAAATCATTCTAGAACACGTTTGCGAAATCATAGATTTCGCAAACTTTTAGCGACATTCTGAGAATCCCAAAAAGTTTGCGTGAAATCTTAAAAGCCTATCGGTTTCCGATATAATATCTAACACAAACTTGTTGGGATTCTCAAAATGTCGCTAAAGGTTTGCGATAGACCTTATTTCGGAAACCGATAGACTTTTGAGTCGATTCGCTAAGTTGTTGCGACGATGGGTTTGTTGCAAATAGTTTTTGATGTAATGTTAATCGCAAATGGTATATAGAAGCAGTTATAATCATAAAAGTTTTACGATTGTAGCAAGTTCGGGAGTTGTGAAAGACTTGCGATTGTACGGGTGCAAATGTTATGGTATCGCAAAGGCTTAACGGTTTGCGAGGAGTTATGGTTCGCAAATGCAGGTTTTCGAAAACTTCTTTCTTTGTTGTTTGCGATGATATGTGGATCGCAAAATAGCCCCCTGTTGTTGTAGTGTTTTCTACCAATTGCCATACCAACAACATATCATACATTTGTCATGACATGTAATGTCGTGATGTATAATGTCATAAGGGTATAAATCCATAGTAAACTCTACTAAACAAAAAGACTAAAACCAATCAAAGGTAGAAACTAATCAACCAAAAAGAAATGCATGCACATATATATACAATGTACAAGAAGAGGCTGAGATGAAATTCTCATGTATATTAAATTGCAAAGAAGGAAAGAAAACGTAGTGTATGTAAACGATGGCCATGTAGTAGTCGCTGTGAGCATCTAGAATTTGACTATGGAGAAAATTTTCCTTAACAAAGGAATTGTAAAAAAATTAACAAGAGAAAGGAAGAGCTTAACCTTTTACAGCTACCACCAAGCTGAAACCGTAAACAAGCCATGATCTTAAAACATTTAATAGCATATAGTAACCTAAAAACGTACATTAACCCTAAGAGTGTACATTAACCTTAAAAGGCATTAGTGGCATGCTCGTAATCGGCCGTCATGTATGAGGCCATGCATACGAACATGACAGTTGTCGTGACGTGTAGTGTCGTGATGTACGGTGTCATAAGGGTGTAAATCCATAGTAAATTCAATTGAACAAAAAGATTAAAATTAATCAAAGGTAAAAATTAATCAACCAAAAAGAAATGCACACACATACATATACAATGCACAAGAAGAGGTTGAGATGAAATTCTCATGTAAACCCCCCCGCCCCCCCTCAAGACTTGAGTTGGGAAAAACGTGGCATGGTTTAAGTAGAAATCAAGGTGTTGCATAGAACATGATGAATAGTACCAAATGTTAGCAAAAACTTGAGTGAGCTTTAGCTTGAGGCAGAAAAGATGGTATCCACCATTACAATTATCGCAAAACAACAACTGATCAACATCGTCTATCCTTTGACATACTTGACATGGATAATCAAGTGGGGGAATCCAAGTCGACGTGATGATGGTAGGATCCAAGTTTGGCAAGTGGTAGGGCGCACAATTTTTGGAGTGATCTCGAATTGTGTGTTCGTTAATTCTTTACAACTCTAACACACTAAAGGCATGATCGCCTTAATCCTCACAATAGTGCGACCGGAAGAAGTGTCTAGAGTATCATTAGGTTACTGTTGGAAATACACAAAGTCACCAACGAAAAATTGTCTCACCTTAGGTTTGTAAACTGCCACTTCGTGTGTGTGCATACCATAAGGTGTCTCGATGTTGTGCAATGGACAAGTTCTCCATGACCATGACCATAACCCTCTTGAATAGAATAACCCTCTCTGCGATGACCCTAGCCCAAGTGGCTGGGGAGTCTAAGTCCACAACCTAGTCCATTTGAGTAGTAATGGAAGAGGGTGGAATGGGATGTCTCCCAGAAAGTAGAAAGTAAGGAGAAAAATGAAACAAAGAGGCTTGTTTGGACATCCTATAACCCATGGTGGTGTAAGGTAAGGCCAAATCCCAATCCTCTTTGTTCCCAACGAGGCAAATCTTCCGAAGTCCCTTCTTGCATGTTTAAACCATCCTCTTTACAAGGCCATTAGCTTGGGGATGATCCTTTGAAGTTAGACGATGGTCAATGAGAACATGATCAAGTACGTCTTAGAATTCTCCTCTGAATTTTGATCCTTGATCAGTAAGGCACTTAGCACAAGCCCCAAACCTACTTAGGACCTATTGTAAGAAAGCCCGATTGGTGATGTCTAATGATTTGTCTGGTAATGCGACAACTCGACCCACTTTGAAAAATGCTCAATCATAATCATGATGTAGAAATTACCCTTGGAGGTCTATGGTAACTCTCTAGCTAAATCACATGACTAGCAATAGAACATGCCCTGAATAGGGAGTGGAGAAAGTGTGAGTTGTGGAGAGGAGAAGGAAGTTTTCACTTTATCACATTGTTCACACCTAGCAATGATGTCTCGGACTTGAGCATAGATACCTCTCCAATGGTAATGATGAACGACGAGGCTTTAAATACGTTTAATTCTAAGTGTCTAAACTCCGAGTGTACCTTCTAAATAAGACCAGGTTGTTCATGTGGTGGAGGAACCACTTTTATCACCTTGTGGTAAGCATTGGACAAGGTGATCGTCCTTCCATGATTAGCATTTGGATCATTGTTGTATGTGATCCCGATGACTTAATGTAACTTGGGGAGGGTATTCACCATGCTAAAGAAACCTTAGAGTGTCCAAGTCCTCCCATATATCGACAATGGGATGTTCAACCAAGTTACATTGTAGTATTGCAAGATAATTAGATGCATAAGATACATGTACTGCTAGAATCTAGTCGAAGTCTTGCCTGGTTTCAGAGAAATTTTCAGAGGTAGTGAGGGGTCTCTGCGACATGGTATCCGTGTTTTGATGTGTAATACTAGGTTAGTGTATAACCTTGAACTCATATTCTTGAAGTATAAACGCCCAATGAGCTAATTTACTAGTAAGCTTGTCATTGGTCATCAACCACTTGATAGGTTGGTGGTCAGTATACAAAGTGAACTTGGTGTCATAAAGATAAGGCTTGAAATGTATGACAGCCCATACAATAGCAAGACACTCCCCCTCGTATGAAGAGTAGTTGTTCTTAGCCTTATTGTTGCTTCGAAATGCATAGGCAATAACATATTCCTTGCCTTCATCAAGTTGGCCAAGAATAACACCAATACCAAGAGCACTCCAGTTAGTGTGTGCAATGAAGACCTTGTTGAAATCAAGTCTTTTTAGAATGGGGAACTCTGAAAGCTTTTCCTTAAGTGTGTTGAAAGCTTCTTGAGCCTCTTCATTCCATGTCCAAGCAACATCTTTCTTTAACAATGCATAGAGAGGATGAACAATAGTATTAAAGTCTTGGACATAAATCCTGTAGTAATTACATAGTCTAATGAAGCTCCTCAAAGTGTGAACATCAATAGGATTGGGCATCTCTAAAATGGCTACTACTTTGGCCTGATGAGCCATAATACGATTTGGCAAAATTCTATGTCCAAGGTAGACTATTGAGGTGATAGCAAACTCACACTTTTTAGGATGGATCTTCATATTGATTTCGTGGAGCCTCTTGAATAACTCCTCAAGATGAACCAAGTGTTGCAAGAATCCTTTGTTATGCACTAAGACGTCATCTATGTAACACTTCAGGAAATTTGCCGCTTTGAGAACTTGGTCCATGACTCGTTGAAAGAAGACAAGTGCATTTTTCAATCCAAAAGGCATCACAAGCCATTCTCACAGCTTGTTACCTCCATGGAATGTTGTTTTCTTGAGATCTTTCACAGCGAGCACAATCTGGTTGAAGCTTTACCTTAGATCCACAATTGTGAAAATGTTTGAGTTTCCAATGCTATCAAACAGTTCTTCAGGGATGGGCATGGGGTATTTGTCATGAGGTGTAACCAGGTTCAAAGGCCTATAATCCCTGCACTTCCTTTTTTCAGTCCATAATCTAGCTGAATCCTTCTTTGCTGGCATTACTATAGCGGCTATGAAATCAAAATTTGATGGCTGAATGAAACCAGCGTCATGGAGCTCTTTGCATTTTTCATCTACCAATTCCCACTCATGTTTAACCTATGCCTCCTTCGATAGATGGGTGTTTCATCTGTAAGGTCTATAGAGAACTGTAAGTTCTTACACCTACCTAATTTTTTCATTGAGAATGCGAACACATTCACATACTTAATTAGCAAGCCTGTGACTTGGTTTCTTTCTTTCTTGGTGAGTTAGTTCCTAATAACGAAAGGGTAGTTGGAAACACATGGAATGGAATTGGAAAATGTGTTTGAAGAACCTAGTGTATTGGGTTCTCCACTATCCAATTACGTAGATTCGTAGAAGGTTGTAATTGTTTCTTCAGAAGTTGATGTACCTTTAGGTGTATTAGAATTAACTTGAATCAAATTACATGGTACCTCCTTCCCCCCAACACTAAGGGTGAAATGTAAAATGTTGAAGGTAGGCAAATGTACTGAAGCATGACAATACACCACGCCTAGTCCATCCCCTTGAAAGACGTGTGCTCCTGGGAAGGAGACAAAGGTGGGCCAAACACCTCTTGGTTTTACTACTGTGTTCGTAGGAAACCAAGGAGGTTTCTCTTGCCTTGTAATTGGTTAGTAGGAGTTTTAATCATCCAATATGCGAGAAACATGTAGGTTGGGGTCTCTAATGGTGTATCTTAAAACCAACTACAAAATTGAAAGTGGTGCAAGGTTGATCCACCAATTGTGTAACCAATGCGCATGGGAACTGCATTGTGCCACATCAAGTAGGAGTGGCTCTCCAAGGTAATGCTTGACCAATGTGTAATGCTCTTGGATTTTCTCCTTTTGGTCAAGTTAAGAAGGGGTGTTCTCAATTACATAACCAAGCGTAGGAGAAATGGATTGAGCCTAGGTGATTGACCTTACCATGTCCGTGAGAGATTGGATCTTGTGTCACTCAAGCCTTTTCCAAATCCAGCCGCTGAAAATCTTTGACACTTCTAACCTGAAATGATGAGGTCCATGGGGCCAAGTAATTCCATATGCTTCTTCTGAATTAGTTGTATGTCAAAGGGCAAGAAAATGAAACTAGCCTTCCATGCGGTGGTTACAAATTGTTGTGGAAATTTGGCTATGAACTCCATCATTCTCGATGCCACCACTCGCCTTGCAATAGGATCAATGTCTACGTAGAAATACCTTTGAACCACCATCCTTGACTATAGTAGGGTTTCGAGACCTATACCAATACCACCAAAGAGCTTTAGTAATGTAATCCCCTCCTTAGACGGTGTCTAAATGATTAACTAACGAAGTATTGGTTTAATCGATTTGCCATGGCTCTCCATGTTCTCAAAATTAAACAGATTTTTGTTCAAGGGCTCGTGGGCTGCTTTGAACCTCTATAAAACCTTTGGTCCGCGTTGAATGTTAGTAGGAACCACCCTCAAGCTGTTAGTACCTTGAGCGTAAGTTGTATGCTCTTCATCTCCCTTTATCCATTCATGGCTAGCTTGTTGGATGTAGGAAATGGTGTGTGTTTCTTTGAACATATAATGGTGAGTCATAGGACTATGGTTCCCATGTAAATCAAGGGGTATGTATCCTAGGTGGTGGCCATTAATCTCCCAATCCACTCAATAGTACGCATGCTTGAACCAGTTGTCAATTGTGAAACTTAGTGGAAACATGGCCTCTTGCCCAATGAACACATTGTAACTTGTGGCATTGGTGACTAAACATTTGACCTGTGGGCAAAGCTCTTGATTTGTACCATGATTGAAGTTAAATACAATCAAATCCGAACTTTCCCCAAGTACCTCCTTTACGCTCCCACTTATGGTGCAAATTTGCCACATAGATTTCCATAGTTTGGAGTCGAGCATGTTCATCTTCTTGGCAAATTGAACTCCAAGAATCATTGGTTGGGCACTTGTATCAAAAAGTACCACTCTGAGTGTATGTCCTCCCACATGGATTGCTGACTCACTATTGTCGATAATGGCAACTTTGGGGGCGATGGAAGTTCTTTCATTAGGCACCACCTTTGGAAATGAGTGAGAGACTTTGTGGAGAGAATGGCTATCCACAACGCCTCTGTTGAGTAACAAATCCACAAGTGAGGTGTCCTTAGCTCCCTTTTGATTATGAATGTAGAATTAGAGGTAGGAGAGCTCACTAGTTTAACCATGTTAGAATTAGTGACCAGATTATGAACGCCATCTACAACACGTGAGCCAATTGAATATCTTTCTAAGGTGTTGGATGGGACCCCTACAACATGTGGATTAGGGACTGCTAGAGGACCTGATGTAATGTTTAGGTTATCTTTTAATATTGTAATTATGTCCCTGATGTTTAGCTTCAAATCTTGAAAACTAAACAACGGTGTACTCACAAGCTTTTGCGCCACTTCACGCATTTGAAGTTAACACTCCAAAAGTTGATCAGTGGAAAATTGTGTGTTTTCTTAATGTACATGTATTCCTAGGACATGAGAATTTGATGCCCTAGTAGCTTGTGGTGTGGTAGTCTCTTCCCCCCCCCCCTAACAAAGTGGGTTTTTCTTCCGTGTTGAGAGGACAAAAAGATTATGGCATGACTACTCGAACTCCTCTAGCCCTGGTAATAGGACTTGAACTAGATGCGAGTCCATTAGTCTGAATTACTTGCCTAGTGGCAAAAACTCTGGGTGCCACACTAGCCTCTTGTGCCGCAAAATAGGAAGGGCAAAAAGAAGTGGCAAAATTTGGTGTGAGACTAGAATTGTGTGCACTAGAAATAACATACTCCTCAACCATGGCATCGTGCAAGAGGCCATAGAATGACCTAGGAGGTCCCTCCCATGATCCTAAACCTTGTTTAGGTTAGGCATGACTAGCTAGTTGGGAATACTTGCATTTTAGATTAGAAATTGGGCCCTCAATGATTCAAGTTCATTTTATAGAATTTGAACTTAAATGGCATGGGCTTGAAACACCTCCCTGTTGTCAGCATTGTGCTCCTTCTTCTTAGTATTCTTATTGGAATTACCCTTGGTGGGGAAAGCTTGAATGGAAGGCTAAAGTGCCTTGGCTTTTGGTTCAGGGGTAGTGGAAGATGCTAACAGATTTTATCGTGGTAATCAGAGTTGTTTTCGTTCCAAGAACTTAGCAAAACAAACAACTTTTTAATGTCCCTCTTTCCCACAATAATCACAAAAGAAATCCTTGGAATGAATGTTGCACTCACTAGCTTTGTGGGTAGGATTACCACAATAGTTGCAAGAAGGTAGGATGGGTGCAACTAAATGCACCACTTTAGCCCTTGAAAAACAATGTGATGATCTGGTTGGCATAACTAGTGGAGGCTAAGGTGTTGAACGTGATGGAGGCCTCATAATACTAACCTCATAATGTGCATGAACTAGTTCTAGTTTTTCAGAAATGTTTTACACATCCCAAAAAATGTATGAGTCTCCAAATTCTGCATAAATTCGTTGCAAAACCTGCGCATGAAGTGTTAGAGTACTTTCCAACGAACGAAGATACCGATGGGCAGCTTCCAGGCCTGTGATGCTCTAAGTATCCTCTTTAAGCTTGAGAAGCCTTTTATAGAGCATCTTGAATGTTTCATCCTTCTACCGATAGAAGGTGGCGAGTTGCTGAACTTTTTCATATTTTTAACCGAAAATTCCAACTCAAGAACTTGAAAGAATTCCCCCACTTGATCAACAAAAGCTGGTGCATCGATGGTGGGAGGAGTGTTTGTGGTAGCAACAATGAGTTGTTGAGGATAAAAGTTTACTAAAGTAGGTATCGGATCTGGATTATTAGGCATAATCCCATGATGTGCAATGGTAACTTGTAGGGCATTTTGAGAGGCAATGGCGATGGCTATGGCATAAACTAGATTAGGGATTTGGGTGACACCCAAAATCTTTGAAGGATGTTGTTCGTAGACATCTAATGCCTCATAGTGCACATAACGGGCTAGTTGTTTGAATGCGAACACCTCGATGTAATTAGCGCCATACTTGAGTTCTAATTCATAAACCATAGTTGAAAAAGTTGCCCTGAATTCCCTCAAAGAAATGGTACCTAGCCTTTCGCTAAACTTCTCAATTCTCCCAGAGGAATTGTTGACTACCATGGTGTATATGGGTGTAGAGGAAATGACTTGCAACAAAATACACGGTGATGGTGTGAAAGTTGGTGCGGCAACAGGCGTACCCCATTGATTAACCCCTCCAAATGGACTTCGATGTATTGTTGATGTAGTGTAACTTGAACCTGAATTCTTGGTACGAGTTGTACTAGATGACGATGGCGCTATAGACGTTTAATGGTACCATTATGAAGAACGTGAGCTTAAAAAAATCAGCTCAAATGATTGTGTGTTACTTCATAGCTAATACCTTGGCTTTAGCTAAGCGATAGTGCTTTCATCATTCGAGGACATGGTGTTGTCCCATGCCCCAAAATTTTGTAGCAATATATAGCACTAGCTACAAAGTTCTAACACAAACTATGTAATTAAATGCAACCGTAATGGAAAGGTATTGAATACGTAAGTATGTAGTACATAAGATTTGAAGAATACGACGTGTCGACGAGGATGAATGGTGACGGATGGACGTCAGTGGATAGAAGGGGCCAGACAGACGAAATTGGACGAAACTGTCATGGATGGCAATTGCAACGCACAATGATGACAATGAACGACAACTGTGACAAACAACAACATCGACAAACAACAGATGGCAATGGATGGTGACTATAACGGACAGTGATGACAACGGACGACAACTGCAACGGACAATGATTGCAACAATGATGGTCACCGATGACAATTACGATGACAATAACAATAGATGACGATTACAACAACGACGAAAACGAACAACAATAGTGATGGATGGTGACTATGATAGTGATGGTGATAGCGACAAACGACAATTACACCGGCAACAGCGCTACAAAATGGTCTGCATTCGCAAGCTCTGTGGCAATGGTATGCAAAAGAAAAGAGAGATTTTTTTTTCTTCTACTTTGTGTTTTTTTCCTCTCTCTTCTTCTTCTTCTTCTTCTTTCAAAGCTACTACAAGGGCAACTCATTACATGACTACAAACTCAAAAACACATTGGAGTGCACAACCCAGATGCTACCCTCAAAACCCATGTACAAGGATAGAAAATATATATGGGGTTACATCACTTGGTACAAATTTTGTATTGCAATCAAACCTTTTGTGTGTGTGTGTGTGTGTGTATGTGCTCCCAAGACCTAAAGCTGGTAGTAAAACAAGCTTTGGAGATGCTCACTCCTTCTTCCCTCTGAAGTTCTAGAATTCAGAACTTCATAGCTTGTAGCTTGTTTCCGGTGTCCTTTCTCCCTTGCTCGTGCTGCTGCTAGTTGTGGTTGTTGTTGTTCATGTTGTAGTTGCAGTACAAAAGTAGAAAAAGAAGAAGAAATAGCAACAACTTGAGAACACAAGAAACTAGCAAGCAAAAAAAACCCAAGAAATTCAAAGCCAAGAAAAATTTGTCGTTTTCAACATTAAGCAATAGAGAGGAGTCTTATAGAATTAAATTGAAAAGAAGGAAAAAAAAACATAGTGTATGTAAATGGTGGCTGTGTAATAGCCACCATGAGCATTTACAAATCTAGTTTGATTATGGAGGATACTTTCCCTGACAAAGGAATTTTAGAAAAATTGACAAGAGAAGGGAAGAACTTGGCTTTTTATATAGTTGTCAACAAAGCTGAAACCCTAAACAAGCCATAACCTAAAACACTTAATAGCGTATAGTAACTTAAGAACATACATTAACCCTAAGAGTGTACATTAACCCTAAAGGCATGATTGGCATGCCCGTAATTGGTTGTCATGTATGAGGCCATGCATATGGGCATGACATGTTAGAGTGGCATTGTAATACAATGATGAATCATTACAATGTGTTACAATGCCATCACAACATCATATTAATCATTGTATTGACACTTTGTTAACACTCAACCTTGAACACATTGTTAAAGTGTTGTAAAAGCACATATACATGGAGGGGGAAAGTTTGTGAATAGAATGGTCACCCCTTTAGAGGCATATAGGGTAACTATGTTTATCGTCAAACACCCACCCATCAATGAACATTTAATTAATGAAAAAAACACCCCATGATCAATGGGTCAAATGCATTTCATTTGTCAAACCATGACCATTGATTGAACATCTAGTGGAAAAAAATCCTCTTTGGCATTTCAAAGTACTTCAACCAAGAATGTTGTAAATTTCTTTTGGTCATCAATGCGAGATGTAATATTCATTTAAATAAGGTGTTTGTGAATATTTAAAAAAAATCGGTGTTAAGGTTAGAGTTGTCACATTCCAATCACATTCCAACACACACAAATGCTCACAAATCTAAGAATATCCCAACACATTGGATTTTAAGTGTTTGGTGTCGGTGTCACATAGGACAAATTTGTAGATTTTGTAGTTCAATATGTGACATCATTGTTTGGTAATGGCTTTTGGTTGTTTGGTTGTCTTAGTACAATGCACACACAATGACATAGATATGTAAAAATATGTATGTATGGGGCTTTAAATGTTTGGTTAAAGGTGTGGAATAGGACAAATTTATAGATGTTTTCATTCATAATGTCATCTAAATTATCCAAGGATGGGAGGTGATTTATTACATTCAAAGGGGTACAACATCACCATAAAGGACTTGAACCATAACTAATTTGCAAATCAATCCATGAAATGGAAGGAACATTTATATTCTTTGCAAAAATCCAAACAAAGAATAAAAAAACATGTTGTAAACTTGAAATACTACAATGCAAAATTTATGAACCTAGAGAACACCAAAAAGATCCTTAAACTTACTAAAATTTTCCTCCCCAAAATAGGAGCATCACAATTTCAATAAGATGTAGATTCATACAAGTCTTACTTCACTCCTTTTAACTAGGAAGAAAAATGTCCATCTTACCTAAATCTATGTTAGAAGAGCTCCAAAATTTTAAAGAGATTATATAACCTAGTGCAAGAAGGTTGATAACAACAATAGAAGAGACCAATGTAGATTTGAAAATAAAGCAAAGGGTGACAAATGCAAAATTTAAGGAATAATGAAAAAAAAAAAAAAGCATTTAACAAAAAGGTTTAAATAAAATAATCAAGAGTAGCAACAAAAGAAACCAGTGAGAGAACTAAAATACAAGAGAATTCTAACAAATGCATAATTGAATACATAATCATTCTTACAAGGAGAAGTATGTTAAGTTCTTATAATATTGTTGGGTGGGCAAATTACGTGTAGTCACACAAGCGATAAATAATGCAAAAAAGTTTAATCATTATTTTAACATTTTGTAACTTGAGATTCACATCAACTACCTACACAACAACATACCAAAATTTGGAAAGGTAGGACTTTGAAATTTCTTCTAGCTTATTGATATTACATGCATGACCTAAATAACTTGTATTCTTGGTTTTATTCTAGGAAGGACAAGGGGATACCTCTTATGGGCCCTAAGCACATAAGTCTCATCTTTTGGAGACTAGGGGGCTAGAAGGAGTTATGCAACATGATGTTCAATGTGCTTTGCAATAAAAGGAATTGCACATTGGACCATATAAGCATTGACAAAAAGAATGTCCCCCTTTCCCCTACACCAACAACAATACAAAAAATGAAAAAGAATATGACAAGAGCTTGTTACATGCCCTAAAAAAAATGGACAAATGAACAACTTGAAGAGGCCATGGATTAATGGAAAGAGGAGGTGACCATGAAGAAGGCCATCATGCATTGGAACATACCATTGTCATCATTGTTTGACCATCTAAATGGCAAGACTAATTGATGAAAGAAAAATTCCTTACAAGGTGTCCTAATGGAAGAAAAGGATGTTGTTATTGTTGTTTAAACTCTAAACATGCAAAAATGTGGACTATCTATATCATTATAATAATTCAAATTCAAGGTGAGAAAATTCAGTCAACATTATTTTAAGATGGTATACTTGGGAATTCCTAGTGGTACTAATTCAACTAAAGGCATCTAAAACCATGCATACATCTTACAAAAGTCCTAGAAATCTCCAAAGCCCAAGGTCTAACCACCCAATCCTATAGTTCCTTCTATCAAAACTTGCAAACATTATGCAATTAACATAAATACAAATTGAAACACATTTGGAACTTACACAAGACAAGAATTCAAGCAAACAAACAATATAGAGTTCATGTTTTGGCTAAGTAGGGTTCACAACAAATTTACATCATCATCCCCAAATCTAAGGCACGGTTAAGTGTGAATATGCAATCAACACATCAAGTCAAGTTCTACTAGGATTGAAAATCTTTAAAGGTGAAAATTGTAAAATGATTACATTGAGCATTTTGTTTAAGGAATTCATAGGGGTTCTTTAAAAAATTTGTACAAAGTGGGATTCCTCAAACATTTTGACATTTTTAAATTCTAGATGGGCATGGATTTGATGTGACTTTACAAGAAATTAAAGAAGCACACGCATTTGGATTAAATATGGTCACACTTTCAAGCTAAATGTCACATACACTACAACCTTTAGATGTGTCATGTTTCAAACCTTTCAAAATAACATTTTAAAGGAAATAGACAATGCAATGATAAAAAATAAATACTCATAACCAAATTAAACAAGGTCATGAAGTTGGTTGCGAGGGTAGACACAACATTGGATAAAACACTAACCTTAAAAATCAGATTTGGATTTCGGGTTATAGGAATCTAGCCTCTAAACCTTAGTGCAATGAATGATAAACTACTACCTAATGAAATGTATACAATAGTAAAGAACAATGGAACAAATGAAAAAAATTACAATTCTAATGATGAAATTAATGGTAGTCCTAAATGGGTGGAAAAGTTTGTTGTTACATCTTTCATAAATATTACAAGAACAAGTGATGAAGAGGATTCCAACAACCTTCCTTCACACAAACAGATGTATTATGTGGAAATTCCAAGGAATCCGACTACCAATAAATATTATTTTTAGGAAGGTGATGAAATATTGGTTGACTTGGACCAAAAGCATTGAGAGTTGGTAGGTGTGTCACAAAATAGGGTGAACAACATTAAAAGCTTGTCATATGCAAACATGTTGACACTTCCATGTCAACTTCCAAAGAGAATCAAAAGAAGAGACATGAATGTGATGTCAGTTTTCTGTATACCTTCTTCACACATCCACCGAAAATGTCCAAGAGCATCCTTTAATGGATTATTCATAGTCCCATATGGTCACATTTGATGAGTATCTAAAAACCTTGCAACAAAAGGTCATTGAAAAGAAAATAACATACCAAATCATGGAAAAAAAAATGGAAGGAAAGAAAAGAAAAAAGGTTCAAAAAGGTGGAAAATATTCAAACTATGGTTGAACACACAACTCAAAGGAACATTGAGAGGTGATACAAAGCATATTTCGCAACATGGCATGTATCCTACAATTGTTACATACATCTCTTATAATTTCTTCATGTATGGAAAACAACTGCACTACAACATTCAAGCAACACTAATTAGGATCATGCATCATGATGATCAAAATGTGTCATAATTGTCAAGATGAGACCAAGTTTGTGGCTACTAGGAGAGACTATGTGAGTGACTAGAAAATATAGATCTTGTAGAAAAGAAAATGTGGGTTTTCAGAAAAAAAAAACTTACAAAAAAAAATGATGAAATTGAGAAAAAAATTGACCAAGGTACTAAGAGAGAGAGAGAGTGAACAATTAAAAGAAAAAAATTAGTGATGAGGAAAGAGATGTAACTATGTCGCAAGTGAAAATCAACCAAATTACCGAAATAAGACCATGAGTAACCAAAAGAGAGATCATGGACAACCAAGAAAGAGTTGAATAAGTGATAGTTGAGACAAGATTGTGAGCAACCAAAAGAAAGATCATGAATGACCATGAGATAATCGACTAGGTTGAATGCCAAAACAAAATCATGAACAACTAGGAGAAAATCAACTTCGATGACTATTGAAACATGATCATGAATGACCAATAGTCAAGGAGCAAGGAACCAAGAGATAGTTGACATTTGAGATTGCTAAAATGGGATCATGAGGGACTAAGAAAAAAGGGTGAACAATCAAGAAAACAAGAAAATTTGCAAGAGAAAATCTAAGAGCTTCAAAAACAACTTGCAAGAAAGGATGTGAATCTTAAAAAACAACTTGCAAGAAAGAGAAAATGAGTGATGTAAGAGAGAAAGAGTTGCAACCATTTAGACCATGTTGTTGTTGAGGACCATTGTTGCCATCTAAAAAAGCTTGTGTGTCGCCACCATTTTCATTATAAGTTTTTTGACCTACAACAAGAACATGGGTAGGGTGCATGGTGAAAGAAATAAGAGTTCAACATAGAAAGAACTTACAAGAAAGAGAATGTGAGCAACCATCAAAGAGCTCCTACCTCAAAGATGAAGGAGATGCAAGTGAAAGCTTTGCACATAAAGAAAATGTAAGCTTGCAAAGTTTGTAAGCTTTGTGTGAAAGGTTTCGCTCACGTATGAGCCCACTTCTTTGAGCCCACAATCCAACCATCTCACTACACAATTGTGTCCTTAAGACAATCAAACCACTTGACCACCAAAGCAACATCAACCCATGATCGTTAAGTTTTTACAAACACTTGGAATTTTGTGACTATAGATTTTTGAAACCCATGATGAATGGCAAACCTAAACCATGCACCATTGATAGACAATGGTTGAAGGGAAATGAAGTGATTTGGCATAATTAAGTATTAGGCCATACGGTAATTGATGAGTAAAATATACTAGGTGATTGTTTGGTAATAGGGTGGACAATGCATGCTCAAACATCATAGAGTGTGTGAGGAAGTTTTTTTCAATATGAAAACCCCTTTTACTTTTAAACCTTAAATCTTGCTAGTTTTGTGACAAATTTACATGATTTGTGCATAGGTTATGGATGCACCTGATTTAACTTTACAATTCATCTTCACATCCCAAAGGCAACCAAAATCATTGTGTGGATTTTTAAAACTTTGATTCATTATGTATTCAATGGTAGGCTTGGCTACGCTAGGGGGTGTTCCACCTTGGAATGCAACTCAAGCAATTGATCAAGTCATCATAATGATGAACACCTAACTTGGACTTGTGAAAACACACATAAAAAAAAACCTAAAACACCATGGCATAGAACCTACTTGTGCAAACATGGAAACAAGAAAAAAACTAAGAGCATCACATCAAGGACCTATTTGAGACCAAAATAGGAAGGCAAACAAACAACCATGAGCCCCATAGTTCAAACATACCTAAGCTCAAAAATAGGAAGGTGAATGGACAACCACAAGCACTATAAGCTAGAAGTGTCAACCATATAGTGAGGAAGGAGCAGATGCTATAGTGGGAACACATGATGAGTGTGATAAAAGAGGCGGAACTTCTACTCCCCCAACACAATGTGCATATTTAGATGTGCATTAGGGTTTGAATTGTTATTTTGATTAACCCTATGAGGGATTCTTGCACACTTTCAACTCAAAAACATGCAAGTATTCCCAACCTTCATTTGGGATGGAACTACTATGTAGTTACGTTTTAATGAGTAAAAATGTGATTCAATGGAATGTAACTAATCATATGAATAAACCTATTGCGTTGTGTCCTTTTAATAAGTATCAAAACATGTTTGGAGGAATTAACACTTACCATGACAAAGAATGAAGAAGTAGTGTTGGTGTTGTCAACATTCATGTTTTGGCAATTTGACCCCCTTTTATTCACTTCATCATAATGTCTTCAAACATACTTCAAATCTAGCATTCATAGCATTGTTGGAAAGTTAATATCAGAAGCAACCTTGGCACAAAGTTTTATTAGCTTTTATTTTTGCAATCGAAAGATACGCTTCGAAACTCGAGAGCTATTTTTGACAATGTTGGGAAAAACAACCTTAGAACCCTCTTTACTTCTAACAAGTGCGATTCCTTTACAAAAGCTTGGATGATGCTGAAATTTGGAGAGAATGTTTTGCAATTTGTACTCAAAATTAATTGAAGTTTGACACAAATCTAATGGTGAATTTGGGAGGAACAAATATTTTTGTAATAGTCCAAAGATTTGTCCATTGATAATATTTCATAAAATTTCAACTCCTACTTTCTACACCTAATTTTCACCATGTTCCTTTTGCTTGCACACATCATTGTGCTCATGAATAACACACATTCACACAAATTCAACTAGTTTCTCCCTCTCACACACTCCTCCTACAAAAAATACAACATTTCACACACTCAACAAACAAGACAATCTCAAGTTCCAAGGAGCCTTTCATTTGACTCTTCCTTGAATTGATTTCCTTTAAGCAATGCGAACTTGTGGAAATTCTTCCTTCCAATCAAAGGCCTCTTTTCCCTTCATGAACCAATGGGATTTGATGATGATTCCACCTTCTAATGATGTTTATGATGGGAATTTTTGTATTAGAGAGGTTTCCATCCCCCAATCAAATTAGGACAGTAATTTTCATGACCAATGAATTTGGAGGATTCATCTTTCCCTTATATTGGATATTTTGATGGGATGCCTTAAATTTGATCATTGCCAAGCCTATTCGTTTGACCTACATCCTAATTCTTTTGAAGTAATTAACCCTTATGATAGTTACTAGTACTAAGAAGTAACATCCTTTGGTTATTTTTTGACCAAGTCAATTCAAAAACATTAATAACTTTCCTCCTAAACTATGTATTATTTATTTCTTTAGTACATATTAATCATTCATTACCATTTACTAATTACTTGCGTAGTATACAATAAATTGTATTATTTATTTGTAAATAAGTCTTCCATCATAAACATTCTTACGTATTATCTAGATCCATTGTCTAAACTAGGGTTTAATGAATCTATCGAAACTAAGGCATCAAGATTTTATCATAGTTCCATTATCATAACTTGCATCACCACAATTGTGCCTACCTTAAATTCTTAGATAAAAACATCATCCTTTTTTCGAATGCAAGTCTAAGGTTATTGTTTTGAGCTACTGTTTTATTTTTTGTTGACGCAAACAAGGATTCAACCATGGCAAATGATGCCACTATGTTTTCATCCCTTTTGATTGTGTTAGTATAAGATGAAGGGCTTGAAAAAACATCAATTGATGTGAATATTTCTCAATGGCCACGTGAAAAAGAATTAATCGAAAGGGTGGTGTGCACTTGAGTGGTTTAGTCAATGTGGGATCATTATGTGTTATCTAACCTTCACGCTCTTGCCGTTTACCTAAAATTAATTTATGTCTTAAAAATCAAGCTTGACAGATTTGATGAGTGTTAGTGCAAAAATGATGACGTTCGTTTTTTTATAAGACTTAGGTCCCTAGTGATGGACATTACAATTGGCTCAAGAGTTCAATAAACCCGTTGCCAATGGAATAAAAAACTAAATAGCTTGTTTACACCATTCACCAATTAATTGAGTTTTTATAGCTATGAGAATCTACTAGGCTTTGGTTTAGGTTGTACGAGTTTTGTTGTCCTATCTTTTATAAGATTTACTAGTAACATACAAAACTTTCTTACATGCCCATCAATAGAGTATTGTGTTTACTTATAAAACACCATTGTATTTCCAACCTTTGCTTAATCAAATGATTTTTTTTGTACTCAACTAGATTCATAAGATTGGTTTTATGAATGTTTCCTTTGTAAGCGATCAAATCCATAACCATGCTTACAACTTATATAATATTACAAATATTTTTAATGAATAATAATTGGATAATTAATGCAGATCTCATTATACTAATAGGACTATTCAACTTTTAATATTTAAATAACTATCCCCAATTTACTTAATAAGTTTAAAATGGTCCAAAGAGTTCAATTTAATTATAATTTCCTAAATGACACTAATACCTATTCTCAAATGTTACTTACTAGATAAAGGATCAACTATGAAACCTAAGAGAGAGTATACTGTTGAACTAGGCTTCACAAACCCATTCTAAATTCTTGGATGGTTATGATTCTATGACCAAACGTCTCTCTTTCAAAGGCCAAATTGTGGACATTAACAAACATGCACAATAATTCAATGCAAATGACATTGTGTGAATTAAAATCCACTTATATTTTTAATGGGAGAGATATTGTCTATGTATCAAGTATGGATTGTCCATGTATATGGTGGCATTCCAGTTACACATGGAAGGCCATGTGTTCACAAGAGGCCATGCTTCAAATTTTTGACCCTTGACTTTGGGAGGCCCTTTCTTACTCATTTCTTACCCAAATGTAGGTTTGTAAATGGCTATAAGGGCACCAGGAAGGGTGAACCTACAGGGGTTGAACCCCAAGGGTTGAATGTGAAGCAATAGTGAAAACCAGCTCTTTGAGTGGTTAAATGTTTGCTCATCAACCCATCTACTTTACTTGACTTTATAACTTTGAAATCCTGAAATATTAAAAATTGGGATTGTTTAACCTTCTTTTCTTTAAATAAATAAATCAATATTTCAACAGTAACTATTGATTCTCAATAGTAGGAACAATATTCAGTTTGAATGACAATATTAGATTCTTTTACTAACGTCTTCATCATTTCAACTTTCACTACCCCTCTATGTGGTAGTGAAAGTGTTGTCAACTAAGCACCAATGGATTAAACTCTGGGAATAATTGCAAACCCAATTCCACAATGTCATAGTTTTTGCAATGAATCGCCATGAATTTGTGTTCCAATTTGCCTCAAAACCATGAGTTCATTGCCAGTTCTTTAAGGCTTTTGAAATAACCGGGACTGACAGTTCTTTGATTCCTAATCTTTTCCAAAGAACCAGAACTGACGGTTCCCGAATTCTGCAGCAATTAAAGAACTGGAACCGGCAGTTCTTTATAAACTCAAATAACCAAGCAACAATGGTTATAACCTTATGAATGTCAGTTGCAGAAAAAACTGTCACACCCGTTAGTCACCTTCACCATATAAAGTACATGGGAGCCTATTCTGCACAACACCAACACTTTTTACATGGACAAACAAAACATGCCTGTGCCAATTCTGGTGGTAGATTATGGCACTTCAGAGTATACAGACAGAAGAGGCATCACCAAGTGAACTGTGATGTATTACTCCAAACGTGCTAAACTGGATTGCTTGAGTGAGGAGGCATGACAAAGACAGAGACCAAAGAGCCATCATCATGTAAGTTCAAGCAACAAACAAATTTAACAGAACTGTATCTAGCTTCAGTGCTGCTGCCATCCATATCAAGAAATCTAATCCAGTGTAGGATGTAAACAATTCTGACCTAAAAGGGCAAATTGGGTTTGTTGCAGATTTTGAACCTAAAAATGGGGAATTGGGTTTGTTGCAGTGTTTTGAACCTAAAGATGGGAATTGAATTTGTTGCAGATTTGAACCCAAAGTTTCAATATCACTCAGATGGTGTCTGCATATATGAAGGTGTGTCAGCTTGAGAATCCTTAGCAGAGTCTGATTCAGGCTGCTGCTGCTGTCTCCAGGCTTCATCTCCATTGTTGTCGGAGAATTGATGAACGTCTTCCAGCAGGTGCACAACATCTGCCATTTTCGGGCGACTCTCGGGTACAGTGTTGACACATGTCATAGCCAATTGCAGCATTTGAACCATTTCCTCCTCAACATTGTTCTGATACTTCATCAAATCCACATCAAAAACTTCAACTGTCCATTCCTCCCTCACCACCGATTGCACCCAACGAGGAAGATCGAGTCCTTGATCATTCAGTGAGGACTGTGTTGGAGCCTTGCCAGTTAAAAGCTCCAACAAAACCTGCACTCCAATGGGACAAAAATACTAAATTCCAGAACAGAAAACCACATTGCAAAAGCAAAAGCAGCCATCAATGGAACCAAGTTAGTTCAACCCAACTCGAGCAGTGCTTCTCACCAAAACATATTTGATGCAGTTTTTGCCAAAAACAAACTTGATGAGATTCTTGCCAAGAAAAAACTTCATCTGCTTTTTGCAAAAAAAACAAACTTGATGTGGCAGTTCTTGCCCAAAACAAACTTGATGAGCTTCTTGCCATGAACAGCTCTCAAGACACTGGAGTTTTGTCCATACTCAGCTATGGAGGAATGCAGGAAGTAACTATATGGAGGTGAATCGAGGAAAGTAAATTTTGCACATACCACACCAAAGCTGTAAACATCTGACTTGAATGTGAGCTTGAAAGTCTTGCTAACTTCTGGAGCACAGTAACCCAAATTGCGGGAGCCACCAGAACTTGTGCCAACGAGCTGAACAAGGCCAAAATCCGATACAGCTGCCTCCAGTTGTTGATTAATTAGGATATTGGATGACTTGATATTCCCGTGAGCACTTCCTTCTTGATGCAAATATGCAATTCCCTTTGCGGCTCCAAGTGCAATTCTCACACGAGCCACCCAATCCAAAGGTGCTCGACCACCCCCACCACCTCTGTTGCCTCCTGTATCAATCAGTCACCAAAACCATCAGAAGCTCTTTGTAATTTGCATCAGGTTCAATCTTCATCTCTTTGTCAACAACAACATTAACAAACTCAGATTTTGTCCAAACAAGCTTTCAAAACAAATCTGGTGCCCCAAAAGACAAAAATTCAGGAATGCACAAACACAATCAAAGTAGAGTTTCAAGCATCCCTACTAGAACTTCATCAAAACCATTGAAGGAGAGTTGAGCATTTTGGGGGAGGGGGAGGTTCAAAGGTTGATTATCATTGTGCACTAATCAATCATCTCAATAAGCTATCATCTCAAATGTCCACTTAGCTACTTATACAACTGGGCAGATTATTGAAACTCACTCGATGATTCAAAACTCACTCACTCACATTTTCTCACCCATTGGGCGTGAAGGGACTTCTGTAAGCGGTCCAAGTTGGTTTTAGTTTATGGAAATGGACATTTTAGCCTTTCATCACTCACTCTAGATGTCCAAAAGTGCAACTCATCACTGCAGAAGCATTCGATTCCACCTATTACCTACTGTACTGAGCTGTAATTTAAAAAATAGCCAAAATAATCACAAGATAAGCAACAATAACACAAAAGAAAAGTAGGGTGCTCAAAGCCTCACCCCTCAATGTTCACATAAGAATCTTGATCACATAATCTCAATCACATTAGAATACCTAATTGAGAACATAATTGCGATCATGCAACAACACCTAATCGAGCACATAATCTCAATCACATAAGAATACCTAATTGAGCATATAATCTTGATCACATAAGAATAATCAAGAACATAATCAGACTTGAAATCATGAAACCAACGATATGAACAACATAATAAAGTAATCAACCAATGGTGTTTGGACATTGAGAAGAGATTGAGACAAAGAGAATTGTTGTTGTGGTGGTGTGTTACAATCTACTTACCATGGAGGAAGGAAGAGAGGCTGCCATTGGAATAGAAGTCGTAAACCAGGAGCTTCTCGTCTTTGGAGAAATAGTAAGCGCGAAGAGGAACAACATTGGGATGTTGCAATCTTCCCATTGATGTGATTTGCTTCTGGAAATTGCTGCTACTGATGATGGTTCCTCCTCCACCACCCGCTACACCTCCTCCAGTTGCTGTTGTGGTGGTATCTTTGAGCCTCTTCACTGCAACAATGGTTCCATCTTCCAACACTGCTTTGTAAGCTGTCCCCACTGATCCCTTGCCCAAAACCTCCGCTGAAGCTCGCAGCAGATCCTCCAGATCGAAGCTGTAGCGCTTGCTATCAAAGAACACCAGCTTGTTGTTGTTGCGGCCTCCTCCAGTTTCACCAGCTCCTTGAGCTGAGCTCGAGTTATCATCCTTTTGTTCTCTGGAGGTAGTAGTAGTAGAAGAAGACTTCATCTTGCCACCTTCTGCTGCTGCAAGAAAACCTTTCTTCCGCCATTGCCAACAGCACAAGAGAATGGCAGTCGTCAGCAGAACAAGAACTATAGAAGCACCCACCGCAATTGCTGCAATAGAACCTGCTCTTAGCCTTCTCCTTCTCCCATGGCCACCAGCAGCTGCAGACGGAGCCGAGACAGGAGCTGCCGGACCAGACCCACCAGGAACAGCTGGTGCAGAAGCAGGAGCCGTGAGCGGACATGCAAGATTGCTTATGGGTGGACCGCAGAGGCTAGGGTTTCCTGCGAAGTCGGCAGCAGGGAAGCTTTGGAGAGAGCTTGGCACAGGACCAGACAAGTCGTTGTTTTGGAGGGTGAGGTTTTGTAGGCTTGCGAGCTTCAGAGACGGAGGAATGCTGCCTGAGAAGGAATTGTTTTCCAAGTCCAGCAGCGAGAGCTCCTGGAAGAAGTTGAGGGAGTTGGGTATGGAGCCGCTGAAGTTGTTGAACCCTAAACTGAGATGGGTGAGACGAGGCCAGAAGCCTTCCAGCGATGGCAAAGCTCCGCTGAAGTTGTTGGTGGCAAGGTACAAAGCTCGCAAGTTGTCGCAGTTGCCAAGCTCTCCCGGGAAAGGACCAGTAAGGAAATTGTTGTGCAAGCTCAGAGTGCGAAGTTGATCTAACTCTCCCAGACTGTTGTTGGGTATGGTGCCCACCAGATCAGAGAGTGGAAGCTTGAGAGTGGTGACTCTATTGCCATTGCTCCTGCTGCTGCACTCCACGCCAAACCATGAACTACACACCAAACTCACATTGCTCCATGAGCTCTGCAGCTTTCCTGTCGTGTCTACTCCCTCTCTAAACCGTTGCAATGCCAACGCATCGGATTGCAGCGTCCCAGCTGCTGCTGCTGTATGCACCATGACCAAACTGCAGCTCCATACTAGTATGATCTTCAAAACTGCACTGCTGCAGCAGCAGCAGCTCATGATACTGGCACATGACGAGCTCATGACAAACACAGTCCCCGAGATCCGGTCCCGCTACTCCCAGCAGCTATTCTGTCTTCTTCTACCGCTGCAAGCAAGAATCACGAGAACACAGCTGCAATCACACACATGATGATTCTAGAGCTTCACAGCAGCGGCATCGCCGATCAAACAAACCATTTCGGACTGTGCCGCTAGTTCCGTGCGAGCATTGTTTCTGACCCTCTCACTCTCTCTATTTTTCTTTCCCTCTGGCGCGCTCTCTCTCTGCCTCCATCGCTCTCTCCCTCTCGCGAGCTCCCTCACTCCCCTCCCCAGGGAGCTGCCGGGGTTCTGATACCCCGAGGGTACTTGGAGGATATCTAAGCCTGCTGAGGCGGATATATCCGTTGTTCTCGTCCTCCTCCCTCCCTGCCTCCTCGCGGGGCTCCCTTGCCGGGTTAAGATACCCTGAGGGTGCTTAGCGGATATCTAAGCCTGCCGAGGCGGATATATCCGTTGTTCTCGCTCGATGTCTGACCTGGCGGTGCTCCCTCGACCGGGGGAAAGATACCCGGAGGGTACTTAAGTGGGTGTCTGAGCCGGCCGGAGGCGGGTATGTCCGTCTGTCTCGGCCTCTTCCACCGTTTGCCAGTTCGGTGCCGGGTCTACGGTACCCTGCGGGTATTTCTGCGCATGTCGGAGCCCGCTTGAGGCGGGTATATATTTGGGGGCATCAGTTTTCCTCGAGAATCCAAAGTCAATGTCCGAAGGGCCTCTTTTTTTGGGAGGAAAAGAAATTAACAAATTTGTTTTCTATTTAAAGTTCCTCTTTCATTTTGCTTTTTGGGGGTTAGGGGGAGCCGGATGTCACTTGGGTTAGGGTTGGTTTAGGGGCTTGTGGTTAGGGTTTGGGAGGGGGTTGGTTTAGGTGTTTGTGATTAGGGTTTTGGGGGGGGGGTTTTAGGTGTCCAATAAAAAGCAAATGACTAATCCTAAACCAAAATGAGTGATTATGCAAGGCCTCCAAAATTGAGACCCCCAAAAAACAAATAAAACTAACACCTAACAAACAAAGAAAAACCTACCCAATGTTTTTTTGGGGAATTTCTTTGGATTTAAAAAACCTGAACAACATGATTTTGACACATTCAAAGGTTTTTTGTGAAAAAAAAAGGCCCTTTAAATTGCCATTTAAATGGTTTTTGTCAGATTTCTTTAAAAGTAGGTTCCAGAAGGTAGCCAAAATATAAAACGATTCTTAATTTTGTACTTTCATTTCTAGTCTATAGCCAAATTTGGCTAAATATTCTTGTGAATGATTGCTAGTTTGGCTCAGTGCAAAAAAGAAAACCCGTGGTCCCTAACCCTAAAATATATATTAATACTAGTCCTTTTGCTATGTTGCTATAGGTTGTGTTTAGCTTTGGAGGTTGGCTTTGAGGTGGGGGCTTCATAATAATGAGTCTTTTGCAATGTAGTTATCTTGGGGAAGAAAGTCATCCATCCAAAATATTGGTTGTAACAAAGGATGAGGAATTCATCCATTTAAAAAGAATTTTGGTTTTTTAGCCTATATGGAGAAGTCATCCATCCAAGAGACGGGTTTTTAGGCTAGGGTGGAGACATTACCCCATCCAAAGGACTTGTTTTTAGACTAGAGAGCTTCAATTACTTTGGAGTTCATATGGGGATCTGGTGTGTCCATTGTTGCTTGTTGGGTCTTTAGAAGAAGAATGTAAACCCTAAACCTTTTTGTGTCCACAAAAGACACACAAATTAGTTCTAAATACCTTTGAGAAATATTAACTATCTTGTAGCAAAGAGAAAACAAAAGTGCACACAAGTAATGGGTTTAGGGTTAAGAATGGGTTTAGGGTGCAAGAACCCTCTTTGTAAATCAATAGCTATTACACATTGAATGGTTAATTTTCAACACCCTTTTGTATATTAGTACACTTAATACTCTAGACCAATTTTAAAAAGCCCTTTGCAACAAGCATTAGTAGAAGTGCAAGGTCTTTAAGCCCTAGGGCCGAGGCATTTTAGTAGGGCCTATGATGAGGTGGTCCTAGCCAAACATGGGGCCCACATTTTGGCAACATGGGTGGCGTTATTTTGGGGATATCTCGAACTCATGGGATGTACTAAATCGTAAAGCATGAGGCGAATGTTATCATGAACCTAAAACAAACATAGATCACAAATAAAGCCATAAGAGGATCAAAGGTTCTTACACCTACTCTTTAATAATGGGAGGGATCTTATGCCTAATTATAGGTGTAAGATCCGTCCCCTCCCACTCCTAAGGACAATGTGTACTATGCCTCCTCTTTCAAATATTCGCAAATTTAAGGTGCCTTCCAAATAAATGTTCTTAGGGGAAGTCTCTCCAAGTGCTTTAGGAAAGTAGTTTGTAGGTATGGATGGGGCTTTGTGGACTTTTTTGGCACTCCAAGAAGTTCTTTATTGCTCAAGAAGAAGAAGAAGGGCATTATTTATTTATTTATTTATTAATTAATTTTTTTTTTTTTTGCTTTTCCCCTTTTTCTTTTGGTGTGAAGGTTTGTTTATTGTTTAATTGCATGGTTCCCTTTTGTTGACAAGAAGAAAGGCTGACTATTTCCTCAAGGCAAGAATAAGTGGGTTAGGTAGGTTGATAAATATATGTTTAATATTTAATAATATTATTAGCTTGGTTGTGGTTGTGAAGGTTGCTCAAGTTTGACCCAGTTTTTTTTTTTTTGTTTTTTTAGGCATGATTTTGTTGATTAAATATTGGACCATTATTGTGGACTAAATGTAGTGTACTTTGGGAAATGCACCCGACTCATTCCTCCCTTTTCTTTTTCATCCTCTTATGGTGTCTAACTATTGGTGCCTCTTTTGTCACTTGCCTTCATAAAAATTGTTGATGAACACTTGCCAATAACACTTTATTGCAATAAAATACTGCAACAAACAAAAAGCTCTAGAGACAAAAATGAAAAGACACAAAATTGTCTATTCAAGATTATGCTTAATAAAAGTCCTTGTAACAAGTGGTTTTTTTTTTAAAAATAATTTTTTTTAAAATTTAAAATTTAAAATTTATGTATATAAGTTTTGTGATATAAAGAATGTGGTTATCTAATCCAAAAATTCAGTCAAATTTACACTAGAAAACCAAAATTTTCCCAATCTTTTTGTTAAAAAAACAACAAAATTTGTTGCGTAAAAATCATTGCTTGTAACTACTTGTTGGGTATATGTGAATAATACTTTGCCATGCAACAAAATTACTTTTCACTTTTCAATGGTACAAGATTGAATTATTCACCTTATTTGGTTGGCAAGTATAGAATTGGTGAAATCATGTTAATAAGTTGGTTTTCTCAATAATCATGAATAAAAATATCATTGACCTTGTTCATAATTGAGTGGAGAAAGATTGGCAAACACAAAGGTGTTATTCACACAAACACATATTGCATAAATTAATAAAAAAAACATGAAATGCCTAGAATTTGATTCTTTGTTTCATGAGTTTTTTTTTTTCTTTTTTTTTGGAGATAGGCAATTGTAGGAGAAGTAAAATAATTTCAATCAAAGAGTGAATGAAAGGACAATAACATCTACACGGCAACCATGTCACCAAAGACAAGAAAGGGAAAAAAACACAAAACACTCATGAACTTGGTTGTTTATGAAACATAGTCATTGTACTTAAATGTTCACAAATTCGAAAATTGGCACTCCAAACAAAAGATACATTTAGGACTATCATCAAACTCCACATTAAAGAAATGGGAAAACCAACCCTAGTGATTGCATGAAATCAAATTCATAAAAGAAATGTTTCATCACTAACTTGTCCCAAATGTGTTATGTGCACACCCCAATTGCCCTGGAAGTGTTCTTCCACTATGTTTTGACCATGGTCATGGTCTACATAAGAAAGGTGGAAAAGGGTTGTTGAATACCGAGGCAAAAGAAATGACCTTTTTGAATTACATCTGTTTATTTTTGCTTATTTGCCCATGTAATGGAAAAAGGGAGAGGTTTACTTCATCTATTCTTTTTATTATCTCATTGCCAAATATGGTGAACCCTCTTCACTCAACTTCTCCAATCCTGGTCTAACTCTCAACTACAATATGCATAACTACCTTTTACTTGCATTGCACCACTTTCTAGTTGTAACAAATTCCTAGCATTACTTCAGCACCATGATTCCAATTGTCTCCTTTCTCATTAACACAAAATTAAGCACACATTTTTCGATAGTCAAAAGCCATATAAAGACGTGTGTTAACTCTCATCCAAATCTAAATTGGACACACACTAAACCATTGCCTTAATGGATAAGGTTTTTAATCAAAGTGGCATTGTGGAATCACACTCACAACATTTGTCAAGCATAAGAACTCATAGGGCCTAGCCTGCATAAACCCTTTCCCTAACATGACTCAACCTTTACTTCTACAAGCAGAAAAAGCTTGTGATGAACTTCTTCATGTTTTAATTTCTGCATAAGTTTGAACTACTATATCACAAAGCAAAATCCCAACTTTAAAGCATCATGCTTTCTTTTTTACTTCAAAAGGTACCCGTAAAGCACTCGGAGACAATTTGTAGTGTATGTGGAGGGCACATTATATCCATCAATTTCCCTCCTAGAAATTGGGAGGGATATTATGCCTACTCAAAGATGGGTGGGAAGTTATGCCTACTTGTAGGTGTAAGAACCCTCCCACTATTGAGGAATAGGCATAAGAACCCTCCCATTCATATGCCTCACAATCTACATAGGTTTGGTTCATGATAAAAATGTCCTTGTGCTTTGTGATAGGTAAAGCTCACGAGTGGGGGATATTCCCAAAATGTGGGGCTGCACTCGGCTACCACCTTGCCCTAGGCCCCTTATTTTAAGAATGCCCCCACCCTACGGCTAAGTTCACATTTCAACTTGAAATAGTGCAACATGCAATTAGGAAACAAAGTGTATGTGTTTGCGCATGTTGCATTGTGAAAGGCAACTCATGAAAGTAATGAAAGAAGACAACATTAGACCTCAATTCTTGTCCTTCTTCATGAGATTGAAAGCCTCCCAATAAGTAAATAATAAATTAAGAGTTGGGTTGGTTTTTAGTGGCCTAGATGGATGCATTTGTCTTAAGGTTAAAACCTAGTCCATACATATGATACAATCTTGTGAAAAAACAAGGATTAGGTCTAGGGATAGTGGTCCTTAGTCCCCCCCCCCCCAAGCCAAAAATCCAAGGCAATAGGCCAAAAGTCTTGCAAGCACCCTAAGCTGAAAACCCTTGGCAATAGGCCAAAAGTCCTTCGAATACCCTAAGAAATGTCTTGCAAACACAGTAGGTCTTGGGCCCAATGTGAAGTAGCCTTAGGGCACATAAGCAAAAACATGAATTGAAGACCAAAATGTTTTGACCTCTAGGGTTGAAAGATTGTGGACAATTTGACCCACGTTAAAATCAACTTTGCATCTTCACCTTAACAGGGTTAGAATGCTAATTGGCATCTTGGCTAAGGGTTTAGGGTTTAGGGTTTAGCCTAGCCCTAAGAGTCATGTTCTGTCAAGCTGTTTTTGTATTCCATAGTTTGGGAATCCATCCAAGAGTTCTCTGAAATGACCCAATAGTCAAGTGCAACAGCGAATTGACTAACTCCTCCAAATCAGTACTCTATTGCAGGCAGGACTAGTGGAACAATTTCTGATTGGAGCAGAAATCCTCAGAAATGTGTTCATAGTCTCAAATTCCACTCAAATTGCCACTCAGTTTCCAAAACGATCATTCGCTACATAAGAGGATTCAAGAGGCACCAGGCCCAAGTGGTACAAACAGTAGAGGTAGGAAATCAAAACTATGAGAAGCTCCACGGTGTAATATACCACTAGACATACGAATGAACAAAAATGGAACTTCACATATCAATTGACAAGACAGACTACTGGGCATCAGCAATAGTCTGTGCAAGAACAAACACCATCCTCAAAGTAATGAAAGCAATCAGTGTCTGTCACCATGATTGCTCTCTGGACTATTTCTGAAATGAGCTTTGTTAAGTGTGGCAATCTTCACAAACCCACAGATTTTTTTTGTTATTCAGAGTTTATACCAGGAACTCTGTTGATGAGCCCCAATGCAATAGCCAATCTCTCACTATGGTGACCCAAATGAAGTGCCTTTCTTTTTCTTCTTCTTCTTCTTCCACATCATGCCAAACAAATTGAGTAGAAGGCACATACCCAACATTGTGCATGAGCCCTGACAATCTCTGCAGTTGTGCACAGATTTCAATCATCTGAGGGTGGTCTTGATCATCTACTACAAGTGTACACACTTCATTATTCACTTCAATCCACATGCAACCTGGCCGTTTCTTCACACCTCTCTCCTTTCTCTGCCATTCAACATTCTTATAGACATGCCTTCCCAGCAGCAGCAGCATGGATGTTTGATAACAGCAGATAACCAGCACCATTTTCAGGCTCCAATTCAAGAATTCGTTTAGCACTGTGTTCACCCATCTGTGCATTACCATCAATTCTGCAATCACTGAACTAAGCCATCCATGCAGCCACATGTGGTTAATGGGGCATTGCCTTGATTATATTCTCTGCCTCCTGTAGATGGCCAGCACAGCCAAGAAGCTACAACATGCAGTGCAATGTTCCAGTTTTGCAGAAACCATATAGGACTGTGATGATTGAAGCATAACAGCATATGCCTTCATCCACCAAACCTGCATGGCCACAAAGCTGATAGAAGACAAACAAAAGTGATATCATCTGGCTGTACAATTCTTCACACATCTGTTCAAAATGTTGCAGAGATTCCCTGCCAAGCAATTGCATGGCACATCCTCTCAGTATGGCATTCCAAGTGACCACATCTCGAGATGGCATTTGTTGAACACACTCTGAGCATCCTCAATGCTCCCACATTTTGCATACATTTTAATTGAATGCCATTCCCAACAAAGACATCTGAATCCAATCCACGTCCAATGATCTGCTCATGTGCATACCTGCCCTCTTCAAGCGCAACCAAGCCAGCACATGCATTCAGCACCCCCATCAAAAAAGTAACAGAGTTTAGTTGCGGAGGCTGCTGTTGCACTTATCAAAATAGTTGCAGTGCCTTCTGTCCTTACCCACATTTCACGTGTTCCAATATGAATGCTTTCCAGCTGACCAAATCTCAAGGTGGCATCTTGTTGAACACTTGCTGAGCATCCTCAATGCTCCCACATTTAGCATATATGTGAACCAAGCCATTCAAGCCCCACAAAGACATCCAAAGCAAACCCACTTTGGATGAGCTGCTCATGAACGAGCCTGCCATCTTCAAGTGCTCCTAAACCAGCCCATGCATCGTTCAATCACCTGAACAAAAGTGAAAATTTCAAGACTCGTTTTCTCATTGCAATTTGTCGGAAAAGCTCCATCACCTTCATAGGTTGCTCATCCTTCACACATGTTGAAAGCTTCTTATTCCAAGCATAAAATGCTCAATTGCACTGTACCTGGTGCCATTACAGCCATCTCTAGTGCTGCCAACAACTCTGGTACCATTACTGTCATCTCTGCTGCCACCAACATGTGGGTTTAGGGTCTCTGGTCATCAAACCAGAGTGCTTGCTGAGTCTGTTCTTAGGTTTGAAATCCGGATACCTTCATTTGTCTACAACCCGAATTCCAGAGATCAAGCTGATGAGGTCAAAAATCCAGGTCAAGATTTTAAGGCAAACAAAACACACTTACTTACTGTGAGAGGAAGAAAGGCAGAAGACAGAGAGGGATAATAGAAAGAAAGCTTACTATTAGTTAATGAAGGTAGAATGCAATGTATGTATTTATTAAGTGGTTAGTTCTTGGATTTGAATTGGGGTTTTGGAGGAAAATTTTAGATGTATCTCTTTCTATCTTCTTGTTTTGGGATGTTTTTTCTTGATGCAGTTTTGAATTTTTTTTGCACCTTCTTGTTTTGGTAATGGATTTTGAAGATGTTTTGGGAGTAATTATAATTTTTTATTGTAGAAAAATATGTAGAATTAAGGTCGTAGAAGTTGGTACGTGTAGGAATAGTACTTGTCAATACTGACTATAAATGTGTGATCAATTTGCATGTAGATCTATAGTTTCTAAAAAAATTTATGATTTTATCATAAAAATCTGATCAAGAAATAAGAATTTAGTACTTAACATTTGGTGATCATTTCTTAGATGTGAATTTGAGAAATTTGGTTTTGGATTATGCAATTTGTTTGTTGTTTTGCTATTTATTTTGTGTTTTGAAATGTTACTATTGCATACATGTTTGGTTATTGTTATAGATTCTTACTGCAATGGTCTGTGTGTTGTTGATTGAAATATGTAAATCAAGATGTTATATGAACTTGAGATGTGGATCTAAACAATAAATGTTATAATGATATAGATTTATATATGTTGAAACAAATTTCTTTTGAGACTTTAGTGTCAACATGTCAAAAATAAGAATTATCTAAGTTTGCAAAGATAATCATCACACATTTAACACACAAATAAATGTGTTAATGGATGAAATACGAACCTATAAATGAACGAATGTCACACAAATTTCACATCTTTTTATAAATTCATGTTTCAAATGTGTTTTCAATACACAATATCAACGTGTAAAACATATGAATTATGAATAAATGTTGCATGAATTCCATGTGGTTGGATTAATCATAGGAGAGGTAGCACGAACAATGTCCAAAACTTGTTACAACAATCCAAGGATTGTATTCGTACCAACATTCTTAGGAAGTTTCAAACCACATATTCTTCCAAAGCTAGTTTGAGTATTCAACTTGGAGCAATGTACTTTCTACAAGCATGGAAATCACTTGATAAAAACATGTTTATTCATCCAAGATGAACCATGATGAATGATTATAAATGACCTAATCGATCAATTCACCAACTAAGCATTGATAATGGATCAACCACAAGTGGAAACAATACATATTCTAATTGAAATGAATCGAATACCACCATATGTACCCTTCCATGGTGAACATGTTACATATGCAATACATCTTTTAAACACTAGTAGTGAACCATGAGATACTAATTACACCAAAACTTGTAAGAACAATATTAGTTATTCCATGTGCAAGTATTGTTTCGACTTAAACATAGTTTCTCTAACCTACCTACATTGTTTAGAACACCCATATCAATGAAATGATAAGGTTTAACAATGCATCCATAGTTGGATGCATCACACCTAGAATTACAATAAGAGGTTTTCATCAGCTAATAGTTCATGTGTGTAATGAAGCACATGTTATGGTACACTAAAAGAAATCTTGTCATATGTAATCACATTATTTGGGACTACATATAATTGTTTGTGATTTGCAATTAATTTTGGTCATTTTTGCAACTATTCTTCATGTTTGGTCATGCTTACAATTACATTAAAACTAATTTGTGACTATTATGATTTTCATTCTTCCATGTGGGCGAACCTAAAGAGTAATTCTAGTTTAGAGTAGTCTCTTTCTAACAAACCTTTGGAGAAAGGAAAAACAACTTATCAACTTCTGAATTTGAAGTGAAATAACTTGCAAATACTTGCTAGAATGCATGGAATTCATGAAATTTTAGTTAGGTGTAAGTGTATGGCTTCACAAACAAAACCCTGCTGAAAACCATTAGACAACCATTAAACCACAGCTCATCATTAGCAAGAGTTCTTTGTACAGAATGACTGGTTTTGATGAGTGCAGTATCAAAAGAAGATTGACCATGGTTATGTTGTGAAAAGAGTGCAAAATGCTACATTCAATCGTAATAACTAATGCATGAGGACTTACACCAAGATCCATTTGCCATTCAGCAGAGAATAAGTGCTTCAGTGGTGTATTGATGTTATATACACTCCATATCAAGGTTAAAATGCCTTAATACTATGATTATACTAAGTGTATATCAAGGGTTGAATTATATTAAGACATTAAAATGTCTTTAAAATATATATGAAATATATTAAAGCAATATTAATACTAATGTATCCAAGGTTCATTACACTTATTGAAATTATTATTTAAAAAAATAATTAACATTAATATTATAATTAAATATTTATTTATTTAGCCAATGAGAACTATAAACTATAACAAGTGAAAAAATAATAAAAATAATTATAGTAAATAAACTAACATTAGCAATTAACTACCAAAATGACTTAAAAAATTTTTAATTAATATTTTCAGTTTTTATTTTTTATTTCCACCTTATAATTGTTACTATAATTAATAAATATAATAAATAAATATTTTAAAATTAATTATTATTCAAGGAATAGTATGCTTCATGAAACTTTGATTATTATTACATATTTAGTATTACAATTAACAAAAGCAATAAAAAATAATAATGATAAGAATAACAATAAATTAACTAGCCTAAGCAAGTTACTAGTTACAATAATAATTTCATTTTCTCATTATTTTTATAAAAATATTGTGATTTATAATATAATTATAATATTTAATTATATTGAAATCATATTAATACAATAATTATCATCAAAAGAGTATTATTCCTAATGAAATTATTATAATTATTCCATTTATAATCATTAACAAATATCCTAGCCTAGGTTAGCTACTTGTTACAATAGTAATTTAATAAAAAAAATTACTATTCATCTTTTCCTATTATTGTCTTATGATTATTACTTTAATCATTAGCATAAATATCATAATTAATAGTATCCCTATATATATATATAATGAACGTTTATGTATACCAAAATTATTATTATCATTATAAATAATGACTATTATATTCCTATGAATATTTTCATTTTTCAATTATGCCTTATTATAGTTACTGCAATAACTAGTATAAACATTATAATGAGATGGTATGAGAATTATATCATTACAATGATTTATTATTAAATGACTATTATGCTTATTAAAATTATTTTTATTATTTCAATTTCTTATTACTATATTTATAATTAACAAAAGCAATAAAAAGTGAGATAAGTTACTTTTGTTTTCTTTTATATTTAGGTAGTGGTAGTGTAAGACATAGTTAGTAGAAGAAAGCCTTGAGGGTCTTGGGAGGTGAAAATACTACTAGGTCTTTGAGTTCGGTGTGAGGGAGGTAGGAGGTAAATTTGACCAAAAGGCAACAGGGCTTTACCATTAAATCAAGCTTGGGATCTTAGCTTGTAAGACCTTTATCATACCACTAGAGATTTAAAAACCAATTGGAGGTAGTATTACCACTAGCTAATGAAAGGGGGGAAAAAAAACATAAAGAGATATTTCTCATGTAACTATTATGAGTAAGGTGGTAACCAACGACCTTAAAAAGTGATTAGACTAGATTGTGGAAGAACAAGTGGATATAAGGTAAGAATGTAATTTCGAGGAATCACCATGGGGCAATCTACTTCAAAAAACACATTAAAAAATAATCATTGGAGGTTCTACATGTAACCTCTCCATGATGAAACCGTTACCATGCGATGGACAATGGACGAAGGGAAGTAAAATTGGAAGATGGAGGTAATGAGAAAAGTATTTCAACCAAAAAAAACAAAGAAACGTTGGCTAGTAGGTGGACCTTAGGAGTTGTATCTTCTAGGGGAGGAGTTGTTGGGTGGTAATGGCATGGAAAGCCAAAACAAATAGGAGGTAATAGACCCCTTCAAGTGCAAATGCCTCAAGAGGAGGTAATAGAAGCTTTGGATGTGAATGTCAGGGTGGGAGTGGTGGAAATCTTGAGGAGAAAAATTAGCAAAGTAGCTTGCAACTTGCATTTTGCCCAATCATCGATGATAGTCACACACATTAACCCCACCAAAACTACCACAACGGCAATTTTTGATGTGGATTCAAAAGGTGCAAATTCAGATTGTGATTGCGCAAGGATAGTGAAATGCCTTGCAAGATGCCAACAATATCATTGATTGTTGACTACAGAGGTAGCAGATTTACCACCTTTGAGACCAATCCTCACCAATGTTGCTTGATTTTGATCTAGTTTGCAGGGCTGGACTTGGCTGTCCCACGCCTCATCGATCTTAGGCCCCTTCTTTTAGGAATACCTCAACCTTGAGGCTTTATATAATACACATATGTAAACCTTTCAGACCTTAGTATAATATAGCACTAAAACAACACTATATGTCAAGGAAGAAGTGGAAATGGAGAAAGAAGGAATGTTGTTAGGTGATATGTTTTAGTTAATTGCTAAAATGTGCCAAATGTCTTGTGGCAAAGGTGAATAAGAAAAATAAAAAACAGAGAGTAACAGATCCATGTGATCAATATGAATGTGACCTTGTGCTTGTTCAATTGCATGCTACCAAATTATTGAGATGTTCCCTACAATCGGTTATGGATTAGGTATTGGAGAAATGGGGTTTCTTGCATGATGAGCTAATGAACTCAAATTTTGCAATGGATGATGTATTAGAATTCTAATACAGAATTGAGATGAACTCAATTCTGTATTAGAATTGCTGGATCTGTTTTGCGCGAGCTTGATGTCATGAAAGAATTGTCTGCAATGCACATACAAATGTTGCGACTATGTTGCCACAACTTGTATTGACGACTGCATTGCCAAAGGATATATGATTGCTAACCTTTCAGGGTTTATGCATGGCACAATAGTTTTGGAAGGTTCCTACCAGTGTTGTGTGCTTCCCAGATTTTGTTAATAACCTTGGATTTGGGTACTTAGAAAATTTCAAAATAAAAAACCCCCCTTCATCAGTTCTGGGTTTTGGGAGATTTTCAGAGAACCAGCAGGTTTCATGAGAGAACCGGCAAATAAGTGGCAGTTTAGGGTAGGTTCCATGACCTGGTTCTTTTGGTTTTTTTCCTCAACCCCAGTAAAGGGTCACAACAAGTTCTATGATTTTTGAGAACCCTCGGTAAAGGATCAATCATGCTTCTTTGATTTTTTGAGAACTACAAGTCAGGGGTTTAGGGTTTAAATAGCCTGATATTTCAGAATCAGAGAACCACTGGTTCCATCTTCAAGAAAAATCAGAATCAAAGAACCATTGGTTCTGGTTATTTCCAAAAGCTTCAAAGAAAACCCGTGTTTTTTTTTAAAGATAAAATTTTTCAAAAACTTGAGAGAAGTGGGCTATATATGAGACTCGGTTCTTTGATTTTTCTTGAGAACACCATGGTCATAAATTTTAAGAATCACCCTGATAACCGTTTGGGGTCTGTTCACATTTTTTATAGGTGGCCCCACATTGGAATGTACTGGTGTTTTTGCAGGTTCTTCAGTTTTAAGTGTTAAAACCAGAGAGGTTCAGGTTTGTGTGAACGAGACCTGCACCGACTAGAAAAACCCATAAATAACTTTTTTTGTTTTCAAAACATGGCAGGTTCTTTAAGTAAGAAAGTTGGTTTTTTTTCTGAAAAGGTGACAAGTAAATTGAATTTTTGTAAGTACCATGGCATTGTGCTGTTGCAGTTTTGATTTGTTCATTTGACTGTTTCAAATGCTCCCCATGTGCAATAAGAGTGATTTGTGAATCCCCAGTTCTTCAAGAGTTTTTCTCTCACCTCTCCAATCTAGTTGTCAAATTATTATGGCATTCGGCTGCTGCATGTAGGTTCTTAAGGTCTTCATGTATGAGCTCATTGGGTTCTAACCAGTGCCCGGCGGTTATTAGAAACAGGCACTGATTGTCGGGGAGGTTCTTAGAATTCGTAAGTCGTGGTTCTCAACAAATCAAAGACCTGGTTCTGGTATATTAACCACAGTTCTCAACATTTTGCAAATATAAAATAATGCGGTTGTTTCATGAAAACTGCCAATTCTTTAAGGTTTTTGAAATAACTGGGATCTGCTGTTCTTTGATTCTGATTTTTTTTTCAAAGGAATTCAAATGACTGCACAACACTGATTCTACCGCGCTCTCTGAGCATGGGAATCATAGTACTCTATATTACTTTGTCACTTCCTTGCCATCAGTTATTTTAATGGCACATTTTGCTTCAATAGATGCACATGTCTCCATGCTTTCAAACAACAATACTTCTTTGAAGCTTTTCAAGGCTTTGCTCGAGGAGAATGTGTAGCCGGAATTTTTGCAGGAGGTGGTGGTGACAAAGAGCATTTGAAGATGTGGGCGCCTCAAACTGCAATTCTGGCTGAAAGTTTGCTTGCAAGGGTGCCATAGCAAGTTGCCAAGAATGTGTGCACCATCACAACCAAAAATGCAAAACCTCACAGGTTGTCAAGAATGCACCACTGCAGCCCAAAATGCAAAACCTCCCAGGTTGCCAAGAATGCACCAGTGCAGCCCAAAATGCAAAATCTCCCAAGGTTCCTTACAAAGATCAAGGATTTGGTGCAACCCAATGGTGTGCTGTTTCCTGATGGATCTAGGCTGGGCTTGGTTCTGGAGATTTCTTTGTAATCTCTCATAGCTATGTTTGTGGGCTTGACTTGAAATTAGTGTGAGCATTGTGTGCAAGCATCCTAGATTTTTCTTTGAACTCACATCATCCCTACTAATTCCCCTTTCTCCCCAGTTAAGTAAAGACCCACAGAAAACTTCCTAGTGCAATTGGAAGTAATGCTCTAAACCGTAATTCCCATGTCCTAAGGGAGGGGGTTATTTAGTTCTTGAACCAGGTTCTTCCATTCCTTGATGTGATCTTCTCTTTTCTGAGTGGGTTCTTCCATTTTCTGCAGATCTTGGCCTTAGAAAGAGGAAGACAATTTCTGCAGCCCAGAATGTCACAATGGATCAATAAAGTTGCCATCATATTGTATCATGAATTGTGAAGGTATACAATATGAATGGAGAGCATTCAGGGTTGTTAGACTCAATTGGGAGTCTCGTGTTGAGGATCAGAGTGATATCTGGGCTCATCTTATCTCAGGCAACATTGTCCATGATTCTAATAATGTTAGCTGTATTGCTGGTTCTAGTGCCTTGATTTTTAATAAGCAGCCAGTTGACATTATACAGAGTCTTCTGATTTTTTTTTGCCCTTTGGTCTGAGAGGTGCTTTAAAGTTTGAGGTTATTACTCTAGTTCACAAGTTCTGAGTTCTGCAAGGTTTGCTAATGTTCCTCAAATAAGCATGACCACTTGACATGCTTTACAAAAGGACAGCCCAGTTCTCAGTTATAGCTTGATAGTCAAGTTTACAACATCTGAACATATTGTGCACTCTGTTTTGGGTAAGAAGAAGAAGGATGAGCACATTTCTTAGCTTCTCTTCTTCCTCCTGAATACTACAATGTAGAAGGGGTCTGCTTTCCCCCCTCCTCCCCACCCCACTTGGGGGGTCCTCTCCTGTGATACCTTTGTCCTCAAAGCTCAATGATCACCACCCTTTGCCAATCCCTTGTCACCTACCCATTCCTTAAACCTTTACCTTGCACTATCTATCAATTTGTATGCACATTGCTCACAGATATCAGAAATTCCTTTTCAAAATGTGAGTTTGGGCAATGGAGTGCCGAGGCCACAAAAATCAATCTTTTCAGTTGGGGAAAGGGTTTAGGATTTGCAGGTCCCATGGGAAGGGTCACATGGGAAAGGGTTTAGGGTTTGCAGGTCCCATGGGAAGGGTCACATGGGAAAGGGTTTAGGGTTTGCAGGTCCCATGGGAAGGGTCACATGGGAAAGGGTTTAGGGTTTGCAGGTCCCATAGGAAAGGTCACATGGCAAAGGGTTTAGGGTTTAGGTCACATTGGAAAGGGTTTCTCATAGGTTTTAGATTTGCAGATAATAGGTAGTACCCTATCCCAGTATTTGCTCTATTCTTAGGGTTTCTCATAGGTTTTAGATTTGCAGATAATAGGTAGTACCCTATCCCAGTATTTGCTCTATTCTTAGGGTTTTTGGAAATAGGTAGAATTATTATTGTTCCACTATATTTCTTTGCACACATAACATCATTCAATAGGAATGGTAGACATAGCCAACCAACTAAATGCTAGTGGATTGATGGAAATTTGTGACCACCCAACAGATGTACAGAACAAAAGTCATTATCAAACATTTTCTATCCACATACCTACTTAACGTAGATGTTCGAAAATAATAGTGCCCGAATATTACTTGAATCAATGGATGAAAATATGGATGGAAGCTAACAACTATATCAACAATTAAGTTAGTTAGATGAAAATGAATCAATATTACACAATGGATGAAAATATGGATGGAAGCTAACAACTATATCAACAATCAAGTTAGTTAGATGAAAATGGATCAATATTACACAATGGATGAAAATGTGGATGGAAGCTAACAACTATATCAACAATGAAGTTAGTTAGATGAAAATGGATCAATATTACACAAATGGATGGTGCTTTCCTATATGGGGTGTGTCAGGATGAAACCCCATCCATCCATCCATGTACAGAAAAACCTGACCTAATTCTTCTTTTGTATTTGCAGGCACCTTTACAAAGCATAATCTTCCTCTGAGGCATCACCCAGGCACCCTTAGACAGATCTCTAAGGGCAGGTGTCTCCAGGATGGCAGACTTAAGGTAGGTCAGTTTTCTTTATGTTGAGGAAGGGCAGGTCACATGGGGGGAATTATTTTGTTTTAGGGTTAGGGAATTAGGGCAGCTAATGGCCCTAAAACCAGTTTATTTTCACTGGAAAAAATAAAAAATGACAAGCTGAGAATAATCACATATAATAATTACATAATTGAAAGCCCATGGGTTTAAACTTTACCTAAGAGTGATGGTCAGAATTGAAAAAATCTTCATCCGTCATTCATTGAAACCACAAGATCCATCCACATTTGGTATATTTTGGTTAATGGTTATGCACAATATAATTCCCTTGGGAGTTGAAAAAGAATTGTTGATGGGGTGTATGATTTTATAGCATGTCACATGACAAGATTTTAAATTTTCTCTATAATGGACTTTTTTGATGTGCTAGAAATATTGTTTTGATTTTCTTGATGGGTGAGGGCATTTTTTTTTGACGTGCGAAAAATATTGTTTTGATTTTCTTGACCAATGAGGGGGTCTTTTTTTAAAGTAAGAAATATTGTTTCGATTTTCTTGACAAGCGATGAGGATATTTTTTTGACGTGCAAGAAATATTTAAAAAAATTTCTTGATAGGTGAGGGTATTTTTCAACATGCAAGAAATATTTTCTTAATTTTCTTGATGGGGGAGGGTATTTTTTTTTTAATGTAAGAAATATTGTTTCGATTTTCTTGACAAGCGATGAGGATATTTTTTGACGTGCAAGAAATATTGTTTTGATTTTCTTGACAGGTGAGAGTATTTTTTGATGTGCAAGAAATATTTTTAAAAATTTCTTGATTGGTGAGGGTATTTTTCAACATGCGAGAAATATTTTCTTAATTTTCTTGATGGGGGAGGGTTTTTTTTTAAAAATGTAAGAAATATTGTTTCGATTTTCTTGACAAGCAATGAGGATATTTTTTGACGTGCAAGAAATATTGTTTTGATTTTCTTGACAGGTGAGAGTATTTTTTGACGTGCAAGAAATATTTTAAAAAATTTCTTGATAGGTGAGGGTATTTTTCAACATGCAAGAAATATTTTCTTAATTTTCTTGATGGGGGAGGGTATTTTTCGACGTGCAAGAAATATTGTTTCGAATTTCTTGACAGGTGAGGCCATTTTTGATGTGCAAGAAATAAAATATTGTTTCAATTTTCGTAACAGGTGAGGGTATTTTTCAATGTGCATTGGATGTGTACTATAGGCATTGAT
>Ga0116227_10002548_pt1 | contig 41248 bp, 39 predicted proteins | sample S1TSphgellanicum_FD_89693 | JGI IMG/M metagenome (GOLD analysis project Ga0116227, IMG submission 89693) | Host-associated microbial communities from peat moss isolated from Minnesota, USA - S1T2_Fb - Sphagnum magellanicum MG | ecosystem: Host-associated > Plants > Peat moss > Unclassified... | reverse complement strand
TGGGTCGGTATTGTGTGGTCTTCGGGTCGGATATTGCCCTGGGACGGGGTGGGGTATAGGGGTTTTTTTGTTTTTTTTCCATCTTTGCTCTTCGCTTTGTTTGTGATGTCTTTCTCGTACTTTTTGGTCTTGATTTGTGGTCTGGTGGGGGTTACGGATTCGTTTTTTTTCGGGTTTGTGTGTGCCATCAGGGAGGTTAGCTGCATATTATTCCTTTGCGATCTGTCTTGTAGGTTTTTTTACTGTAGCATATAGTGGTGTCGCTGCCCTTGTCGTTTCTTCTTGAGAACAGTGTAGATGTCACCACTAAAGGTGGTTCATTGTTAGCAACTTTTTTTCCTCGCAGCGCAGAAAGACCTATCAATGCAGCTTACGAATTGCTAACCGATATCCTATCGACCGTTGGCATTAGCTACTGCGAATTTTAAGCCTCTCCTTTGATACCCGTGTTATCATTTATTCTGAAGATTGCAAAGAAGCGGCCCTGAGTAGGTTTGTTAGGAATGGACTCCACGGGGGAGTTCCCTTCTGCATTCACATTGACCAAGGGAAAAAAAATTCTTTGTTTATCAATGTGAACTTGAGACAGATCTGGTTTCCTTTCCACTCATCATTCCATAGATTCAGTACTGGATGATGTGCTGTGACATCAGGTCAGGATGTTACAATTGATGAACTGTGAAGACAGAAGAGATGTATGATCTTTTGGTGATGTTTGCCCTGATCTGGTATAGCATTGCATCATCAGCATGCATGTTGAAATTCCAGGAGTTCCAAAGTTTTACCAGACCAATAACATAACAGCCATGCCAATGCTTGCCTGTGGGGAGAGAAAATTAGGATCAGCGGGCATGACCTGAAGCAAATCCTAACACTAGAAACTTGTGCATTGTTGAGATCTGAGTCATCTCATCGCTTCCAGACATGTGAAGGAAACTCAGCAGGATGCAGATATTTATATAACTGATTTCCCTAAGCTTTAAGCAGATTATAATGTCCTTCTTTACATAACTGTTGATAGCTGATGTAGTTAGTTGGGGTAATGATAGTCAGGCAATGCCATTCTTGGTTTGATGGTTTCTGAGTGTACACACATTATTGTCTTTTTATGTTTTTTAGCGAGAACTGACATAATTGTTCTCATTTAAATCGTTTTTGTTGAGGTTTTCTCCACAGTCTCATTGATATTGTTGACAATCCTCTACCCTGCTTCTTGTTGTGCAGTATATGAAGGCTGTACTCTGGTCCAATGTCTCAATTAGAGTTGCTAGGTCACAATTAACTTTGTTTTCTGCTAATACGAGACTTCAAAACAGGTGGATTTGATTGCAATCTGTAGGGTCAAAGACTCTGCTTAATGCTAAATACATTATTGGTCTGTTGATGTGGTTCAGCTGGTTATAGATGAGGTGAATGATTCAGCTCCTACTGCTGTTCAAGCTGTGAAGCTCCTTGCTTTATACCTGTCAGGGGGTGAGAAGAAGGTATGATGATCTCTCTGCACCTTTGCACCATGCCTATTGATTTCCTGGGCCTGGTGAGACAGGCTATAATAGTTTGCATGAGGAAAGACCTGATTAGAAAGCTAGAGGCTGGAAAAGCAAAGTGGGTATCTGAAGGTTAAGATGTGCAACCATTGTTTGATCCTCATTTTTACATGTGTTTCACTTACAGGATCAGGCATTGGCAAACCTGGCAGAATGGCTAGCAGACCCAGCTATTGCAAGCAACCCAACACTGTTGCTTGTAACTGGAGTCATTTATGCACATGAACAAAACTACAATGAGGCTCTCAAGCACACACATGTGGGGGGCACTCTTGACTTGTGAGTACACATCTTGGATGTGGAGAGAAATCCATGCCAATTTCAATGTCTTGACATGCTTTTAGAGTTCTGGCAGTGTTTATGGCAAATTTTCTTGTGTTGGAGGTGTAATCTAGCATTGCTCAGTTGCATCAGTGACCATGGTTCTTTTTTATTCAGTTTAACTGCAAAGAGTTGTTCATGGATGGTTGCAGAGGTGCACTGAATGTGCAGATTTACTTGAAGATCTATCGTACAGATCATGCAGAGAAGCAACTGAAAATCATGCAACAGATAGATGAGGACCACACACTCACTCAGCTTGCCAATGCTTGGGTGAATCTTGCTGTGGTAGTTGTCTCCTTGTTTTGACCCTCTGAGATCTGTTTCTCTCTGTTCTTGCATTCCATATATGTCATACAATTGTAACAGGGAACTTGCTCAGCAGCCACTAAAATGCAGCTGGAGTGGCCATCAGCTAGATACCTTTGATGCGTAACTTGCACCTTCTGAACAGGGTGGTGCCAAGGTGCAAGAAGCGTACTACATCTTTCAGGAATTGGGTGAGAAGTACACATGGACAGTTTTGCTCTTGAATGGCAGTGCAGTCTGTCAAATGCACATGGGACACTTTGAAGAGGCTGAAGGTCGTCTTCTTGAGGCATTGAACAAGGTATGCTCAAAATCCGGTACACTTGTATTAAATTTCTGGTGAAAACGCATGTGAATGCATGACAACAACTCTGTAAGTGTGAATCCACTCTAAAGGCTGACATGTCATTACAGCTATTTCTTGTCATAGAAGATTTCAGACAGCAAGGTTTCAGCTCCAAGCTTGGAGGATTTAGCACAACACTGAGCATTAGGAAGCATATATGTACAGGTCTCAGATAATAGAATTTACATCTTTGCAGGACTCAAAGGATGCCAACACACTAGCTAATCTTATTGTCTGTAGCCTTCACCTGGGCAAGCCAACAGCACGTCATATGAGGTATGTGACATTGCATCAATCCAAAAGACTCATAACTTAATATTATCATAAAATGTTTACTCAAGGAAGGTGTATAAACCTGGCATTTATTAGGCATGATCAGGACTTCTAAGATGCTTGTTTGTGAGAGCTCAAAGTGTCAAAGATGACTCAACTTTCTTTTGCAGGACAAGGATGATCTGATTTAGGAGGTTGCAAGTACTGACATAATGTGTTTTTATCAAGATCCTAAGTACAAAGTTGAAGGCTCTCAACTCAAGGTTAATCTGTAATCTGTGTTTGTGTAACAGCCAGCTGAAAATCTCGCAACCCAACCATGTACTCCTGGAGCGTGCTGCCAATGACGAGGATGCATTTGAAAGAGCACTGCAGACTGTTGCTTGATTTGTACTTCTCTAACTTCTGGTATAATGAAGTCTGCCTGTTTGGTTGACATTCCAAATCAAAACAAATTGCAGTTGACTTTCCATCCCATGATGTTTGTGGGTCATCTCGGGTTTCTCCTACTTATTGTGTGCTTGCATCTGTGCAGGATGGCTCCAGTGTTGGCTAAAGATCACCATTTCTTGTGTGCTTGATTTGGAGGCAAGACAACCAAAGAAAAGGATTCTTGGCTGTTGCTGGAGTTACAAATGCAGTTCTGTGACCTTAACACTTAAATTGTCAGGGAGACTTCCTCACATTACAAGGAGAAGCTTACAAAAGGTATCCAGTAATTCCTAGACATGCTTCTCTGTTTGTAGGTGCCTTATTGCACTTGTCACTTGCATTGTGCTTATTTTCTCTCACCAGTTATGGCTGCACCCTCCTGTTGCAGTTTGGTGTGTAACAGGATTACAGTAAATCTATGCAGTCTGCTCTGAAGAGGGGATTGAAGTCACTGCGGTCATCCTTCTTGAAAATATTTAACCCCAACATGATTTTTGTTCCATTAGTTTTTATGTTATTTTTTCGTTGAAGACTTTGATTTTCTATTTGTTGCCCTCACTTTCAAATACAACCTGTTTGTCAAGACCTCTGTTGCCTTCTGAGTCTATCGTCCTTGCATTGACCATCCATAAGGCAGACCCCATGATAGAATGCCAGTGTTTTTCTTAGTTCATTACAAAAGAACCTTAAATAGATGCTTGCTTCACTTTTATTTGTATTTCTTATTCATCCCTTATGAAATTCACATTTACATTTGTCTGGTTAATATTAGCCTTTTTGCAAAGGAGCCTTGCACCAATTTCAAATCTTGCTGGATTTAAACTGGCAAAATACATGGCATCTGACAATATGCAGCAACCCTTAAAAACAGAAATATCTTATTGTGTTCATAACAGAGTGCTTGATTCCCACCAAGAATTGTTGTTACAAGAAAGATCATGTATTGTCATGCCTTCCATTGGGGTATCCTCCAACTAGGAGCTTAGCCAGCCCACTAGGGCAAAGCCTCAATACTGAAAGGTGGTAATGGATTTCACCTGGGCCTGGTCCAGAGTGTACCTAATTGTCCCCACCATTGATTCACATCTCAAATGTGTTCCCTGTCAACTCACATTACAAAACGTAATGTCCAAACCAAGAGTGAAACAAGCAGATGAGTTTATTCTTCATGGGTCAGGTGCCTGTCTCACCTAGAAAAAAGCCTGAAAAAGTGCCTGAATAGGTCACCCAAAACCCATTACACAATTGGAATCTGTATGCCCACCCTCTCATAAAAACATACCTACTTCAATGTAATGCACCAAAGTCTACAAGGCCTTATACATGAAAGTGAAGTTTTGCAGTACCATCACCACTGATCAATGCAAGCTGAACTGCGTGCAATGGTGTGACAGTTAGTCCAAAGCTGTCTGTTCCACTTTGACATGTGCCTGTGCCCCTGCCTCTAAGTCATGCAGATAAACTACATTAAAGAAAACTAAAGAATGACAACCAAAAATTCAGAATCAAAATCTAAAATTGAGTGGTACAAATATAAAACTGTTGATACAGGAGGCCATGTCTACTCACAGAAACAAGACATGGCCTGTTTCTCCCTTCTCCTAAAATTCATGAACGGCAAGCTTGCCATTATATATCTAGTCCAGAAGGGAACCTTCTCGAAGGCAGTTCTGCCATTACCTCATGGACAAAGCTCAAAGTGCCAATACTACTTGCTCTTCAATTTCACTAGCCACTTTCTGTCAACCTAGTTTCAGTGCAAAATCCTATCAGACCCACAATAGCCTTGTGTTGCTCCTACATACTTGCAGGCAACCACATCATTCAAGTCATGACTGCTCTTCAACCCTGGACACCACTGCAGGATCTTCTAACAACAGATGGCAAGTAGCACTCGGTTCTACAACAATATCTTCAGTCTCCTGAACCACAGCTTACATTGAAGCTTAGTAACACCACCGTTTTAAACTTGTGATGAACACTTTGTCATGGAGAGCTGGAGAAATGACATCTGCTGGTGCAGAGAGGACTTACTTCATCCTTTGTGATTATGTGCGGATGGTGGAATTGTTCAGTGTTTACGTCCTCAACAGCTTCTAGAACCTCTACCATTCCTGCAGTTACAGAAAATGAAGCTAACTTTTTTGTCATGACCACAAATCACCTTTGTTGCTAAACACATATAGATTCACATTAGGAAGCTCTCAAGAAAACAAATTCCTAATCTCAAAGGACAGCTGCTTTAATGACTGTTTACATCATGGGGGGTTGTGAATGGAAGTACCACAGATAATGGAATTGACAACTGGGTGGTGCAGCACATCAGGAATGCTGGCGTCAGTTTTGGGTACCAGCAATTTTGGGGAAGTTCACAACCTTACCAATTGCCACTGTTTTCCCTGTAATGTCAATGTGCACAGCTATCAAATCTCTTTCTACAATCATCAGTCACATAATGCTGAAGCCTCTTGCTAGAAGGCAAGAAACTAGCCATTTTGCAAGAAGCTGAAGGAACCCATAAAGCAAACTGAAGGCTTGCAATGATCAGCACGTCTGAAATGGCAAGGAAATACCCTCATCACGAAGTGTAAAGCGTCCAAGTTGAGGAAAGTCTTCAAATTTCTCAACACATATCAGCTCATTGACCTACACAAGACCAGTCTTAAATCAGTAATGAGAACAGTATAACAGTTCTTGAAACATCACAGCTCATAGCCTGACAGATTGCTTAACTTGCAGCAGTTTGTGACTAAGAAGACTTTGCATGAAAGTTCTGTCAATGAGAAGCTACAGGTAACCCATACACCCTTCAAAATCCAACTGGTCTGGCCAACTACTTCCATCAAACATCACGTCCACCAACCTGGATCCGGACAACCACCACAGCTCCACTCTTGACAAACAAAACCTTCTTCTTGATAGGCTTCTTAGTCTTGGGATCAATTTGATGCAGAAGCCCCATAATTTCACACTCCTCCACAACAGCATGAATGTGAAGCACAGCCTTGTACCCAGCTGTGAAAATGGCCTGCCAGGATGCATTTTTGTGCAAATATTCAGAAGGTAGCAATGATGCACCCAAGAAAATAAGAATATGACAAAATCCATTTGGGATATATCTCCATTTTCAACTCTAAATCAGTAGCTTCAAGATCATCAACAAGGTCTGTTTGAAGATGACAAAATCCTGACAGATCCCTTTCATCCAGAAAATCCATTGATGAACTGGGAAATAGGACAGGTCACAACTAATGCACTGAAAGTGATCTGTCAGCTAGCTGCCCATAGCATGCAAAGTGTGTCCAACCATGAAACATAAAAGAAAATGAACTAAATACAGAGATCAGTCCAAATAGAACAAAAGATTTCCCCCTGATGCCTGACTGCATTGGGGTGTGACAAACCTTGTGGTCAAGCAGCTCCAATATTTGCAGCTGTGCATGAAACTCCAAAACAGCAGGTATTGGACTCCCTGTAAGTTTTGCACAGAAACAGCAAATGGTCCAACCATGCCTCCATAAATATCAAAGGGATTTCAAAGAAAACTTCAATCAAGCAAATGCTGTGTCAGTTCCTGCCAATCCAAGACAAGCACAAGAATGACTGCGATCATAACCTTGCAAAGGTCATTCACAAACTATCAGACCATTGCCTTTATCATCAATGGAAGGGACTAGCTGCCATTACTTCCCACTGACTTCATCAGCTCTTGGAAGTGGGTGTATGTACACATATAACAATGTGCTCAAAACCTACAACAAAAATCTGTATCTTGAGTTTCTGTTGCATTTCCAGAAGCAATAGGAAGAGTAGGTCATAATGTCAGCCAGCATTCAGTAGGCATGTCTCCACAAAGCATAATCAACCATTTGAACAAATGAAAAGGTATGTGCTTTCAGGCCACTAGATCACAGACTTCAAAATGAGATGGGAGTTAAGATGCTACAGAGAGAAATTCACAATGTAACTGAATACTTGCCAGGGTAAGGTGGGAAATTGAGTACTCACTCACACTTGAGAGAACAAACCCAGGGGAAATATCCTCTTCCTCAACCCCAGATAATCGAATGCGTAGATTTTCACCAGGCTTTGCATAGTTGACCTCATCATTGTCTCTATACACAGTGACAACTTTCACAGTAGCCTGACTCCCACAAAAGCGGTGACAAGGAAATATATAAACAAGGTCCTCAGAGGTGAAGTTGCATTTTTAAAAAAAACAAACCAGAAAGTGGACAATCTTGAATTGCAGTCTCTCTACTCTACCATCATGGGAGGGATACTCCAGAAATAAGTCCTAACTTGGAACAGATGGCATTTAAGAATCTCTAAACAACTGTTCACACAGTATTGACCTGTGCCCACTCAAAGAGTATCTTTGAAAGATGAACGCACAGCCAAGAGGTGTGTGGTGTGACTCAGGAAATCTCCTTTGGTACCATTCAATGTCATTATCAGAGACAGAGGGAAGCAGACCACTACTATGTCACTAGATCAAAATCATACCTTGTTGGGCATTATCATGAGAGTGTCTCCTCTTCGCACACTGCCTGACTCAATTTTGCCCATCACAACAGTGCCCATATCTCTATATTTGTCAATCAGTGGCATCCTGCCAACATGTTGCAGGCACATGTTTATCATGTAGTTGACACCATCCACAGAAAGTGGTTAAGGAGTTCCACAAAACAATTCATTATATAACTGCATGCAGGAGGCACAAGGACAGTGAAAACAGGTTCTATGGAAGAGTAGGTCAGCTAACACTGCATGAAACGACACTTACTGAATGCTCATTGGCCACATTGGTAAGAGGACAAAAAAAATTAACAGAGAAAACACGATCATGTCTAGTGGGAAGAATGGCAGGAGGGTAATCCATCCTATAGAGTAAGAAATGAGATCCATGATAAAAGACAAACTAAAGATACCTGAAAGGCCCATTAGGACTGCGCTCCGGAAGCTCCACAGCATCCAAGGCTTCAAATAGGCATGGTCCATCCCACCAGTCACACATTGTTGCAGGCATGCGCTCCTTCATGTTGTGCCCGAAAAGACCTGATATTGGAAGAAACTGCACATCTGCAAAAGTGTAGTGATCAATAATTAGCCACAAATCCATGACAGATCCTACCAAAGGCTGTTCAAAACCCAATTTAAGCACAATGCTTCCAGACTTTGAATGCAGACATAAATACTCTATCAACAAGAGGGACAACAAGAAGTGCAAAAAGGACATACAAAGCAGCACACCTTTTTTAACATTATAACCACATGCCTTCAAAAAGGGAATAATCTTCTTCTCGATCTCATCAAACCTGCCAACCAGGAGGCATATGTCAGTGCTGTCGCCCATAAAGCTAAGAATTAAATGAGCAAAAACCTTGCCAAACATTACTATGTTCAGATGCCATAGCAGAACACACAACAAGGCCAGTGCACATTCACTGGCCAATCAGCCATCATTGCCCTTTCAGAAGCTCAATTATGAAGCAACTAGAAAAGCTTGCTTGCCTCTCTTTTGACCACTGAACAGAGGGATCATCCATCTTGTTCACCACCACCAACAGCTTGGAGACACCAAGTGTCTTAGCAAGCTGTGCATGCTCCCGTGTTTGGCCTCCTCTCTCAAAACCAGTCTCAAACTCACCTCTCCGAGCTGCAATCACCTGCTCATGACAAATGTGTCATATTAGAATACAAAAACATATCCCTGACAGAAATACCAACTCAGGACCCTGAAGGAATGTATGCCAACTCCAATATACCTAAGCATCTCATGCAGTCTTGCATTCACACCTCTGACACTCTGTATCAAGTGAACAACAGAATCTACAAAGTTTCCAGGTCTGGAAAGGCACTCACCAGCACTCCCACATCAGCCTGTGATGCACCACTGATCATGTTTGGTACATAGTTTTTGTGGCCCTGCTTACATTTGAGAGCAATGAGAAGGCTTTCATGTGCTAAAGATGTTAAATTCCAGACAGACAACTTGAAAGAAGCAATATGTGAAGTGAATGAATCCACTAAAAGTTCAGTAATCTTGTTTATGGTGACTGTATCTCTTCAGCCAGACTTACTACTAAAACCAAACTGAAAAACAAATTGAGATAATGACCACTTACCGGGGCATCCAAAATGGTGAATCGAGTTTTCTCCGTTTCAAAATGTGCTCTACCAACTTCCACTGTCTTGCCCTGAAACCCTCACCATTGTATCTACATGAGAAAACAAAATCACATGAGGCTACAGAGATAAAAAGTCAACCTGAAACAGACTGGAATACCATTGGTTCCATAGAGCCTACTCAATGTGAATCCCTGTTCTAACCAATGCAGTTTTAAAACCTAAATAGCTTCAAAGACGAGCAATGATCACATTGGATGTTACTGTGGATCTAAACCTACTGGGCTCAACTAGATTAACTAGCCCAGCTGCGGTGTGAAGCATGAGCTCAACCATTCATCCAAAATGTGGAAACCTAGGGGCTCCAACATCCTCTGGGGCAGACTCAGGCAGCCAGGTAGTCACCCACTCACAGCCCTTTGAAAGTCTCCACCTTTCAATAGAGACAATATGTCCTAAAATTTCTGGAAGGCAAATAAATCTCATGAATATTGAGAAATCACCTTACTCACAATTAAGATGACAAGGACGAGTCCAAAAAAATGTCCATTTAGGTCAAAGAAGCACTCTGAAGTACAGGGAAGAAGAAATATACGGAAGGGAAAAACTAGCACAAAACAAACAATAAAACAGGAGTGACAGTCTCTCAAATGTTCAGGGACCATCAAGAGTAACATTTATGACAGCAACTATTCCATCACAAATTACCCACAGACTTCATCAGCTCCCTACAGCAGTTATGAGCCAGTGTAACCACTGGCCCGTCTACTGAGTTTCTGTTGCAAGTCCACAATCAACAAAAAGACTCAGCCATGATAGTGGCTAGCACCCTATACCACAGAAGGGAAAGCACAGAGAAAACATAGAGGGAGACAAACAAAGAGCAACGATACAAGAAATCACAAAAGGCTTGCAATTTTCTAAGATTTAAGAAAAAAATTAAGGATAATTCTTTGAGAGACACCAGGTTGTGAACATTTTTAGCCACCAACATCTCTAAAATTAGGTCTTAGACTCCACCTTAGCTCGCTCCTCCTCATTTGTGTCCATAATATATGCCATGTACCTGATCATACAGCAGCCCAGAAAAATGCTCTTTCAGGTAACACACTAGCAAGCTTGATCACTCTGTTTTTCAATGAACCTTCATACTGCTTGCATTATTCAATTTCAGTGATGATATCTCTTCATAACCAAGCTTCAGTTGATGCCCACAACAGTTGGAACATTGAGAAAACTCTGCTCTAGCCCGCAGGAGTGGCAGTTGAGTAGCCAGACTCACCAACTCTCCCTATTCTTCTCTTTAGCCTCACGCTCATACTTCTGAATGGTACGTTCATCCACCATATTGCTTAAATACAAAATCTGGCCTCCAATGGTTGACTTCCCAGCATCTGCAATTCACACCAACTTCATCATCTGCTGAACTCAAATAAACTGAAAATATCCTCCAACTGGATCTCTAAATCAAACAACCACATAAATCCAGCACACAACAGTTAAACACTCACCTCAACCATTCATAGTCACTCTGTCCACATAATCACAACCAGAACCACTTCAACCAGTTGACTTCTACAGAAAACAATGCATCTGAATACATATTTGTAAATAAATCATGTGCAGGCCCTTACCAACATGGCCAATGAAAACAACATTTAAGTGTTGCCTATGATCTTCGTCTTCCACTAAAGCCTGAGCTGGTTTGTTCCAGGATTCTGCATCATGTGCTGCCGATTCCTCATGCTCATCCTCTGCAATCAAGTTTTCAGTTTGGATTTCTCCATCTAATCATGGAAGTAAGCAAAATTCAATGTGTATAAGAATGGAATGCAAACAAAGCTCCTTTGTTGTATCTTTGATCGGCCATACTGACAATACTTTGTGCAAAAAAGAAACACTAACACAGGAAAGGTGCTAGCTGTACACATGACATTAGATACATGCAGATGAATGGTCCTCCAGCTTACAGAAGGACCTCATACAGCAAAGAGCTCAAAATACCTGCAACATGTTCAGGATCTTTAATCTTCAGGTCAGCCACTGTGGATACTGCATCAGCTTCTTCCTCTGCATCTTGGAAAAGAAGACAGCAATTGAACAACACAACCATACATACTCAGTGAACCCAAACAGCAGCCAGTACTACAATCTAACAGAGATTCCCAATTAAGAGACACACAGAAGGTGATGCTCTCCCAACTGCTGTGGGCAGAAAACCTAATCAGAACGCTGCGACCTCAACCCAATCATACCAGCAAGGAATTCTAGATATCCTACACTCTGCTAGAAAGAGGCGGCCAGTGACGGCAAGCTGCCTACAAACCTCTCGTGACATGCGTTATGAGGGATTGACCAGTAAGAAGGTCGGTCTTACTTTCTACGGTGCCATTGGACGGTGCGGCGGCTTTCTCTTTCGATTGTGAAGAGATCTCCTCCACTGCTGCATTCTGCTTCAGATCCACGTCCAAATCCCTGACCTCCGACGCCTGAGATGAAATCGCTGGTTCTGAATCAGCATCAGTTGCATGCGATGATTCCGAGTTCCTCCCAGCAAGAACCGTCAAGGCAGATGCACCAGATACGAAGGAAGGCCGATGTGCAGGATGTAAATCGGCCCCTGCGTTCAAGGCAGCGAAGGTCGGCCGGGGAGCCGCAGCCAAAGGATGCACATAGGCAGGGGCAGGGACATGCAACGGCCTAGAGGCAGGGACAAAGGGAGTGAAGGATGCTGCCGAAGGATTGAACGTAAAAGCTGGCGCATCCGCATTCAACTTCGCAACTACTGTTGCTGCTGCTGCTACACTACTAGTGGGAGGAGCTGACCTCGTCTGCGCATCGCCTCCGCCGCCTTCCTCCACATCCTCCCACGAGTCTGGTTCCGCCATCACAAAAGCTCAAAACCACGGCAGCAGCACACTAAAAAACAAACCAAAAAATCTCCACTCCACCGAATTCCGCCAAAAAAATTCAGAAAAAAAGACTGAAGAAGTAGAGGGAAAAATAGGAAATCTATATACAACTATCTCCGCGAGCAGAGCAGCGAGATCATCACAAGGAAAAGTCGGACAAAGAAACACGCAAACACAAACAATGGCGGACACACCGAAGAGAAGGCGACGAGGAGCAGCATAGAACTGAATACTAGGGTTTCCAGGTCCCAAATCGAGATGCGGTCTCTGTCGCCGAAGCTGGACAACCCTAATCGAGGTACGGTCCTGCTTCGTCGCCCAAGATCGACGACTCTAGTCGAGGTGCGGTCCTGCTGCATCGGCAAAGTGGGCGACCTTAATCGAGGTGCGGTCCTGCTGCATCGGCAAAATGGGCGACCTTAATCGAGGTGCGGTCCTGCTGCATCGGCAAAGATGGGCGACCTTAATCGAGGTGCGGTCCTGCTGCATTAGCAAAGATGGACGACCTTAATGGAAGTGCGGTCCTACTTCATTGGCAAAGATGGACGACCTTAATGGAAGTGCGGTGCTGCTGCGTCGCCAAACATGTAAGATCCTAATCGAGGTGCTGTCCTGCTTCATTGCAAAGATGGACGACCTTAATCGAGGTGCGGTGCTGCTGCGTCGCCAAACATGTAAGATCCTAATCGAGGTGATGTCCTGCTGCATTAGCAAAGATGGACGACCTTAATCGAGGTGATGTCCTGCTTCACTGGCAAAGATGGACGACCTTAATGGAGGTGCGGTCCTGCTGCGTGGCCAAACATGTAAGATCCTAATCGAGGTGATGTCCTGCTTCGTTGCAAAGATGGACGACCTTAATCGAGGTGCAGTCCTGCTGCGTCGCAAAACATGTACGATCCTAATCGAGGTGCGGTCCTGCTTCATTACAAGGATGGACGACCTTAATCGAGGTGCGGTGTTGCTGCGTCCGCAAAAGATAGACGACTATAATCCAGGTGCGGTGTTGCTGCGTCAGCAAAAGATGGACGACTCTAATTCCAGGTGAAAGAAAAAGGACCTAATCTCAAGGTAAAAGAAAAGAAAAACATTATTAAAAGGGTATCTTAAGGCAAAAAAAGTATTATGAAAACTCAAATATTACACCATGCAAAAATATAATCTTCAAAAAATCCTCTAAAAGAAATCAAAATCCTTCAAGATATTATGACTCTATATGACTAATCTCAAGTTTCAACACAAAGGCAAAATGTCATCTTTCAAAAATCCTCATATAAAAATAGACCTATTATTATTACCTAAGGGCCAAAATCCCTTAAGCTACTACTATTATACTCTATAATGAATCTAAACACAACATCCTTTGCCTTGGTAGTAGTAGGCAAGGCCAACAAAATGCTCATTATATCCATTAATCTTTACATCCAACTAGAAAAATTCACTTAGTTTGCTTTTGACATGCATATCCTTCAAACATGATATTCATTCGTTCACTCTTTTACAAACTTTGTTTCAATTGACATATATTACTCGAATTTTAACATAAATTATAAAATATGTATTGAGAGTTTTGAGATTAATCATTTTTTAAAAATCATACAATGGTCTATATATATATATATATATATATTAGTTTGTCACTCAAGAATGAAATGATTTATGAATATTCACAACTCATCCATAATGGAATGAATTTCATTCATCATTATGCATTTTGTCATTCTTCCATATTGACCATTCAATTTTCATTGATGATATATATTTATGAAATAATTTTTAAATGTTTCTCTATACGATGGGTTTTATGAAAAACTTTTTAAATTACTTTCAAAAGAAATATATTTATAAATAGCCATAACCATTACCTTTAGTACCACTTTGCAATAGAATCGCAATGATCTTATTTGATGTTTCAACTTTTTCATCTTTCAAACAAGATTTAATTTTCCATATTTCTTTGCATCTTCATTTTGTTATTGAAAAACACTTCTTGTGTATTATTCAACCTAATATTAAACATGCCTTCTTACAAATTTTCAATTTTTTAATGCACATTGGAAAATATTCTAAATGTGATGGTTTTCATCTTTATAAAAATTTGACTTTCACATGTAGCATTATCATTTTATAGTAGAAATCCGTTTTTGTGTCCACAATCAATATGGGTTTGAAGTTTGTATTAGTGTTGACATGTTATAAGATTTTGATAGGTTTAAGTCCATGTTATAAGTCAAGTTCTGAGGTCTTCAAACTAGAGATATTGAGTTTTTTTGGAGTCATGTTGGAATCTAACCTTACAATCAACTTCTTTTCACAATATAATTAAAACTTCAATAAAAGGTGATGCACTTTTAAAAATAGGTTCAAGTTTTCTAAATAAATAAATACAACTTTATTTAATTTTAAATATAAAGATGGCCTTACATTTTAGGCAAGCTATTGCATTTGGTTGGTTGTACATAATTAATATTAGATAATTTGTATATCGAATTGTGTGTACTAATTGAACAAACTAACACTACATCAAAAAAATTGTTTTAGACGTTGAATGTAATGGAGATGAAATCAAACTTGGTCTTAAATTGGATCAATCCTAAATTTTCATGAACATGACCAAAGATTTTTAAAACTTCAAAATTTGGTTTAGAGGTTCCATCAAAAACCAAAAAACAATTAGAACCAGGATTAAAGGTTCCTTTTGCACTCAAGAACCAAACAACATTAGTTTGAATCAATGCTGACAAGTTCAAGTTCATATTCTTTATCAAATTGTAGGGTATTCAAACCAAAAGTTTTTTTGGTAAAACGAAATAAGGTTATGTCACTAGAGGAAAATTAGAAAAAGAAATAACGATCATTTAAAACTATATTTTTGTTCCAAATGATAGTTGTTACTAAAAACTGCTTAATTATATTAAACAAGTTGCATAAGACACTAGTTGCAAATGTGAATGAAATCAACTGTCAACTAATTCTTTACCACCCGTATATTATCATATTACCACAAAAAATTAGCAACTTCCATAATGACATGTGACAAATGAAAAAGGTTTGAAATTTTTTGTTTTGAAAGTAAAAAGTGGATCCTAATTGTTTATTTTAAATGATTTTAGATCATGATAGAAGGCATATTAAAAATATTTCATATGATATTTTTTGAATTTTGGCCAAAAGAAATTTAAATCAATATTTAAGTAAGTAGGTCATACTATGTAGGTAGGTAGGCAGGCATAAGTACATCCTTAAATCACCTACTTACTTGCCTAGGTAGGTAGAGCTAGGTAAGTAGGTAAGTAGATAAGTTTAAGTACTTCTTTAGATTACATAATTATTTAGGTAAATAAAGCTAGGTTAATAGGTACGTAAGTAGGTGCAGGTACTTCTTTAAACTACGTATTTACCTAGGTAATTAGGTAGGTAAGTTAAGGAGTTAAGTAAATAATTTTTTATTTATTTTTAGGTTTGCCATTTAAGGTTAAATTCCTTTCATATGGTTCATCCTAAATGACATGTGTTTTTTAATACAAAAATGTAAAACAAAGCTTCCTCATTATATAACTTTTAAAATGGAAATGCAAGAAAAAACATATGGAATTAATTTTGAAGCTACAACTAAAAACTTTATCTCATATATATATATTTATAAATTATATAATAAAGTGGATAAGTCAGTATCTAACTACTTAACTAGTTAACTAATTAATAAGTAGTATCTAAATAATAATTAATTAACTAGCTTATTAATAATAATTTATTTTATATATAAGTTCACCTAATTATTAACTAACTAACTTATTAATTTCATTAATAGTTCTTAAATAATCAAGTAAACAATTACACTATTAACTCAATAATGATTATTAATTAATTAATAATTAGCATAACTAATTAATCATCAATTAATTAATATGTAGATAGGTAGTTAATTTGTTTAAATACAAACTAAATACAATTTTATAAATACACCCATGGAAACATACCCACATTATACCCTAATAATAAATTAGCAAAAATACACATACCTTTAAAAAAATTCCTAATACACTTGTGTGTACCATTAAGGCCTATGTTGATACCCTAATGGTGCAATTAAGTTTGGTTCCATTTGCAACTAATGGGACATCTAGGCATGATCATGAATGAAAACAATCTTAGAATGTAAGATGAAAAAAAACATTAATTACAAATGCAATTGTAGCATAGTTGCAAGAATAGTCAAAGGTGCAAAATAGTTGCAAAAGATGAATATAGTTAATTGTAATTGACAATTAGTTGCATATAATTACAAATGCATTGGTTGCATTTTGAAAGATTTATTTTAATATATTAAGTAACTTTAATTTAAATTCTACTTTTGGGATGTTGAATGTTTATTCAAATTTTTTTCCATTACAAAATGCAAGGCCAACGTTCTAGATTAGGTTGCTAAAAATGCATACTCTTCGCTCTTCCAAGTCAATTTTGTCTTTGTGTTTAATTGCTTTATCTAAATATCATGAGTAATTGGAAGTTCTATGGATTTATTCTAGGTTTTTTTTTGTGTTCAGCAATTTCAAGTAGTCATCATTGAAGCATTTGTATTGAATGTGGGGCTTATGGGTCTTTTACAAATGCATTTTGTGAGAGTTTTTAATATGTGGCAAACTTTAATTATTGTCCATTTTTTTCCTCTTTCAACTTGGTTTTCTCCAAAAGCATTTCAAGAAGCAACACTTTTATTCTTCAACTTCGGACATGTGTGCAAATTTATGATACTTCCTATGTGATAATTTTTGTGTGAATTGGCTTTAAACATTGAATGTTTTTTTTCTTCAACTTGGGAATTTTACAACTATATATATGTCACGTGTGATGATGTTGGATAGTTTCAAATAATGTTTAGTAATGCATTTCATTGAACTTTGGACCTCTCCATATGTAAGTTTTTTGTTGAATATTTGAGTTTGGGAGCTTTAATCAATGATCACTTTTGTGGTAATGTTTAGTTTGACAAGTGATAAGTTTTGATCATTGTCCAACTTTTTTTCCCTTCAACTTGGTTCTTTTGCATGCACACTTCAAGGAATAGTGCTTATATTGTTCAATTTGTAATGACCTTATAGTTGATATTTCTTGTACGATGATGTTGGGTAATCAACTTTAAATATCTTTGAATGATTTTCTCTTCAATTTGGGCCTTTTGTAGATGATACATAATGCTAGTTCATTGAATGATTTTTTCCTTGAACTTGGGAGTTCTACATGTGATTTTTTTGTGTGATAATGTTGAGTATTTTTAAGTAGTGTTTAATGATGCATTTAGTTGAACTTAAAGGTTTAAAAAATGCATTTTGTAGTCAACTAGAAAGCTCTAACCTCTAATTTGATTTCATGGCTTGGTTTGGAGCATAATTTTAGTCCTAGACATCACAAATTTATAATCTTCATGGGTTCATTTCAAATATGTGCAAAATCTATTATTTCATAGGTTCATATTGTCTAAACATAAATGTTGTGCATTATTTAAACACGGAAGTTGTGTGCCTGATTTTTGTGTGTAAACAACACAAATGGACATACAACATTCATGTATAAACAATATGAATAGGCATATGACATTTGTGTTCAAACAATGTGCATGACATTGATGTTCAAACGATACAAGTGCATGAATGACATTTATGTCTATTTGTACAAACCTATGAAAAACAAATATCGCACAACTATTATTGCTAATCATGGCCCATGAAGTTTATGATGGATGTATTCTGCATTTGGCCTTCAAGTTTAATGATTCAGATTAAAATGTTATAATTTGTTTTTAATGGATCAACTCAATAAAAATTTGCATTTATTTTGGGGCATCACACATTAAATCAATATATTCACATATTTAATAGCTCTATGGTATTAATTTTTTTATACATTGATATTCATACCATTTTACATAAGTTTTAAATGTTGTGAATATTGATACCCCTTGGTATGCATTTTCAAATTTTTGTGCTAATATTTATATTACCGTGGTATTTTAAAATGAAAATAACATTAATACCCAAATTAATTTGGTATGTCAAAAGTCTAATAACAATCCAATGTCAATGGTAATTACTTACGTAAACACATAAATAGTGTAATGCATCCATGTATTACATGGTGAATATCTTAGGCTATTAAGAATCTTAGTTAGGAAAAGTCCATTAGTTTACTAATTCCTAATCTAGTTGGGGTGTTTAGTTAATATGAATAAGTTAACCAAATTTTGGGCTAAGGAGTTCAATCCTTTATGTTTTGGACATCATAATTTTTTAGCCACTTTGGAATTCATAGGGTTAATTTTTGGACAACATGTTTTTGTTGTGTGATTTTAGGTGTGTATGATGTGTGATTTTTGGCAAATCTTTGACAAGTGATGTACTAGGCTAAAAATACATGTTGGGTTGGGCATTTTCACTTTGAAGCTATTCAACCCTAATTTTTTGTGTTGACTTAAAAGTTTAATTATCTTATTCTTTTTTTTTGTGATTTTTAGGAATTTGATATAAATAAAAGGAAAGTTTGAATCATGACAAAGAAAGGAGGAAAAGCTAAAAAAAAACATGCTTATATTGTTGAGGAGAGAAATAAAGACAACATAGTGGCTAGGAAAAAAAGATGAAAGGGACAAACATTAACAAAGGTGGGAAAAAGAAGAGGAAAGGTTAGGATGTAAAGATTTTTTAAAGAATATTTGTGATTTGGGGGATTATATAAAATACGGTGACGAATAGCGAGATAACACATATTAAATACAAGGTTAGATAGGGGAGATGATGTTGAAAAAGAATAACTTTGAAATTTAGGGAAGGAAATTATAAAGGATTAAAAAATTGAACCTTGACTTGAATTATCAAATTTTTTTGGAAAAATAAAGGGGGAGGGTGGTTGTGAGAGTGGTGTGCAAAGTAGCAATTAGTTGATTTGATTATTGTTGTAAATTCAAAGAACTTGGAAATGTGTTTGTGTATTTGATTTTAATTTGACCTTGGTGAAAGTTTAAATAGAGAGGTAAAAACGAATTGGAAACAAAGATGGTTGCCGTAAGGGGAAGGTTTGTTGATAATTGTTTTAGCAAATTGGTTTGTTGGTGTTCCAAGGGGTTGATAAGGCAAGGTTTTAAGAAAATCATCATTGAGATAATCTCAATTAATTGTTTGAAGGAAGTAAAACCACATGAGAAAAACTATTGTAGTACCTTAACCATTTTGGCATAACTTTTTTTTTCTTTTGCAAAAATTTTGAGGAATTATTTATTATTTGTGTTGAATTTTTAATAAAATCAAAAGTTCAATTGTCAAGTTTTGAACCGTTGACCTTCTATGACAATGACTTAAAATTAAAATTGAGGCAGTTTAGATACATTAGATTGTTCCATAATATTGGAAAGATCTTGTTTTTTAATTTTTGTATAACCATTACTTGCCAAAAATTTCAAAATTAAAAAAAATGTTGAAGTTAAGGTTTCAAATTTAATTAATTATTCAATAGTTTGTTACCGAAATTGTAAAGGTACTACAATATATTAAAATTCATTTTGATGCAAAATTTGGACACCCATAACACAAGCCTTTTGAAAACAAATCCAAAAGGCTAAATGACATGATTTGATATGTTAAACATATAAGGGGTTGGGACAAATTGTGTGTTGTTATTTTGTTCAACAATTATCACAGGTAAGTAGGTAGGGAATATAAATGGTTATTATCGTTATAGAGGGTTATAAGCTTTTCAACATATGTTTGTTGAATTAATTTTGAATATAACATGTTGAAAATAAAATGTTATTTAAAAAATCCTATCCTTCACAATTTAAAAAATAATTCGATATCCCTACAAGTAATATAATCAGTGTCAAAGGTAAGCCAAAATACATGTAAATATATATAGATAAGCAAATAAATAAATAATGCATAACTAAAGTGAACCACACTTACATTAGTACCTTCGTCTTTTTGAGGGACGTTGCTTAATGAACTTTAGAAATGTTAAATTTGAACTCATCAACCATGATTTAATTTAAAGACAAAATATTTATAACATTTTTAAAAATTCAATATTTTTGGGTTTTTCCATTGGTATTGAATGTAAGTGCTAATTCACCCAAAATAAAATAATTAGTGCTTATGATCATGTAGGTAGCTAGATGCACCTTGAGTGAATTAACATTTACAGTATTGTAGTACTTGAACAGATTCAACATAAATTAAATTATTATTTTTTACAATTAAAAAAAATTTGTGTCAAATCTTTAATAAAATTAAAAGTTCAATTGTAGGTTTGAATTGTAGACCTTCAAGAACTGAGTCTTAAGACTGAAACAATCTAGACACACTAAATTATTCCACAACCTTGAAGAAAGACTATTTATTATTTTATATAGCCCATTACCTATAAAAAATCTCTGAATTAAAAAAACCAAGTGCTAAAGTTAAGATTTAAAATTTAATTAATTATTTGATAATTTGTTGTTGAAATTGTTCAAGTAGAGAATTGCAAAAGTTGCACAAGGTACTATGGTAATGTTATTGTATATCTAAAATTTTGTTTGAAATAAAGAAATGTTTTGTAACCATTTGCTAATTTTGGTTTCAAAAATAAACCTCCTCAAATTTTGGTGTGTAATGTTCACCAAACCCAATTCATGATAGAAATTAAACCATATTTCACCGCTCAAAATAATTTTCAAAATTGAATTAGAACTTGAACAAAAAATTGTGCGACCTTGTTTAAAAAAAAGTTTAAGTTCTTGGGGTACATAAACACAATTTTGTTAAAAAGAGTATTAAATTTGTCCTACATTTTAGACAAGTTATTGCATTTGATTAATTCTACATATTTAATAATATACAATCTTTTATTTTAAAGTATGGATATTAGGTGAACAAGGTGTGTTAAACACAATGGCCTGACCATTCATTTAATATGAATAATGGATATTGTTTAATAAATTGATCATAGCTAGGGGTGAATTTTTTTTAAAAAAAATCTATTTTAATGTACATCATCATGTTATAAAAGAAAATTTGTTATGATTATTTTTTTTCATTTTTTAACATCACATTAGGTACGAGGAGCCCAAAAGAAATCTTGGGGTTCTGGGAGAGTTCTTGGGCCGTTATTTTTGGGTCACATAATCCTATAATCGTCAGTTAGGCGCTACGTTCCACTCTAGAACTGTCGCAGGGTCGTTACGCCGAACAGCGTTGTTCCGCAGGTAGCGAGCGACGACGTTTTACAAGACCTGCTCGCGAGCAAGTCCACTAGCTTCGCACACGGTGCGCGGTCTCCGAGAGATCCACAGGGACACAACCACGGCGAGAGAGAGAGAGAGAGAGAGAGAGAGAGAGAGGTGTTGGCGGAGGCGATGTGTGTGAGAGGAGGAGATTTATTAGCGGAGGCGATTAAATTTTATTTTATTTTTGGTTTGCTATGGATGTCAATGGCGTGTCACAGTGCGGTGTGTCGAGCAATGGAAGCAGTGTATCCAGGTGGGGGGAGGATGGTGAGATCGCGGATGGCGAAACGCACGGTGTCTTGCTGTACTACAAGTTTGTGGTCATTCCGGATGTGCCTGCTGTTGTAGCCTGGTTTTCCTCCCTGTGCTCTTCGCTGGGTCTTCTCGGCCGGATTCGAATTGCTCCCGACGGAGTCAACGTCACGGTCTCGTTTCGTTGTTTTGATTTCTCAACACTTTGTGTCGATTTTTGAATTCGATTCCATGGTTTGTTTGTTTGTTTTTTTTTGGGGGGGTTGGGTTTAGGGTTTACGTTTCGCATAGTTGTAAGTTGGTTCGCTGTAGGGTTTACCTTAACGTGCTGTAGTGGGAGGCCTGACAAACATGGGAAATGCAGGTTGGAGGAACAATGGAATCGCTGTTCAAGCACATGGATGCGGTTGATGCAAACCCCTTGTTTGCAAACATCGATTTCAAATTTTCTTCCTGCGAACCATGCGCGGATCAGAAAGTTGCAGCTGAGTGCGGCTTTACAACCCTATCTGTTCGAGCGGTTAAGGTATATGGCTGGCCCACAGCTTCTTCCTTTCCACGAATTGTGGACATGCTGGTCTGATGTCCACAATTGTTTCTCTGCATTTCAAATGTTTCTTCTGCATTTTATTTTTTAATGGGAGACTGACCAAGAGCAATGTCTACACTAAACCCTAAGCTTAAGTTTTTGCATCTGGGAGATTTGCATTGGCAACCTCTTTATAAGGTGGCCATGCACCGAGCTATTGGATTTCTGAATCTTATTTGTCAAGGACAGATTGAACCTGCTGTGGCTTTTTCCCAGGAGCAAGGAGTTTTTTGATCAATTTTTTTTTGTCTTCTTGTTAAATCACAGGAACTCATTACTCTGGGCCTGCACCCTTCGATTGAGCAACCCTCTGTCTCAAATGCAGGTCAACATTTAACTGCAAAGCAATTTCACACCATATTGGAGCGGGCTGCCTTGTCTGCTGAATGTGTTTCCTCTCAATGTAATCCCCTAGAAGCTGCGCACACAGACTGCATCTCAGCTAACACATCAACGAGCAGGACATTGTCTTACAGTGGAAAGTGTTCTCTGGACATTGGCAAGGATGCAGAGAGCATAACAATTAGCTGCCAAGAGGAAAGAATGCAAGTAGATGAAGGGAACTCTGGTGAAAAGGAATATGTGCTGCTAGATGCAAGGAACATATATGAAACACGGATAGGCAAGTTCAGACCGCCTCCTGGGGTTGCATTTCATGATCCTATGCTGCGACAGTACAGTGATTTGCCTTCTTGGCTTGATGCCAATGCTGATCAACTGCGCAACAAACAGGTTCTTATGTATGTAATCTTTCATTGCCTCATCACCTAGCTTCATAGGGTCTAGGGGTTTAGTCTTTAGGCTTTAGACAGTTGATTTGCATGGTTTGCATGTGTGGTTGGCATGATTTGAACCAGTAAATTTGAATAGCTTTGATAATTCCATTCCCTTGTTCAAACTATGTACCCTGTCTTTACCCTCAATGTTTTGCATGGAGTATGCAATTAAAAGGCAGGGCAAGAAGTAGGGTTGAGCAGATCTTGCAGGGCTGCAAGGGGGAATAAGTTCAATGAGTGGGAACAGGATAGGATCCAGACACCCTGCCTCCTGTTGGCAAAGGGCATGCCGACTTTACTTTACTTTGATAACAAGCCTCAAAGCTCACAACTGTTTTGTAATTCCTGAGTATTAGCTTAGAGCTTCAAGACTCTCCTATTGTGCCTGTGCCTTTGGAGGAATATATAAAGTTCATGGTCTTGTGCCTAGTTAACTGCTTGCTCTTCTTGCATCAGTCATGATGTTCATGTAATTGCAGCATTATATGTGCTCTGCTACAGCTAGTGGCAAAATTGTTGATGGTTCAATTCTACTTTCTGTTCCAACATGGTTCTGGCTGCTAATGAATGGTGGGAATGTTTAGGTATTGCACAGGTGGTGTTCGTTGTGAACTTGCATCAGCTTATCTCCGGAGCAAAGGGAGGGAATTTGAAGATGTCTACCAGGTGATATTTTCATTGTCATGACCAGCACAAAACTCTGCACTTCATGGCCATTCATATTTGGCAAGAGCTCCACAGCAAGTGGTCTGTGGTGAATGAGATAATGTTGAAGTTGCAGTCTGAAAGGGAGTTCAAGACAACAAACAATATTTATGTGATGCCTAGTGTTTTTACAATCACAACTTCTACTTGTTATCCTTGAAAACAATTATGAGTCATACTCCCAAGTTGGGTCAAGAATCTGAGCTTAATCGATCTCATAAGGACATAATTGTGCACATTTGAACAATTTTGCAAAACATGCTGGTTATACATGGGTGCTTGTGCATTTGTTGCAGTTGTCTGGAGGTATCCATAGATACCTGGAGGCTTTTGCTGATGGAGGTTTTTTTAAAGGAAAGAACTTTGTCTTTGATCACAGGTACTTTTGCTATGCTTCCTCCCACTCCTCAGATTTTCTGCATTGGAGGTCCTTTTGGGAATGAGTTTTGCATACTATCAGCTCTTTAGAGTTAGGATCACAAGATATTCTGCAGCCTGTATTACAGTGGATCATGTGAGTTACTGGTATTGTGATGGCAAGAGAGGAGAGTCGCACTCCAGGATTCATGGATCAATACTTGCAGCTATGTAAGTCTGTCAGCATGTGGATTTCTACTTATGCAGACAGAAGGGAAACAATCGATGTTTCTCTAATAGGGTGTTGCACAGTGGTGAGTTTGAACAAATGAAGCAATTAGATTCTTTCTGATAGGCAAGTGGAATGTGGGTGCAGGATGGCAGTTGCAAGCTCGAATCCAGAGGTTTTAGGCTGCTGCCTGCTTTGCAAAGTTCCATTTGACAGCTACTCTTCTCGAACACGTTGCTCACTGTGCAGACTACTAGTTCTCGTATGTACTGATTGTCAGGTGAACTTCTCTCAGTTCTTGGTTTACACCTTCTTTGACCTCTGATTTATTGTCTAATCATAACGTGTTGAACAAGCTTGGAAGATGGGGCTTGCATACAGGTTCTGACTTGACTTTAGCTTTGATGCTCTTCAGGCCTGCAGTACTACAGCCGCAGGACCTGTTACTTATGTATGTGAACTTTGTGAGATGAATGGAAAGTCATCAATCCAAAAATCACCAGTAGAGCTGTGCAAGAGGAACATACCTTCACCAACAGTGGTAATGACAGAGGCACCAATTGTTGGCATGCCTTCACCTTTGAAAGGTAAGTAGGAGGAATTGAGTTTTTTTCTTTGTTGCCAGCTTACATGAAGCCTACATATTATGTTCAGTCCTGACCAAGCTAATTGAAGTGAAGGGTGGAATAGCAAGTTTTGACTCTGAAAGTTGGTGATCTCTGATCCTGAATCATGATCATTGGTTTTTTTAAAAATTTTGATATTGAAAATTTGGTGAAAATAATAAAAAATTAGCAAAATTAGTCAAATTTGCACATGTTAAAAAAATTCCAATTTTTTCCCTATTTCTTTGTTGAAAAATGGCAAATTTTGCCAGAAAAAAAAACACTGATCATGATGTGGTTTGCAGAGCATGCACGGGCACAGAAGCTGCGAGTACTTTGTCTGCATGGGTTTCGGCAGAATGCAAGCAGCTTTAGAGGCAGGTTGTCTGCATTAAGAAAGAAATTGAAACACATTGCTGATATGGTATTTATCGATGCACCACATGAACTGCCCTTCCTCTATCAGAAGCATCAGAGTTTATCTGCAAGCCAGGAAATAGTATTGTCCAGTGGAACTGCAGATGATGCTGGAAGAGGAGGTATGGTGGAAGATTCTGAAGGATCATTGCAGCATGCTACAACTAGAAAGTATGGATGGCTTATCAGTTCCAGTATAGAAGGTGATCTCCAAGAATTGGTGGATGTATGTAGTCCAGCAATAACCCCTTCTAGTGACAGCAATGAAGACCTGTTGGTCACTCAACAGGGGAGGAGTAATGGAAACATCTGGATGCCAGTATTGTCTGCATTTGACCCCCTGCAGTATGAATCACAGTCACAAGGATGGTCAAGATCATGGTGGCGAATACAAGAAGCATTTTCCAACTTGGGGCCTTTTGATGGAGTTCTTGGGTTTTCTCAAGGTGCTGCAATTGCAGCAGTGCTGTGCCAGCTTAGAAGCTCCAGTAATATGGATTTCAGATTTGTGATACTGTGTTCAGGATTTCCATCGCCTGTTCTTCAGCACCAACAGTTGATTGAAACAGGTGCAGTGCGCGGAATTGCATGTCCATCATTGCATATCTTTGGGAGACAAGACAGGCAGATAGGGGTCTGTAAATCTAAGCAATTGGTGGAATTGTTTGATGCTAATATGCGTATGATTGTAGAGCATGATTCTGGGCATATTATCCCTACAAAACCTCAATATGTGCAGCAATATGTGCAATTCTTAAGTCCATTCCTTTAATTTTCCTTCTACTGGTTGTACATTAGGAGTAGAATTGGAACAGTTGCATAGAGAAGGGTTCATTCTTTGATGCATACGATTCTATTGTAGATACTAGCAGGGAATGATATCCATGCTTTCTAGCTTCAGCATGTTTCAGAAGAGGAAATGGTCTTCACATCCATGAAGACAAAGCCTTGACTCTCTGGGGTTTTAAGGTTAGTTTGAGAGGCATGTGGGATGTCGTATAAGAGCTTCAAGAATGCTTGTTATTTCCTTCAGAAAGGAATGACCATTTTAGTGGTGAAGGTGCTATCACTGGTGATTTTGTTTGGACTGTGAGACTCTTTGCTTGCCAGATTCCTGTGGTTTGATGTTTAAAAGATTTTCCAAGCTGGTTTATTGATAGCCTAAAGGCTAAGGCTCCTTCATCTTTCAATGGCCATGTTTCCTTGTTATTTGCACATTTATTAGAGTTATCTGTAAAGTAATCCTGTCTTCACCCTGTCTTTGGGCCTCCTTTCACCCACCATCCCCTGGAAACCTCTTTGAGTGGTATTTCCATAATAAAGACATTTTAATAAATCTCAGTATGAAATGCTGAAACTCAGCATTTAATGCACAAGGTTCGAGAGTAATTATAGTAGTTGTACCGTTAGGAGCAGTGAAAATATATGTAGCAGCAGTGGAGGCGCTCAGGAAAAAGGAAAGACAGGATGAAACTCAGTTAACCACCAAAATTGATAGTTTTCTGAGTTTCATTCCCTGTTGAATGCTAATGTATTTTTTGCAGGTTTTTTTTTAATCTCACCCTGTGTATGACCAAACTCAGGGTTCTGGTGCTGTGTTTTTCTCACTTTACAGATAACTCTAATGTCTCCAAATAATCTGTTGGTTAATTTTGTATTATGCAAAAAACTTCCAGTGAAGATGTTTCATTGGAACTGATTTATATAGGATGGATATTTGGTGATATGTTTATGTTGGATGGGTATTTTGGTGATTGTCACTATGACAATTTCAGAGTCATTGTGAATTATAATTCATCATAGATCAAATTTCATTTTGGAATTTTATTTTTTTTTTGGGTTTGTATTTTATTGTGAACTTTTTTAAAGAATTGAACTGTCATTGAGATTTTGCTTAGCAAACCAAAAATGTAAGAAAATATTGATGAACAAAATGACATATAGTGAAAATTTATAAAAAAATTATTTTGAAAAGACAAAATATATTAAAATAAAATTATTATGTCCACACAAAATAATTTAATCATTTCCATTGGTAGTGCAAAGCAATGCTGAGCCCAAATATATACATAGCGAAAAGTCTTTACATGTGAACCTTCTTTTTTTGTCAATATTTTATTTTAAGTTGCATGTAAAAATTAATCTTGAAATTAATTTTCTTTACAGTCTCATGTAAAATCTAAAATTTTCATACATTTTATTTTTGGTTGCATCAAATTGGAATGAGGAACAAGACACTTATTATTGTTAGTTTTAAATTTGAATACCTAATTTAAGGCGATTGAAAATTGAAGAAAAAAAATTTCACAGTTTTTTCTGGAACAAGACACTTATTATTGTTGGTTATAAATTTGAATAGCTAATTTAAGGCGATTGAAAATTGAAGAAAAAAATTTCACAGTTTTTTCTGGAACAAGACACTTATTATTGTTGGTTATAAATTTGAATAGCTAATTTAAGGCGATTGAAAATTGAAGAAAAAAAATTTCACAGTTTTTTCTGGTCTTCGTTATAAAAAAAGAAAAGAGAAAAGCATAGACTCCGTTTATGTAAAAGAAAATGGAAGGAAGGAAGGAAGAAAAACCCTAAATCCCGCAACCCTAAGAACCTGGTCGACGGAAACACGGGCGGGTTCGAGTTTGCGAGTCAGGAATTGTAGAGGGAGTTTGTCGGAAATCGGTTTTTGAGATTCTGTAGTAATCGGCAGAAGTGGCGTTGAAGTCATGACAACGGTGCGGCGATTCTGTTGTGATGATCTGCTCCGCTTCGCCAACGTGAATGTTGACCATCTCACCGAAACGGTACACTATCTGCTTCCTGTCTACGTCTCTTCCATAGCTCCTGATGGTGTACTTTTGTTTTAGCTCTTATCGCAAAAATTCAGACTAATTTCAAAAATTCGAATACGATTTTGTTGTCGCAGAAGGGATTAGGTAACTCTTTTCTGGAATTTGGTTCTTGTGTAGCAATTTAACTTGTTTAGGGTTCTGGTGGTTTCGGCGGTGTAACTTTGTGTGGATGACCTTTAGAAAAAAAAGGAGATTGCGGTCACATGAATCTGGTTGACCATGACAACTTGAGCAGCTGCAGGATTGCCAAAATCCTGAAGTTTGGATGACATTGGGAAATATAATCAACATACTCTTGTATCAGGATTCAGAACTGCGCAGAGGGGATTTGAACAAGATTGGTGCATTTGTTGTGTTTAAATGAATGCATTTTTTGGGATGTTTTCTTGCATGCTCATGGCATTACATTACAAGGAACTGGGGTGTGAGTTTGGGTGTGCAGTTTAGCATGGCCTTTTATATGAATTATTTGGCAAGATGGCCGGACTATTTTCATGTGGCAGAAGGGCCGAACAAATCCATCATGGGCTACAGTAGGTTCTTGATCCATGCTCAAGTCTGTCAGGACTTTTTTTTGGATCCGTTGGATTGCTTAATCATGATCTTGCACATGATTTGCTGTGACAGTTTTTGCTTCTTTTGGGGTTCTGACTATATTCTAAGTTGAATGGGTTTCTGCACATGCATGGTGTGGATATATGCTTATGAATTTGCTTGATTTGAAAACGTGCTTTCTGTTTGAAGTCATGGGAAAGGTGGAAGGGCATGGGGATTCTTGGCATGGCCATGTAACAGCTGTAACAGTGGCTCCTGAGTATCGGCGGCAACAGCTGGCCAAAAAGCTGATGCATATCCTTGAAGAAATCACTGAAAAGACGTAAGTAACATGTGCCACACTTGTGCATTAGGGTTTAGGGTTTTGAATAAGGGATTAAGGTTTGGGGATTGTTTGGGGAACAGAAAACACCATTCAATTTCATGCCTCTTGTAAATGCTGCTACTGACCTTTGAATGTTTTGTCTTTATGCTCATGTATGGCAACCCCTTGTTTTCTAAATGTTCAGTTGCTGGTGGGATGGGAGATCACAGGTATAATGCTTATTTTGTGGACCTATTTGTGCGGGCCTCAAATAGACCTGCTATTACTATGTATGAGAAGGTACATGAACTGTTATGTGACCTCTTACTCTCAGCTTGATGACACCATCCTCATTCTCTTTGTTAGATTTAGGGGTCAAGAGAGTGATGTGTCTTTCAAAAGTATGTTTACAGAAATGCATACATTTGACCAGTGTCCCTTACATACTAATTTCTGGACTGATTTCTGGACTAATGTGTGTGCTATGGCTTGTATGTATATCAACAGCTAGGATATGTGGTATATCGACGAGTGCTCAAGTATTACTCAGGAGAGGAAGATGGATTAGGTGAGTCTAATTTCCGGTCTTCAATTGAAGAATGAAATTGGTTGAAGTTCTTGTTTTGTTCTTTGCTATAGGCCATCATCATCTCTTATTCTAAATTGTAGGGTCTTATCTGGTATCTTGATTTACTTAGTTCCTAGTAAGTTGCATGCAGGAGCTGCTGCAAGTTTGTATGGTCAGACAATATTTCTTGCTCAGTCCTGTTGTAATCTTCAATTATAGATCATCAATGCAGACATGAAATTGCATATTGTTGAGCTAATTCCTTTTGTAAAATGCATATTTTACTGTGAACTGTATATTTGTGGGAGTTTTGATCATCCAACATCCTCAATTTGACCAACATTTAATTAATTGCAGAGCTGATTTAATCAGTTGCTGCGGTTGGACCTATGTTGGTGTGTGAATGCAGACATGAGGAAAGCTATGCCCCGTGATATTGAGAAGAAGTCCGTTATTCCATTGAAAAGGGCAGTCACCCCTGATGAGTTGGAGTATGACTGAAAGTATTTACATGTGGGGATATTCTCTGTGACTTAATTGCCAAGGCAATGCATTATGAGTTTGATGCCATATCTTTCACTGTAACCCTATACAGACAATGGTGATCAAAGAAACGACAGTCTTTGTGCCTTAAGTGACTGACACTCAAGGTTATGACTAAAATCATTCTTTTCATGACAGTTTGGTTTGCTGGAATTGACATGACAGTTACCTTCAAAGTGTTAGTGGAGTTCTCTCTGCAACTTCCTACATCTTCATGCCTTTAGTCTCTTACAATCAGTCCCTGAAGGAAGTGCCCACAGCAGCTGTTTGCATAACCAGCAAAAAGCTGTAGTTTGCTACTGCAAAGATGCTTTTTTGGATTTCTCAAGTTAGTGTATGCAAGGTTGTAGCTCATGGGATAAGGACTGGTCATCATTGGGTCCTAGAGGCAGGATACTTCAAACAACAAGCAGCTTTGGGCTTTATGAAAAATGTAATGCCTGCTATGTTTGCAACAATTTAGGACAAACATCTGGGCATACCAATGATTGGTTGCAGGTGTGAGGTATGCATCATTTCTTTGCCAGATCACTCTAAACAGAGTGTATATCAACTGAGCAAGGGTAAAGAGTAAAGACACCAGGAAGAGAGAATCAGTTCTCAGTAGAAAATGTTTTTGTTTTCAAACTCTCATGTAGCTAGCTGCTGTGAAATGAAGGGGTACATAATGGTTGCTAATGGGAGTACAGTACACACATGAGAAGGACATACTACCATCCATTGCCAGTTTTGGTTAGTGGGATTTCATGTCACTCTGGCAAGCTGGCCTTGTTTCCTCGCATCTTTACACCTGATTCTGAGCAAACACAAAACATGTGAAACAAAGAGAAAGTCAATAGTGCAACTGAGAAAAGTGGAATCACTGATGGCAGGTGTGTGTGACCCCTTGAGGACCAGATAACAAACAGCATGAGATTGCTAGAACTGCATCAGAATAGTAAGCCCACATAAAACTAGACAATCATGGCCTTGAATCTTGAATGAATTCATGACCAAAAGATTTGATCATACCATAACAATGCCACATTTGCATGTAAGTCCTAGGTATTAACACAATATAGATGATGACTCCATGCTGTGCAAGGTTATTGAGTATTCACAGTAGTGCTAAAAACACTTCCTTCTGTACTGCTTTACTGTGCTTGTGCATTGTAACAAAGTACTCTCTCAATTAGAGAGCTGATTAACAACTGATGGGAGTTTATACCCATTAGCCTGCTAAACAGAGATTGGCCAAGGCAAGTGATATGATCCCACCTACAATTGATACTAAAACCCTAGTCTGCAATTTGATTGATTGACTCAGACACAGACCACCCACAATGAAGTTAACCCTATTAGAAAGAGCCGCTAAAATGTCAGACTACTCACGCTTGCACATTGAAAGACCCCAAGGTGGAAAGACAGAAGGGTAAAGCACTGAATCTGACTCTGGCTGACTGCTTATGAACTTCTGTCCAACTGCAACCTGGTGGATGCCAAAAAAATGGGTGATGCTTCATTTTATGACCATGTACACTTGGATAAATCATCTATATGAGTATGGATGAAGACAGGATAAGAGGGGACTCTAGCTGCTTAGAAGCTGGAATAAGCTAGCTGCTTCAGCTCTCCCCAAAGGATATTTCTACAAACATGGTGGGGAACTATGCTCAACAACAACCGCATCTTGAAGCCCTTGAGCACTTTCACCAAGAAAAGAGGTGATTATAGTTCTGACATTGTTAGTCTGTGTGGTGATTTGTTGTGTGATGAATGAGCTGGCATTCTTGCAGGCCTCTGCATCCCCAAATGCGAGTGTCCACCGGCCATCAACCAGTTGCTTCATCCGTGGGCTGCTCCTGGCAGGTCCTCCAGTGCTCACATCACCAAGAGGTTGATGGGGTGATCTGATACGCAGGTGTAGCCATGTTGGATGCTTTTCATCCACTCGTGGCTGCAATGTTACATGCTGCAAATGTTAAGTCCCACCTGCGTTCTGAGAGTAGCTAATGAAAGGAAGACAAGGTTTGGATCATGGATGTATTTCTCCAGCAAGTGGGAAAACAATTGCATGGTACTTGAACATCAATAACTGCTTAAAAAGGGGGAAGGGGCACCATACATCAGAGCCTGCAAGAGGAGCTGTGACCCGAATCACTCCACGCTGTTGTTTACTGGTGATCTCTTCAACCAATAGAAGTGAACCTGATGTCCCTTGCAGTACTACAAGCAGGTATACTATCCGTTCCTTGCCTCTCTCAAATGCAACCTTACATGACATAGCATCTGCTGCTGCACTCCACCCAAACAGCTGTTAGACCTCTAACAATTATTATCAGTCAAAAGATTAATTGGACACATCACCATCAAAAGCTCTGCAATTAGCATGCCTTCTTCATATCTGCCAAACTGATCCAGCTCAAATCATCAGGAAAATCAAGTTCTTATGCAGTCTACATGATCTTTCTCCTTCTTTCACCCATTTTACAAAGTTATTCGAGTTGCCCCTTGAAGAGAGAAAACTGTACATATCCTGGTTGCAGGCACCTGGGGAAGGTATCATGGTATTCAAGTTTGTCCTCAAAAAATCTTTCTCAACTCACCCAAGTCCACTTCACTGCCAATTCTTGTGGCCGAAGTTGAAACCTGAGACCTTTCCTCTGATACCTCTGCCAAAGGGGCTTTCTCTGGAAGAGACCCATTTGAAAGCAATACCCGCATTTGATGTAGCACCAGCACCACCTGAAACAATTTGAACCAGAATTATGGGTGAGGGTCTAAGCAAGGAATATCAGAGGCCGAACCTTGTGCAACAACTGTGCCCATGATATCAAAGACCACCTGGCAAAAGATAATCCAACATGAGTCTCTAGCTCAACTGTTGCTCCAAGGTATGTAATGCTTGCATTGCACTGAGAACTAAACAATTCTCCACAGGTACTTAAAATTTTGCAGCAAGCTAGCAGGAAATACATAAAGCTGCCATCACCTTGACAGTTGCCCGCATTCTCTCTCCAACAAAAATAGATGAAGATGATCGAGGCACATCTGTCACAAAGACATGAGCTACTCTTCAGTACAAGTCTTTTATTAATGAACAGATTCTGTTCACTATGCATATCATGTTAAAGTCTAGCCACAAGAAAGGATATTGTTGATGGCAACTCCAGTCAAGAGGGTACCATCTTGCGATTGCTGGGTTCTTGGCATCAATACAAAGGAGGAGTCCCTTCTGAGCATAGGCGTGTCCAAAGCTGTCATGAAAAGCACGTATTAGTACCATTTTGTTGGCTTACGTACCGAAGACCGGCCTACTGCAGTGACTCTGAAGAAGCCCCTTCAAGAATGTAGTTCTTAGGATAGGATCATCTGGTGCTAAAATTGCCTCAATGAGTGGAAGACAAACCTCTTTGTCAATGGTACTGCTGGAAAAACTGAACAGGAATGATAAACCCAGCAAACCAAAGGTCCAATAGTGCAGACCCTTAGGATCTCCAGCAGACAAGGATGATGAAATTGAATAATTACCTTTTCGGCAGACATTCCATTCTTCTGAAAGAACTGCTGGGATAAGATCAAACCAGCAATCTGTCAACTCAAGTGCAAGATCTTTCTGCGCAGCTGAATATGCCCTCTGCCATGTCCAAGGCACACTCTTAAGGACAAATAACATAGCACTTGAAAATAAAAGCTTACAAAGCACAAAGAACAGACAGATGAGAGACGAAGAGCTTATATAGCTAAGGACAGAAAATATTTTGCAAACAGGAAGGAAAGATGAGAGGTCCAACATCAAGGAGGGACATTCGAGAGTCACTGATTTTGTGCTCTTGGAATGGCAACAGCTGGCGCAGCAGCCATCCTGTCTGCCATAAAACCTCTGCACACTGTGGAGGTCTTCGACATAATAGCCGGATCAATGCATCCAGCATCTGTGAACAGAAACACATTTAGTCAGCTGAATGAACAACTGCCCACAGGTTTGAAAGGAGTGAGTAAACTCCATCTCTGGCCTCAAGGTCACCAATCCAAATTGGTAACAGTACTTTTGGTTCATAACCCAGTATCTAGTCATCATGCCATCTGAGTACCACCTTACTTGGTGGAGACCTTCAAAAAAACAATTTTGAAGAAGATTGCAACATCTCCTCCCTATTCACAGTGTGGATGCTAGAATTGCATGTTTAGCCAATCCCATACTACAGTAAGCATGCAGTTTCACTATTGTCAATTGGGTGGCTAAAATGCTGAGACTTGAAGAGCTTGTCTGTGGCTGCAATGAGCCATGTAGATTTTAGCACTCTCAATATCTATGAGCAACAAAATTATACTACATTACTCAACATTCTTCATTCTTAAATAGGAATGTTTTATAAAAAAAATAAAAATCAGAGGTTCATGAGTAGTGCCTGGCTCCTGTTCTTCAGGGTTGCAGAACCTGAAAGCACTTCATCCTGTAGCTCACACTCCCAGTGCTCACTCTGACAAATTGTGCCAAACTGGCATATATCAGGAAGTGCACATAAAACTTTGTACATGTAAAACTTCAAACATCAGTCCCCTGACAGACTCTTTCATGTGGAAGCAGCCCAAAACACTATAAAAATAATGTAATAAGCAAAAGAAAAAGAGAATGCAGTAGCATTAAGCATAGCTGCAAAGTCCATACAGGGTATTCATCATCTGGTTGCTCAGATGCTGAGAAGAGATGGTCACCATCTTGCTCGGACCTGTCACCCATAAGCTGTTGCTGTGATTTGCACAAATTGTGGAAGTCAGTAGTCCCTCACTCCACAAGGGAAATTCAAACCAGTTTCTTAATCCATTTCTTCCCAACCCACAACAATTTTTTGGCCCACTGCCTACTGCTGCAGAATAAGATTTCCAAATTTCTTTTCAAGAGACAAGAACAGCAAAATGCCCGTGCCTGTATTTCTATTAGCTGCTAGCAGTGGCTTTTGTTATCCTCCCACAAGTCAGATGCAACAAGAAATTCCAACCCTAGGCAGAATTAGCAGTCAGTTCCACATAAAACAAGAGCCCTCCCTGGTGCAGGCACATACTAGTAGCAGTTTTTTGTGCCTTTTGCGTCGTGGCAGTATCCCCAAAGCATCAAGCAATGCCTCATCCAATGCTGCACCAACAGTGATCCAACTGAAGTTCAGTAAGTGAAAAAATCTGTCAAATATGTCTGTTTTGTTGTTCCAGCTGTCTTCTGAACAAGCTTAGTTCTCACCTTCATTTTGCAAAAAGGACACCAACAAGCACAGTGATGCCATCACCAGCTTATCATCCTTGCACAACAAGTATGACAGCAAAGCTTCCCTGCAACACCAAACACACAGGAAGTTTGGCAATTGATCGCATCATCCAGAGTTCAACAAATAAGAACATAATTTCATACTGAACATTGTAAAAGCTCTAAACAAGCCACACTTAAAGCACAATCCAAACAATCCTATTGGGAGTTGCTTTCATTTTGTGACAGTTCAAGCATCCATGGTACTGACATTACTTCAGTGCACAGAGGTCAAAGCCAATTCCATCAGCTGTTAAAATTCTGTACAACCTAAGGGAAAAAAAAAACTAGTGGAACGTACCGTCCATCCACTGCTTCTGGGGTACTCGAAGGTGCAGCTGCATCTTCAGGCTCTGTCATATTGTCTGCTGCTCCATGGTTTGCAGTCGACCTTGAATCTGATGCATTGTCTGCAGGTTCAGAATCCTTGGTCCTAATTCCAGAGGGATTTGATGGCAGATCAGTCCGGAGAAGGGATGCCCCAATGTTGTTCACCAAGGCCTTGTGTCTTACAATATGCAGCAGGCGCAATAGGAAATACAATGCAGAGAGTGTGCTAAGGTGCACTCCCTGCCAAGAATGTTAAACAAGCGGAGTCATTCTTCAAGAATGCATGAGGTTGTAATAGGTCCATAAGACATGAGAAACCCTTATTCAACAGGTTTAGGATAAGATCTGTGGACAAGGGATGTGCTGCTACAAGAATGGTTCCTGTTTGTTGAGGAGCAGAATCTCATTCAAGACATAAAACTCCAGGCAAAGATCAAACACTACAGTTGACAAATCTGCAATAATACAATCTCCTGAAGAGTCCAGAAACTTATAGACAAGTCTCAAAAAGACTAGTCACAATCATGAAAACACTACCCAAACCCCTCATGATTGTGCCACACATGACTAAGAAGGATTTGCTTTCTGAGAGCAGGGCCTTGAGAAAGGTCAATGTGATTGCACAGAGAAACCTCCAGTAGGTGTAGATGCTACACCCACCTACAGTTGGGGTAGATTAGATTACTGATAGAAAACTTTTCAGTGTAGACTCAGCATGTATTTCATCTACATAAACCAAGTGTCACTGGACTTGGGTGAGAAGAAGAGTAAAATGCTGTGTGCTTGCAAAGAGATGATACCCGCTGAAACCCATTGCTTACCAGAGGCACAGCTGCACCATCACCCGTGAGGCGAATTGCTGGAAGCAGCAAAGGCAACACAATCAAGTGCATTATGTGTTTAGTCATAAGTGTGCGTAGTGCAGGTATGCCAGCATTAATGATATCATTGCAATAGTACAGGAGGTCCCCAGTTTCAAGTATAGCTGATTCCAACCTTCCCTGCAATTGGATAGATTCTGGGAACCTGATAAACAGCAAAAAAGAACCTCCATCAGTGCATCAGCCCACTCACTTGCCAACAAAAATGGAGCAAGGGTGCCTTCACTTTTTCTGAAAGGAGCTTTCAGAAAGCACTTTTCTGCATGGAGTGAGGTTGCCTTCAATCTGAAGTCACAGACTCCATTTCTTGGAAGCTAGACATAGGTTAACCAGAGTAGACCAATTACAATAGAGGTTACTGGACTTCTATGAGGAGGAGAAGAAAGACATTCCAGAGATAAAAAAATAAGAACAGTAAGACAGAGGAGGAAATGACCAACCTGGCAGCTTCCATTACCAAGCCATCCAAATTAAGCATTTGCTGCCTGAGAAATGTGATTAGGTTTTCAAAATAGCCAACCACTTGTGGACTCATCACAAACTTCCGAATGCTTGCATCATCCACTGCAAATAGGGCACCCCACCCCCATCAACACAAGGCATGTGACTATGGCTCCAGAAAAGTCCTCAGCATTTCTCAAGTCCAACAACTATGTCCTGACATCCTAATCTGCCAGATTCACTTATATTGAGGGTATAAAGTGGCTAGGCTAGCTCACCATTATAGACACTTAAGGTAATTGTCCGCACAGCAATGCGGACCATGCCCTCCTCATGATGAAAAAACTTGATGGCCTCACTGTACAAAGGAAATGATACCACCTCATCCTGCATTCTCAAACAAGTAGGTTACTGTTTTCATTCCTACAATGTAACTGAATTTCTTCAAGCATCTCCTCCTATCTTCTCCCAACAGCACAAATTGCCATGTGCTCAAGCTTGAACAAAACCACTTGGGCAATAAGAACAGAAAATGCTGCCATCTTTGTAAAGGAGAGGTCATATTACCAATCAAGTGACAGTGAAATGGTCCAATGCATGCAAGGTGAGCCCAACATCTCTAGCAAAGAATACCCACAAGAGCAGACAGGATGACATGCAACATTCTCTTGCACAATCTGCAATTGAGAGTAACTGCTCTTCCTTCAAAGAATGGTGAGTCCATTTCCACAGAGAAGGGTGAGTGAGGGAGCCAGTGCTCACGCACATGATTTGTCTTGATGAAGAATGAAACGGTGTTCTGGTCCAACTTCATGCTAATTGTTCTGATCATCAAGCAAAGAGAAAGTCAGGATCTAGTGAGACACTGCACAATGAGAAAAGTAATAACAAAACCTTCCCCTCTCAGAACAAACAGGGTCCTCAGACACATACAAGCATGTGGAAAGTTCTGTACAGACCTATAAAAACATTTCACTAGCTGTAGTGGTTATTGCCATGGAGTGGATCTCAGAAATAACAACTTGATCTTCTGTGGCATCCATACCTAAGGTGGACATAATCAAAAGCTCAATGGTAAGTTGATTCACCTCAGAAATATGATATAGTAAGCAAGCAGCTCTTCATGCTGAAAATCGAAGGGATATGTGATGAGCTGGTTGATATGCTCATTACTGAACAGATAGTCTGTGACCCATGATTACAAAACATCCAGAAACCCGGTGTCATGTGCTGTGCACAATTTTCAAACTCATCTGTTAATCTTCTGACTTTTGATGAGTTGTTTCTTAAACAGAGAGCAACAGGAGATTGCATATTTCCAGACTGAAGCTCACATATAGTCCTTATTATTCTACCAGAATGGATTGAACATGTCTGTTGGAAGCAATGCAAAATACATCTCCATAATCATAACACATACATCTGGCATGTTTACTTGTGATATTCTGAATCATAATGCTGAGTGTCTGCAGTAGCTGCACTGCTACAGCTGTAATTGTCTTGCTCTCCCTCAGTATACGCACAAATGTTGACATGACCTGCTTCTCCATGAAAAAACTGCATTCTCCAGCCAACACAAAAGAATTCTCGAAATTGTGATTTGTTTGCATGTCATTGCACCTCACACCAGAGTCTCTACAAAAGGCGGACCTTGACACGAGGTCCTCAACTATTTTAAGAACACTGCAGAATTGCCAACATCCTCATTCCAAATTCATCAATGGCAGAAAACCTAGACACTAAGGCAGGATTAGGGGTATTGAACAGCAAGCATGGCCTAGAAACACTTACTCAAAAAAAGTAGGGTCATGCTGGTCACCCCATATTAGTAGCTCTGCCATTGACCTCAAAGTTTCCACAACAAAGTCCTGAGCATCAGAAAAACAAATTCAGATGCAGGAACACTGATGCACAAAATGCAGGATATTGGGGTATCAGTGTTTAATGTCACAATAGAAACTTTTAGACTTAGGCTTCAGCATCAAGGCCCTGTAACATTATCCTAGTAGTTAGAGACACCTGGAGTCAAGTCCATTCAACTAAACTAGGGTTCCCTGTTCAATGGCCCAAGTGATATCTCTTCCTTCCAGGTTAGTTCAACTACTGTACTTCAAAGAGATGTTTTCACCTTATTGGCATCTGTGATCACAGTCGCCTTTTGAAGCTGCTCGTTGAGATGTCTGAGAACAGAAAAAAAACCATAACATGCAAAGTGAATGTCAATGCAACAAGAAACAACAAGCGCCATTCACAAGAGTTCAAACCCTTTATCTCACAACAATTAACTTGGGCAAATAAAACAAGAATTGCATGTCTCTGTCCACAAAAAAATGCAACAGATTGGAAACTATGTAGCAGGCACAAAGCCACAAGCATAGTATCACCCCAACGAAGAATGACCCAATAATGTTTCCTATGGATGACTGACACCCTATAATCTAGTACAACACTGTGAAGCCCAGCTTAACCACCCTAGCCTTCAATAAGTCTCTGTTCCTCAAAGTCCTCTTGCCAAATGCATGTGCAGAAATACAATCTCATTTGCATTCCCAGATGCCAGATGGTGACTCTGCTGAGTAAGAAGATGGCTAAGCTCATGAGGAGAGGGCATTATTGGTCACATTGCAATGAGTATGAAACTGAGATCATGACCCACTTTGGCAAACCAAGGGAAGAATGTCCATCTCTGCAATTCGACCTTAAAAACTCTACTTGGATTGAATCCATGAGAAATTTACCAGTTGCTGCCACCAACAACTCTACCCTCTGCCTCTCCCACATCATCACTATGGCCCTATTTCAGAGAGTCATTTGAGCTTCAAACAAACTACTGATTCAGCCCTGCAAAAGCCATACAGGACAGCTGTGTCAACAGCCATATATGACTGCTGACTATCTTTCAGTTAAACTTTGCCAGGCTCTTGATACAGCCCATAACTAAATACTGAGATACAACATTCAGAGCAACACTTTCGCATTTCTCAAGGTGCTCAGATTGTCCCACCACACCAAAGAAACACTGAGAGGACTCCACTGCTGCTACTGCAAAAAAGCTCTACTACAGCAAGGTAATAAAGAACTACTCCCAGGTTCATGAAGAGTAGTGCAACATCACATCATGTAAGAAAGGAGGTTTGTTAAGATGATTTGATTCTCGGTTTAATTCAAGGTCCATCTGTCTTAACAATGATGTTTTTGCCACAGGCTTTCCCTGTTGTTTTGCCATCACCCTGCTTGGCAAATCCTCCTCACCCACTGAAAATAAAATCATGATTCAGCTTGTGGATCAAAACCCTAATCTGGGGATCTCTGAGAAAGAGGGTCCCTGTAAGACCCAGATCTTATATGAAAACAGTATTATGGAAGTGGGCTAGACTTGTACTAGACAAGTCCTCTGGCTCTTCTGCTGAATCCTTCAATCTTGCTGTTTTCTTTCCAGAGACAAGATCCCCTCATATAAACCATGAAGCAGAACAGGCAAATCTCTTCTACATCCGCAACTGCACTGCACCATTTTGTTTTTGGGCTTCACAGGGCTACTACAGCTTGTTTACAAAGGTAGTCACCTTTCTTCTAAGATGCCCCTAAAACCACGACGCCTCCTCTAATCTAACCTAGAATGATGAGAACAGAAGGAACCAAACCCAAACCCTAAAGCCCAGAGCAAGCCATATGCACACCATCTACATGCACCACAAAGGAGACATCATCATCCGTCGACTTACCGTAGTTCTTCCATGGAGAAGCGCTCACGAGAGCGCCAGAACCACATTGTTGTGCGGGGCGCACCCAAATAGAAGGAAAAAAGGAACCACCAAGTAAATGCGTAGCTAGGACGCGGGCGGGATTGTGGCACGGTCCTGGAGAGATGCCAAAGCAACCGGAACAGCGTAGCGAGTTTGCAGACCTGTAACAACAACAGCATCTGCCATAGCCATCGTCATAGGCTGCTGGATTCCCCAGAGCTCTTGTTGCTTCTGCCACGGCCCACTACTCCGCTAGCATTTCCCCAGACTGGGGTGTTGGCGCAAGGGGGGGGGGGGG
>Ga0116227_10002546_pt1 | contig 41255 bp, 37 predicted proteins | sample S1TSphgellanicum_FD_89693 | JGI IMG/M metagenome (GOLD analysis project Ga0116227, IMG submission 89693) | Host-associated microbial communities from peat moss isolated from Minnesota, USA - S1T2_Fb - Sphagnum magellanicum MG | ecosystem: Host-associated > Plants > Peat moss > Unclassified... | reverse complement strand
GCTCATCATTATGCATACATGGTGAGAGTTATACAAGAGGTTGAACCCACTTGTTTTGAACAAGCGGTTGGAAACCCTAAGTGGGACAATGCCATGGATGAAGAAATGACGACTTTGGATGCTAATGCTATTTGGGAATTGGTAGTTTTAGCAGAGGAAAAGAAAGCAATTAGGTGTAAATGGGTGTACAAAGTCAAACACAATGCAGATGGATTTGTGAGCAGATACAAAGCAAGATTGGTTGCCAAAGGTTATGCTTAAACTTATGGCATAGACTATGAGGAGACCTATAGTACTCCAGTTGTCGAAATGACAACTGTAAGAGCAATCATTGCTATGGCACTAGCAAAAGGATAGTCTTTATATCAAATGTATGTAAATAATGTTTTTCTTCATGGAGATTTACATGAAAAAATGTACATGGAATAACCACCAGGTTATGTGGACCAAACACACCCTAATTTGGTTTGTAGGTTGAAGAAAACTTTATATGGCTTGAAACAAGCACCTAAAGCTTGATCAAACAAGATAGGTCAGTATCTTGTCACAAGTAGATTTTAAACATTCAATGCAGATTTTTCAATACATGTGAAAAATATAGATCATGGGATTGTAGTCATAGTCATCTATGTTGATGACTTGATTATCACAAGAGATAATGACGTAGACATCTTTAATTTGAAAAAGCTTTTGAAACAAAAGTTTGAGATAAAGGATTTGGGAGAGTTGCGTTACTTCCTCAACATTGAGGTAATCGAGTCCCCTAAAGGGATATGGTTACTATGAAGGCAATATGCTTTGAACAAATTATCTGAATATGGGATGACGGGTTGTAAACCCATTTTAATTCCATTAGAGCAAAATGTGAAATTAAGTGCAAATGAAGGAGACCTTGTGGAAGATACCACTATGTACAGATGCGTAGTGGAGAGTTTGATTGACATGACCATCACAAGGCCAAATTTGAGTTATGCAGTTGGAGTGGTAATTCAATTCATGCAAACACCACGAAAGCCACATTTGGATGCAGTGAGGCGCATATTGAAGTACATAAAACATACTTTGCAGTGTGGAATTTTTTATGAAGCCAATAGTTAGTTACAAGTACATGGATACACGGATGTTGATTGGGTTGGCAATGTTTCAAATAGAAAATTAACCAATGGTTTCATGTTTTCTTTTGGAAGTGGTGATGTTAGTTGGAATAGTAATAAACAACCAACATTATTAAACACAAAGGCATAATATATAGGTGTAGCAATTGTTGCATGTGAAGTAGTTTGGTTACAAAAATTACTTTCAGATTTGGGACAGTCAGTGGATGTTCATGTTGTCATTTATTGTGATAACATCAGTAGCATACTACTTGCTAATAACCCAGTCTATCATGCTAGGACAAAGCACATTGAGGTGCACTACCATTTTATTAGAGAAAAAATTCTAACAAGAGAAATTAAACTTATTCATGTTAGTACTGAAAATCAAGTTGATGACATTTTCACAAAGGCTTTAGGTACAGACAAGCTAAAGAGGTTCAAAAAAATGCGTGGTGTACTAGAAGTGGATTTGAGCTTGAGGGGGAGTGTTGAAAATTCAAGCTCAACTAGTTAGGTTTCATTTGTTACTAAAGTAGGAAAATAATTAGGTTATTTTCACAAGGTTGAATTACTTTCTTTACTTATATTAGTTTGGTTATTTGTGGTTTGGTCTTTTAGTTAAATACCTTGGTGTTGATGGTTTGGTTCTCTTTTCTTCATTACACAAGTTTATGTATTTCATGTGGCAAGAACCTTGAAGTGTTCTTGATGTTATGTTTCGTGTTGTGAGCATCATGTTGTAGTTTCTTTTGAATAAATAATTATGTTTGCACTTGAGTAGATCTCCTATTTGTTAACAAAAATAAATTGTAGACATTAAGTAGGTAGGTAGGTTGTAACCTACCTTAGCTTAACCTACCTACTTGACCATCCAAGCATGTACATAGGTTACAAGTATTAAGAATTGAACTCGTCATGACATCCCCAATAATTAACCAAGTCTTTAACCAATGGACCACACCATCAAAAGGTGTTCAATTTTTATTGACATATTTATTTCGACACATCATCACAAGACTATGAGGTACATAGGTAGGTATGTTGTAGGAAGTAGGTGGGTGGGTGGGTAGGTAAGTAAGTAAGTAAGTGGGTGGGTAATTAGGCAAATAAGTAGGTAATAATTAATAGGTGGGCATGTGGGTATGCTAGTAGGTAGGTTGGTAAATACAAAGGTTGGTAAACATTAGGAAGGTTAGGTAATTATAAGTAATTAGGTTGTAGGCCTAGGGTGGTAGGTAGTTAGTACTAGAGGAGGTTATTTAGGTTGATATGTAAGTATGTATATAATATTTAGAAAAGGCTACCTAGGTTGATATGTAAGTAGGTAATTAGGTAATTATGTAAGTAGGTTATAATATCATGGCAAGTAGGTAGTACTTAGAAGCTACCTAGGTCAATAGGTAAGTATGTTGTAAAACATGGTAGATAGGTAGGTAAGATGCCCCATTTGACTATAATAACATTGGCCATATCGACTAATTGTTTTATTTGATTAAAACCCCTTTGGCCATTTTGACCAAAAGTGTCATTTGTTTTTGTCCAACTTGACTACATGTTCCATTTGACTAAACGTCATTGGCCATTTTGACCAAAGTGGTCAATTTCTTATCTAATTTGATTAAATGTCCAAGTGACAAATAGTCAAATAGGTCATTTCAAGCAAGTCGACTAGTCCAAAGACACACATGTCATTCAAACCACTAGCCCCTAATCAAAACGTACATGTTCACTAGTTAAGAAAGACCAATTAGTTAACATGGACTATTTGAGAAACCAAGAATTCTAGTAATGAAGATAGGATCAACCCCCATCAAGTAGGTGGAAATATTGTAATTATTTACTTCTATTATGGTTGCAATTGCCATTGACCACCACATGGCAATAATTCAAGTCCAAGTAGGAAAAAACATTATGGAGGATGTCTTATCGGATGGAAGGTCCACTATAAACATCAATATTGAAGAATTACTGTGGAAGTTGGGATTATCACAACCCAAACTAGACCTTTATAAGTTGAAGATGGCAAATCAAACTACAACCAAGTTGGTAGGATTGATCAAAGATTTGAAAATCTTCATTCATGAAATCCTTTATACCACGACCTTCACAAGGATGCAAAATAACATGCTAGATTCCACATATTTCATCACTATTAGAAATAATATATTATGTAACCATCTAGTTTGCAATTACATGCAACTATTCATCATTTGCAACTATGTTTTATATTTTTTATAACTAATAACCATTTAAAAAAATTTCTTACTATTTTTGCGACTATGGTGCAATTATTAATTTGTACATCCTTTCATATTGACTAACTTCTTGGTTTTTCGCCCAAGAATAGGACCTTATGTTCTTTAGTTGCAAATTTAGTTGTAATTTGGTTACTTTTTCTGGTGTGCTTATACATTTTATGTACATTAAGGTGTTTTTGAACTACATTAAGAATATATTTAACATTTAGTCAAGGTATATGAAGCATATATTAAAACATGTTTAACAAATTTAAATGTGTTTAACTTATGTTCAATGCATATTAAACACATATTATTTCATATTATGAACATATTAAAATAATCAATTTTTTCATTTTGATTTTATATTATGGGTTTTTACAAATATACCATGTCTAATTTAATGCATAATTAAATTATAGTGGCAAGGTCATATTAAGATCACATATTCTTCATGTTAAACCAATATTAATTATTCATAAAATAGTAGTATCAATGAATTGATTAAATAATGTAAACTATGGAATAATAATTAATTTTAAAAAATTTCTAAATAACATATATTTGTTATATGTTATGATTAATTATTACTAATAGTAATTGATAAAAATGAAAAAAATCAATTAATTAATTTTCATTTAATTATCCAATCATTAATATTTATTAGTCAAGAGTTATGGTAAATGGATAATAAATATTAATTAATTATTATTTTTAGCTTACATAAATAATAACACAAATTCAATTATCAAATTATTATTAATGATCAGTTTAAATAGATTTCCTATTTAGTTCATAAGCTCCAAATTGATAATTAATGTTTATTAATTGGTTGAAAGTTTCATTAATACTTCAATTAATAATTTAATTAATATTCAATTAGTAATTTGATGATTCATATTTACTAATCAAAAGCTATGATAAATTTAATTAATTAGTATTTTAAAGTAGAAAAATATTAATTAAACATTCACAAATTCAATTATCTAGTTATTATTAATGATTAATTAAATTTATTTCCTATCTAGTTCATAAGTTCAGAATTAATAATTAATTTTTATTAATTGGTTAGGAATTTATTAATAATTCAATTAGTAATTTAACTAATATTAAATGAATTATTTCATAATTTACCAATCAAGAGTCATGGTTAATAAATATTAAACTAATTAATATTTAGTGAGGTATTAAATATTAATGACCATAATATTTACTTAATATTAATTATTAAATAAAAGTGATTATCTTTTTAAATGATATTTATCAACTAAATAAATAAATGAATTCAGAATTTAATAGTTTATATTGAATATTTGGTATTTCATATTATTTAAGAATTTATTAAATAAGATAGTCAGCACCAATTACTAATAATTAAGTAATTAGATTGAAAATTAAAATTTCATTAATTAATAAACCATATATTAAATAATTAATTTCATAAAATAATTACGTATTGTTGATGAATTATGGTTATGAATTAATTAATTAGTAGAAAGTGTGAAGTAAAAATGAAGGTTAGTTCTAAATTAAATAATTAAGGAATAGTAGGTAACTATAAGTAGGTTTGTAAGTGGGTAGGTAGGTAGAAAATTAGTTAATGCCTATTTAATTAATTTTAGTTAAGTAGTTAGTGAATTAGTTTCCTATTTATGGGCGTGGGAGCTTATGCTCACTTATTCGATTGGGAAATTACCATGTGTCAATAGGAGTGGAGGAACATTAGGCGAGGCTAGGAGGTGGCTTATGGATGAATGGAGGAGGTTTTTGCAACCTCCATCCAAAGTGACCGATAGGACATCCATTGGGGGGGGGGGCACCTTTTTTGTTCATATATAAAAGTTGATAGTGTTAACTTCTCGGGGATGGAAAATGTGAGACTTCAACATTCGTTAGAACTACTAATTACTTGTCTACTTAATGATGATAGGAGGCCACATATTGCTTGGGGAGCTAAACCTCTTCATGGGCTCTGCCATCACGCACCAAGGTGAATGCATGGTTGAGGAGCTCATTTTTGCCAAATAGAAACTCCATACAAGTCCATAACAAGTTTTTAATAAGTGATCAAATGGACATTGTTGTTAATTTTTTAAATTTCAATATTGTAATATTCATTACAAAATGTTCACTTGTTTATGAAACCTTTAAAATCTAGGTCAAAACCTATATTAAAAGTCATTAATGTCATCTATCATGGTGGATGCCACTTGGAAATCCTAAAAGAAAATCGTAAAATCCATATGATCCAAATTGACCTGTCAAAATTTCGTAACTACCATTTGGTAAAGATTTAAAAAAAAAGATTTCACACCTAATTTTATTATTTTTTCCTTCAAAGCATACTTAGTCACTATAAACATTTTGGAATGAAATTTAATATGAAAAATTCAATTTATTAATAATCTAGTCAATAGATTAGACCATATTTTTGAACTTTAAAAATCCATTATTGATAATGGATATTTTATTTTCAAAACATAATTTTACAAATGTGTTCATAATCATCATGTAAATGTATTACCAATTTTCAATGATAATTTCTAAATTATGTTATTCATTACAAGCATTTAAACATAATGCACCCTATAGAAATGAACATTGTGACATTAAAAATGAACCATTCAACCATGCATTCACCTACTATGACAACTTGAAGAAATTTTGCCATGTTTTAAGGCCAAGAAATCATGTAATTGCTTGAATATTGTGCCAATTTTTGTGATATCAAGGGCAATGGAATCACATGTTCTTGGGAGGTTTCAAATGGTGTATTTCTTGATCATAACTAAGTATGGATGTATTGAGGCTTTTGGAAGTGCATGTGTTGTGATAGAGTGTTGCTTCATGAAAGTGCCAAGTTCCTTTTTAAAGTCAAGAAGAAGTAATAGGTTGGAATGGGAACTAGTCATGCTTGGTGCTTCTAGAAATCCTTGATTTAAAACCTAGATTAGAATCTTTGCATGCTTTTAACCCAAGAATGAACATTCAAGCTTACAAGTTTTCAAACAAGATTGTGCCTGAGACCTTTGATCTTTGTAATTTGAGAAGGCTATAATTGAATAAAAAAGTAAAAAGGAAAAGGAAAAGAGCTTTGGGGCCCACCTTTACTTTTGCTTCTATAGTTAAGATGATAAGTATTTCCCAATTCAAAGTAGGAAAATTGTGTCCTATTGTGTGTACTCAAATTTGTAAAAGTTTATTTGTATAACACATTGATGTTCTTTTTTTTGAAGTTTAACATTGAAGCTTTCAAGATGAAACGATGGGAAAGAGGGAACGTTTTGCGTAGTGTGGTTTAAATGAGCAACAAGGGGTGGTAGTTGGAACTCAAAAGTTTGAGGAGCTTGCTTGTTACATGAATGGTCTCCATGCCATTGTCCAACTAGGCTATGACTAAGGACCTTGGAAGATCCTCTAGAAATAGTTAATCCACTAGAAGATACAATAATGAGACAAGAACAAACTTGAAGGAACCAAAAAATGGAATTTAAAAACAAGGAGGCAAAAAAGAAAGAACTAAAATGACAACCACAGTTGCTCAAGGAGATTCCACCATTGCAAAAACCCAAAATCAAGAAGAAGGAGAATCACTAAAGACATTAATAAACTACATAACTAATGAGAGATCCTACATTGCTTGGCTAGAGCTCTCAAGAAAACTTGGTTATATGTCGAAAAAAGAAAAATACCAAATTTGCTTTAATATGGCCATAGAGAGCTCCATCGCTATGGAATGCTTGAAATGCTATAGAAAACCCTATTTCACATGTAAGATACTTAGTAGCTTATAGGGTTCATTTGATAATGATGGCCTTAAATTACCAAAGGAAATTCTCTGCCCATTCTTCCAATGACCTAATAACTATGAATTTCCACAATGTCCTATTGATTGGCCTGCAAAAATGGAAATTTAGAGTGTTGCCTTTTCCCACACTTGCCCATATGCTTATGAGCAATCTGCAGAAATAGGGAACAATTTGCCCACTTTTACATATGCAGCTGACAAGAATAAACATTGTGGCCTTACTATGGAGCAGCGCACACCATTTGCAATGCATGAATATACACCAAAACTCACACCAAAAATCAAACTGGACTTAATCCGACCATTGACTGGACATCCAGACATGGGGGAAAAATTCAGGATTATGGGCATTGGGGGGCCATGCTCCTACATTCGTGCCCACTACACTATTTTGTTGATTGATGATGGGGTAGTGTGCAGTGATGAGTATCCTTATCATGTGTATTTGTGTCTCCAGTCTCTACCACCTGTGGACAATCTGCTCCAAAAGGGATTCAAGCTTTCAACCAGTGTTGGGTGGGTATCAACTTTTGAACCTACCAGTTGGTACTGGTATTGACTCTTTTCAAAAACTTCATACCAACCTGGGATTGGATTAAAGAAAACTTTCATACCGGCCTGGTCCGGGTATCAGGGATCCAAGGCCGATCTTTGGCTGGTATTTGGCAAGTGTATATACATATCTGGTATTGACATTGATATAGCCCTCAGTGGTATTAAACTGATATTACCTCAAGTGCCTACCAGACAGGTACGGGAAGAGGCTGGTATTGCCTCAGGTCATACCAGTCTGGTTAGTTCCTTGATAGCAGGGCTTGAAGTACTGGTCTCCAGACCAGGGTTCGATCAGGGTTCCAACTTCCAACCTGGTAGGTACCTGCCCAACACTGATTTACTGGTGTTTGCCTTTTTGACTTTTATGTGTCTGTTGGGTTGAAGAGCCTACGAAGTTGAGGTCTTGAACTTGACTTTTAATGTACATACTTTCTCTAGTTAAAGGAAGGAGAGAATTGCCTTTTTTGACTTCTGGGTTTTGTCAAACTGCTCAGCTCAACTTCACGACTTTAGTAAACCTTTTGAATGGATGAGTACACTTACATAATGTAAGTAGAATGATGAAAAATATACAACCATTTAAGTTTGATATGGGCCAAAATGAACTGGCACCAACTGGTGCACCATGTAGGATGGATGGTGTGTGAACAGGAAACACTTTTTGGTTGTATTCCTGTCCCCATAGCTGACCACAGTGGTGAGCTATGTGCTAACTATTAACCGTCCACCTGCATCTGTGCACTCAGTAGCCACCAAGTGCCCCCCCCTGCCCCCCTACTTACCTACTTATATAAGAACAACTAACATGCCTTAGCTACTTACCATTGACATTTAACCACCTACATAGGTAGTGTGAGGGGAAGGAGGGTTTACCACATAGATTACCAAGGTGAAACCGTGGTAAGACAGTTCATCCACAACTGGCTTATGATGGGTTTCCAATGGATGGTGCACTGCTGGGTGCTTGATCACATAATCCATTGCATGATAGTATTGGGTTGCATTTGGGGTCGGTGGGGATGGTGAGGGCAGGCAGAAATTATTTTGACCTCCTTCCCATCTGACAAATTCAATGGGTTGACATATGGTTTGAAACCAACCTCATCAGCTTCACCCATGTGTGCCTGCGTTTGAAAATGCTGAAAAAAATGGTGGGGATTGGATGCATAAGGAGGGGGATATTATTAGATATTTGATAAATTAGATATTCCTTGAGATCTAATTGTAGCCTTTGACTAATAGTTTTTCCTTGTTGGACTCTTTGAACAACCCAGGTGCATTTAAAATGTCCTTACTAAAGGTTAGCCATTGTTCAAGCAGTTTGGGCACATGCCATGAATTTGTGCTGCCCTACGTCCGTGACACCCCCCCCCCTCCTCCCCTCTTCAAACTAAAGGACTTGACTGAGATTTGCCTTCTATCAGAAAAAATTGAAAAAATTGCAAAAATAATTCTCAAGAGTAATAGTTGACATGTATGGTGTTTCATACATGATATATTAACGAGTGTTGGGTGGGTGGGTATTTGATTTTGTTGACAACCATCAGTTCTGCTTTAAGAAGAAAATTCAGAACCAGATAACCACCAGTTTCTGCTTAAAGAAAAAGGCAAAGTCTGAATCATAGAATTAACAGTTCTGATTATTTCAAAAACCTAAAAAAGCTTGGCAGTTTTCATGAAATAATAGCAAAGAACCACAGGTTTTGTGGTGGATATTTGCCTTTTGTCAAAAAATTGTAGAACCATGGTTATAAATTGGAACCAGTTCTTTGATAAATAGGGTTTAATACAGTTTCAAGTCTCTCATGTTAGAGTTTGACACAAATATACATTGGTTTTCCAAAAAAACTACAATCTATTACAAAGCTTATACATTCTGTGCTAACCTAAGTCAAACAATCATAAGTTGAATAAATTTCCAGTTACAAATGACCTACCTTCTCAATATTTCAAAAGAGAAAATACAACTATTGTCAATTTAGAACATTTTAAAACTTTATTGACTTTTAACACGCAAACAACCAGCAAGGGGGTGATCCCCATCACTTTGAGTCAATTTAGGTGTTCCTACTACAATACACGACTGACATTCGAAGGACCACTAGAGTTTTTGGCATGAGTTAGAAGGATCATGCGCAAGCCTATCCAAGTATATGCAAAAGGTACATGTTATAGATATGACCCTTCTATGAGTAGGTCGTGCAAACTGTAAAGTTTGGTCATTTACATTCAACTATACTCATATTGGTAAATTTGCAAAGTATATATATATATATATCTCCTCTAAATGGAAATTGTTATAAACATTTATGTACCTTTATTTTGGTTAATATGAATCTTGAAATTTTATTTTACTTTTACCCCCATAATAGGTAAATCAAAGAAAATTAGCCACCCAATTCTTGTATTTCTGGGTCAGTGATATTTTTTTTCAAGTTTTTGATGTTGTGCCATTGGGTAGCATGCCAAGAGATAATTAGCATTAAATGGTCATAGGTTTTTAGAGCCTGTCTAAATAGTAAAAAAACTAGTTAAAAACATGCTACCAAACTAAAATCACAGGTCAAATGTGAAGATTTATTTTTTTATTTTCGATATTTGGCTGTTTTAAAAAAAAAGAATATTGAGACAGAATATTATCTCCTTTATTTATTAATTTATCGCATTTTGGCGAATTTTAGCACCAGAAAAACGCTTTTCCGGATATGCTATTATTAAAGTGAAGAGGGAGGCTAGCTATTTCGTTTTTGTTGGTTTGGGGGGTCAGTGATTGCGGTCAGTATGAAACCCTGCCCGCGGTCATACAGTGTAACTTTTTCTGGGTTTTACACTCTCCGCAGGCGATGGCGCCGATTGCGTGTGTGCGCCGCTGTTGGCCGGACGCGCGAATCGCGACTACAGAAAGATGCTCGAGCGACCGCCAGGTCTGCGGACTAAGTTGAGGCTTGGTGTATGGTTTGGGGAGAAAAGGAAATGCCGAAAGATTGAATCTCTCTCTCTCTCTCTCTTCTTCTTCTTCTTCTTCCTCTCGTAGACTTTCTTTCTTTGAGTTCCTCACGATTCAGGAGCTCCAAAAATTCTGTAATGTATGCATCGTGAAAGGAAGGAACTCGTCGATGAGGGATGAGAACAGCCGGATTGCTGCAGAGGGAGACAGCAGGTTTGGAGTCGTCGTCGGGGTCTTCAAGGGTTTTGAAGAAGATGGTGGGAGAATTTTGTTAGAGTAGAGTAGTAGCTGGACCTGTGCTGGAGATGTCGTAATTTAAGTTCAATCCTTGAGGAAGAGGCGAGCTAGAGGAGGAGAGTGAGAGGGGGGGCGAAGAGGATGGGGGGGGAGCGGGAGTGGGCGGGTTTTTCGCAGGGTTTTGCGATGATGTGTAGAATGGTTCTGATGTGAGAGAGACACTCCATGGGCTGGAGACGCGACTGGGATTTGCAGTAGGAAATTTGAGCAAGGTGAGAAGATAGAGGCGGGTGCAGTGTCGGCTGGGTCAATACTTGCGAGTGCGTACCATCGAAGTGTGAAGGCGAGGAAACAGCAACAACAGCTGTGTTTTGTTTGTGTTTTGTTTGTTGCATCTGTGCGTCTTCCTTTCTGCGTCCGAGTTTTTTTTTCTGAGCGTGATCAGAATTTCGGAAATGGAGGCCAAAATGGATGCTTACAAGCTAGAGCACATGGAACTAAGGATAGAGGATCTGCTCTCGTTTCCGATGCAGATATCGGAGCAAGTGAGAAAAGGAGTGGAAGAAGCCGACTCTTTCAAACAAGAATGCACAGATATGAACAAGAAAGTAGAAAGAGTAGTACAGCTACTGCGACAAGCAGCTCGTTTCTCTAGCGCCAACTCAGCGGGGCTTTACGAACGACCCACCAGACGCATCATGCCCGAGGTCACCAAATCGCTGGAGAGAGCGCTGGTGCTGGTGAAGAAATGCAAGAGGAGTGGGATCCTGAAAAGGGTCATGACCATCACCAACACCACAGATTTCAAGAAAGCCAATTTGTTGCTAGAGAATTCCATCGGTGATGTTACTTGGCTTCTCAACATCTCTGCAAGTGGCGAGGATCGATCTGAATATTCAGGACTGCCTCCCATTGCATCCACAGATCCTGTTCTTGCCTTAGTATGGGAACAAGTCTCAATTGTGCATGTTGGAACTCCAGAGGAGAAAGCTGAAGCTGCGGCTAATCTTAGTTCATTGGCCAAGGACAATGAAAGGAATGTGAAGATCATCATTGAGGAAGGTGGTGTGCCTCCTCTACTGCGCTTGCTGAAAGAAGGGACTGTTTCAGGACAAGAAGCAGCTGCTCGAGCTCTTGGCCAACTGGCCAGAGACCAAGAACGAATAAAAGCCATGAGACAGGAAGGTTCATCTGCCGTTTTTGTACATATTCTTGGCAATCATGTTGCCTCTATGAAAGTTCAGGTTGGTGTTTACTACAATCTACTCTGTCTCTGCCCCCTCTGTGTGCGTGAGAAACTCTGTGATTTGCAATTCTACAGTCTTTGTATGTGTGAGAGAGAGAGCTCTGACAGCTTTGTTACATTGCTTTTTGGCCCTTGGCAGAGTGAAGTGGCATGGGCGATTTCACAGTTTGCTTCTCAGGATGAGGAAGCACAAAAGGAGTTAGCATCACTGGGTGCAATCAGATTGCTTGTTGCATTATTGGCACATGATCTTATTGAGGACACAATCTCATTCAAGCTTAGCAACAAAAGTACAAGCATTCACTCCATTGTGAAGACTATGGGTGAACAAAAAGTTGTAGCAGGAGGCAGAACTTGGGGAGGACAAGCAAGCATGAAAGATGTCCTTACTCATCAGGCAGGGGATGACTTGGACACAAATCTAGAAACTGCGGAGTTAGGACTGAAACCTGGATCTGTTTTCACGCATGTAAGCAGCTCAACTTGCAGTCAGAATGGGGGGTATTCTAGTAGACAAGCATCCGCAGTTCATCAAGGAAGCTGGCATCATCAAGACACAGAGATTGACCCCACAGTCAAACTCATGCTCAAAGCTGAGGCAGCACATGCATTGTGCAAGCTTGCTGCCAACAACGTCAAGAACAGCAAGCTCATCACAGACACCCGCGCACTCCTGTGTTTTGCAAAACTGGTTGAAACAGGGGACAGAATGGTGAAGTACAACTCTATTATGGCCATCATGGAGATTGCAGCAGAAGCAGAGCAAGACAAAGAGCTCAGAAGAGCAGCCTTCAAGACAAACTCGGCAGCAGTTAAGGCTGTGGTTGAGAGTCTTCTGCATGTACTTGAAAGGGAGGCAAATGAGCCTGATCTACAGGTATGTAAAACTCTGTGTATCTCAGAACTTCTGTTCTTCCTGAAGAAAATTTCAATAGTTCTCTCATGCTAGCATGCTAGAAGCCTGTAATTTGTGGACACTCATTTCATTTGTTAATTTTCTCTCTTGACTGTACAGGCACCATGTGCAAAAGCTCTAGGCAGCTTGGCACACATATTTCCAGCACCAGCCAAACCTCAGATCACAGCACTGACGAAAGCACTTGGAAGTGAGGATCCCAAGGTAGCAGCAGAAGGTGCAATTGCACTCTGCAAGTTTGCTGATGACAATAACTACTTGCACATGCAGCATTCGAAAACCATACTTGAAGAGGGTGCAACGGACCACTTGGTTCAACTTGTTGATTTTGGAGAGCCATATGTGCAGATTCATGCACTGCGACTACTTTGTTACTTGTCACTCAATGCTGCTGATAGTGATGCTCTCGGAAGAGCTGCAACACTGCCAACATTGCTCACTTTCAGTCGCTCCCAGCTCCTTGCAAAGCATGAGGAGATTCGACCACTTCTAATGGACGCTATTGCAAAGTTGGAGCTTTATCAATTGGGCAGTTCTCATGGTATGCCTAACTATGTACCCTAGTTTCCACCACTTTGTTAGACCCTTTCAAAACCCTTTTTCAGCTGTGCACATCTTCTTCTGTGAATGGGTTTTCTGCCCCATCACACTAGGGGAAGCTTTGAGCTTCTGCTGTGTGCTATGCCCATCAAGGGTAATTGGAATTGTTTTTGCAGTATGAACCTTCCAGCTTAATGGTTTCAAGCTTAGGAATGTTTGTTTCCTTCCAGGAAAGGAGAGGTTCAGCTCTTAGTTAGGTGATTTTTGTTTTATCCAATTTGTTACCAATTCATTACACAATGGTAAAGATGGATGACATCAACCAGGGTGAAATTTCCAGAAGTAAAATACTTTCCACTCAGAGGACTTGGGCTTCTCTTCAGCAGTTCATTTGAGATGGTTTCAACCTTTAGCAATTATCATCTTCTATTTCAAATGCCACCCATTGCCATCTTAATGCTTACACTCATACTCATTTGTTTGAAGTACAGAGTTGGTCATTGTGGGAAAAAACCATTCAGCAAATTTGCTGCAGAAACTGATTAGATGTTACAATTGTTTCAATCCAACTTTTGTGCACTCATGACAAACAATCTCAATCTCATGGGCAGCTAAATCTTCCACAGATACATGGAAATGGAAATGAAAATGAAAATGAAAATGACAACGAGTTTCTTGGTTTATTTGGTGAGCTGACACAGTCCCACATCCAAGAGGAACCAACACAAATTAAATTTTCAAATCAAGTATTTTTTTCAAGTAAGAACAACACAATGCTGCCCAAAACAACTATGACAAATCCTGAAAACAGAGTGAATTGTGTTGCCAATCATTGTTGTTAACAGAAAAGATTGAAACAATATAGGTCAGCTGTACTTTGGCTTCTTTCATGCTTATGCAGGGTCTGAAGTCTGAACTGCAACCACAATCTGAACTTCCAGATACAGTATTGAAATAAAAGTGAGTTGACATGGCTACAAGCAAAAGAACTCTATCTAGCAATTGAGAAAACAACACTGCCGATTCCCATCAGTACTAATCCCTGTAAGAACAAACACCATTTTGAATTCTAAGTTTCATTTAATAATTGATGCCAATCTAGTTTCATGTGTTAGCTTTCTTGTGCAGAGCATTGGCAAATGATATGTGTTCCCATTGACAATGATGGTGAATCAGATAAGGATGTCTGGAGAGACATGCTAACAAATTATGCAAGCTTTCTCAAGGTTTTCTGGAAGAGGTTCTTGTAGAGCTTTCTGAACAAAAGTAGGTTGGATTTCTCAAACAATATTCATCAACCACTTATGAGTTGCCTGTTCAAACAAATATTCGTCAAACCATATATCAAACACTTTCTCCAGGTTTTCACCAGGGACATGAACCAATGCCATTCACCATATAATTGCATCATTTCCACCATCCCCAAAACCTCGTCAGACACATAAGCAAACCCCAGCAACACCTTAGATGCAGCAAATCAATTCGTGCAATTTTTTCTCTGTGCCGAACACGGTATTCTGACTTCTTGTGCACAACAAGTGAGCGACAAAAAACCTAAGCAAATCCGTACCTGAAGCTCCTCGCTGATGACAACGTAAAGTATCGGCTTGCACCTTACGCCACAATCTAGCCGAACCATGATAGTGCGCACATAATCCAACATAACCATGAAAATTGCAGTAACTGCAGATAACCAGACACCATAACAATAAGGGTCTCTTTCCATTTGGCTGCTGTGATCACAGCACACAAGAGCCTTCCGTGATCACAGCAGCCTAATGGAAAGCCCGACATAGGAACTGGTTTCTTGCTGCCGGAACAATCGCTGTCCATTGGAGAGCTGCAAGTGCGCTGAAAAAATGTATTTGGGCTAATCATGTTAGGAACTCTGGGAACACATATTCTCAGATGTCATTTGATGGTTGGTCACAGTTTGACAAACAGTTCCTGCAATTGGTCAAGCACCTGTAGAGCACTGAGATATCTGTGAATAGTTGGAAAAAAATAATGAAACCCTGCTGCGATCAGAGCAGCCTAATGGAAAGATGTCGTAAGTTCCGCTACCTGCTGCTGCAATACAAGAATGCGCGCTGCTTGTTGCACCGCAATCCAAAGCCACGCGGTCCCGCGAGAGCACAGATCACGACGGTTCGCGATAGCCTAGGAGAGACTCGAGAGACGAAGGAGGTTTCCTCCCTTTCCAAAACCTTCCTTACCTCTCGACCAATAGCTTGACGTTACCTAACTTGACGACCCCTCGGTTGGGGTCTGTCCTTGTGGCATTTGGGTACCTCATTCCGGAGTGCATTCAAAGAAATCGAGGATACAAATTTTATGCACTCTGAACTTGGGACTTGGGACGTGTTGATATTGTGGCATCTGGGTTCCTCGTCCAATTTCGATCCGGCGAAATACAAAAAGGACATGAGGACTTTCTAAGGGTGTTGACAGTGGGATTCGAACCCACGCCCTTTCGGACCAGAACCTTAATCTGGCGCCTTAGACCAACTCGGCCATGTCAACCTTACATGCAATTTATTAAAAAAATATTTATTTAAACTTTATCTATCTGCAGAACACACGAATGAGAAAATTCTAACGGGAGCGTTTTTCCTCCCTTCACCCTATTAATTTTCTACAACTTATAACCACTAAAAAATTAAATCCGTTTTTTTGTTTTTGTGAAGACCATTCAAAAGGAAGATTTAAAAGTTTTGGATGATAATATATAATTAATGATTGTTGGTAATAGCTATGGATGGGTTTCATGGATAATTTTTAATTTCTATGTTCTGATCATGATCTGAAACTTGGTTTGGAAGGTGAATTTTTCGCACCCGTCTTTTTTTCCTATGCATTGATCTTAATCTTGGGAAGCCATTCGTAGAGATTTGCAAACTAAATTTTTTACACCACATAATAAGTGCAATCTTGGACCCCAAATGTCTTTGTGCACAAATGCTAGATTTAGCAACTTACTATGCATTCAATATCTTTGGTGTTGATTTTGTTGTTGATCATGGTTACATGAATATGAGGAGTGCAAGAATTCAAACCATGATTGCAAGGAATGCAATTGTGTAAGTGATAGATGTAAGAAAGCAAGTAACAATCTTAGAGGTGTGACAAGGAACAAAGTGTAGCATGCAAAAAAATAGAAATGGGTTTGAATTTAGAAGGATTGAGCTTTTTTACCAAGGTGCAAATTTCCTCTAACGATCAAGGGGGAGAGAATGATTTGATGTTGCCATCAAAATTTGGAACAATTATAATGATAGGATTGGGTTATTATTATAATTTCATTTCTTCCCAAATGAATGAATGAATTTCATGCCTATGTTTCCCAAAATAGTTAAATGGTTTGAAGAAGACATCTAGGGGTCAACATTGAGACAATGATGTTTAGGGAAGGCAAACTTTGTGATGAATACCCTATCAATAATGCAATAATGAAATCTTGGATGAAACTTTAAACCTTGAAATCTATGGTGATTGGAATAAATATAGTGTGAAAATATGTGTATCTTAGAACACAACTAGGTTGGGGAGTTTCCTCGTTCTCTTGATGGGTAAGGAAAACTTTTCTTTGGGAGGTAAACTTTCTTAGAGGAGGGGAAGTGACGTGCCTCTTTAGGTGGACCTTCAAGTGAGAGGATTTGCATCATTGGGGCCCAAGTTTGGACAACAATGGGCGGCCCTTGCGATGGCTTGGGTTATGAGTCTAAATGTTGGGCTAGGTTTGGCTTTTGGTTGACAACACTTATGAACCACATAGGTGTTGATGAATGAGGGTTTAAGGAAGGAGGCCAACGAGATGTTGGCAATGTCTAAAGTCTCGAACTAAACAAGTTTGCGATTAAGTTGGAAAATGGGAGATGGTAATTTCAAGTGTCAAAGCTTTGGATCACTTGGGAAGTTTGCAACAAGTTTAATCCCACCCATCTAAAGGTTAAAATTAGGCCTAGGTTATGAGTTGAATTTAAATGCCGAAGTTCATTGGTGCATGGTTTGGCATGTGTAGGTAATGTAGGTGTTTAACAAGGTGTGTGAACCGAGGTGAAAGTGCAAGGAATGTCAAGGTGGATTTGGGTACAACAAATGGTATCAAAACAAGCTTTTAGAGTCTTTGGGGAAAACTCTGAAACATAAAAAGGGCATATGGCCTTGGAGGAACCCATACTGAACATGACAATGGTAGTGGAGCCCAAGGCCAAGAGAAAGTATAAGATTAAAAAGGAGAAAGAGAAAGATGTAGCTTTTGAAGAATTGGCCACCTTAAAGAAGGCCACAATAGAAGATGAATTGCACAAAAAATAAACGTAAAGCTTAATAGAAATGGTGGAAGAGGAAGCCGTAATGGCTCCTCTTCACAAAACAAAAAATAGAAGACGAAGGAGAAAAACGAGGTTGGGTCGAACAAAGTGTTAGCCCAAGAAATGACTTTTTCCCCTGTCGCCCAAAATAAAGGAACAACTAAGGTAAACATAAATTCGTTGGTGAAGAGGTTTTTCATGGATTTGAAAAAAAACAAGGGGAAGGAAAAAATTCCTAAATTGAGTGAAGAGCTAGTGCATATGGATTTGCATTCATTGAAGGAGTCCAAGGATGTTGATTCCTTGTTATTTATTCTTCTAAATCAACCCAAGAGGGAAAAGGGGGCAAGCATGCCTTGGAACATCTAGAGGTGGACAAAGTTCTTGAAACATGATAGGAGGTTAACCAAAAAAAATTGAACAAGACATCTAGGTAGATGCAAGCTACAATGGTTCAATATTAGTAGAAATTACATTCCTTACAAATCCATGTGAGATTCCTTAAAATGATTCGAATGGACTTGGGTGTTATTTTAAAAATTATTATTATTCTAATCTTGGAATAAAACATGTTCAATCCCGTACAAACTTTCCCAAATTTATGTGAAAACTTGTATTTAATGTAATTGATGTCATTTTTTAATTTGGAAGTTGACACACCCTTAAGATCTTTAATAAACTCAACTGCAAATCCAAGGTGAAAACAGTGGAAGGATACAAGTATGCTCCTTGGTTCGCAACACTTCAGGGGTAAAAGGGTGCACTGGAGCTTTGGGATGGGGATTAACACGAGTGAGAAGCAAGTTGATTATTCACATGGACCTACATAAACCAAACAACAAGTTGGTTAATGCATAGTTGGAACACTTTTGGTGCATGGATGAACCACGAGCAAACGCAAACTCATAAGATTCACCACGGCCCAGATTTGGGGGAAGCCACCACCTTCCCCTTTATAGTATTTTTTTGTGCTTAGCCATGGGGCTTGTACCCAAATGTCATTTTGTTCCAAGACTCCCAAGTTGGGAGTCCCAAAATTCCCGAAATTAAAACTTTTGCAACTTTAGAGGCCCATAACTTTTTGAGTAGACTTTTGATTGAGGTGAGGTTTAAAGAAAATTTGTAAACCTTGTCAAGAAATTTCCAAAGATACATGGCACGCCACTTACACATAAGTAAATCAAGTGATTCCTGACTTTTAGTGGTCGGAAGTCAAATTGACAATTTGATTATTGGCCTTTTTTTTAGACATAACTTATGTTTTAAGGACCCAAATGGGTCATGCAAACCCATTTTAAACATCCACCTTTCAAGAGCTTTCCAATGTTATGAGGAGCTTTTCAATCCAATGAGTTTTGACCTCCTACAATTGATGTTTGAAAATTTGGGAGTCCATTGGGAGTCCAACTTCCAAAGTGGGAGCTCACTTGGAGTGTGGGGGTTCATTCCCTCACACTCTCCTACATTCCCGGGAGCATAAAATATGATTCCCGGGTTTCATTCTTGGTTTGCACCTTTGTAAGCCCTTACCTTGGTCGCGGGCCCAAGGCTAGGGTTGCGATAGAATTTTGGAACTTGCCCAAGGGGACGAGGTAGGCTACAGTAGTCTCCCGTTTAAGTACGCAACTTGAACCTCAGAGTTTTGTGCGTACTTTACTGGTAGGTGCGTACTTTAAACATTCCATTCCCAAGTGCGTATTTTAGATGCTCCATTCCCAAGTGCGTACTTTAGATGCTCCATTCCCAAGTGCGTACTTTAGACGCTCCATTCCCAAAACAACTGGCCAGTTCTTTATTTCAATCAAGCAAAAGCATGGATGGATGTGGAAACATGCTGGAAATGGTTCAACGAAGTCTTTGTTCCAGAAGTCAAAAGACAAACAGGACATCCCGTTCTTTTACTAATGGATAATGCGCCGAGACACTTCGACGCTTTCGGACGCGACAACATTCGCATAGTATTCTTTCCTCCAAACTGTACCAGCTGGAAATAGCCTTGTGATATGGGAATCATCATCGCTTTCAAGAAACGATACAAATATTTATATCTCAAGGATATCCTTGACTTCTATGAGCTTGATGAGCAGTTAAAGTAACGGAAAAGAGAATTGGGAAAACGACTACGACGAGGTGCAACAGGAGTTTCCTACGGAAATCCAGCACACCTACTAGATGCCGCAAGCTATGTAAAAGAAGCCTGGGATTCCGTCTCGTCAAGTTCTATCAAAAATGCATTCAGTAAGGCGGAGCTCATGAACTTGGAACCGAAACCAAGGGCTGAGAGCGAAAATAACGTCATTGCCATTGAGTTAGCCCAAACCATCGAAAGCTTAAATTTATCAATCAACCAATCATAACTAGAAGAATTTGTTCATATTGATGACGAAAGTAATGAAAAATATGCCACAGCAGTGTTGGAAGACATCGAAGAGCTGTTGGAATTGATGAAGATTAATGAAGCAGGGCTTGATGAAGATAGCAATGTTAATCAACCAGAGCAGATTGTCGAGTCACAGGATAAAGTTGAATTTCATGGATTTGAGTCTTTGTATAAGCAGATTCTCGATATTGAGGATCAGTTGCTCTGTTCTAACGTTCAAACAGAAGTTGAAGAAACATTCGACGATCTCAAAAAATTGTTTGAAGAGTTCGAGGCCAAGGTCCGAGCAGTCGTCCTCAAAGCTAGACGCAAAAAAAACCAAAACCTGCGCCAGATGACGATTCATGATATGTTCCACTGAAAAATGTTGATCCTTAAAAATTTTGTCATAAAATGCGTACTTAAACGGGTGCGTACTTAAGTGGGAGGCTACTGTATTTGGCAAGCTATGTCCAAGACTTCAATCAAATATTAACTATGTTCCCCATGAAGGAAGAGTATGCTAGGAAGTTAATATTCTTGCATGGTTTGGAACCTTGGGTTTGGAAAATTGTTTATCAAAGGACATACATCTTAGACACCTACCAAGGTTTAATGAAAATGGTTGAGTGCATGGAAGACGAAGGCTTATTATGCCCTAGGGTGAAATCAGAAATGAGGTCACCCAAAATCATCATGCTAGCCAAATTAATGGAAGCAAAGGCTAGAACAAATGCAAGTAGGGCCAAGGTAAATTAAGGTCTCATGATGATAAAAAGGAGACATTCGATAAACAATTGATGGTGAAGAAGGCGAAACAAGATTTTTTGAAGGTCAAGTGCTTCAATTGTGACAATCATAAGCCCTTGGTGAAAGATTGCCCCAAGCCACCTCAGGTAAATGATTACATTTCCCAAGGTGAGTTCATTTTCTAAGGGGGTTTCATGGTCGAAATAAGGGCCCATGAAAGCGAATTCTCCAATTTGTTGAAGTTAAAATGTAAGACAAATACCAACTTGTCATTTATTTATGGTGCAATTGACACAAGGCATAATTAGACCCTTGTTTAACATAATGTTAAATGTTGGGTTGTTTTGTTGGGGAGTTCAATTTTTTGAGAACTTCACCTTGTGTGATTTAAATAAATTTGATGTAATTCTAAGGACACATTTTTGGATGCCTACAAAGTAGACATCCTTTGTAGTGAAAATAAGTTGAAATTACACACCAAAGTTGGCTTTAAGTTAGTGAATTTAGATGTGGAATATAATTTTACATTAGCGAAAATTGGAATTAACTTGGTTGCTTTGGCTAGAATTAAAATTTCTTCGTTTTTTTGGTTTTGATGTCTTTGAGAGTCTCCTAGGGGAAGCCTAAACCATAAGGGGCAAGGCAACCCCCTACTTGTATTTTGGATTTATTCAATAAATTTTTGGAAATTTTAATAGATGAATTCCTCGATGCCTTTCCACCTTATAAAGAGGTTGACCATAAAATAAAGGTGGTTTTGAGTTTGGCTTTGCCATTCAAGGCACCTTATAGGTTAAACAAAAAGGAACATGAAAAGCTCAAAATAAATTTGAATGACCTTTTCAGTTAGGGGTATATTCAACAAAATAAGTCACCTTATGGGGCACCACTTTTGTTTATTGATAAAAAGGACAACAAGTTGAGAATGTGTATTGATTATTATGCCTTGAACAAGATAACCATAAAGAACAACTATCTTTTATTTTGCATTGACGATTTGTCAGATCGATTCAATGGGGTTCAATATTTTGGCCAAATTGATTTCAAGTAAAGGTATTACCAATCCACTTCGCGGAAAAGGATGTTGAAAAGATGGCTATGAAGACCAAGTATGGTTTGCATGAGTTCCTAGTGATGCCATTTAGGTTACGCAACACCCTGTCAATGTTCATGACCTTCATGAATTCCATCTTCCATGAAAAGTTGGATGAGTTCATGATCATTTACATTGGTGATATCATAGTGTATTCCAAGACTACGAAGGAACATGTGAAACACTTAAAATATGTTCTAAATAAGTTCTAGTACAATAAACGTTTTGTCAATAAGGCAACAAATGAATTTGCCCATGAGGAGGAGATGGACTTCTTGGGGCATATCTTATCAAAGGAAGGGGTGAGGTTTGACCTTAAAAAGTTGCAAGTCATAAGAGATTAAACAAGATTAGTCACAGTTAAAGGAATTCATCCTTTTTAGGCTTGGCAAACTTTTACGAAAAGTTTATAAAAAGGTTTTTGTAAATGGCGAAACCACTTTCAAATCTCCTAAAAAAGTAATTATCTTTTGAATGGAAAAAGGATCAATAGAAGGCATTTGAGGACTTGAAAGAAAAGTCTTCTTTTGCTCTAATGTTGAAATTTCCAGATTTCACAAAACCATTCAAAGTCCACATTAATGTGAGTGAGTTCATTATTGAAGGAATCCTCATGGAGGATGGACACCCAATTGCTTTTGAAAGCAAAAAGATCTCACTATGAAAAATTATGTTTACAACCACTAGACTACCTTATAACTAGAGCTCCAAAACAACTAATATAAAACTGCATTGCAATTGTCCCATGGAAATACGATAGATTAATAAATAACATCACATTAGAAAATCAAGGAATTGTATTATAGTTGCAAATTAGTTACAAGATATATACTTATATAATACAATGTATGCATTATATATGTGGTTGTAATCAACCATGTTTGATTTTGTTGACAAGTTGCATTTTAGTTGCATGTAATAACTACATGACAACTAGGATAAATTTAATTATTAATCAATGATTACTTTGCAACAAATGTACGATCTTGAATAACACATATGATCATGCCATGTGTGTACATTTCCATTGCCCAATATATATGACATTTCAACTTGTTTATAACTAGTATGCAATTGTATTTCGATTTAAAATTTGAAATTTGGGTGGGAGACCATTAAGCAAATGACACATGGCAATATATCTATAGATTTGCCCCAATGTATCAATGACCTTCATGTGCTTATGTTTATTGTCGAGAAATTCAAGATGAATTTTTTTTTAAATCTTTTTATATTTAAAAATTTTGTGTATTTCCTAGTGTTAAGGTGATGTAGTTTTCATATTAGTGTCATAATTAAAATTATTTAGTTTAGTTTAGAATTAAAACCAAAAGGTTGTTATAAATTTTATTATTTATTTAAATAATTAGAGATTGAAAGCCTTTGTTTTTTATTTTGAAGGTTGAAGGTTCTTGTTCTTGCTGTTTGAGAAGTTGAAGACTTTTGTTTTTCTCTTAGATGTTGAAGTTTTTTGTTATTTCTTTTTAAAAGGTTGAAAGCTTTTGTTTTTGCTCTTGAAGGTTGAAAATTCTTATTTTTACTCTTAGAGAAGTTGAAGGTTTTTACTTTTACTTTTTGATTTTAAAGGTTATTGTTTTTATTTTTGGATGTTCAAAGTTCTTACTTTTGGTTTTAGATGTTCAAAGTTCTTATTTTTACTCTTGGATATTGAAGGCTTTTATTTTTGTTTTTGGATGTTGAAGGTTTTCATTCTTATTATTGGATATTGAAGGTTCTTACTTTTGTTCTTGGATGTTGAAGGTTCTTGCTCTTATTCTTAGATATTCAAGGTTTTTACTTTTGTTTCTAGATGTTGAAGGTTCTTACTCTTACTGTTAGATGTTGAAGGTTTTTGATTTTGGATGTTGAAGGTTTTACTTTTACTCTTGGATGTTGAAGGTTTGTGATTCTTGGTCTTTTCTTTATTTGCATATATTAAAAAAATGATGTGAAAATATATTCCATTTTATTTAAAAGTTGATTTTACAAGTTTAATTTAACTTTTAATGATGAGAGATTTATGAAAGGTGATTTTTTAATGATAGTCATGTTACATATGTCTTGTTTTATGTTTGAACATTTGAGATGACTTTTGTTGTTTTTATGTTATAAGGCTAAACTTTCATTATGTTTCAATCCATCAACATCAAAATTATGTATACAAGGTAAGATTCTTTCAAAAATACCTGAAATTGTAATTTAGTTTACTTGATTATAAGCACAATATTTGATTTTATTTGCAAGTGTATAAATTATAGTTTAATTTGTATCAATGTCTTACATACATTGCATTTTAATGACAAATAACATTTTAGTGGTAGTATAGTTGTAAACTAGTTTTATTCAAGTTGAAGGGATTATTTAAATATTTTTGACACTATAATGTTATGATATGCTATTGATTCCATTTCACATGTGGAATTAAATATCATAACATGGCAGATTTCAAGTAGATAGGTGGATTGAAAAAATTGCATGGTTCAAATTCCATTTCAACAAAAGTAGAAGAAAACATTCATTTATGAAACATAATGTTTTAGATGTTTGATTATTGTGGGTCATCATTTTTATGATTTGACCTTTTGTTTAGATAGAGAAAAATGTTTATTATAAATAGCTCAAAGGCATTATATTTAAATTCATAGTTAAATTGTCTTTTGATATAAACATTTTCTAATTTTTTTTGTAATGTATTTTTCAACATGGAATGTAAATTTATTTAAAGTGTCAAATCCATTTCATGTTTATAAATAGTGATGTCCAATGCAATTCAACATTATTTATTTTAATTAGGACAACATGATAATGGTTGTGTGAAATTTGTATAATTGCATTGTAAGTTGCAATTTAGTTGTTTAACACTACTAAAATCAATTACCATACACTTGCTTTGAAACCCAAACTTAAACACCTAGTTACATATTAGTCACTAAGTCCTTTATTTTCATTTCATCTTTAGTTGTAAGTTAGTTGTAAAGGACAAGAACATAATTCATTACTCAAATGGACGAATGAAATAATTAAATAATATATTCGTTAAACTAGTTGTAAAATAATTATAATTAAGTTGTAAAAGATAAGGATATTTAAAATCCATTTGTCAAATGGATGAATGAAATAATGAAAGAATATATCTGTTGAATTAGTTGTAAAATAGTTGTAGATAAGTTATAAAATATAAGAAAAGAATTCATTCATCAAATGGATGAATGAAATAATTAAATATTATATTTGTCAAACTAGTTGTAAAATAATTGTAAATAAGTTGCAAAAGGTATTAACATACGTCAACCATCGACAAATGGATGAAAAGCCACGTTGGCATTTTGTTCGCCATGTTGGAATGTGTGTGAGAATCTAATTTGGAAATTAGTTGCAAAGAAGTTACATATGGTTGCATGTGAGTTGCATCATATATATGATATTGTATACAACATAGGGTGTTTACTACAATTATTACAACTTGTACATTAGCATTCAAGGCCATATAAATACCAAGAGTTGCAAGTGTCTATTGCAACTAGAGAACCTAGTTATAAAACCTTATATTTTTTCATACTTCTATGGGGCACAATTGTGATGGCTAACTCATGAAAAGGAGTTGTACGCCATTGTATGTTGTTTAAAAACATGGCATCATTACTTAGGGATGCATAAAACCAAGGTCTTTATGGACAATATTTTTTTGAAATATTTCAAAACTCAACTAAGGGCCTCAACAAAACAATTGAGATGGCATGATACCTTGGTTTTGTTAGATGTGGAATTAATTCAAAAAAATTAGGACGAGACAATGTAGTTCCCATGCACTGAGCAAGAAGGAGGAATTTCAAATAGAGAAACGCTTAACCAAAACTCAAGCATTAAAGGCCATTTTCCAAGGAAAAAGTGACCTTGAAAGGAAGATAAAATAGACTAATGTGTAAGACCTTCTAGTGTAGTGATATTTTAAAGAATTGTGGGAACAATGAAAGGTAAAAGGCATCACCTTGAAGGAAAGGTTGCTAAAATGGAAATAGTCTTGAATCTATGTGTTGACAAGAAAGTTGCACATAAAGATCATGCAAGAAGAGTATACCATGCCCATGGTAGGGCATTGTGGGGAACAAACCACAAGGGTGGCCATAGGAAAAAAATTTACTGGCTTGAGATGAAAAAGGATGTGGAACATTTTGTGCGCACTTGTGTAAAACGCCAAAGCATAAAGTTCATTTATGCAAAAAAGTATAAACTATATAAATTTTTACCAATCCCAAGTGAACCATGAGAGAGTGTCTCCATGGACTTCATGATGTAACTACCTGAATAGTATGGAATCGATGCCATGTTAATGATAGTGGATTCATATTTAAGTTGGTGAAAATGATTCCCATAAAGACAATTGTGATAACTTTCAATTTAGTGAAATTGTTCTTTGATATGTGGGTGAAGCACCATGGGATGCCTTGGTTTATTGTAAGTGATAGAGTCATGACCAAGTTTACATTAGGCTTCTAGAAGCATTTGTTTTGGAAAGTGGGCATGAAGTTATCATTTAGTATGGCATTTCATCCATAAAATAATGGCCAAACAGAAAGGGTCAATGTCGCAACCCTAGCCTTGGGCTCGGACCAAAGCAAGGGTTGGCAAAGGTGCGAGTCAAGAGTGAAGCCTAGGAGTCACATTTCATGTTCACGGGAATGTAGGAAATGTGAGAGAATGAACCCCCACGCTCCCAAGTGAGCTCCCACTTTGGGATTAGAGTCTCGATGGACTTTTGAATTTTTAGAGGGCAATTGTACGAGTCAAAACTAATTGGATTAAAGAGTTTTTTATATCGTTGGAAAGCTCTTGGAACACAAATGTTTAAAATGGGCTCGCATGACCAATTTGGGCACTTAAAACATTTGGGCGTGTAAGCGGCGTGTCACATACCGTTGGAAAGTTCTCGATGATGGCTACAATTTTGCTTTAAACTTCACTTTAATTAGAGGTTTGCACATAAAGTTATGGGCTTCAAAAGTCACGAAAGTTCCAATTCGGGAATTTCGGGACTTCAACTTGGGAGTCCTAAGACAAAATGACATTTCGGTGTTCGCCCTGTGGCCAGGCACAGAAAATACTATAAGGGGGAAGGTGGTGGCTTCCCCCAAGTTTGGGCTGCGATGAATCTTATGAGTCCGTGTTTACCCTTGGCTCATCCATGCACCAAAAGTGTTCCAACTACGCATTAACCAACTTGTTGTTTGGTTTGTGTAGGTCCCTATGAGTAATTGAATTGCTTGTCACTCTTCCTAGTCCCCATCCCGGAACTTTAGCACGCCCTTCTACCCCAAAAGTGTTACAAGCGAGGAAGCGTGCCCCAACTCCTTATCCTTCCGTTGTTTTCACCTTAGATTCACATTTGAGTCTATCAAGGAGCTTGGGAATGTGTCAGTTAATGGGGTGTTAAATCAATACCTTAAAAATTATGTGAATGTTGATAAAAAGGTTTGGGGCAAACACTTTAGGCTTGACAAAATTTTGTTACAACTCCATAATGCATTAAGTGACCAAGATGTCCTTGTTTGAGTTAGAGTTGGAAAAAGAAGCTAAAAAACCAATGGACTTTAGTCATCCCCATAGGACAAAAAAACCATTCCAAAGAAGTTGTGAAAATGGTTAATGGGTGTGAAAAAATATATGTTCAAGCCAATTTTTTTAAAAAATAGGTTCAAAAATAACATGAGAAACATGCCAGTAAAATACAAAGGCATGTGGAATTTGAAGTTGGGTAATACGTGCAGTTAAACATCCAAGATTTCAAAATGCCCAATGGATTAGCCCCACATTCCATTGCCAAGTACATGGGGCCTTATAAAATTTTGCATAAGCCACACCCCGATGTGCATACCCTAAAGTTGCCAATTAATTTTGTGGCACATCAAACCTTCCATGTCTCAAAATAGAAGTTGTTTTTGCATGATGAACATAGGCCAAACTGCAATCAAAAGGTGTGATTGGAAGTGAATGCCATCGAACATAGGTTGGCAATTGAATGGACATACTTCGCACAAGGCAAACACGCCTTAGAAGCAAGGAGGATTGGGTGAAGTACAAGGGTTGCCATCATAAGAAGGTAATGTGGATGAAGCTTGTTCACCTGGACCACTTACTTGAAATCGTGAACAAGTTTGAGTAGGAACAAGGTCACGAACTTGGAGTGAAGAGAACCCAAAAGAAAAAGAAAGACCCACTTGTGAATGGTTTAAATGTTGATGAAGGCATCAACCCCTTCTAAAATGGCAAAAAACGCCCACAAAATAAAAAAACAATTATTTTCACTAATAAAAGGTTTAGGGTTTTCACGAGCATGATCAATTGCAAAAAGGTTAAGGTTCGTGGCGGAGGAAATGGTTGGGAAATGCAAGGAGGTGGCAACGAATGGAAATGGACTTGGAATTAAATTGATACAAAAAAATTCTAAGGTTCACTTAGGTGAGATCAAAATGGTGGTGCATGCAAATAAAATGGCATGTCTTTGAATGGAGAAGTTAGATTTCTTATGCATGAATTCACGAATCATTTCCCATTTGGGCTAGGGGATTTGGACTATAGAGCTTGGTTTAACACTTTTTGTTAGCGTGTTTGTAACCTTTGTTTTGTATGGTTGCTGAAATTTCTAAGTTAACCTCAAAGCGCACTCCAAGGAAAGAAGAGATGGTCAAAAAGGGGAATTCGCAAAAAATACTAGAAGTGAGCGCACTGGGTGAAAATGAAAGACACACTAGGTAATGCCTCCTGCACTAAGAACACAAAGCCACAATGTGCATGGCCTCTTTAGATTAGGAAATAGCTAATCACCATTAAGTTGAAGGGAGAAGAGGTGACATAAGTGCCCAAGAGCGGTCACCTGCAAAGTAACATCAACAAGGATGTTGACATCTCTAAAGTGGGGGAGAGTGACATGCCCTTGTAGGTGGACCTTCAAGTGAGAAGATTCGCCTAGTCAAGGCCCAAGTCTGGACCACTATGGGTGGCCCTTGTGGTGTCTTGGGTTACGAGTTTAAGTGTTGGGTTGGGTTTGACTTTCGGTTTGACTACACTCATGAGCCACATAGGTGCCGATGAGTGAAAGTTTGGGGAAGGAGGCCAGGGAGATGTCTATGACGTCCCAAGTCCCAAGCTAGACAAGTTTGTGGTTAGGTTGAAAGATGGGAGATGGTAATCCTAGGTGTCAAGGCCTTGAACAACTTGGGAAGTTCCCAATAGGTTTAATCTCACCCGTTTAGAGGTTGGGGTTATCCCTAAGTTAGGGAACAAGTCTGAATGCTGAAGCTCATCGGCATGTGATTTGCCATGTGCAAGTAGTGTATGAAATGAGGTGCATGAATTGAGGCGAAGGCATGAGGAGCACTGAAGTAGATATGAGTACAACAGGAAGGCTCTTGCCTCACTTGGAAGCTGACTTTTTTGCAGGGGCATGAACTTCCTGCCAAGGAGAATGAACATGCTGGGGGGTAAGCCTACATTCATTAGAAGGGTGCATTTTCCCCTTTGAATAGCAACTTTCCCCATGGAGGAAGACACATTTTCTCTGGGGAATCAAGATTTCCCTGAACAATGAAAACTTTCTTGGCAAGGAAGTGAACTTTTCAAGCAGTTGCTCTTCCCCCCAGGAGGATGAGGATGGGGTTCTTTGGGTAGACATTGTCCTGAGGGAGATGTAGGGACGTGAAGTTCCTGAGAATGGTTTGGGAAGAGAGATGGGGAGAGACCAAAAAGAAAAAGGTATTTAGGAAAGAGAGGGCGGGGCTGGGTTTGGTTAACTTGTGGAGTGTGGTTAACCTTGAAGGCTGGGGCCTTCTACGTCAAAGGCATCAAAACCCCGTGGTTAAAGGGCACTGCAAACTGTGCCAGATTTAATTGTTGCTCCTATTTAGTGCTTGCCCTTGTTGTGATGGTGTCGACAATGGGTCCAGTGGGATTTCTCTTAAGTGACACGATTGGTGATGAGTTGGGTTCCAGCTCCACTCTCAACCTCTTTCTATCTATTCTTCTTTGACTGTGCTTGTTGTGATAACCATAGGCCCAATTGGCATCAGTGTAGATTTTCATTATGAAAATTTCATTCCTTTGCAATTTTGTTTGAGAAAAGCTTAGCAAAAAGTAGTATGCACTGTAAAATTTGTTTTTCAAACCAAAAAATTGTAACTTTTGCGACATGAAAATTGAGACAATGATTGGAATAGCTGTTCGGTGACATGATTGTTTGAGTCAGGCAAGTTGCAGCTCCTCACAAATCCCTTAAGGAAACCAAGGGTGAGGTCAGGGCTTGGTGGTATTGCTTGCAGTTGCATCACAGATCACATGAATATTTCGTCCCTCACCCATAGCAATAAGTTGGCAGGTTCTAACTTCTCACTGCTGAATCAGAAACGCAGAAATACTAAAAGGTTTGGTGCTGGGTTTCTTTTGCCACTGATAAATTATTGTTGTAGGCACAATTGCTTCCAATCATTGGCTTTGAAATGTACTGAATCCAGTCAAGCTTTTTCCATTATCAGGTAGACACTGTAGCGTGCATCTGGTTCTAAATTCCCGAAGAGGATTGTGATTTTTTTTGGGTTCCTTTACTGGGTTTTGTGTGTTGGTTAAGTCAATGGGATTTTCATAGGTAAGTACTTATGCAGGGATTGCGGAATGTAAGTGGTTACTAGTTACTATATACTTCAACAAGTATAAGTAAGGCACTTAGATGGCTACTAAGAGCACCTCCACTGGTAGTCAAAAACTGGACGGTAGGTATGGTTACTAAGAGCAGCTCCAATGGTAGTAAAAAACAGGCATGTATGTCACATTCTGGATGATAGTGGTGTGAAAATCAATCTCCTTCACCAAAAATGGGTAGCCTGGTGGGGTTTGGAAACCCAGGCAAAGAACACTGCTGCTTTCCTTGGCCCACCAAAATTTATTAATTTGGGTTGAATTCCTGATTGGTTGGCCACCCTTATTGGCCCACATGTGGCTTTTAGCTACAAACTCAGAGTACATAACATGATATTGATTGTTCACCGGCAGAAAACTTTATTAACACTGGATGTTAAAAATAGAGATATGGGTGATTTTCTCTTTTATTGGTGAAGCTTCTCTAAGTACTAGTAAGTTCCTAGAGCATGGTACTGGGGATGTTGTCGCAATTTTGTGAATCTAAAACATTGAATATCATAAAGGGAATGGAACATAATTGAAAGAAATTATAAATCACCATTCTTGTTACATTGTATGTTCAAATTTATTCTAAGCACATTTGTCCAAGATCACGAGACTACTACCTATTGTTAGTCTTGTGGGTATGTATGATTCACATTAATTAGTGGTGGGGACACCCAACATTCAATTTTTGTTTTCTTTGGTGATGACATATTTGGTGTGTTAAAAGTTGGTGAAACTTGAAGTATCTAATCAAATTTTGAAAATGTTGATGAAAAGTAGGCACTAAAAATAATCTAAGGTTATATGTGTAGGTGGACCTTAAGCTGAAAAGGGCTCATGCCTACTGAAGTAGGAAGCAGGGTACAAACCAGTGTTGGGCAGGTATCTGCTTTGGTGGACATAAGACCTGCTGGTTCCAGTTCCAGTTAGTAAGAACCGGATCCACATCAAGACTAAAATTTCAAAATTGAAAATGGAACCAAAATGTTTTTTGAAAAACTGAATCTGGGACCAGAACTAACTGATACAATTCAAACTTATTTTTCAGAACTTAAGCTGGAGGTTCTTCTTAAAAGTAAAGAACCACCCAACATTGTTCCAAGTGTGCAAACCAAAAGGTAAGGGTATGAGTTTTTCCATCTTATATCTGATGTTCTATTCGGGATTACATTTTTCTATAGCCCACAAGAGCAATGGGTCAAACCTCAAACCTATCAAGACCTCATGTGTGTGTTTCCTAACCTACACACATCATTGTAATTTATCATACCTACACCTACTTAGTATGGAGGTATTAAGTTGTCAGTGGGGGCCAATTCTGTCACTTCCTACCTACCAATATTACATTACATCAGCCAAGATGCCCTGTGAAGACCCTTGCAAGGGTTCCTTACCCTACGCATGATTGTGAACTTTAATACCTACTTATTATCCGAGTATGCAAAGTTGTCAGTAGTGGAATCAATCATTTCCTACCTACCTATGGTACTTTACATAAGCAAAGGTAGTCATTCAGGGCGGCTTGTGCATCTGGTTTATCTTCCTTAGGGGGATGTGGAGTTCTCAATAGGCAGAAGAATGGTCCTTACAGGCAGGGTTTTCTTTTTTTTTCTCCAATTTTGTGAGTAGGTGGGCTGGCGACCATCCACAACAGAACTTAGCCAAATTTGGCTACAGGTCAGACAAGTACATAGAAAATGTTATAAAACCTGTTATGTTCTGACAACAAGTTAAGAACTATTGTCTAAAATATGGCGATTTGAGAACTGTTTTCCTCGCAATATCAATATGATAACTTTGTGCAATTTTTTCCAAGAAAATCCTTTCGGCCCTTTGTATGTCCATTTTTTGGGTTGTCAAATCGCAAAATTTAGCCCAAAAAAAAAAACATTACTTACAGGGCACTGTCTCTAATAACTGAAGCACTCCAAGATTTTTCTCTTTGTATTTGAACACAACTTCCCGCATTGAAGGTTTATTCATCAGTTGAAGAAGCCTTCTGCTGATCACATGCTGACCATCTCCCATTTGAATTAAAAAACCTTTCATGCTTTGCCCTGGGGAAGCCCTGCTCCCACGGGCTTCCCCTAAAGGCTAGGCCTCTCAAATTAGCGGCGGCCCTGGAGAGCTGGCCTTCCCCCATACAATAGGATGAAATTTGGATGGGAAAATGGACCTACCAATAACTCTTCTATTTCTTCAAATTAATAAATCAAATAGTGGGTAGCAGCGTGTGGAGTTTGGAGCTTGGACCCCTTAAAAGAAATTTTAAGAAAAATTAAAAAAAAACCGTGCCAATTATTTCAGCAGCCCAGATGTGTGAATCCGTTGTTCCAAGTCCGAAACATTTGGGATCCCAATCTGAAGAAGAAGAAGATTCGGGTCCTTGTTTCTTGGGACATCATCTCTTTCAGGACGTGGATCTCTTTAGAGCTCGTGGCACTGGATTTGTTTGCTGGGTCGGGAGATGGACGAGCTTTCTTGCGCTCTGCTGCTTTGCTCCACCAGTTCCTGGATCTAGTCTCTGAAGCTCGAAATCTGCGCCTTCTCGTGCAGGTAAGACTTGATCTCATGCTCTGTTTTTTCTCGAAGCATTTCTGTAGCTGCTGCCGTGTGTGTGTGTGTTTCTTTTCCCTTTTTTGGTTTCCAGATTTGCTTCAGAAACGCTTAGTTTTAGAAGATTTCGGTCATTCTCAATTTGTAGTCTTGGTTGTTCTCCATCGGCAGCTCCAATTTTTTTGCCTCCATCACGGTTCTTACGTCTCGCATCAGGAATCTTTTTTTTGGGGTGATTTTTCGGCCATACTTCCTCGTCGTCGTTAAACAGTGTTGGTTTCAAGATCGACTGTAACATCTCTGGAGGCTCGTCCTCTGTTGCAGGTTACGTAGTTTTTGGTGAAAGTCGCTAGTTTCTGGCTTTGTGTGAAGAAGCGCAGTGCAGTCAGTTTGGGAGTACGCAGATTTGCGGACATGATCAGATTGTCGTCATCTTGAAGTGATCTTTCGCAATATTGCTGTAAGCTCCAGTCCATGTTTCTCAATCGTGCTATTCTTTCATGCAATGCGTCTTTATCTTTCCAGGCCCTGGCACAAAATGTGTCTTTCACTGGCTATGTCATGCATTTCAGCTATAATAGTTCTTCTGAACGTTCTACTTCCTTTGATCTCATACACGTCAGTGGGGTCAGATTCTGACAATATCCTAGCTAGAAGATTGCAGAGCACAATTCTTAGAAATAAGGTCGCTTGCTTTCTTCCCTCCAGCGAGTTCAAGTGACCTTAACAGCTTTTTCTTCTCTGTAAGATTGTTGTTTCCTTGAGCACATTCAATTGCTTGAACAAGAAAACTCTGCACTTCTTGTCAATCTCTGTCACCATGACTCTTCACCTTTTTCACTGGCATTCTCTTTTGTCTTTCTGTCCCCTGAGAGCCCCTTGGCAAATGCTATGACATGCTCACAAAACAATTGCTTTCTAAAGCTTCTGCAATAGATAAATGGAAGATGATTTTCCAGTCATTGCACTCCCTTTGCATCTCTTTTTGTAATCCACCTTGGGGACTAAACAATTGGAAACCTCCCTTGAGCTGATGAGCTAGAATCTCACATTGTGAAAATGCAAATAAGACAGCCTTCATAGGAATGGATTTTTCTAATACAAAAATTGTCCTCATTGAGAAAATTTCTTTTTGTTTATGTGTGCTTTTGTACAGATGCTGATCTTTCTAGCACACATAAGTAACTACTGGCCCCTGCACGCAATTTAACAGCAACATGCCAGGAGGCACCATGCATATGTTGGCACTCCTGGCAGTGATGTTGGTACTGTTGGCCAAAAATGGAAAAGCGGAACCAAATATGACTGCTACCTACACACTTGGATTCCTTGCTCCAACTGCAGATTCTGCAATGATCCCTGCCAGCCTTGCTACTGAATGGTTTGTCCCTACCCCTCCTGAGACTCTGAAGCAGCTCTGCAAATTTTCTTGTGCACTTGGATGGATAGGATGCTAGACTTGGAGTTGATAAGAAGCTGTGATGATGGGGTTATTGATGACAAGATAGTGTTGAGATTATAGTGTTTGATGGGCTTAGAAGAACTTGTGGTACTTGACTGTTGGACAGTGTATTGTGGTTCTTGAGAGTATGGAATCTAACAAGACCTCTGGTATGTGAGCTTCTAGGATTTCAGCTTTCAACGTGGCTCTGGAGGTTTTGAACTCAGAACGAACATACATACTTGTGCCTCAAGTGCAACCCAGTCAGTGTGATTGGCAGCTTGCCGAAAGAGGAGCAGAGATCATTGTTTTACCCATAACACCCCCTGTGATTGGTGTTGTTGGGCCTGAATGCACTGCTGCTGCTATGTCTGCTTCCCGATTACTCATGTTTAATAATATTTCCCTAGTTTCATTTGCTGCCACTGCAGAGACTCTCTCCAATAGAGGACTGTTTCCCAACTTTTTCCGCACAGTGTAAGTTTGTTGCAATTGACATAATGTATTTGCATATGTCTGCACAATGGATGGAACCATTTGCAGTCACAAGTAACTTCTATGGAGATTTCATATCTACAACAATTTCTGTAGTTTCAGCCCTTTATCATAAAGCTTCTTGTCTGCTTCAATGATACATGCTCTCAGATTTGTATGACGTATGCTTTTTCTGTTGCTCACTCTTGTAGGTATGGTGATATGCATCAGGCAGCGGCTCTGGTGGCCAGTGTATGTACCCTATGCAATCACACTCCCTGTTGAATGGTTATCATCACATTGCATGCACATGTGTCAGCTTCTTTAAACCTGCACAAAAATAATTATCCTTTGAATGTGCAGATAATGAAACTGCAGATGCGAAAGGTCACCATTGTGGTATCTCAAAGTTATTACAGCTCAAATTTAGGCCAAAATGTCCAGAAGGTCTGTTCCTTTCACTTGAAGCTGTCAGTTACATATGCAAACTAGCAAACATATGTATAATGGTTTCATTCTAGGTATTTGTAATCTGCCTTTGTCATTTTGCCCTGATTGTAAGTACTGTCATTTGCCACATTGTTGTAGTTTAGTCAGTTTTTGGATATGTGACAGATTATCTGAGAGATTTTTGTGTTATTGCAGTTGATCAATGGGTCAACTACTGTACGTACTGTGACTGTGGCAATTGGGGACAAGTCATTGATTGATGCTGAAATACTTGAGAGTGCCCTGAACTCCATAGAGGCAGATGAGGTTGTGCTCCTGGCTGTTGAACCTCTCCAGGCACGTGATATATGGCAAAAAGCATATAAAATGGTAAGAAACTGATGTCTAACAACCTTTCTCAAATGTCCAAATGCTGATTCCCTTCTACAATTGCTTTGGCTTTTTGCTCTCATCTTGCTTCGCTGGTCACTCTCCAATATGTATGTTGAGAGCACCATGTGGTGACTTCGGTATAGGAAAGATCAAATTGTGCATTGTGGAAAATGTGAAATATAGAATATTGACTGTCTTAGTGTGTCTCTTACCTCTGTAGATCTTTCTTCATTGTACAGGGCAAGACAGGTTACCCTTATTGGTATCTTGGTGCAGATGGAGTGACTGCATTTGATCTAGCTGATGTCAACACAACTGGTAAGGGAGCTTATGATTTATAAAATACAATATGTTTCTGCACATGTCCTCTTTCGTCAGGAATTTCATGCACTAAAGTCCTGCAAGCATCAGCCAAATTCTTTTGACAATCATGACTGTTGCAGATCCATCCATGCTGGCTGAGCTTGTGGGAGAGATTGGAGTGTCTCCATTTGGTATGCCTTAGCTACTCTGAACTCTTCAGTAACCTGAACAGGAACAGGAATGATCATTCTGTGTGTTTGAACTCACACAAATCAATGTGGTTCAGAGAAACACCTAGCTTCAAACCAGCCAACATTGTTCATGCCCTTACAGAATGTCTTTTTCATCTTGAATATAGAATCCCATGCTCCTACATCTGTTGATGATTTGCTGATGCACTTTTAAAACTCTGTTGCAGGTGGTGACTTCTCTTCTGATAATGTGTGTAATAAGTTCTATTCCCATTGGCGAAAAAAAAATTACCCAGGACTTATATCAGATGGCCAGAACAGGACTCGATCATATGTGCCCTACCTGATTGATGCAGTGACAGCTTATTTCAAAGTGATTGACAATCTCATAGAAGCCAACATATCAGTCAATGCTCTCACTGTATTCCAAGCTTTCAATGGTTCTGGACCTGGGACCCCAGTGTTTGAAGGCTGTTCTGGACTAGTATCATTTGATCCAGAGACTGGCAGTCGAAATGCAACAGCACAGATCCCCATCTTTGAATTCGTCTCACTCATCCATGGTTACTGGGAGGTATGTTTCTACTGTACCAGTTTTCCAGCTTGGTTGTGAAGGCTTTCTAGATAGACCTACTGTTAACTGGATGTCGTGAGCTTGGAACTGGAGCATATAATCAATGTTGCTGGTTTTAAGTCTTTCCCTTCTCTCATATTTCTTTCATTGCTGGCTTAAAGTCTTATGTTTCCCTCATATTTCATTCAAACTTGTCTGCAGGCCAAAGGTCAGATAAGGAATGAAACATTCCAGAGCCTCCAACCATTGACAAGGCCTGGTAGTGCAACTGGAAGCACATATAATGCCAATTCAAGCACTATTGTGGGAACTCTGGTTGGACTTGCTGCAGTTCTTGGTTTAATCTTAGGTATCAGTTACTATCTTTTGAGAAAGAAGAAGAGGGCGCTCACCCGGTCTGAGTCAATGGACAGGATATGGGACCATTAAACTTAGGATAAAAAGAGCAAGGAGAAGACTATTTATTGGGCAATAGTATTTATTTATCTCAAGAAAAGCTAGAGATAACATAGGAGTGATTTTATTTCAAATGTTGTTGCTAGTACCATTGTGACTTTATTTCAAGTTTTTCCCCAAAGTGGCTCAATAGAATGTTTTGAGTAAAACAACAAAATATTTATGAATTATGTTGGTGCCTACTACCTCCTTTTGGTGACTATGGTCTCAAGTTTTGAGCCTGTCGGTAACTATGGTCTTTCGTGTTGAGCCTCTTTCAACTTAGTATTTATTAGACACATATTTCTCACCAATTAAAGGAATATTTTGCTCACGTTTAAATGCATATGGAAAAACAGCCAATTTGATTGTCAAGGAAAACCTATTGACAATTGTTTTTACCACATGCATTTTTTCTACTCAACACCTTGTGTCATCTTCCCTCAAAGCAATAGCCTCCTTACTTTGATCACCCAAACCTTTCACATTTGTCTTCTTTCCTTTTTCCCGGAAAGTTTTCTGCTTCACAATTTTCTTCATGTTTTGGTTTTAATTTTGTAGATTCCATTCAACTTTCTTTGGACTCCAATTTTTTAAATTGACACATCTGTAGGTTCATTATGGTGATTTGAGGGTAAATTTCAATTGTGTGATATTGGAATTTGGAACTTGAGGTGCACTTCCTGATTCTTCAACATTCATGTCCAAATATGTCAAGACAAGAGGGTCGTGTGGTAGCTCTGGAAAGACATGTGATGAGAAAAAAAAAAAAACAATTTACACAGGTAGAGCCATAATTGGGACATGGGAGAACCACGAAGTCACATTGCCTTCACTAGAGCCTAGACCACTTTGGGTGGACTACTCTTTCTATACCTTAGTATATATTTTGCAACTTGTTGAGGGAGGAATTTTCCCAAAAGCTGGATTCCAAACTTTCCTAGAACTTTGGGAGGTCATAATTTCCTCAAAACATGTTTGATTGGACAATCTAAAGTTTTTATCTTCTAGCCTTTGAAGAGAGCTTTCTAGCACATCAAGCTCTTAAATTGGTCCATCATTTGATTTTCCACATTACATTTTAATTGAGCTAGAGTTAAATTTTTCTATCCTATAGTGATTCTTAAAAGGACCATGACTTCAACCCATTAAGTTTGTTCTATAATCATTTTTTCCTTTACAATTGATAGTTCCACTAAACAACATAATGTGAATAGGTACCCATGTTCATGGAGTGAGGTATTAGTGTAGGAGAAAATTGAGGAGAAACAAAGTCTAAAAAAGGAAATCCTAATAGCAAATTAGAGAAGGTAACAAGCAATACAAAAGCTCACTTTTTTTCCCTTTGGGTATGGGGGTGGAGGAGCCTCAATATTTATTTATTTAGAGGCAAAGAATTAATGATTGTTCACTGAGGGTGGAACTAGTTTGTTGACAATGACATAGATGTTGATTCACTGGACTAGGGTAGAACATCCCATCACCGAACACTATCCTATCACCGAACAATTTGGCAGATCCTTCTCAATTCTTCTGCATTTTGAGTGATTTAAAATATTATGGGAGCGCTAACTTGAGCTTTTCAATTTGCCTTTGAAAAGCAGAGGCAAAGGAGTAATTATAAAAGAGCAAGAAGAGAAATAAGCTTTTCCAAGGTATAAAACACGTTTTTCTTTTTTTTCCTCTTCTACCCCTCTTATTTTCAATGCTCATAACTTCCTCATTTCTTGTTCAATTTAAGTCATTTAAAGTGCTATAAGAGTGCAACCTTATGATCTACAAATCATTGTGGAACCATAAAGACAATAGAGCAACTTTCAAAGACTTTTTTGGGTGTCTGTAATAGTCTTTGAAGTGTGCGGTGGTTTTTCGTTTCCACCATTTGACCCCCCCCTACTTTGGAGGATCACACCTGCCTCACTTCTTCATCTTTTTCAACAATTCAACTTTCTGTGGGTGCGCAAATAGTAGGGCTACAATTCCTCTTTGGGCATGAATTCAAAGGAGCACTCTCCAGAAATTCGTAGACCTCTGAGACACTAAGTGTTCGGTGACCGGCCTGAATTCCCTAATGGTAGTTCATTGGACCATAAAAGTAATGACACATCTTTTTTGTTGACTCTAAAAGGTAAAGACCATTGTTGGGCGGGTATTACCTTTTTAAGATATCCGTCGAATAAGGATGTTCACCTTTCTTTTCTCTGCCAAATGAGGATGTTATATATGTATTATTTTTTAAAATGTAGATATCCTGGTTGGATATCAGATTTTCACATCTTAAATCTGATCCGGATATCAATGTTTTCAGATATCTGTCAATTATTTAGTAGTTAGATATCAGCAGATTTGGATATCAAAAATTCAAAAATTAGCTTGCCAATTATGCTGGGTGCTAGTCTGTTTTTTTGGGCAAAAAATTCTCCAAATGGAAACATCCCTTTTTAAAAAGAGAATTTTTGTCGCAAATATTTTTAGATGATTTTTTTTGAAAAAAATCATAATAATTTTGCAAGAAAGTATAGCCACAATAATAATTACTATTGACTACAACTTTGAAGAGACCTTTCAAAATATGTCCCTAGAACAATTTAAAATTGTCTAGGGATTCTCCTCACCTTAGATGCAGTAATTGCATTAAAAAAAAATGTTACAAACCTAACCTAATTAATACTTAATAATTACTAACCTTGATATCCGGCCTTGGATCTGATATCCAAGCCAGATATCAACATTTTTGATATCCAACATAATTTTCAGATATCGCGATGAATGATATCCGACACCTCAAATATCAACCTGGACATCACTCGAAGTGATATCTGCTGAATATCATTTTTGATATTTGGCTGGATATCCGGGACAAATATCCTGATTTTCTGAATATCTGCCCAACATTAAAAAGGACATTGAGATGCACCCACAAATGGGCCAACCTATGGTATCCATACATTTTTTTAGGGTCATGTGACATACACTATAGGAACATTTCTGGTATAACTGAAGACTCCACTTTTCACTATGTTAATCACTGTGTGTTTACATTCCAATTTAGTATGTTGAATGTTTATCATCCTTATAGATGCCATTTAGCCATTATGCAATGAGCTGTTTGTTTGTTTGTTTTTCGTGTTGATGCAAGTGATCCCCTAATCTCTTTCTTCTTTCTGCTCCTGACATTGTCCACACCCAACATCACCAAAATTTATCTCATACAGTTTGCCCAATGTTCAAATGTCAAAACTTATAAAGGTGGGCAAAAGGGAAGCTCTGCTATTTTGGACATGTTCAATGGTCTGATTATATTTTTGTGAATGGGCCAACCAAAGTGAGTCTTGGCCCCACAATATTGCCCACAATGTTACATATATTGAAGGAAGAATGAAGCCTCCCCTGACTCCACTTGGACAGGTGGCACTGCAGCTTTCTGCCCACCAAGAATGGGATGGACAGTGGCCACGGATAGTTAAGGTAGTCTTGGTACATAGTTATGGGCCTCAAAATAATGACAAAGTCAAAGAATCGACCAATGAAGTGGCAGTTTTTTCACGAAAACCATCAGCTCGGCAAGGTTGTTGAAATGAAAGGAATCAACAGTTCTTTTGTTCCTATTGGGTTCTCAAGAATCGGAACCAAAAGGTTAAAGAACTGGAGTGGGAAATGTGAAGGACTGGACGAGGGGGATCGACGG
>Ga0116227_10002545_pt1 | contig 41256 bp, 25 predicted proteins | sample S1TSphgellanicum_FD_89693 | JGI IMG/M metagenome (GOLD analysis project Ga0116227, IMG submission 89693) | Host-associated microbial communities from peat moss isolated from Minnesota, USA - S1T2_Fb - Sphagnum magellanicum MG | ecosystem: Host-associated > Plants > Peat moss > Unclassified... | reverse complement strand
GTTGATGGTGTGAGTGGGGGTAGAGAGGGGTTGGGTGTAAAGGTGGGGGGGGGGGGGGGGGGGGGGGGGGGGCTGTGTGGTTTGTCCCACCAATGTTTGATCCTCATGTAACTCACATGGTTTTCAATGCTTTCAAATTGGGCAATCTTTGCTTATAATTAGGGTTAGGGTTAGGGTTAGTATATGAAATCTAGCATGGCTTAGTGGTGATATGAACCCTCAATCAATTATTTGTAAAAAGCACTCGAGAATTATGAATCCTAAACACTACACCTAAATTGGCTTCATACTAAAAGAGCCCCATATGCATGATAGTTCCCATATGAAAATCGAGAGATGGAATTCAAACACCACATTCTTGGCTTGGAGCCTTGGACCTTTTAGCCAAATTTCCCAAAGGACTTTAGTTTATAAGTTTTTGTTGAGATATTTTATTTATTTTGTTAATATAAATTTAAAAATAATTAATCTATGTTCCAAAAAATAGGTTCAAGCAATTTTTTGAGTTCCAAATATTTTTAATTAAATTTTTTGAAAATATTTATTTATCAGATAAATAATAAACAACAAGTTCGCATTCTTTAAATAGGTCAAAGTACCCTCAAATAAATTTATTTTGCATACATCTATGAAAGAATTGTTAAATAATATGAACAAGTTTTGAATTATATTTCAATTTCATTTGGTTAAACTTCTTTGTGTTTTGGGGTAATTTCCATGGTTGGGACTAGTGATTTTTTAAACAAAAAAACTTGGATTTTTTTTTGACCTAGTGTAAATCCAATGAATTTTGTTAAGTTTTCGAAAAAAAATTCCAATCTTTTTACATCAAGTATTTAAAAAAAAATACCATGGTTGAAAGTCCTTGGGTTTGTCTTTCTAACAATATTATAAGTATAATGAAAATTTACAAGGTATCACGGCAATAAATCAATTGTAATTATTTTATTGAGATGTGTCCCAACTCCTTAACAAATCTAGCCCAAATTTGGTGTATTGTGATTAAGTAATCTTTGTTTATCCATTTTGAACAACCTATTGGTGCTATTGATTTTTGTTTAGGATTGATTTCAAAACAATTTATTGTGTCCTACCAAATTCACAGACTTATCAATGTTGCAACAATTTAAATATCAATGTTTAACCAAACATGTTTTGGATAATAGTTTTGGTCAAATTTTCTCATATGACAATTAAAATATTGGTGCAAATAAGTAAGAGCATATCCATCATTAGTCACCTTATAAACACACATAAGTTAGAATGTGAACCCTTTGCCAACCTTGCCATGAAAAGTGTCGTTTAAACAAAACAATCATCATCAACAACATGACAATTGGCCTTGAAGCCATGTGAAGCATAGTTATCGACTTGTTTTTGCATGCTCCAAATTTGCCATCACCATGAAGCTCAAGGAGCTTTTCACCACATTTTTTACATGTGCATTTTTTCGTGTGTGTAAGGAGAGAAAGAATTGTTTACAAATGGAGAAAGAAACTGCTTGCTTAACTCAAAGAGAATCTTGATGATGCAATGGGGAGAAGTTGTTTCTACATGGAGGTTTGGGAGAACTTGCTCAAACCTTGGAAGATGAAAGACACATGCATGGTGGTGGCAAGGTGGGGAACACTAAAAATTTGCCAAAAGAGGAAAAAAGCTTGGGTATGAACACACGTCTCTAGATTATTTTGCTACTTCATCATGCTTGATATAAGATGAGTTGTCAAATTTTTATTAGAATATTGTAAGTTGTTTGTGGTTACAATTACTTTTTCATGCAAAGATGAGATTGCATAGGGAAACTTGACTTGTTTTGAATCTAGAAATGCATTGTTACACTTCACATGCTTGCATATGAAAATAGGGTTGATGGAGTGGATGAATATTGCCAACTTGTTGAAAATATGTGAATGGAATGCATGAAATAATTTGTGCATGTTTGAGTTGCAACATTTCAGCCAAGGTAACTTCAAGAACTAATGACATTAATGTGCTAGATTGATCACCAATGGTTGCAAACATGATAAATGGGGTAGGTAATGATTTGAAGTTCAAAGTGAATGGCAATGTCTATTTTTGATATTGTCTATTGGGAGATGGTATCTATCCTCCTACTTTGTGCAAACCATACATGAACCTCAAGATGATAAGAGGTAGCACTTTGCAAAAATGTAGGAAAAATGTAAGAAATGATGTAAATGTATATTTTGGGGTATTGTATCCTATATTTGCTATCATTCAAAATCCATGTAGGTTGTGGTAAAATGGCTACAATTTTTTGATCTCATAATGTTTTGTGTGATTTTTCATAACATGATTATTGAAAATGAAGAAGACCAAAATTTGGAACCATGGTTTGATGGAGAAAATGTAGCAAACTTGAGAAAAGGTTTGAATTTTGAAACATACATGGAAAGCACACAAGAATTAAAGAATTTTCAATTCCATTGTAATATGAGAATGGATTTGGTGGAACATTCATGGCCCAAAAAGGCTCATGAAATAAAATTATGCATTGCTTCAATTTTGGTGTGTGAATTTTTGCACATTGTTGTGTTTTTGTATGTTTCAATTTTTTTTCCCATGGCTCTTGTTTTTTGTGAGCTTTCGACTATGGTTAGAATTCAAAAGTGCTTGTGTTTTTTTTTTGTAGGATTCAGTGATGGTTAGGAGAAGAAAAGAAAAGTTGCATGTGTTTTTTCATCACATTCAAACATGGCCAAATTCAAAGGCTTTGGTGAAGAGGCTACAATTTTTTTTCATCAGATTTAACAATGACCAAAAGAAAATAAGGAAAGGCTACATGTTTTTTTGTGGGATTTTGAGATGGCCAAAAGAATAGATGAAGAGGTTGCATGTTTTTTTCATGGGATTTAACTATGGCCAAAAGAAGTGAAGAAGAGGCTACAACTTTATTTCCTAGGATTTAACAATGGTTAAAGAAAAGAAGAATATATAATAATGGTTTTTCCAAGGATTTGGTGATGACTAAAAGAAGAGGCTTTAAATTGTTTTCCTTTGCAAACCTCTGAGGTAGTGACTGACATCATGCATCCATCACCAACCTTCATCACTCCTCTTAGAGCCCTACATCATGCACCAAGTTGCTAGGGCTGGTGTGAAATTTCATGGGGCCTTGCAACAAAATTGTGTTTTTCCTCACTAGCGGGTCATGTTTTCATAACAACCACTTTCAACAAATGTAATTTTCTATTGTAATGGCTTTTAAAGCATGTTGGTGGAGATGCTATAAGTTGGATTTCTTGTTCAATTTCACATTTTATGGTGGTAAACACAAGTTGAACTCAATCACAAAAATAGGATGACCATTGAACTAAAATCTAAAACCTTTGATTAATACCAAACAAAAACTTGGTAAACAAGTTTAAAAAGAACCCAAAACAATTTGTTTATTTGTTGTGATGGTGTCAATATGCATGACATCTTCAACTTTTTTTTCTTGGTAAATTTTTGTCAAAAAAAAAACTTAGAATTTGTTTTTTTGAAATGACATAATTTTGGAGGGTTTCAATTGGCAAAAGTGAGAAAAAATAGTAAAAATCATTGTATTTGGTTTATTCGACCAAAGTTGATCTAATAAACCAATATAGAAAGGTCACACATGTCAAATGTAGTTCATGGAAAAGACATCAACCTTCACACCCATGATTCGGGATATTGTGAGTAGACCCTATTTTGTATATTTGGCACTCATGTTTTAAGGTGACAAAAACCTTTGATTAAAGGTTTTGATGATATCATTATTGACACACTTGTAACCTTGTCCATAAAAAGAGACACGACTTACAAAAATTTTATTTTAAAAATATTATATGAGACCAAGTATAGGATCCCATTATATTTATAAGGTAAAAATTGTAAAATTAATGTGTAGGGTAAGGTTTCACTAACATGGTATTACATTCTAGGAGCTGAGGCTCTAAGCTTGAGATTTATGATATAATGCCATGATAATATGGCCTTCCCTAATGTGAAGCACAAGGCAAGAAATTTAAAGTTTGGAGGTGGGTTTTTTTTATGTTGACAACTTACAACTACTTTGCAAGTGTATGAGACACCTTATGCCTATTAAGTAGGTGTAATCAATTTTCATTTTTCAAGAAGGCCTAGATTTAAGGTGTTTTTAATTTACACTAAAAACATTAGCAAATGTTTTATAGTTAAAATGAAGGAGCCATGTTATATTCAATTAGAATCTATAACTAACATGGGATTTTTTTAAATTAAAAAAAAAATTTGAACTAAAAGTAAAATTATGATGTGTTAAATTTAATATTTTCTATAAATTGAAACTTCTAGGAAAGTTTAAGTTTGAAAGCAATAATATATCAAGACATTAGAAAAATTGGGAAAAATGTTGGGGGATTATTAAATTAATTATGTGTTTCAATGAATCACATTTTTCAAATTTACATATCTGGTAAGTGCATTAATATTAACATTTTACAACATCCTATTTTTTGTTATTTAGACATGTCCGTACGATTGCGACATTTGGCATGTTGCTTTTAATTTTCAACCATCTCTCATGGTTGTACACATGGTAAAATAGTGGATTCCATGGAGAAACCGAATAAAATACCCATTATGCACCATGTCTAGGATTTTTTGAAAAAGATATAAATATTTCAAATGTTCTACACCATGATGATTTTTATCACAAAATAGTCTTTCATCTTATCTATATGTGTTTCATATGTGTTTAAGCTGCATGACATCCATGTGCAAAAAACTAAAAACCTATGAAAAATGAATTTTACAAGATTTACATTACCAAATCACTGGATGAAATTTTTTTGATGTATTTTTGTAACGTAATATGCCCAACTTGTCCAAATGGGAATTACACCCAAATGGAAACATTCTTAAAACTTCCAAATCTTGCTTTGAAATTAAGACATTTTGTTTTGATATGGCTTTGGAGGCTTGCAAATCTCAATAAACACGTTTGATTCAAATTACATTTGACACCAATTTTATATCTAGACCATTGAAAGCCTTCAAGGTTGTGCTACACTTTTCAATTAAAGATGATTTGCCTTTTTAAATTGCAATTTGCATGATCATGAATCTTTTGGACATTTTTGGTCACAACCTTCCAAAGTCTTCATAACTATAAAGAAAAACCTTATTTTCTTCGTAATGCAAGCCCACACAACCTTATATCTCTCATTAGAATATTTTCAACAACACCAAGACCATTAAAAATGAACATATTTTGACCCCTCAAACCTCCCTTTTACAAAATGAAATTGCTTGAGAATGTTGAGTGTCACATGAGAGCTTGAGAGCATGTTTCACTTTCTTTGGCATATCCCTTGTCTTGGTGTTATGGTTATCCGGTCTTTCTTTGTCATGTCCCAATGTTGGTTAAGTTGATGTTTTTAGTGAATGTATGGCTTTTTAAAAATAAATTATTTTTTAAAATCTTAAATTATTTTTTTGTTTTATTCAAGCAAAGGATGTCTCTTGTCAACTATTCTCACAAATGCAAAAGACTATGCAATTCAAATAATACTTGCTTCATTTGTTTTGAAACCTTTTCAAGGTGTATGCCTTAATTTGAAAATAACAATGAAGATAATGTCCTCATGATTTGGCATTTAAAATAATAAAAATGATTATTTTTTAAGTGATATGGTTTGATGAGATAAGTAAAAATAATTTATTTACTTTATATTAAGAAATAGGATTTTAAAAAGTTTTGTATGGGAAAGGAATGGTCTACATCCATATGTACAAGGATCCTATTCATTAATCTTTAATTAAACTATAATATTTAAAGCATGTCTTCGAGTTTATGATTATTTGGACATGGCTTTAAATAACATGGCCAACATTCGATTCCGAAAACATATTATTCAAAATATTGTGTATATTACAAATTATGCTTGCTCAAAGTTATACCACAATCTATTTAAATACATTTTGGAGGGTGAAGAAGGTGAAAAGGGTGACAAATTATTCATCACCCATTGTTGCTTTCATTGAATATATGAAGGCTAGTATTATCACTTCCATTAAAGAAAATATACATGTATAAGCAAATTGTTAATTGTGGTTGAACTCTTTGGATCAATAAATTTGGTTTGTTTTAAACACATGTTCACATTGTTTGTACTATTTGAGAATATATGAGCAAATTAAGTTCCTAGAATCGTAAATATGATTATTTTCATGATGGAAGTATAATGTGAAGTTATTAATTATGAAATGAATTTCCCTTTGTGCACTTGGTGGGTAGCAAAGATAGGGATGTTTCAATGTGGTTTGGCCATTGTTTTGAATCATGGCATCAAAAATGATGAGATACATTCATGGAACTCATTTTAGTGCTTTTATGCAATAAGTTTGGCACAAGGTGTAGAAGGTTGGAATCAATTCTTTTTGAAGGCATGAAAATATCATATCATTAGTAGAAAAGAAAGGTGTAAATATTGTGCAATGTGTGACTTTGAAAACAAAAAATAGTCAATTTTTTTGAAATAGTTTTGAAATATTAGTTCATGCAACAATGATTTTGACGTTGGTGATTCATTTAAATGGTAGTTGTGATTGCATAAATGGTTGTTGCATCAAGGCATAATATGGGTTTTGCATGGCAATAGATTTGGCCACTTTTGCATGTTGTTGCATGGAGGTTTTAAAAAGCATTGCACTTGTATATTCATGTTTTCCATTCATGGAAGTTCAAATAGTGAGTAATTTGCAATTTGCATTGAATTGTTCCATATTGATTTTGAGGGGGTTGGGTTTCTAGGGTTTAAAATTTAGTTTTGTCCCATTATGTGTGTCAATTTGGGTATCCTTGTTGTGAGGGCTTTCAGTTCCAATCTTGGGGTCCATGCAAGGGGCCATGTGAGGAAGTGGATTGGCATTAAGGAACAATGGGGAGTATAAAGATTGGTTGAGGTAGGGTTCAACTATGGGCCTACAAGGAATCACATTGGCATTAAGGAACAAAGGGAAGTAAGAGATTGGTTGATGTAAGGTTCCATTATGGGCCTACAAGGAATCACATGGGCACTAAGAAACAATAGGAGTATGAAGATTTGTTGATGTTAGTGTTCTTTTTTTAGGAATTTTCTTTTGGAGCCATAGTGGCAACCATCCATAGAAAGATGTAGAAAAACTGGTGATCATCCATTGGAAGATTTAGTCAAATTTGGCTATAAATCAAATATGAAATATAAAATTTTAATCATCTTTCTATATATTTGGCTACACATTGAAAACCAAATATAGGGATATGGTGATTTTTATTTTATTTTTTTCTCACTTCTAATGATTGAAAAGTGCTTAAAAAAAAACCCTTTAAATTTTCAAATTCTTGATTTTCAATTTCACTCTTTGGTGAAATTTCGCCAATATAAAAGAAGGCTAGTTGAGTTAGGGTTTAACTAGGGTTTTGGAGGAATCCTAGTTGCTTAAAGTAGGAGTTCAAATTCACAAGGCTCACAATATGCTCACGTGGGCATGCTTTTGAACAAGGGTTGTGATTGGATGAGAAGCATGGTAGGGGAGTGTGCTCAAAGGTGCCCAAGAAGTGGTTGGTTTCTAGAACTTGAAGAAGGTGGCAAGGTGGCCTTAATTTGGGCACCCATTGGTGGGACTTTCACAATTTCTGAAGGCACACTTGAAAGCTCTCCCTAGTTGATGATGTATCTTATCAAGAATAATGACGAATTGACAATGGGTAGCTAGGGTGCCAAATTATGAAAAATATAATGGTGTGTGCCCTTCCAAATTTGTACCCTTGGGGCAAAAGAAAAAAAGAACAATTTTTTTTGGCATTGTTGATAAGGATGAGTTTTGCCAAAAGAGGGTTCAATGCTTAATTAGGGTTACTAACACTGTAACAGCTAACTAATTACAAAAGAATATCAAAATCTTAGCAAGTTTGACCTCTGAAGTATATACGAACAAGGGGTGTGTCACACTTTGGCCTTTCATTAAAAATTATTTTAAGGCAAAAGAAGAATTATGGAAACTCAAATATTTCACCATGCAAAAATATAATCTTCAAAAAATCCTCTTAAAAAAAACCAAAATCCTTCAAGATATTATAACTCTATAACTAATCTCAAGTTTCAACACAAGTGAAAAATATCATGTTTCAAAAATCCTCATATAAAAATAGACCTATTTTTATTACCTAGTAGGGGCCACAATCCCTTAAGCTACTATACTCTATTATAATGAATCTAAACACAAAATCCTGGCAAACACTATGTCCTTGCCTTGGTAGGCAAGGCCAACAAAGTCTTTATTGGAATTTGGGTTGCTTGGTTGGGAGTTGGGAGTTGGGACCATATCCTTCATGATATTTTCAGTGTACTTGCCGACAATTTGGAGTGAAGGTTTTGGCCTATTTGAAGAAGTACAAGTACAAATACTACTTTTTAACATGCCACTTTTTGTTTTTATGAAATGAGAAGATTGTGTGCATAATTACTACACTAGGATTTCATTCATGCCTTTGACACTTGAGTTTTGCTTTCAACTTTTTACACTAGGACTTCAGATTTTTTTATGTCGAAAAGAATCTCAAGACCAATGCGAAGTTTACTTACATTCGATGAAGTTTGTCTTGAACATACTTTTTTTTTAAAAAAATCAAAAATTTAAGCAACCAAGACTTCTATTTATTTTGAAAATCTTAGAATGCTCAAAGGAAATGCTCATCTGAAAAAAAAGAAAGAACGTTGGTCATGCCGACAAAATTCAAGGCAATGATTTTTGCATACCAATCAAGTTTGTGAGATCTTTTGTGTCTACTTAACATCTATTATCACTCATGGGTTTGCAAGGAAAAATGCCCGTAATGAGGACAACGTTTCTTTTTGCACTTGTAACATCCCAAAACTAACATAACCTATTGAACTAATTATTTTTTTCCCATTTACCTCTTTCCATGCTAAGCTCTTTCGAACATAATAATCTTTGAATTCTCTACATCAAATGCTTTTTCCTTTGCACTCACATTTCTAATGCTAAACTTGCTATTACTCCATTAACTTTGACAAAAGCATAACCCATGCCATGAAAGTCTAATTGAAATAGTATAATTGAGTAGGCAAAAAGTGCACATGTGCAATTTTTGAAAGGCCACAAAAGACTAAAAAAGAGATCAATTCACCCAAATCTATCATATGGAAAAAGCAACAACAAAACCGGAAACAAACAAAAAAAAAAAACAAAAAAAAATCTCATCATTGAAAAAAATTAAAGAACCAAAACAAGAAGAGAAAGCCACAACATCAACAACAGAAACAAAGCAACTCATTGTCTAATAGCTCTACCCCTTAAGGCAAACCAACAACAGATGGTCCATGAAGTTCACCACACATAATGAACTCAAAGCAATGTAACACCTGGTAAACATTCTTCAAATTTTGGGACCAAATGAAAACTACTTCATTGGGTATTTCCTCCTTCATACAGAGTGGTTTTTTTAGTGGTTTTTTTTTTTTTTGTTTTTTGGTGGGTATATTTTAATATTTTGAATAAATGGGATTACAAAGTGGGAGTATTTTTGCCTAGGAATTTTTTTTTTAAGGTAGCTTCAATTTGTTACAAATGTTCAAAAAATATTATAGTGAATATAGAGCTTGAATGGTTTTCAAATAAAATTTGTTAGTAGAGCAATGTGCATGATGGCGTTTAGAAGTCTCTTGATGGTTACAAGGGTGAATATGGAGCGTAGTGTTTACATGACCTAAGATGGGCATTTCAAATGTAGTGCAATAGTTGGATTGTTTAGGGTAAAAACCTTTTTCATAAGTTAAGCATTTGTATATCCTTTCCTAAACATGAAATAATTCATTAAACATTTTGAGAATGTGCTACACTTGTACACATAGCATCCAACCTTAGCTATGCATTCCAACTCAAAGAACCAAACTTATGCATACTTGAACATAAGTAAGGAGGTGTTATAAGTTATATATACTTAGGTATGGATAGGAATTGCTTTGAAAAATAATTATGAGTATGAACATGTAGAATGATGTTGAATCCATCCATTCATCCATCCATCCAAATCCATCTGGTCATTTACATATCATCCATTTTCAATCCATCCATTCATTCCATCCCCTCAATTACATGCAAATCCATCCAACCATCCATCCAATCCATCAACCATTAGAACACCATCAAATCATCCATCCATTGCAACCCATCCAATCATCCATCCATTTAGTCCACCCATCAATTCTTACAACCCATCCACGTCATCCATCCAAATTACTTACATCCCATCCATCCATCCATCCATTTAGTCCACCCATCAATTCTTACAACCCATCCATCCAATGGCTAAAAAGGGGGGGATTTTGGGTGGGGGGGGGGGGGGGTGGGGGCTGGCCCAAAATCCGGCGTTCTTGCACAACCTTTAAATGTGTCAAAACGCGCTAAAATCTCCACTAAAATAGGGTGCCACCAAAAGTGGCCCCCACAATAGTAGTAAAGACCTATTTTCATTCCCCTTCTCTTTTTCTTTCTTTCTTTCCTTCTTTACAACATTCATCTTTATCGCCATCCTTTCCCTTCCCTCCTCTGTCTTTGTCTCCTCTCTCTCTCTCTCTCTCTCTCTGTGTGTTTTCCTCTCCACTTCCGTTCTTTGCTGCTGCTCCTTTCCCACAGCTGCTGGCTCGTCCTTCCTTCTTCCACTCTCTCGTCTGTCTCTCTTCTTCCGCCACAACACTGGCTCTCTTACGCACAACAAAAAAAAACAAACACACATCCCATCATCTTCTCTCTCTTTCTTTGTGTCTGTGTGTGTCTGTATTCTACTTTGTTGGTTGTGGTTTTGTTGTTGTTTTTTGTGTGTTTTTGGGTGGGGAGGGGAAGGGGGGGTTCTGCTTGTTTGTGTGTTTGTTTGAAGTTATCAATTTTTGCTTCCCAGGAACTCATTTGGATACTCTTGCTTTCTTTGCTTGCTGTCCAGCTGCAAGTTCACTACTACTTACTGCACATAGCTTGCTTTCTCTCTGACTTGCAGTGTTGCACAATCTCTGGATGCTTCCCAAAGTCTGGAACTGATCCATCTCCCTCCCTCCCTCCCGCTCGTGGCTATAACAATTTCTGTGTTTTGTTAGAGAATCCTGTTGATATGTTATTTTCTCATGATTTGCACAGTAGTTGTTACTAAGGAGAAGGAGTTTTTTGGGTTTTTGTGTGTTTTGTTTTTGGTTGTTGTCCGGGTGTTGTTCGATGAGCTCGGGGGAATTCGTAGAAGCTATAGATTTTTGTTTGTGTGTGAGGATTGTGTTCGGTTCTTGTGGGTTCGCGCAGTTGTAAAAGTCCATGGTCTTTGCGAGTTTGTTGTTGGTGCAGCAGGTTCTTTGTTTACTGTCCACCAGTCCACTCTTTCTCCCTCCTCAACGTGCAGATCAACAACCATTACAACCACCCACTGGTCACGAGAGCAAAATTTGTACCAAAAGTAGTTTGCATGGAGATTGAAGAAGTTTGAGCTTGATGGGTGTTGTTGTTGTTTTGTTTTGTCGGGCTTCTAGTGGTTGGGTTTTAGGAGGCGAGGAGAAGATCAGAAACTGTCATCAGGTGTAAGAGTTGAGGAGACTCGAAGGCGAGATTCTGACCTGGTTTTCCAACAGTCTAGCGCTTGTCTAAGAGATCCGGGAGCTGTAGAGGATTTTGCACAACACGTGTAAGTGTGTGTGTGTGTGTGTTTTGGGTTGTCGATGGCGCTTGCATTGAAGTTCTGGAATTTAAGGGTCGGGATCAACGTCGCCAGAGCTTTCAAGATGCGAACTGGTCAAGAAGACCCATGCGGCAGCTGCTGCTGAACCCTCTTCGGCCTTGGAAAAACAAAATTGCTAAAAGAATGCGCTAGTACGTCGCAAATCCCATACCATTTTTCCTTTTGGTGAAGAAAGTCGGAGAAGACTAGCTTCAGCCGGCCGGGAATGCTTACAAACCTTGACAAGCTCTGGAAGTTTGTCGAGTTTGAGATTCACCTCTGGTCGATTGATTCAGTTTGTGTCTGCGCAACAATTCGCAGTCAGTGCGTGCGTGCCTGCGTCAAAACGATTCACTCAAGAGGAAGAAAGAAGAAGAGGGGAGAAGGGCTTCAGACTAGATATGGAAGATGTGGGGTTATGGCAAGCTTACGAGGCGCAAGCGCTCATGTACAACGCGGCGCCAGACAACCACCAGACGGCGAGCGTTGCAGACTCCCCGGCGTGCACGCCGCAGCAATCGTCTTTCCTTCCTTGCTGGAATGAGAGCTGGTTGCATGCACCCAGAGGACCTCACGAGGAAATTCACGACGTCTCGACGCTCGTCTCCACGCCTTCTCTACTCGTGGACACGGTCTCTTTCGAGCAGCGGCACCACCAGCAGTTCATCCAGGCGGTTTCTTCTTCTTCTTCTTCTCCCGAGCTTCTTCAAAACATTGTTGTGCCGTGCACTGGATCTGATGGCCTGTGGCAGCTACCGCACCACAGCAGCGGCGGCGGCAGCTCCCTCCTGGCTTCCGAGCTCTACAGCTGCAGCTCGGGAGGAGATGATCATTCCGAGTTGCACAAGTCGACGACGCAAGTCGGACACTTCTCCAACATGTCCATGGCTAGAACTTCCAATTCAGACTTCCAGCCGGGATACAACAACGACAAGCTCTTGATCCAACCTGCAACTCCTGGAGCTGCTTCTGCTGCTGCTGCTGCTGCTGCTGGTGGAGGTGGAGCTATGATGATGAGCACTAGGACTCATCAGTTTAGCGGAGGAACTGTGCCGCAAATGCATGCGACATCAGCAGGCGGCTCTGTCCATCGGGATTCCTGCCTGGACGAGCTTTTACAAAATCCTCACAAGCTTTATCAGCTTCCGGTTGTCGTTCCCGAGAAGATTCAGATGGCAGCAATCATGGATCCACGGTTCAGTCCCAGAGGCAATGGCGCTGCTGCTGCTACGATGAGTGCGCAGCAGGAGAATCTACCGCGGCAGACGGGAGTTGCAGCAGCTGGAGGGATGAAGAGCATGGCGAGCTTCAACCCCGGTCCCTATGTCAGTAGTAGTAGGAGTGCTGCTGCTCCTGCTCCTGCTGTTGGTGAGAGGCAGGAGCATGGCATCTTAGCAACGCACAAGACATGGTTCGAAAACAAGCCAGGCAACAATACTACTGCGCCCAACAACATGCCAGGGTTTGATCAACTGGGTGGATCTTCTGCACAGCGGATTGTCGCATCACAGCAGCAGCAAATGGTGGTTAGGCCTCAGTCGTTGGGGAATGAGTGGCCTTCCAGGAGGATGATGTCTAGCATCCCTGTGGTGCCTTTGCCTGCTCCATGGTTGAAGCCAGTAGTTGCAGAGAGAACAAGCAGCATTGTCATCACGCAGCCAGAAGCAGCAGCAGGGACTACTAATGCTTTGAAGTGTGCCTTGCCAAGATGCCCTTCTCCTGCTGCTGCTGCTTCTTCTGGGAGCACTGTCGCCTTCATCAATTCTCGCAAGCGATCAATCTTGGTAAGATTTCTGTCATCCCTGTCCTCTTTCTTTATGAAACTTGTCTTCTTGTCTCTCTCTCCAGATGGTGTAAGATCTGTCTCTGCAGTAGCACGCCACTTCTTCACAAAGGCAATGCTCTTTCAGGAAGCAAGCTTCAGGCTTCTACTCATCAAGAAACATCATCATCATCTTCTTCTTCTGCTTCTTCACAAAGCAAATGCTCTTTCAGCATGCAATATTCTTCTCGTTAAGAGATAATCTTCCTCTTCCTCATGAAGCCTGGTATGCTCCTCTTTCACTCACATTCTTCTCATCAGGCAACATGATCCTCTTCTTCAAAATCCCAAGCTCCTCTTTCACTAACATTCTTCTCATCAAGATTCATCATCTTCTTCATCAAAAAGTTCATGCTCTTACAGTAACATTCTTCTCATTGAGAAACACCATCATCTTCCTCTTCATCAAAAAGTTCATGCTCTTTCACAAATGTTCTTCTCATCAAGAAACATTGTCATCTTCCTCACCAAGTCCATGCTCATACAGTAAGGTTCTTCTCATTGAGAAGCATCATCTACTTCTTCACAAAGTCTTCCATGCTCATTCTCATCAAGAACCATCATGTCTTCTTCTTCACAAAGTCCACCATATTTCAATTCAATCCTTCTCAAGCAACATCATCTTCTCCTTCACAAAATCCATGCTCTTTCTCCTTGAAGCTTCTCATCAAGAAACATTGTTGTCATCTTCTTCACAAAGTCAAGATCACATATCTATTCTCCAATTGTCTTGTCATGGACTTGTAAAACATAAAATTTTGGAGCATTTGAGAGATCATCACCATTGCACTTTGTGACAAATTTTTGTTGTTACAGCTGAAAGTTGTTGTATGCTGCTATATTATGCGGTTTTCCATCTTGATCCAGTTTCAGCAAACAGAGAAACTTGGTATTCAAGCATCAAGGTTACCTTGTTTCTTCAACTTCAGAGGGGTACATTTTTTGGGCATTCCCTTCACTGAATTTACTGAGTAGGCCATCACTTGAAGCTTGGGTTGGCGAGATCACTTGTTGTAAGATCCAAGATAGCACATCGCTGTGGCAAATACTACTAGTGTCATTGCTAGTATTCTCATGTGACATTGCTGTTACCGAATCTGTTGACATCTCTTGGATCTCTGTGATGTTTTTCTACTATCATGATCTGATCACAGATAGGTCCTCTCCTCATTGCCGATTCAGACAATTCTCTAACAGGTTTTCTCTGAAATGGCTTTCTCCACAATGGGTTATTCACAGTGAAAGGATGAGGAGCAATGTCATACATGTCTAGTACTCTTGGAGCCATTGAATTCCTCTTTTTGATTGCAGATATGGGACTTTACTGTCACAGCAGGCAATTGACTAAGTCATGTGGCAGGCACAAAGAGAGATTAACGAGTTTTTGTAGGGATGTTGGTGGGGATGGGTTTTGGGGGTTGGGGTTTAACTTCAGCAAGGGGACAGCTTTGAAGGAAGCTTTCAGAATATAGGAAAGAAGCCAGTGGCTGGAGGAGGTGTGCCATGGTCAGATCAGGATGGGTGCAGCCGATTGGAGTTTCTAAGCACAGCAGCCCATAAGCAAGTATCTCAGAGCACAGCAAGTGGGAGCAGAGCTCTTGGCCCCGCTCTCAACACCAACCTGAAACCTCGGGCACGTCAAGGCAGTGCCAATGATCCACAAAGCATTGCAGCTCGGGTATAAATCTTCCTTCAACTGCATGCAGTTTAGGAGCTCTATTTTGAACATTCTTTAAGTCCCCTGATCTCAACTGCAATTGAATACATCAGCACATGCACCAGGAAGGATTTCCTTTGTAGGAGAATAAGCTCTTTATCATTGCCAGCTGAATCTGCTGGGACATCACAGGCATGTGTGTGTATTTTTGTTGTGTTAAGAGTCTAAATGTATTATTGTAAGGATCTGAAGATTTCTTCCCTATACACCACTCTTGGTACAGGTTCGGAGGGAGCGGATAAGTGAAAGACTCAAGTACCTGCAAGCCTTGATTCCTAATGGGGATAAGGTCAGCAGTTTCTCCTATCACATCATACCTGCATGATGAAATCAGATCCTTTTCCTACAAGAAACAGCTAACACTTGTCTGGTTAGAGAAATTGAATGAAAGCTTAAAAACCAGCTGCCATAAGCACTAAAGAACAAAACCTTTCCAATTATTTTTTTCAGAGTGTTCCACTGCCAGGTTCATATTGTGTCAAAGATGGAACAACATCCAACATGTAAATGCCGATCTTTTGATGCCAATTAAGTGGAGGAGTTAGTTTGGTCACATAAGTGTGTCACATTGGCTACCTATTTGGCATGAATGTCTAACATTGGACCTCCATTCTGGCAGGTGGACATGGTCACGATGCTTGAGAAGGCCATCAACTACGTCCAGTGTCTTGAACTCCAGATTCGGGTATGCTAATGTCATGACTTAGAGAATCCAGTCTCTGTCCAACATCATGTCACAGGTCTGATGAATTCAGACCACTTTTGGATGCCTGGTAGGGGCTCCTAAGTTTTACATAAGGGTAACAGTTTGAAATCAAATTACCAGCGGTTTTGAAACTGAGAATGAATGGCCAATTTCTCTGTGGTGGAGCTCTAAGAATGAAGACAGTCTTGCAACTTATGTTCACAACAGTATAGAGTTTTAAACTTTCTCTGCTGTCTCTGTATCTACAGATGCTCAAGGATGACTCAGTTTGGCCAAAGGCACTCGGAGCATTGCCCACTACATTCCATGAGTTGCTGGAGATTGCTGGACCAGAATTTGCAGGGTCAGGACAAAGCAAGGCTGATGTTGCAGAATTGAAACCAAAAATAAGCGCAGAATCAATTGGGGAGGATCCTGCAAACCCTCCACCTCTCACTCACACTATACACTAAAATGTAGCAGGGGAAATGCATTTTAGTTGTGTACTAATGTATGGAACAGGACCCATCTTTTCATCTTCATGTAGCATAGTGCTGTAGGGCTTGAAACAAATAATAGAATTTGGGAGGGCTTTCTGTGAACATGGGCAGATCAAAATTGATGCCTTCTGTTCACCTTAAACCCTGACCCTAGAGTAGAATCTAGGGACCTTTGATTTCTTCATTTTCAGATATAGTGTTGTTTTTTTCATGCCCTCAGGGTGACATATCATTCTTGTGCTGATTTTTGTACCATGGTTTAAGCAACAGACAGGACCCAAGTTATTCTTGCTGTACCTTGGCATGTGTTTTGCCTTCATCATCAGACGGTGAATCCTCACTATTCTAGTACCAGTCAGGACCCCCTGGATCCTGGCCTGCAACAGTCCTGAAAGCTACTTTGTGCCTGGTAACCAACACTATTAAACTTCCAAGTTTCTAGTTTTTCTCAACTGTTTGGCAATTCATAGGCGAATCAATAGCAGTGGCAAAACTGTGAATCAATAGTGGTGGCAAATCTGTGAGTCAATAGTGGTGGCAAATCTGTGAATCAGTAGCGGTGGCAAATCTGTGAGTCAATAGTGGTGGCAAATCTGTGAATCAGTAGCGGTGGCAAATCTGTGAGTCAATAGTGGTGGCAAATCTGTGAATCAATATCGGTGGCAAATTGCAGATGGTCAATTCATCTTTAACAAAAGCTTAGGTTCACTTAGCTGAAACTCAAGCTTTCCAAAGGTTGTAGAGTTTTACAGATGTATGCACAGACACAGACAGAGAGAGAGAGAGAGGATGACCAAAGCTTGGATCCTTCTCAACAGGAAGCTGGTCCATAGTTGCCTTCTTCACCAAATAAGATTTAACTGCCTGCCTACAACGGTTCAAATTCTGCTAATGGGAAAATATTACACCAGATTAATTGCATGCAATCGGTATCATATACACTACTGCATGGTGATATACTTACCTATAGGGCCACTATGACTAGAAAGCCATTAAAACTTATAAATAGGAAACCTGCGAAGAGAGTTTGGGTTCTTGGATTTCATTGGAAAACGAGTATTTGCATGAACTGGGAATGAATTCTGGACTAGTTGTGACCAACAACCTTCTAATGAAAGCCTTGTTGTAAGGTTGCAAAAGTATTGAATGTAGGAAAAAAATTTAGTTTGTCACAAATTAACTCTAGTACCAATTCTTCAAGCTACGCAATTGATTGGATTGTTGGCAAAATCCAACAGAAGGAACACTAAGGGTCAAGTCTCTTCATCTTCTTCATCTTCAAAACTGTGGATACACACAATGAAGCAAATTCACACTCTCACAATTCCTGATTTTTCATGAGTTCAATTGCTTACATGGCAACTTGTTCCTATTTGGAAATGTGTAATGTATTATGTGAGGGGTCAAGACTCTCATGACACCATAAAACTATTTCTAGAAGAAAACCATTCTTACCTTTGTCTTATTGTATCATTGATCATCTTATGAACAAGCAAGTCATTATGGTAGGTTCAAACTAAGTTTCTTTAGTTTGCAAGGAGGATATTGAAACTTGGAGTTATATTGTCCATGTGTAATATTTGATCATCATTTTTGCATTTGTCTAGGATGGAGAGCAATCTTTTCCTTGAAAACTTCATTAGAGGACCTTGGGGACATAAGAGCTTGAAAGTTGAAATTTAATGTTCATACATAGATAGGCTTGTGAATGACTGCTTAGAAACTCAAAGGAGGTTGAATCCTCACACATTGTTCCTCTACTTCAAAAGTTGAATGAATATTTGTAGCCCTTCACCTAATGCTTCCAATGTTGCAAAAATTGTTCAATTCAACAAATAAATGGGGAATATATGGGGTGTTTGGTGGAAAGGGGTTGTTTAGTGTTTGATGGTGGGTGAACTATGATTTAGGGTTTTGAGCTTGAAATCTTTGATCGTTGCATCTTTGGTTTTGGAAGTTTTGTAAAGCCCTAGTTGGTGCATCCATCGGGTTTTTAATCACTCAAAATGGACTAAAAATGAAGAAGATATGGGGTTGAAATTACACCGAACTAGAGGAGGGTCTAAAGCAATTCTTCCAAAAAAATTGAAGCAAACTATCATTCATCCTCTTCCTTCCTTCTTGTGTTCTTTGCGTTGTTCCTTTACTTTTGATGCTCAAAAAACATTTGTAACACTCAAGTTTGTGCATCCAATGACACAAAAATCACTTAATTTGGTTAATGAATGAGAAGAAAATATTGGATATTGTTTGATGATGGGCAACTCTACTCTAGATCATATCCATAGCTTACAATGAGAAGGAAAATATTGTATGTATATGGGTAATGATGAGCTTATATATCTCAAAACAAGCCTCAAAGGTGATGGCCAATGTTTTTATTTTGACAAAATATCCACACTTGGTAACCAAAAAAAAGGAGCTTTGAATCCTACAAATGTTTTTTGGGGAAACAATTGGCACAAAATTTTCATATTTCAATTTTTAAAAAGCCAAATTTGCCAATTGCTAGAATATAGTGGGGTTCCAAAATTAATTCTACATTGCTCTATGGCTAATGTGAAAACCTTGTTAAATGTCCTTTACCTAATGGAAATCTTATATCCTACAATTCACTCTTATCTTAGAAAACTCGCATAAATATTAACTTTACTCTTGCACAAGAATTAAATGTATTGATATATTAAAAGTGCTAAAAAACTCTAGACTTTATACTTGTTTAGACATAATGTTTGATATATGTTTTTAATAGTTGTAATTTTTGTAAACTTCTAAGGTTTTAATTTTAAGGTTCCAAATTAAGATTTCAATATCTACCAATACTCCCACTTATTGTAACACTTAGTTGAACTTAAGATTACTTAAACCTTAGAAGAGGAAAGAGGACATTGATGTTGAATTTTTGTTTTCATGGATTTCAAGCTCACTTTTGAAATGTAAGTGTTTGATCTTTTCTAAGCTTTTTGTCAACACATTTGCTCTCATATCTTTTTTTCCCACAAAATATGATTTGCAAGTCTTTTCGTGCCACAACTTTTATGAAATGATGTCTAACTTCAAAATGCTTAGATCATGAATGATATTTCAAATTATGACATAGAACAATGGTGCTTTGATTGTCACAAAACAAATTTGTTATTGTCATTTGTTTTTCTTGCACTTTTTCTAATAACAATGCAACCAAATTGCCTCTTTAGAGGCTAAGTTCATAGAAATATACTCAACTTAAGTAGAATAAGGTTATAATATTTTTGTGCTTGCTTAACTAACATACAATGACATTGGAGTGGAAAAAACAATAGCCAAACGTTGAATGTTGAATATCCAATTGCCAACCCAATTTGCATTTGAAAAACCTATTAGGGTCCAACCATGCTATATGGAGCCACACATGCCCTCATAGACCATTTCTTTTTTTATGTTTTTTTGAGGAATATTCTTACAATCTTTTTAATACATTTTTCAAAAAAACATTAACAATCTTTAAAGTTTTTTTGATACTATTGTGTGAAGGTGTATATTTAAAAATATCCCAAAATATGTTAAAAAACAATCTTTTCAAGTTATGCTTTCAATGTCAAAATTGTTTTTAAACAATGATTACAAGTCCTTAAAAATGTAAATTACGTATTTTTTACTGATTAAATTGATTTTAAATTTTTATGATATGTACACAATTTATTCACAATAATATTTTATTAAAAAAATTATAATTTTTTTTTGTTCACAATTCAAAATTCGAAAAATCAAATAGTGGTTACAATTGCTAATGGCACATGTTAATATGACTACACCCATCAAAATGAGTTCTTTAGTCTTTGTTGAATGCTATTTTAATCCATGGTGTAGTGTCCCTTTGAGATATTTGAAAATGCATTTCAAGTCTTCTTTCCAATGAACAATTCTAAAATTTGATATATTGAACAACACTCCAACTACAAAGGCAATATCAGGATATGTACAAACCATATCGTACATTAAATTTCCCACTATAGTTTGATAAGGAATTTTTTTCATTTCGTTAAGTTCTTGAAGAGTTTTTGGAACTTGTTCTTTAGTCAGCTTAAGTCCAACTTTCATGAGGGTCATGGCTGAATTAATATTTTCAAGATTAAAGCATGTTAAAATTGTCTTTATGTAGTTGGTTTGATGTAAGATCATTGTATGGTTGTCTTTGTTTCTGTCACTAAATGGCAAGATAATATTCAATAGGCCTTAAATATTTCATGTTGAATTTAGAAGATGAACTTATTTTATATGCTTCAACAAGCCATCAAAGTCATTACACACTAATAGAGAGTCATCCACATATAATAATTTGACCAAAAAGTTGTTATGTTCTTGATACACATAAATTGTCATGTTTGAATTTCATCGAATGAACTTGCATGTTTTTAAGGAAAGATTAAATATTCATTCCATGCTCTGGGTGATTGTTTAAATTCATATAAATTCTTTTTCATTTTGCAAATTTTATGTTGACTATCAAGGTCAAGACAAATCCTTTTGGTTGCTTCATGTAAATTTCTTCTTGAAAGAATTTATTCAAAAAGGTTGTCTTGACATCCATTTGATGTACTTCATAATTTTTGTTTGTTGCTAAGGCTAAAAGTACTCTTATTGATGCAATTTTCATTACAAGGGAAATTTTTTCATGATAATCAAGTCCATGTATTTGTGAATAACCCTTGGCTACAAGTCTTGCCTTATATTTATCAATGCTACCATTTGCTTTTAATTTCCTCTTAAACACCCACCTACATCCTACTTTATTTTTACCTTTTGGGAAGTTATTTAACTCTCATGTTCCATTTTGAATCAATGACTTATATTCTCTAACAATAGCATTTTCCCATTCTTGTTTTTTTGTACTAGACATAGCTTCTTTATATGTCATTGGTTCAAATAATGGACTTGTTGACAATGTTCTAATGGTTATCATTGAGTCAAATTTAAGTCTATTTAAAGGTTTATGTTGTCTTTCAAATCTTCTTGAAATAAATGCTTCATTCACCTAAATTTCTTCTTCAATGAAGGTTGCTCAAGAATGATCTTCATCTTCAAAACTTGAGTACTCTTCTGCAATTGTTCATCTTTAGAAGGTGTTGTTGGAGCTAGAGATTTATTTGGGATGCTTGCTGAAATTTCACTATTTTCAATGGGAGAAGTAAAACCATTCATGTCTTCAAATATTCCAACACTTTCTCCTTCTTCTTAAAAGACTACATATCTACTATAAAATGCCCTTCTACTCTTGGTATTGTACAAATTATATCCTTTAATCCCTTTTGTGTATCCAATGAAAACACATTATAATGATTTAGGTTTCAATTTCCTTCTTCTTTCTTTAGGGATGTGGTTAGAGGCTTTACACCCAAAGATTTTCAAGTTAGTTATTGAGGGTTTCTCTCCATTGCAAACTTCTTTTTAAACTTTTATAAAAACTAATTTGGTTGGTAGTCTATTTTGAATATATTTAATAGTTACAATTGCTTTAGCCCAATAGTTTAGTGGTAAATTAACATATTGTAACATACTAAAAACACTTTCTTGTAGTGTTATTCTGGATTATAGCTTATAGATAATTGTTTTGTTATCCCATTTTCTTTGCAAAATTTATTGAACTCAAGATAAGTATATTCCCCCCCATTGTTAGATTTGAATATTTTAAGTAATTTCTTAGTTTGTTTCTTTGCTAATGCTTTGAATTTTTTGAACTTTTCAAAATTTTGATTTTTAAATCTTAGAAAGTTGATTATTGTTCTTCTTGAAAAATCATCAATGAATGTAATCAAAATAAAGTGCCCCACCTAATGACATTACTTTCATAAGACCACAAATATTATAATGAACTATTTCTAAGGGTTCTATAGCTCTTTGCCCCCATTCTTTTGGAAACTTTGACCTATGATGTTTCCCTTATAAACAACTTTTACAAATTTCCAAATTTGTTACTTTTAATAATGAAAATCCACTTACTAAGTTGGAATTCCCTATACTTACATGGCTTAATATTTTATGGCATAATTCTAATTTTGACATTTGTGATTTGTTTAAAATAAGACTTGCGTGTTAAGGAACTTGTTTTAACTTATAAATATCATCTTCTAAGATTGCCTCTGCTACAATTTCTTTTACTTCATCTTGTATTGTGCAGATGTTGGAATAAGACTTTGTATCTAGTTTGAATTATTTTTCTCACTAAAAGTAAGTTCTTTTATAAACTTGGGATATGCAATACATCTTTCACCAAAATTTTCTCATTATTCAACAGTTTAAAAGTGATTTGACCATAGCCTATTATGGCTAATTTGCTATCATCTCCTAACAATACAAAGTAATTTTGTGAACTTTTTTCGTACTTTACAAATTGATCTTCATTTGAGGTCATATGTTGTGTAACCCCAGAGTCTATGTACCAAATTTCTTTTTTTATTTAATAGTTGCTATAAGAGAAAAAAATTGTGAAATGAAAATTTTTTTTATGAAAAATAACATTCCCTTGTGCTTTTCTCCTTTCACCTTTTTCTTTCATTTGCAATCCTAACTCTACAATCCTTAATCATATGACCTCATTTCTTGCAATATAAACATTTCATTATAAGTAAAATTCTTATTTGTCTTAAGAAATTTTTTATGTTGTGTGAATTTTTTCTTTTGAAATTTCCCTCTAGCCAAATTTGAAAGACCACTTTCCCCTTGTCTTAATTCTTTAAGTAAAATACCTATGATTCCACTTATTGTAAGGTTTGTTTGACTTGACAATGATATTACCAAACCATCATATGATTTTGGTAGTGTCCCAAGAAGTAATATTGTTGTTTCACTTTCAACAATTATTGTGCCAATTAGTCTTTTAGTCAATTAAATTTATTTAGATGTTGTTCAATTGAGTTAAATTTTACCATCTTCAAACCATAAAACTACTTCATAGCATGTACCTTTGATAGCACATCTTTTGTTTGAAAGATGGATTGCGATTGATACCAAATCTTTTTAGATGTTTTCAAGGAACTCACATGATGTAAATTGCTATCTTTTAATCTCATCAACAAATTTGCCTTTGCTTTTACATCTTTCTTATCCCATGGAAGTTGATTATTTATTGTTGTCGGTTTAGGGATTGATCCATCAACTATCCCCCATAAATCCTCATCTATTAAAATAGATTCCATGTGAATTTTCCACATATCATAATTGTTACCATTAAAACTATCTTCAAACTTTGATTATACAAAAAAATATCTTGTAAATGTAGGAGATGATGGTTTTGAACTAGAGGTTATGATTCTTAACTTATTACTTTTGTTCTGATACCATATTGGAAATTTTATAATCTTACAATCACTTTTATCTTAGAAGACTCTAATAAATATTAGTTTTATTTTTGCACAAGAACTAAATGTATTGATATATTAAAGGTGTTGGAAAACTTCGAACTTAGTTGCTCACACAAAATGTTTGATATCTACTTGTAATAGTTGTAACCTTTGTAATCTTCTAAGGTGTAGTTTTAGGGTTTTGAATTGAAACTTCAATATCTACCAATACTACCTACCATTGAGCCTAACTTGGGGATATTGCCAATAGCTTTTCAACTAAGTCCAACAAGTCTTGTCATGTCCTTTGCTAGCTAAGTTTGTCAAGTCTTGTCATGTCGTTTGCCATTGAATGTAACTTGAGGGTTATTGCCAATAGCTTGTCAACCAAGTCAATGAGTTTACTTTTATGTTCCCACTCAAAAAAGAAAAAGAAAAAAGAAAACTATAAAAGCACACAATATAACAAATAACAAAAGCTTGAAACAAAACGCACACAATATAAGAACTAACAAAAACTTGAAACGAAAAATGAAAAAAAACAAGACTTGATTGACAATACCCAAAGAGCCCATAGCGCTTGCATCATTTCATTGTGTAGGAACTAACTATTCCAATAGCAGTGTTTCACGGTAAAATGCACACTAGAAAAAGTCAGTAATTGTACCCTATAGCACATATGGCATTAGCTTCTTCATCCAGACTATGATACCCAATGAGCCTGTGGGGCCAATGATAAAACAAAACCATGCAATGAAGACAAGACAAGAAATTTTTTTTGGTATGTTTTGCTGTTTGTTCTCTGAGTTTTGAACTTACAACTTGAGTGAAGCAAGAAGTAGCAATACCCAAAACTAGCCTACTTCTTGCCATTTACAACAGCACCATCCTAGATTGTATTTCTTCAAGTTTTTGCAGACCTGGCACTAGTCAATAATCCATGCGTAGAATCATGCAGGGGACCCGCATTGGTGTCTGAACAATACTCGTTAGTGGGTATTTAGTGTCTTCCCCCAATCATTGGCACAGAACAAAAAAGTAGCTTGCATGAGAGAATCATAACAGAGTCTCAATTGTTCTACTCTCGAGGATCTGAATTTAGTTGAATTCTATTGTACAAATCGTCTCTGCATCTAAGATTTGCTATATCATGTGTTGCTACAACAAAATGCCTGAAGGTAATATGAAGTCTATCTTAGCAATGGCCTTATGTGCATTTAGAGCTGTCCTCTATGAATGAAAATATCACCAATTGCTTGTTTGCCTGCCAAGCTATTTTTCAGGATCGGCACTGCTAGTGGGGCACAGAGAAGAAAACACAAACTACAAGGAGAAGCTCATCAAAATAGCCTCTAAATCTGGCCCAAGTATGAACATCAGCTTATCACCCCAGATGGATGGCAGTTTTTCGCTCTCTTATTACTACTGGACTTGCCAAAAACAAGTATTCAATTCGCTGCACAAAACCGGCCAAATATCAATTCTCATGAGAATGAAAAACTTTCCAAAGCACAAATTTTTAAAAAACATTGTAGGCCTTCAACAGTTTAGGTTATTGCAAAAACCATCTCACAACTCCATGAGGCAGAATGGGGGTTTGGAGGGGGGGGAACTTGAGGCATGTAGATTACTGAATGTAGTATGTAGTATAATATAGTCAATGTATTATGCAGTGTATACTCAATGTAGGTCTTTTGCAGAATTGATGTAAAACCTGAGGTTTTTTTTTCTTTTGTTTAGGGTTTAGGGTTGAAGAACTTAGTTTAAACCTAAACCCTAAACCAACAACAAGCAGACTCAACCTGACAAGCCATTGGGCACCCCAAGTCGTCCCAGAAGGAGCTATCCCAGTGAGCCATGACCGCTGGGGTCTCAAAAACCTGAGTGTTTGGGGATCTTTTGACCTAGGGGCCTGTGATACCCAAATCTTCTGATGGGAAATCAATTGTGAGAGATGGATTTTAAAATGAAGCAGAAAGAATGCAGGGAAAATTTGCTCACCTTCTACAAATGGGAATCCTGGAAGAGAGATGCCATGGTTGTATTGTTGTAGCTTGGGTTCTATAACTATTGCCTTAGTACGGTGTCGGTGCCTGAAAAGCATGTGCTTCAAAGCCTTGCACATTGAAAACTGTTTGCCATCATCAAAACCCACAACCCCAAAATAAACAAACAGGCCAGGAACCAAACTGTTAGCTAGCACATGAATCACTCAAAAGCTGCAAAAGGGATGAAGAAAAAACACTCCAAAACAAAACAAAACAAAACAGCACACCACAATTTCACTAGTACACAATCACAAGCATTGAAACATGGAAGAAGAAAACAAAAACACAAAGCAGAAACAGTTTGCACTCAAAAGAATCATAACCAAAACATGGAAGGAGAGAACAAGAAGAAACTCCAAAACAAAAATCAGTGTACACAACTGCTTGCACACAATCAATGACAAGCTAAACATAGAAGAAGAAGAAAAGCTCTGAAACAAAACAACAGTGCAAACAAATTTACATGGAAGCAAGAAAGAAGATGAAGAAAAAATCTGAAACAGAACAAAGGTACACAAAACTGCTTGCAAGCACACAATCAATCAATCACAAGAAAATTGAACATGAAAGAAAGAAAAGGATTCAGCTGAGGAGATGATGAGTGCAGCAAGTGCACTGTAGGACTACTCACAATGAAGCGAACTCTGTGGCGGATTTTGGGGCCTGTCCATCTGGACGTGCTTCTTGCTGATGATGATGATGAGGAGGAGGAGGAGGCTTTGGATCTTTTTCCTGAGGAAGAACATTCATCATTGCATCTCTTGTGTTGTTGTTGCATGAGGTTCACACCAGGAGATAGCATCTCAAAAGCAGCTGCATCATGAGGACGAAGGTTGTTGCACTTGATCGGACTTATTGTAGGAGGCTCCACAACGTGACCCAATTCCTCCTGCTCCAAAGATAGGTAAGAAGCTTGTGATCTACTTGATTTGGATCCCACATGCAGCTCCGACGGTGACGACGTAGCGGATGGAACTGTGCTCGCTGTCTGTGCCAAAGCGTCCAGGTAACCGCTCAAGGAAGGACTGGGATGCGAAGATGAAGACAGAGTCTGGCTCAGGATTGCAGTAGAATCCGGAGCATGAAGCTGATCAGTGCTGCTCGGAGACGACGAATTGATCATCATCGCAGCTGCTGCTGTTGCATGCGCAAACATGGAGCTACTAGTAGCTCCCGCAAGTCCATGTACTGATGATGCTCCAGCTCCAGTAGACTTCACCTTGTCGATGCATGCAGGATGGGACGCTTTGCAAAGCTCGGAGCTGTACAGCCTCCGAGGTTGCAAATTACCAGCTGGAGAAGTGGTAACCAATGGCGCCGAGAATGCTGATCGGTTGCTCGACTCGGTTTTCTTTACACAGTGCTGATCTTCACCACTGGGAATGGAGTTGTTGCTGATCCCAGCTAGCGTCGACGAGCTCGACAACTTTCGAGGCAACGATTTTGAGCCTGCTTGGGAGCTCAAGATGGACTGAGGGACAGGCTGAAGAACTGCTGCTGCGTTTTGTTGTTGTGGCGGAGAAGAGCAGGCACTCATGAGGCAAGGAGTGAAGAAACCCGCTAGCGGTCCGCTCAGAGAAGAAGAAGGATGGAGCGACGTCAGGTTGTAGTAATGTGCGCGAAGATCGCGAGTCGAGAATCTGCTGCTGCCGCTGCCGCTGCAAATGTCCGCTGCTCTCTGTTGTGCTGGGATGGCGAGACGAGGCGGTAATTGCAAGCTGCTGATGTGAGGCTTCGTGAAAGCAGCTCCGGCATCCGCCAGCTTCGGCCTCCCTGGTGTTTCTTCCCACTTGAAAGGCACCGCTCCTGCACCAGGGGAAGCAAAAGCGTGATCATGGAGCGGTGTAGCGACAGGTGAGAGATAGCAGCTCGTCTCCTGTACCAAAAACTTGGCTGCAGCTGCCGCCACAAGATCGATGCCACTGCCTGTCTCCTGCTCTTGGGAAACCTGCTGCAGCGATCTGCTTGATCTCGATTCCAAGCTTGTCTCCATTGCAAACTGGTTATAGTATCTGTGGCTGCGCTCCCCTACTGCCGCCCTGATCTGATCTACCTCTGAGTTTCTCCTGCTCTTCAGGTGCAAACTAGGGCTTTCAGGTTCTCGCTCGCTGCTGCTTCCCAGATCCATACTCGTTGCTCCTGCAGCTGCAGATTGAAAGAGCACACTGGCCTCCATACCTTGATCTCTGGACAAGCTTCTCGCCGCCTTCAAGGCTTTGATCTGCTCCATAGCTAGTACTGTCGCCTCCTGCATCGTCTTGGGCTTCCCTGGAGCTTCTTCCCAATTGAACGGGACCGCGACCGTTGTCACATGAGATGGAGAATGATCGGGTGAAGGACTCATCATGTACCCCATGCCCGCGTGAGCTCGACTACCATGAGCTCCCGAGTCCTGCATTGTAAAGCTCGCACCCAACTGCGACCTCCTAGAGCTTCTCGCAAAATCTCTCTCCCCCGCGACGAACGCCATCACCTCCAACTCCCCACTCCCGGACAATGCTATTGCAGCAGCTTCCTCCAGCTGTTTATTGGACTTGCAGCGCTGTGTACTACGCTCTCGCGGTTTCTTGCAGCTGCCGCAGTTCTCTGCCAGCTTCCGACGTTGCCCACCAGCAGCAGCTCGTTGTTGCAGACCCGGGCCAGATTCAGGTAGAGCAGCAGCTGCAGTTGCTATTGCATTAGTAGACTCGTCGGCTGCACTCGGCAGAAGAAATCCCACTTCGTCGTAACCCATCGCCACAATCGAGCCTAAACTCCGCAGCTTCCTGTGAACAACAACAGCTTCGACGCCGGAGCTGCTGCCATGACGAGGAGGCGAAGACCCTCTTGACTGAAGAACTAGCTGATCTCCAATCTCCTGCATTCGACAAGACTGACTAATATGATTCTTCTTGTGCACATTCTTCAATGCACAATAATTCCCAGAGTCCTCATCATCATCATCATCATCTTGTAGCAGCTGCAACCGTTGTCGCCAGCTGCTTCGTTCCCAAGTTGCACGATCAAACGTACGTTGATCTTCTCCGACTGGTCTTTCATGTTTTCCATAATGTCGAACCTCTTGGTTTTTCTTCTTCTTGTTTTTTCTACACATCTCAGCAGGCAGCTCCTCCTCTCCAGTAGCAGCTGGCAGCTCCTCACGGTGCAATCCAAACGACCAGCCCGCAGAAATCCTCCGGCTTCCGAGGACGCTTGATGATGAGGCGCACCCAGCAGCTAGTGTCGTCGCGTTTTTGGAGCTTCGATTGACAGCAACTTCTTCACGCCGCGAGCTGCGAGACGATGGCTCGAACTCGCAATCAACAGTGCGATATAAGGCACTAGCGCTTCGTCTCAGATCCTGTCGCGAGCTGCTGCCTTCGAACTCGGACCCGTCCGCGTAATACAAAGAGCGCGAGCTGCTGCATTTGCCAGCAGCTCCTCGACTAGAACTCATAGTATTATGCACACGACCAGAGCTGGTCAACAGATTACCCAAGATCGGCAACTCGCCAAGACTTGAACCGCTATTTTTCTTCTTCTTCTTACTACTACTACTACTAGCTCCTTGAACTTCATTCCTCATTTTGACCGGCCTGCAGCTTTCCCTTGCTCCAGCACCCAGCTGATCCCCTCAACAATGCATCAACCTCCAAAAAAACTCCATTATCACAATCCCCAGCCCCAAACAAACAAACACAGTTTACTGACTGACGCCAGCACTAGACTTCTGATCAGCTTCCAGCTGCTTCTCCCTTAACCTCCAACAACATTTAAGCCTGTTACTGCTGCTGCAGCAGCAACAACAACAAAACACATTATCAAGTCTCCACTTTCACAAAGCTCTTAAAACTCCAAACGTGACTGACACATGAGAGAGAGCTCAGGGAACAAATTTCTCAAACAACAAGTATAACAACAACATCATCATCTAATGCTCCTGGGTGTGACTTCTACCACATCTAGATACTAGTGTGCTACTATGCTGCTACTTGTTGTAATTTCTTCCAGCTGCATACACCATCTCCAATCCTTTGGACACATGAATTTAGCTCAAACAAGTTCTCAAAATAATAGCATTGCAAACAAACAAACAAACCAACAACAACCACAGACATGATTCTTCTTCCCTGCTGGTACTCTAGTGCAAATCCATCTTCAACCATCTCCAAACAGGACAAGATTTAGAGCTCATTGAACAAGGTTCTCAAAACACCAGCAACAAACAAACAAACAAACAACCAGACATGACTCTTCCAGGACTAGCACTTACTACAAGTGCAAATGAGTCATGTCTTTAAATCATCTCCAGAGTGGACACATGAATTGAGCTCAAATTACATTAGCTCTCAAAACAGTGCCCTGCTTCCAACACTGAACACTGTAGTAACACAAATTTCTTGAAACAACCAAAACCCAAACACATGATGATTCTCTTCATGTAGTGCCAAAAACCCATCTCCATCACTTCTTGGACTTAAGTCTTCAACATTAAAACAATTATAGGTAGTAGAGCTCAAGCTTCTCAATAATAACAACAACAAAATGCATCTATAAGAATCTAGTGCTGCTACTGCTACTACTACTACCCCACATACCACTACTGTTACTCCATGCAATTCATTGATTGTTGGGAGTGTTGGGGATTTATTTATTTAATTATTTATTGACTCTGCCCTGCCCCATGGGTTAAAAACATTGTGATGCATCCAGGAAGAGGCCAAAGTTCGGTATCCCTACATTTTAAGGTCATGTGAAGTCCACTACAGAAAACATTTTGGGCATGATGAAGAAGAAAAACTCTCTATAACAAAAAGGCAGGGATAGGAACCCATCCAAAAGAAGTACAAAGCAAATAAAAACACATGTCATGAAAGCATATAATAATCAGGACACCACTAAAGCATTAAAGAAAATAGAAGATCATAAGCTAAAAAGCCATTGCCTATCTCAAATCAGCTAGCAACAGAGGTACACTAACTGCGATGTGTGGAACAAAATGAGCAATGCCTCTCAAATGCAACAGCACACTGAAAAATTGCTATGGCCTGCACATGCTGAAAATGTTCACCATGTGTTTTCAATATGGTATGTTGAATATTTGTCATCTTTATGGATGCCATTTTAAAGGGGAATGGAAGGGAAGGGAAGGGGGGGAAGGGGAGAGCCATCCTGTTATGACGGGAGTTGCTTCTTTTCTACCCTTGTAACCAATATACCTAGCTAGACCAAAGGGCAAGGTTAACATAATCTTCTATTTTTGGAGTCTTCATAGTGTCATGGTTTTTATGTAATGGAAGCCTATCACCAAAAACAAAAAAAGCTTCATATGTTGGGGATACATGCACCCCCAGAACTACTTGTTACAAACTAACAGAAGCACCAACAATCCCCCCACATCCCACATGAATTACTGCATGGGCCACAATGTATCATGTGGTATTTAATACATCCCCAAGTGGCTGGTGTGACCCAGCACCCACACAAGCATGCACCACCCCATTTTCCCAGGTGTTGAGGCCATCCAGTTGGATGAATGAACCCCAATTTTAGAACCTCTGGCACACTTTTAGAACACTCAGCTAGGTATTGGGAGGTGGTTATCTGGCAAACAAGAACCCAATGATAAAAAAAGTGTCCTGTCCAGGCATCATCCATTCATCCATCCATCCATAGTTCATGGCTGTTGGTTCACTCTGGCACCCCTGAAATGGGGTTTAGTTTCATGAGTGACATCCATGACTTGGATCCTGCACATCATGAAACTGTGCATAGATATCTATCCTGAAGTACGGGCAGAAAATTATAGTGTATTTGGAGGGCTCCTTATCAGATGCAACTTTTCCTCTGCAAATGGTGAGGCAGCATTTTTTTTTTTCTTTTTTTTTTTTCATTATCTTTTTATGACCTGGTTAGTAGATAACAAGGAAAAAATTGGAAAAAAAAAAAAAACACTTTCTGCTGACTTTGCTTTATATCTATGAACTTTCACAAAACATGGCAGTGATGGCGGTCTTGAAATAAGAAGTACATGTTAGCACTTATTTGAAGAATAACCCACTCCTAGGGCATTAGCCTATTATGTTAAGCCTTTTAGTGTAGAAAGATGGCAAGATCCAAACAGAACGTCAGGAGTAAAGTTGATCTGTGTGGGTGGCCACCCATCATCTCAAATGAACTAACAAATCCCGAAGGTGATCCTCCTAAAGTAAGAGACTAAAAGATTGTTCCAAGCAAAGGTTGGTAGCAGTACAAAATGTTGTCAGCTCCATGAGCACAAAAGACAAAGATTTTGAATCCCAACTCTTCCTGAACTCATGAAGCCCCCCCCCCCTGCCATGATAATAGAAGCCCTGTTGCCAAACAAGCAATGCCACTATGAAACCATGAATTGTCAAATTCGTTCATGAAGGTGAGGAACATGAGTAGAGATCCATTTCCTTCCTTCTGAGATGTCATTATTCATGTAAAAATATTGAATCTCACAATTTGCATGTGGGCACTGTGGGTGAAATAGCTTACTACCACAACAGGGACAAGCTCTTTCCTTTCTTTGGTTCCTGCAGGATGCACGTCTTTTTATTTTTGTGGCTTTCTCTTTTGTCTTTCGTGTGATGGTTCTGGCCATCAATTTTTATTGAATTTTTTGCCTCATGAAATATTGAATTGTGTGTGTAAGTAAGAGTTGACGGTGAAACCAAGAAGTTGCTTTCAATTACCTACTTGTTAGTTAAAGAACATTATCTTTTCTTAATGGAAAGTTCCATATGCTTTGACTTCTGATAATGGATTGGGAAACCTGCTACACTCTGTACTTGTCTTCAAAACTTCACAAATTGCTAGAAACCAATGAACTTTTCTTCATAAAACAATTTCAATTACATTGTAAAGGATGTAAACATTTTTCATCTTAATTCAAGCAATAGTGACATACTTAACTACTTTCCAACTTCCGCCCCTTTAGAACACATCTCATCGTCACAACTAAGGCAATTGATTATTGAGATGAAGAAATTTTGACATCTAATTTATGTTAACTTGACATTTTTTGAATTCTTCCTTTTTTCTTATATCTTTATACATTTTTCAAATCAGTGGTGTGTTCATAAATAAACTTTTGTATGGGTTTAATGATATTATTACCTATGCTTTCTCCACGAACTATTGATTGTGAATCCATACACAATGTCAAATAACCTTGTCAAATGTTAATACTACCAACAAACAAGCTATCAAAACATAAAATTGATTCTGTCCTTACTCTAGAACCACTTGACACACATGCAAAATGTTTGCCCCTTGTCCACTTTTTGTCCAAATATCACACTTGCTATTATTCTCATCACAAATGTCAAACCAACACCACCTATCTACCCAACCCACTCTTGTCATCACAATTGCATTCATTCAATTTCGCATGTTGTCATGACTCATGCCAATAAGTAAGTGGAACTAGTAAAATATGGTCATTGAGAATGATCAAATTGTTGATCAAGCCCCTAACACAACACATATAGTTGTCTAGGAACACAATATTGATATGATGCAACTTGATATGATGCACTACAAGAAGTTCCCTTGAAGTAAATATTGCAGGAATTTGTCTCAAATCCATTCACCCCATTTCTATCAGGTCACTTATGGATTTGTATCATTAATAAATGAGAATTAAAAAAACACACTGGAAGCAACAAGTGAACCAGAATGAGGCGGGTATTAGGAACTGCATGAAACCCTCACCGAGTATCAGGCTGGGTATCAAAGTTGATGATTGTGATTACCAAACAATCAAATACTTGGTTTTGATATATAAACATGGTTATCAAGAAAATCAAAATACACATTTTTTACATATAATCAGAGCTCTCAACTTTTGGAATTTTTCAAATAACCGCCTGAAAACCATCAGGTCTTTGCCAGTTCTTTCGTGAAACCTAGGGGTTCTTTGAAAGCTTTTGAAATACCTAGAACCGGTGGTTCTTTGAACCTGATTTTTTTCAAATACCAGGACCCAGTGATTCTTTGATTCTGAAATTTTTCGAATACCCGGAACCAGTGGTTCTTTGGTTATCAATTTTTTTTCAAATACCCAAGAGTGGCAGGTGTTACAAAATGCAGATACCCACCCCAGGCTGAAGTGAATGTGACTTGAGAATTGATTGATACCTGGTTAAGGCTGGCTTATGTTTTTCACCACCGTGGCAAGGTTTGTATTTTGCCTGTGTGCATGACATGGACACAAGGCCACCCAACAAAGGACAAAGGATTTTATTGTTGTTTAAGCTAATTGCATTACAACAAAATGCATCTTTGTTTGTCAAATGCTTTCATTGGATTTTGAGTGAATTCAATGATCTCACTGGAAAGGATGTAGTGATGATCTAGTGAATTCACTAGTCCACTGAACCAGGACTAGTAAGCTGAACCCACATTTCCTTTTGTAATAAGCATTGCCAGCCATTCTTAAATGGAAAAGCTCCAAAACTGGGCAAATATGATTTTCTAAATCTTTTCATGGGCACTTTTCATGATATGACTTGAGAGTCTTTTCATGTCAATTCCGCCATTATAAGAGCTATCCAAAATTATCTGAGAACACATGCTGCATCTATTTGATCTGCATGCATAAAGCTCCTTTTTCCAGAGCAAAAAGACCACCCATATGTATCAGATATTATTTGGAAAGCACTCAATTTTTTTCAATGTAGAAAATATAATAAAAACTCATTGAAAACAATGGGGAAAAAAAAGGGAATATATCTGATGAAATATATATTACAAGAATGTACATATACTCCAAACAACCTTGAGCTACCCACTTAACTTTCCTATGTAAAATTTGTACTCTTGTGAAAAACCCAGGTGGCTCTGCTCAAACACTTCAGTCAAGCATGTGCTCCCAGCCACCAGCACACTATGAAGGATGGATGTGGGCAGACAGAAAATACTTTTCCATTGAGTTCTGGTTCCCAAGCTAACTACCTACATACAGTGGTTAGTTAGCTCAATTCCCACTCTTTTTTACTCACCTACTGACAACCCACTAACCTACCATTACTATGAACTAACCATGTGCACATCTTACTTTACCAACTAAACACCTAGTGTAGTATCCTTCTTACATACCTAACTACCTGTGTAGAACCTATCCTTTACCCCAAAAAAAGGGTTTAGGGTTTAGGGTTTAGGGGTTACTAATGGGAAACCTGATGTCAACCCAATTGGGGTTCATTCACAACTGAGTCATAACAGACTTCCAATGGATATAGAGTGTGTGTGCTGGTGGCTGTTGGTTCACTATGGCCCTACACTACTCTCTCAATTGGGTTGGTGAAAATGATGATGGATTGCAGGTTGCAATAATCCCTGATGAATTTGATTAGGTACTGACTCTCTCACAACAGCCAGACTTATTTGAATTGTGGACACTAAGATTTGAGCTTCATGGAAGGCTGATTTTTTTACAATTCAAAATTCCTTTAGCACTTGCTTATATAAGTCAATCAGCTCAAATGCTTTGCAATGTGCATGATGATGAACTCTTTGGAGAAACTCTTCTTTATTTGTACCTCTCTCTCTCTCTCTCTCTTCAACTCTAGAAACTTGGGAAGGTGTGGATTTCTATAAAGTAGTTGTAGTACAAGAACTTTACAATATAATGGACAAGGAGCCCTCCAACCTCTTTCACATGTATAGGTCCTATATATGTAGGTAGGTAAAAAATATATACCTATACTAAATAGGTAGTAGGTGGCCATTTGTGATGAGTGTGTAGTAGGATGGTAGATGGTAGGTGGTTGTTTTGTGATGAGTAGTTGAGATGAGACACAAAATCTAACACCCACAGCTCATTGTACTCTTAAAGAAGAGTACAAGATTTTTATTTTTTTGGTTAACACCAAAATTATGGTAGTTGGGATTGAACCCCAAAAAAATAAGTAAATAAAAAATTCAATCAACCCATTTTGTTCATTTGGACTCTATCATGGTGTTCCAGATCAATAGGTCATCAAATTATCTATAGAAGGTGATCTATATATAGATTGATATTAAACATATCTGTAAAGTAAAAAAAACAAGTCATCAATACCCAAAGTTAGTTAGTAAACCGATCGAGATAGTAGACAGACATTATAAATAAATAAACTTTTGTTAAACAAAAGGCACCTTGTCTTCTTTATTTCTTGGATGTTTTGACTATTACTATGTGTACTATTATTACAATTATTTTGGAATTTTATGCATTAAATGTACTGATGTTTATTTTCAAAATTTATACCCAAATTCAATAAAAGAATTTCACTTTGTAAATTACAATGTTAGAGATTGAACGAAAATCCTCGAATCTTATGCATTAAATGTATTGATGTTTATTTTCAACATTTTATACCCAAATTCAATAAAATTTCCTCACTTTGTGAATAACAATGTTAGAAATTAAACCAAGGGTTAGGTTTTATGCGTGAGATAAATCTTATGCTTATTTCAAATGTAAGATCGAGATGAGTAGGTGTGAGATCTTTCCCATTCTTAAAGAGTAGACATAATAACTTTTCTCCTTTGAAACCTCATGATCTATGAATGTTTTAGGTTTGTGATAACTTTCAACCCAATGTGCTTTGTAATGGACCAAGCACAAATGTTTGTGGAGGACATTCTCAAAATGTGGGAGCCAAACTCAACTACCACTTCATCTTAAGCCCCATTATATATCGCAAATGCTCTCACCTTACCCTAGGGCTTTACCCTAAACACAAATGAACAAAGACTTCTAGCATGCCCCCTTTCTTGACTTCAAGATTAGCATTTCCATTGTCATTCTACAATGAAGCACTCCAAGGGTTTTTTCTTGTTTTGTATTTAAACAAACCTCCTTGTGAGAGAGAGTATTCATTTGTCAATCAAGAAAGGAGCCTTTCACTAATCACATGCAGACCTTCCACAATTTGAATCTTAAAACCCTTCATGTTTTACACCGGAGAAGGAGACCTGCATCCATAGGCCACCCCTAATTTTCAGGCCTTCACCACCAAGGCTATGACCCTCACTCAAGTAAGGGAATGCCCAGGGAAGCAAGGTCTTCTTCCTACTATACTTTCCTACCATGCTTCCTTATTAGTCTCTTTTTGCAGCACAGATGCAGCAAAGCCAGTCAATCATCTGTTATCAACTTGTCAATGCACCAACAAGCCTAGTTGATGATATAATAACTTACAAAAGCTTTGTGCAAAGAAAAGAGAAGCTCAGAAGCTCCATGCAGCTCTGCAGCAACAGCATGGAGCAGCTCTATGCTTGTTTTCAGCTCTAAATCCTGTCTTTTGCTGGGTTCCCTTGCAGGAACTAGCAGGAGGAGCCCATCATCATGAGCTCTTCTGCCCTGGCAGTGGAGCAAGCAGAACAGTCCCTGGATTTCTAGTACCAATTGGGGAGACTCTCTCTGCACAATTGTACACAGAGCTTGCTGCCCAGTTCATGTCAGAGTTGGGCCGTTCTGTCTAATGATTACCTTCAAGTGCGTTGTCGGTGGATGATTCCGCACAAATTATATTATTCTGCACAAATTATATTATTTTTAGAAATGCTGAAATTTTTTAATTTAAATAATTTCTTAAAGAAATTTTTTTTTGTGAAAGAAAATGAAGAATCTAAATTTGAAATTATTATTCTAAATTTTTTTCTCATGCCTGCCCAATTGCCCGATTAAAATGTGTTTAGTGAAGCCCAGACACATATTGTTGTTGCCCAAACACAATTTGGGCCTGTGATAATGCACATTTTGAGCATTTAATGGACACTGGGACAAGCTTGTTAACATAATTATGGAGACTAACATGTTTCTTAGTGGCCATTACATGCCCAAAATGTGCATAAGCACGGGCTCAAATGTGTCTGGGCATAACCGAAATGTTTTTTGGAAAAATATGAACCGAGCTAAGGGCAGACAGTGAAAAAAGAAATATCATAGTAGCACAGGGGCAGCTTCAACACATGTCTGTTGAATAATTAATTAATTTTGAAGATTTCATTTTTTTTAAACTGAAATTTTCAAAATATTCTTTATCGGCCATTGTGGTAGTACAGGCAGAGCTTCAACACATGTCTGTCGAATAATTAATTAATTTTGAAGATTTCATGTGAAAAACTGAAATTTTCAAAATATTCTTTATCTTCCTTTAACAAAATTGTGTTCTTCGAAAGGGGAAAAAAAGAAAAAAGATTTTTTTTTTGAGTATTTCAACATTTCTACAAATAATACATTTTGTGTAGAAGCTGCCAAGGTACTACTGTACTCAAGTCTCATCAAGATTCTAAAAGTTGCTTTGATGTCACACTTGATGTTGCAAGGAGTCAAGCTCAAATGATCCCCTACCTCCTTGTTTTGGGTTTGGGTCTAAATTGGGGAACATCTAGCTCAATTTGATAACCCAAAATCAAGGTTTTCAAATTCTCATGTATTTTTCTATCTCTGGGTTCCTAGTTAAGAACTATAGGATTTTGTGTTTAAGTTAGGTGCATGTCACAATTCACAACCATTCCTCTTCTTCAAGAATCTATTGTTGCCTATCACAACCATTCTTCTTCCTAATACCAATTTTTGAGAAAGACTAACTCTTAGTTTGACAATTTAGCAATTCTCAGTTAACACATGTTTGAACCGTATTAGAGAGTGGCCAGGGTTTGGCCAATTTCAAGTCCAAATCAGCCTGTGGCCAAGTCTGACATGACAAAGCCATGGGCAAGCTGGGAGTCGGAATGGGCCAACCCCCTTCCAGCTCCTAACAAACTTGAGGTCGAGCTAGGAGTCAAAAATCAATCAAACCTCGCTTGGTACTTCCCTGGCATTAACAACTATTAGGTCACTACAAGAGAAATTTTCTCAAACAAAATGCCACTGCACATGACACATGTGAGAGCTAACCTTCATGCATTACAATGTACAATCTGTGATGTTTATTGTGGCATATATTACACTACTTGATCATTAGCTATCTTCAGAGCCATCAAGCAAGAAACAAAAGCAGACCCTCAATAATGAGGGCAATGTGTGATCATTTGGTGGTTTATCGGTTCCATTTCTTGTCACTTGTTCTGCACCTACAAAAACCCCTCAACTTAAAGGCAGCGACTTTCACATACCCTCAACATATCCAGTTATCAACCACTACCCTTGGAGCATCTCCACCAGTGCTCAGTATGTTACTCTGGATAATAAAATTAAATGTCTAAGTTTAGCTCTTTTTTTTTAGGCAACCCCACTAATAAAACTGTAACGGGAACTGGATATACGTGGGAACTACTAATAGTAAACCAGCTGGGCCAATCATTATGATTGACCAATCAGAAATACTGAGCCGCCATCAGGTTCAATTTATTACACTCTTTTTTGGAGGTGCACAACTGTTTGCACCTTTTACTAGCCATGGCAAGCTGCACGAATTTGGTGCAGAAAAATCAATTTCCTGAGCTAAACCGGCACAGTTTGACTATTTCACAATAAATTTTACTCTATGGAGTCACATTATGAGCACCTATGGAGATGCTCTTAGACTTCACATATCCAATACCCTAATTAAGCGATCAAGCACACTATGTAGATAGATTCCAACGGAAACCTGTCTCTTCCTTACTTACTGACAGATAAAATTTTATTTTTGAGCATGTTTATAAATTGTACTTGGTATTGGCCTGTTTAAAGTTCTTCATTTCATGGGTGTTTGTATGAGTATGTAATTTTTGCAAATAATAGAGTTTTCCATAAAGTCAGGAAAACACAGCCCCAAACCCTGAGTTTGGTCCAAAACCGGGTGAGATCCCAAAAAAACCTAGAAAAAGGACATTAGCCTTCAAGGAGGGGTGAAACTCAGAAATGCACCATTTTTGTGGTAAACTGAGTTTCATCCTGTTTTGACCCTTCTTTCATTTTTCCGGAGCACCTCCACTGCTGACACATATATTTTCACTGCTCCTACCTGTACAACTAATTTAATCACCTCAAACGTTGTGCATTAAATGCTGAGTTTCAGCATTTCATACCCGGATTTAATAAAACTTCCTAACTTTGCGGATCTCACTCAAAGAGGGGATGGGGGGTGAAAGGAGGCCCAAAGACAGGGTGAAGCCAGGGTGACTTTAAGGAGAACTCTAATAAATGATAAAAGAAAGGGAAATGACTCGCACGAGAGGTACTCATTCAACTACTCACTCTTTTTGGAGGATGTTGATTATACGCACTCAACACTTATTAAGCTCCAGGCATTTGGTGAACTTGACAATTGGATACAATGATGACAAACTAGGCCACCTGACTAGATAGAGTGATTACAGATTTTGATCTGGATCAAAAGACAGTGTCCAAGCATGCGGGTGACCCTATCAACCAGTGCACTTTTGTGGCCCAGTTTGTACAAGTGGTACTGGACCCTACAAACTGGAACCCAATAAAAGACTTCTTCGGCAAGTTGAGCAGTGTATGATGTGTTGTTCTTGGTTTGCAATTTTGTTTGAATTTTGGGCATTTTATAAGTTTTGATTTGCATGTCGGAATGTTTTGGCTTCAGCAGAATTTCTTAAGTCTCCACAAAGTGGTGTGTCATGGATCTACTGAAATGAACCACAAATAAATGCAGTCCTTACACATTGCCAGTATCAGTAAAGTTCCCCCAAACTGGGCTTTCCACTCCCTGTTTGGGCTTTGCCATACCCGTGCCTTCAGTGCTGCTCATACTCTTCATTAAATCAAGTCTTGTTGGATCCATCTGGTTGAGCAATTAGAGCGCCTCCAAGCATGCTCCACATTTGGCCCTACAAGAGTATTTCTCCAATTCAAGATTACTTGTTTATGGATTTCAAGTCCCACCCATAAACATAAATCCGGGACAGTAAAAGGTTAGAATTTAGAACCAGTGTTGTCCAGTTTTGATTCTCAAGTAATAAGACCATCTCCAGCTGTGTTCAGTATGTGATCCCGCACATTAAAATTGCATGAAGAAAAGTCAAAATATGCCGGTTTGCCTCAAGAAAATAGTTGTGGCTCAGCATAATTGTACAGTTTGCTGTGGTTGGTAAAAGCTCCAGTACGTTGTGCAAATGCAGAAAGGAGTGTAATAAATATGACCTGACTATTGCTCTGTATTTCTGATTGGTCCATCGTAATGATTAGTCCAGGTGGTTTGCTCTTAGTAGTTTCCCATCTATTTGATGTCCCAGTTTCAGTTTCACAGGTGGGGTTGCAAGAAAGTAAATAACTGAACTTGGATGTGAAAAATATTTTTGCAGGGTCACATACTGAGCACCGCAGGTGATGCTCTTAGACCACCAAATAATTCAAAACCAGAACGGGAACTGGAACCAACCTCAGAACAGAAAACCAGTCTTTGGATAGGACTTGAGGGCTGGAGTGAATTAGCACCCACCAATGCACCAGTTGCGGATGAGCCCGTTGAGGCCGTTTTCTGGAT
>Ga0116227_10002543_pt1 | contig 41263 bp, 25 predicted proteins | sample S1TSphgellanicum_FD_89693 | JGI IMG/M metagenome (GOLD analysis project Ga0116227, IMG submission 89693) | Host-associated microbial communities from peat moss isolated from Minnesota, USA - S1T2_Fb - Sphagnum magellanicum MG | ecosystem: Host-associated > Plants > Peat moss > Unclassified... | reverse complement strand
TTCCGATCAGGAAATAGATGAATACAACTAATAATCATCGAATGTTCTTTTTTTTCTCTTTCCCAGCTTCAAAAAAAAAAAAAAAAAAAAAAAAAATGACTTTGGGCAACCGGGTCCCAAAAAAAAAAAAAAAAACCTAGTGATCATCTAATGGTTCTTATAATTTAAGGTCAAACATTTTTTTTCTGCTTAAGTAGTGAGGAGATTCAAGTGGCTAACCAAATTCTCCTCTTCCCAAGGATATTCCTTTCCTTTAGGAAGGGAAAATCAAACGACCACATAATTTTCTCTAATAAAATGGCTTATAGAAAATAAAATTACACTAAGATGAATTTTTTTTATTAGAATTCTCTAAAGAACAAAAATCCATGTTCCATTACATATTAGACATAGAGTACAATGTTGCTACTAAGAATGGAAAAAGTTGTCTTTATATAATCTAATGGAATTCCTTTTTGTGTAAAGAATATGGGATAAAATGTTTGGAGTGTGTTTGTTCAATGAAGAACTTATTGTAATTTTAATATGGTGAGTTAGACAAGTATGTGAAAAAATTTGTAAATAAAGTTTTATAATTTTTTCCACATTGATCAATAACCTTTGAACATTGAAAAGATTTTGTAGCCCTTTCTTGGCACATCTAATATCACAAATATCATTGGAATTGGTTTTTAAATGAACAAAATATGGCTTATGGAAGTGAAGGGGGTGAAAATGTAAAATTTAAATATAAAAAAACCAGTTTTTGATTTAAAGCTTAAGATATGAATACATTTATCTAATGTGTTTGCACTTCAAAGATCATTTGTAGAGCTTTAAATTCACACCCATTGCTTTTTAAATCACTTAAAACGAATAAGAAACAAAATAGATATATGGTTTGAAAGAAGGGGTATAATGTTTTTTATTCATGCTTGAATGACCTTTTCTTCTTGACATTTTTTTTGTTGTTATTGGTTTTCTATCTTGTTCTTTGTCGTCTCTTTAGGTATTAATTCTTTAAATATTACATTTCCATAACATCTTTTATTATGCATTTCAATTTTTTTGTTTACATATTATGTGTATGTATGTGCATGGTTTTATTTATTTATTGATTAATGTACCTTTTTTTCACATTTCACTATGTTTATGTTCATCTTCATTTGCATTTTTATTTGAACATATTTTATTCTCTTAGGTGATTGGAATGTTGTTCATAATTAGCCCTATTGCCCCTCCATTTCAAAAAATAATGTGGAATTTGTCATGTAATAGGTGTCACCATTTCTCCAACGAGTGGTGTTTATTGTAATGTTTGTCATTCAAAATTAACAGTTCAAAAATTAGGCCTTTTTCATGGTTCCATTGTAACCAATGATGAACTTGTGTTATTGACCATTGAAAGCAAATGGTTTGAAACAATTTTATATATGATAGAATCTGAATTCTTGGATTTACCTTATCCAAAACCAATTCAACCTCTTCATTTCAATTTGCATTCATGTTAACTTTCGATTGTTGACCACATCTAGCCTTGACAATAATTTATCCCACAAGCGAAAATCGGTTTGAAGGGTGAATTTTTGGTTATTCCTTCAACAATTATTCCTAGTGATAATGTCTAACATAATGTGAAATGCAAGCTTGATTACGCAAACATTAAGGATGTTAATAGTTTTTATTTGACATTTCTATAGTTACCTTTAGTATATGAATAATCTGTATGTGTGAAAACTCCCTATATCAAAATTTTAGTTTAAATAGCTCATATTATATAATCATTTTCATAGGTTTTTTCTGGAGGAAAAGGAAAGTTCTCATACATTAATTTCCATCAAGTGTTGAAAAAAAATTTAAATGCAACATTTTGTATGTGAAGCAATTTTTCAATAGAAATAGTTTTCTTAATGGAAGCAATTTTCCAATGGAAGTAATTTTTTTAATGCAAACAATTTTTCAATGCAAGTAATTTTTTCAATGCAAATGATTTTCTAATATAAATATTTTTTAAATGCAAATAATTTTTCAACGTAAGCAGTTTTTCGATGAAATTTTTTTTTTCAACACATGCAAAATATTAATACATATTGTTCTGATTTAATTTGTTTTCAATGCTAGCAATTTTTCAATTCAAATAATCTTTCCATATAAGAAATTTTCCAATATAAAAAATAATTCAATGCAAGGAATTTTCCAAAAAAATTTAAAAGTAAACAGTCTTCAATCAGTCATTGATTTTATTTATTTTTAATATGTTTAGGTGGGAACCATGTTTTTGTTTATATAGATTTCCATTAAATTGAAGTTCATAAAATGGAAACACCTTTATTAGATCTTGTTGATTCATCATTTGAGCATGTATTGCATGCATATGGCTTTCATCTAATTTCAACATACAAATATGAAATAAACAATTATCTTTTTTATTCTATATTTTATTTGTTGAATAATCATTTATCATCTCTTGGATTGAAGCAAAATAACATTGCACATTTAAATCAACGTTCATTATTGAATACAAAAAAAGTCCAACAATGTCGTATTCAAAAATTAAATCTAAATTTTTTGTTTGATTTGCATCGAAACATGGTCACAAATGAACATCAATATGTGACAAAAACGGCATTAAGTGCTAGTATGGGCGGTTTGTGGAGAGATTTCATTGCAATATTTTGGATAGTTGAATATCTACAAAGGCCAATTTACATTTGGATTAAAGTATCAAAACGCATTAGGTCTCAATGTGGCATGGATTTTTAATTTATCCCTTTACATATAACATGTAATTTTCAACATTTTGAACCAAATCAATATTGTGATGGTTTATTTAGGTCTTTGCGTTCTTTTCAAGTTACTATAAATTTAGATGATTTTACATCTCTTTTGAAATTAGTGATGCAACAACCTCCTATTCATTTATCGTAATTAAGTATATGTTTTTATTGGAATGAAAATTTTAATTATCCATTAATGGACATTTTGAAAGATAATTACAATTCATAATTAGAGTATGTTGTTTCATTGTTCAACACTTATTGTAATACAAATATTATTATTTTTAAAAATTAATTATATTCAATACTTAAATTTTTTGGGTAAAAATAACACAAATGTTCAAGTGTCAATTAAATTTTGTTTAATCTATTCACTTCAATTTCCCTTACCAAAGGTTTTTTAATTCCAAAATTCAATTAATTCCATTTGATTGTTGAGCTTAATGTAACATAATATATATATATATATTTTTTTTTTAATTTTTTTTTTGATTCAACATTTTATAACAACAATATTTCTGAATTATTGGAGGTTTTTTCAAATTTAATTTATTATAAAAAAACGTCTAAATTCATTAACATGTTTTCAAATATTAAAAAAACAAGATCATAAATTATTAATCACATGATATATATATATATATATATATATATAAACAAAAAAATCATAAGAATTTTTCATAAATGGTAAAATTCAATTGTCATATGTTCAATGTAATCTAAAAAAAATTTAAAAATCAATTCTCACACAATAACTTCTACAAAACATGATGTTCAATCAAATAAAATAGAACATAATGTTAATATAAAGGAAAATACACATAATTTAATATACATTGACATTTATAATAAACAAATCCAAGATGTTCCCATAATTCCATGTTTCAATTGTGAAAGGTTATGTTTTTAAATATAATTTAAATATTTTTCAAATCAATTGTTAACACAACTTTCTATATACATTCAAATTGAAATAGAACCTAATTCAACATTATACATATGTACAAGTTGTTTACATAATATTAGTGAAAATAAACCACCTTTATATTAAATACCAAATAAAAATTTTAGAAACAAAATCATTCCATCAATCCAAAAATTAACACATTTAGAAAAATGTCTTAGTTCACCACGTCTTATTTTTGCTTAAATTTATAAACTCCAAGGGTATGGGCAATATATGATGCATGATAATGTTACTAATGTATTTGCAAATGTGGTCAATACTACCATGTTTAGCACATGATCGTGCAACAATAGGTGTGTTTTTTAATCAACGTATTGAATACAAATCACCTTATATGTCAAAAAATGTTCGTTCAAATATGGCGATGTTCACTTTACAAAATTTAATTAAAGCACCATTATACAAATATTTGAATGTTACCATTCACCATCAATGGGCAAGTTTGTTTGCTTTACATATGAATTTAGAATCTCAAATTCCTTATAATAATGCATCATTTGAAACTTTGATTCTAACAATGAAAAAAATACATTGTACACCAACAAATTCAATGATACATAATTTTTTTAAATGTTCCAAAAATATGGATTATGAATATACAATATATTCTATTGTCCCAAGTCAAAACCTTCACCTTTTAGGTTTATTTAAAAATAAACATTTAGAAGAATTAATTCTTCCAACATTGTTCTATGGGCAACATGGACAATTTTCTAAAAGTTTTTCATATTAACAAATAGGTCAATGGGAATTATTTCATAAATCTAGAGATTTTTCAACAAATATTTTTAACCTTTTTTTAAGCTGCTAAAGTTTCCATCCAAAAAATCAAAAAAATTAGTTGGTGCAAATACAAAAAGGAAAATTATGTGGTAGAACTTTAAAAGCTTATCAAGTGCAACATAAACCAAATTTAAATAATATCTTCAAATCATACTTAAGTTTTCATGATTTGGAACGTTTGCATAATTCACCTAATTATTTTGAAAGGTTATGAAAATTTTTATTTCCAATGGTTCAATAACTTAATCCTCAAACATTCTTTGTCATTTTTACATTTGCTAAAAGATTATGGGATCCTTTCATTAAAATTTTACACACATTACATGCTCCAAAATTAAATCTCCCGAATAAAATAGAGTACTTTTAATATGTTCATATAATAGAATTGATACGAATTAACCTTGTCACATGTGCAAGATATTATGATAAAAAAACATTTTATTTTCACAAACTTATCACAAAAGATCATTATTTTTTTGGGGTTTTTTTTTTTTTTCATCATAGAATTTTAAAATCGTGGGAACTAACATGACCATGAACTTTTATGGATAAAAAATGCACCTATGTATGGAGTGCACACAAATGAAAAAATTGAACAGTTTGTAAATATGTATAGTTTCTATGGTGTATCATTATTATCAAACCCATTAACACACATGTACATGTAAGAAAATAAACCATGTTGTTTGTGAATTTCATTATTTATTGCTTCATATGCGTGAAACAAAAAATTTAGAACCTTTTCAAATAATTGGAAATTATCCATTTTCACAACAATACCTCCAACCATAAGCAAACAAAATATTTCAATCTTTAAAAAAATTAAAAAATAATGATATATCATTTTTTCTATATTTAAATTCTTTAAAGTTTTATGAAAGTAAATATATACTAAAATTGAGAAGTAAATTAATAAAGCTGCACATTTTCTTAAAATGAACTCCTAAAAACATAAAAATTAATGCATTTAGTATACGTGCTGCTCACTTGTGATTTGCAAATATAAATATTCAATTTATCTTAGACCCATATGTAGCTACAACATATTGCATATCATATATGACAAAAATAAATAAACCAATAACATCATAACTACATTTTATCATAAAAAAATGCATCGTAAATAATGAAAATGTAAATGTAAGAATTCAAAAGTTAGGTAATCTTTTTTTATTGCCCAATAAATGATTGTTCAACTTGTTACTTACCTTGTGCTTCCTTTACCATTACATCATTCAGTTTGAACATTTCAATTCATAATTTTTACTTTTGAAAAGTGTGATTGAAAAAAATAAATTTACAAGTTGCATTAAATTAATTAAAACCAAATTCAATTGATATAATGTGTTCATCAGTCATAAAAATATATATTAATTGTCCAAGTCAAATTGACAACTATATTTTCAGAAAATATCTTTCCAACTAGTAGAAAAGTGGAAACAAACTACTTCAAAACTAAAGAAATACCATACCTCAAACTCATATTTGATGTTAATTAATTCATTATTGGAGCAGTCAAATTTTTTGAAATTATTAACAATAATATGTTGAAATTTAATAAAATTAAAACCATTCAATGTTAAAAATCAAGCGAAATGTACAGTTTTGGGGCCACCATTTTGGCGATCTTTTTTTCAAGCACTTTTTTGGCTTGATTGTGAAACTTTTTAACTAGCTTTTTCTCAAGCTCCATATGTACATTGTGTGGTTAGGTGTTTATTCCATGTGGAATGTTTTGCAGGTCTTACATCAAAATGATACATTTTGCATAATGACATAAGAAGAGCTAGTGAGGTGGAGGAGGAGGAAGTGCTGCCGATTAGGGTATTAGTGCATACGAAGAATTTTTTTGGCCGGTTTTGGACGTGAATGGACTCCTAATGGTTATTTATCACGAGTAGGAGGCCTTACCTCCTGAACCTCTTCATGTGAAGTTTGATAACTTCTACATAACATTTTGTTGTTCTTATTCTTTTCCATTGCAGTTGGTTTTTTTTTCCTTTTCTGTGGAAGGTTTTGTGTGTTTGGTTTGTTTACAACTATTGGTTGCTTTTTGTTATGGCTTTCTAGCAATTAATTGCGGCGTAGCAACGGTGTTAGTTCGTAGTTGATTTTCCATTAGGAAGGAAAAGGGTTCATGATTGTGTTTGTCTGGCATTTAGAAAAGGAACAAGAGAAGTTGAAGGTTGTGGGTTCTTTGAGGATGAAGTTGCTGATGTTGGAGATGGCCAAGCTCAAAATATGCAATAATCATCAAGCTAGAGCTTGCACAATAGCACAAGTCACCAATACTTTCTGTTGACCAGCAACCTCCAAAGTAGAGTTGCATTTCGTCAAGTGATAACAATGGGATTTCCACTACCAAACCAAGTAATATTAATATGCTATGGCACCGAGCATTGGAGCAAAACCTTCAGGAGTTGCACAAGGGTTGAAAAGAGCCCATGACAATGATACCCCTTGTGTAGTAACAACACCACCACCATTCCAACAACCTCCAAAAGTCTAAACCCTAGTAGCAACAAAGTAGCAAGGAGGAGGAAACTCTTCTTCCTCGTCTCGGAACCCCAAAACATTAGTTGAAACATGTTGCAACTCTAAATGACACGAAACCTTTGAATGGTTAAGTGTAACAACGATAGTAGGCAATGGGTGTAGCAACGGGCAATGGGTGTAGGAGTAGTAGCATGTACTCCATGTGTAGCAATGGCAACGAACAATGTTGTTGGCAGGTAGTGCTATTGTTGTCACTGTTGGAATTTGTGTTTAAAGATTTGAAACATCATCATCATGAAGAACAATTAAACTTGGATGTGTGATTGATGTCGAGGTTGGGGTTGGGGTCTTAGTAGATGATAGAATTAGAAGTTTTGGGTCATGTAACATGGAGACGACAATTGTACTCAAAAGCAAGTTTGTGCACATAAGTTCAATAATTCTTGTTACTAAAAGCCCTTACTTTAATAAGGTTTGTAGATTGAGGTTTTAAAGTAAACATGTGAAGGCTATTATTGTAGCCTTTTTAGTGGCTACTAGCATTACTTTCATTCTTGTATCATAAAATGTTTTGTCCTTCAATCATTCCTTGCTTGTTTGTCAAAATATTAATTGGTCCAAACAATTATTGACAAACTTTTGATTGAGATTGTCAGTTTTATGTGTTGACTATAATGGGTTGAATCTAGTGGATTAAGTTTTTTTCAAACAAGATGCAAGAGTCGGAACAAACGAATGTGACATTGGTAATTATTCCTTCAAGTGGGTTTTTTCTTGCTAAACGGGCCTTTTCATTGTTTAAACATGCTTACACCTACCAGTCCTTGTTGGCAGCAAAATTTACATTGTTATATTTGGATCTTCTTTCTATTGTTGTCCTTGCAGATGCCGTACAACCCCTAATAGATGTAGTTCGATCCTACTTGGCTTCTTGGTACAAAGATATCACAAGGTAGGGTTTTTTTATTTACCATGACTACTTTGGTTGGAAGAATGATGTAGGGTTGTCAAGTGTGTCATGGACGTCACAAGACCATATGATTTTAAAGTTGTTGATTTGAGTTGTAGTGAAGTTTGGGGGTTATATGTTGATAGGTACTCTATTGTGATGTGGTGGAGGCAGGTTTAGGGATGATGGAATGGGCCTTCCATTGGCAGGTTTTGAAGTAGTTTTTTCAAGTGATAACCTACAAATATTTCAAACTGCCTCCTCGTGGATGATTCCCCATACAAAACCTTAAAAAATTCTATAAGTACCATATCATTGTTTGTTATATTTTGTAAGGTTTGAAACATTTAGGCTCTTTTGCTTATAATTGATTTTCCTTATAATTAAGGTTTTGTTGTTTAACTAACATTCAAATTTCAAAATAGACAAATCTTTTGGGCAAAGTAGATGTTTTCTTGTCTTTCTACTAATTTTCAACATTCATTTATTGACTAGTGTATACATGTACTTATGTAGCCAAGTACAACCACTTTTCTTTAGACATATACTAGCAATGTTCCATGCTATCAATGTAGCTAGTAAAAGTAATGAGGACACATATAACGACGATGATGAAAACAATTTTTTCAACGATAGTAGAAAGTGCACAACTTGTAGGTCCATCATGATTTCTTTGTCCAACACATGGTCCTATATGTTAATATATGAAGGTCAGATTTTGTCACATGTTAAATTCCATTTTTCATGCTCAAATCTAAGGAGGATGATTTGAAGATCCTATGATCAAATACCAACAATCTAAACATTCAAACAATTATGCATGATTTGAAAAGAGGAATCCTCTAGATCTATGGCATCTACTTCCTCTTCATGTTGTTTAAATTTTGAATTAAAAGTAAATAAAAAGAGAGGTGTAATAGCATTGACCTCCATTACTTCAAGTTGAAATTGCATGTTGAAGCGTCTTTAGTAATTTTATTTTCTCCCAACCTTTGCAAATCATTTCATTCATGTTTTTCACATAAATCCATGCATCAAACAACCATGCACATAGGTTTGGTTTCATAATTGACATTCAAAAGTCAACTTTAAGATTTTCACCTTTTTTTAGTTAGCTTTTGATTGTTGAGTAGGTCCAAGAATGAAATTATCTCTTAAACTCATCTTTGAATGGGCATTGTAGGATGACATTAACAGGTTGAAGTACGCTAGTGTAGTTTGCTAGAATGAAAATGACACACTTTTGGAAACTTCAACTTCATCCAATCTAAAAATTATTTATTTTTGTGAATTGACCAACAATTAATCAGCCAAACCATCTTTTGTTCTTCCAGTAAGGCAAATTTCTCCACTTGAACTTTTTGATAAGGCATGAGATGTGTTCAATAAACTTTTGAGTGGTTTCCAAATTAGACCAATGATTGGAGCTGTACATAAGATGAAACCCACTTGAGAGACAATTTTTTCTTCCTTCATTCATGGGTGGGAGTGCCCAACTTGTTGTGCCTTGGAACACAACTCGCAAAGGTGACGTTAGCCCATCTATTGAAAATTATACAACTGTTGTAATCTGCTTTTTATTTTCTATCCCTAAAACTTGTATGTGTTTGGCTCATTTTCTTTCCCATGTTCGATCCCTTCTGGTGGGTACAAGGTGAACTCTAGTTTGATCTTTGTTTACAACCAAACATGGAGGTATGTTGTAAATTTTGACAAGGTAAACAACTCAATGTGCCATGGATGTCCTTTCCGCCTCCCATGTTGATGGTAGTTTCCCTATTGTTGTTGTGGTTGTTCGGTAAGACCAACTCAAATGATACTTCATGAAATCTCTCGTCCACTCTAAAGATACTTTAAAACCTCCTCGTTTTGTAAAGTCCTTTAAGAGTTCAGGTGCTCTACTTTCAAAGATCCCTCTAATGATTGGTTTTACAATAGGTGTAGAAAGACCTTGTCCAGTAGCACGCATGTTTTTCAACAAGGTAGTCAACTCATATTTCAATTCTGGTCTTGTTTCAAGAATTGAAAAATGTTTTTTTCTACAGTAGTGGAAGCTATCATTTTTTCTACAACAACTTTCACATGTAGTTTTAACTCCCCTATTGGGGTGAACCACTCATAAAAATACCTTCTATTCAATTTTTCATATGGACCACTAACTTTTCCTGACTTTTTATGAAATGTTTTTAGGTGGTGGAACGCACCTGGGAGATCACCATGTTTTTTCAGAGTTGCAAGAATCGAAAGCCAAAGGTGTGGTGCAAACCAATTTGTGTAAACACCTTTTTTTGTTTTCTTTGTTGGTTTTGAGTTGGTTGCATCATCAATGGTCTCTTTCTTGATTTCCCTTTCTGAAATCAATGTTGTTTGCATTGGTTTTTGTGGCCTTCCAATAGGTCTCTTGAAAGGTGGGGGTGTCGTTTTGTTTTCTTGAATCTGTGATTGTATATCCTTTGAAAGGGCCTGGACTTTGTGTGCTACAATTAATACTTTCTTCTCTTTGTCCACTCTACAAAACATAGAATCTATCATTTTTTGTTGTTTGGTTGTTGCCATTTCCTTTGCACATTTATGATACCTACCTATTTCAAATCTACATTAGGATGTACCTACATGGTATCTCTAAGATGCAAGTATTATGATTCTTACACTATGAAAACATTTTTAAAAAGTGTGCAAGTTTAAGTATGTGTAAATGAAAAGAAAGGCTATAGCAAATAAAATAAAATGTCATTGTAGGAGTTTACTATCAAATTGGAAAATAAAAATCAAGTGAAGCTATCATTTCAAACATTAAAACTATTTATAAAACTTGAAAATACCTACCCTTTGCACACAAAGAAAGACACAAAGAAAACATTGAAGAACATGCATTTTTCAAGATTAGATGTATTATTAGCTGATTCAAGAATTGTGATGTTTCATTCATCTTGCTGAAATAATTTTTCAAAATAAAAAAATGAAAATGAAAATGAAAAAAGTATAGAATCAAGTGTCAAACCTTTTTTTTCGAAAAAAAATATTTTGAGAAGAAATGCCGAACATGAGTCTAAGGTATGGTAGTCAAAATGTGGTGCCATTTTATCAAAAAAGAAATCTCAAAATTTTGATTATTGAAAAAAGAATCTATAATAAAATATTCTTGTTAGAAAATTTAACTAGTTTCCAATTTGTGAAACATTTCCAAGAAAACCATTGGTTGTTTAAGTTGTGTTGATTCACAAAATATCTATCTATGAAGGAAGGTAGTTTGTTTGTTTGTTTTGTTTGTAGCGATGAGATTCACCAAACTCGGATGTCTCAGATCATGGTCTTGGTCTCTTTGGAAAGCTCTCGAGGAGGAGGTGTGCATTGGCTTGGTTTCATGGTGTTTGGACTTGCAGTGCAAAAGTTCTTGAATATTGAATGACTTCTTAACTATAAATTAAATTACATTGTAACTGAAACTTTTGGAGGAATTGGAATGTGCCTTTGGTGTTGTTGGAAAGATCTTGATGAGCAGGATTTAATGGAATTTATTTGGTAAGATTTGGATTCAGAATGTGGGAGATATTGATTTTTAAGTGATTTCTGCCCTGAAAATTCAAATAAATTCCAAAAAACCAGGTTTTGGAAGGAGAAATCAGTTGAAAATCGTGGTAACACTTGGGCCAACGATACAGGCCACACTAGTGTCATATGAATTAAAAGAATCAATTGTTTAACATCAGAATATTATTTTTACTCTTTGCATGATCTTTAAATATCACTCCTATTTTGAGTTTAAATATGTTTACAAAACCCTCAAACTAAAACTTATAACAATCATATAGTTTTCTTTATATTTAAAACATGATAATTGTTCATGAATATGTAACCTTTAAAATATATGTGTTACATTGTAAGGGAAGGATAGGAAACACCACAAGATTAATAATGTGAGTTATTTATAGAATCCTATTGAATTTTGTAGTAAAAAGTCAGAGTAAAAGGGTTGTTAGGTGTTTTCTACTATTTTTTTTTTTTGGAAAACAAGCTTATATATATTTTAAAAACTTTGAATTTGGATTCCATTAGGATTAAACATTAAAGCCTTTCCTCATTGGTGGGCTTATATTATCTCTAGCACCACAACAAAAGAAAAAGAAAAGTGTATGTGTGAGGCCCAAGTGAATTTAAACTTTGATCTGAATCTAGCATGATGCCCATTTGAATTTGCTTGGTTTGGTAAATGCAAATTGTGTTTGGAAAATGAGTGGTTGGGTTGAATATGAAACAAGTTTAAATTAAAACTCATTGGGATTTAAAAATAAGGGCTTAAAATGTAAGTTCAAGCTATAAATAGATGGTAATAACTAGTGTCTCATTCAATGATGCAACAACAAACTTGTGGAAATAACACAAATTTGGATTAGTGAAATTTGAAGAATTGAACTGATAACCTATTGCAAATTCATTTGCTTATAAGCAATTTAACACTTTTAGTTGAAGTTCAACATAATCCAAATTTAGAGAAATGAAACCCTAATTTGCAACCCTTAAATTTTTTTTTTGGAATTGAGTTCAAAGGTTCTTGAAATTGGAAAAAATTGCCAAAACTAAAATTGCAAGTTTAGAAAAATTTGAACAACCAGGCTCAAACACGCACCAAAGAACCTACCGAATTTTTTTAAAATGTCAAAACCAAGACGAGAAGTTCTTTCGAGAAAAAAAGAAGAAGGAAGAACTGGACAACACTGATGTATAGGTACTAATTTTGATGGGGTATCAACTTTTGAACATATCAACTGGTAATGGTATCAATTAAAAATAAATAAATTTGTATTTGTAATGAATGGTATTGTATCTTTGTTTAGATTTTCATGGTCTTGGTATTAGGGGTCCAAGGCTGATTTTGGGCTTGTATGTGACATGTAGGTATCCACCTGGTATTGCGATGAATATAGCCTTGGTATTAAACTGGTATTACCTGAAGTCCCTAGTCCCTCGCAGGCAGGTATTGGCAGGAGGTTGGAATGTGCATGAGGTGATATCCGTCTGGTCGGATTCTTTGATACCAGGACCCGTATATAAACCAGGGTTGCAGCCTGGTACCCGCCCAACACTGGTGTCTACCGTTAAGTCCTGGCCCGTCGACGCTGAAACCGTGGTACATCCGGGTAATGGAACTACCCTCCCTCCAAGAGGCTAGGGACTACTAGCTCGGGGCGGGAACGAACGAATGAATGCATGAAGTGGGCGGGTACTAAAAGATCCGACACCCGCCGACAAAACGGGGTCCAGATCCCGGGGCTCAACGGTAAAGGATTTTGGGTAGTCTCGTCAAATTCTCAGCTTTAGGTCGTCAGGATTTCCCTCCCTTTTCCTTCGGTTCGAAGAAAACACTTCGACGTTCGCTCTCGCACTCCCTTCGGTTTTGCGTCCTTGTTTTGGTCCCCTGTTTCTCCTTCACACAAACAAAAACACTCTTCTTGTCTCTAGTCGTCAATTGCCATCCTCCCCATTTCTGGCTCGCTCTCGCACTCCCCTCTCTTTTGCGTCTTTGTTTTGGTTCCCTGTTTCTCCTTCACACACACACACACAAACGTTCTTCTTGTCTCTCGTCGTCACTAATATCCTCCCCATTTCTCTTTCTTTGCTGCTCTTTCCACAGTTTGGTTTGGTTTGGGGTTTGTTATGTTTTTCCTCCATATATCCAAATCTTTTCTTGAGGCAGAAACCACACTCCGGAGCTATCGTTGAGTCGCTCTTCTTCTCTCTCAGAGACCTAGTGCTACCGTTGCACCGGCGAGGTTTTTTTCGACTGAGATTTGAAAGAAAAAAGGCTTTCGAGGAAGGTTTTCAGATGTAGAGGGAGAGAGAAGCGTCGTCTTGCAGTATTGGATGCAGCGGCTCTCTGTGGAAAGAATAACAAGAACAAGAAGTAGCGTGCAGTTAGGTTTGGGGATTTGTTGACCATTATTGTTCTTCTCCTCGGAACAAACTACAGAAAAAAGGCGGCGGACGAGGCGAGAAGAGAAGAGGGATATGATAGGAGGGGGTCCAGGACGGGAGCTGTCGTCGCCACCGTCAGATGGCATCTCCAACTTGCGCTTCTCCAACCATAGTGATCACCTCCTTGTTTCTTCCTGGGACACTGTAAGGCTATTCTTTTGTTCTCTATATTCTTTGTCCTCGAGTTTTTTTTTCTCTTTTCAGTTCGGAGTTTTGGTCTAGAGCCTCGACCTACTTGTGTAGCACTACTAGATACTCTCCTTTGCTTTGTCTTTTGAGTCTGTAATAAGGAAGTTGTGTCTAGTCTTCTTTCTCTGTCTTTTGCCTGTTCTTTACACATCTATTTCCCATACATTTTTCTTTTTAAGTGGGGGAAAGGTCACAGGCTAAGGGAGGGGTGGATTCTTTTGGCAGAAGGTGAGACTCTATGATGCAAGTGCCAACATATTGAAGGGAGAATTTGCACATAGAAAGCCTGTGCTTGATTGCTGCTTCCATGATGATTCTTCAGGGTTTAGTGCCAGTGCAGACCGCAATGTGTGTAGGTATTGATCAACTTTGTCCTTAGAGTTTTCTTTCTCTGCTCTTCTCAGTAGACAAGATGCATTGCACTGTTTTTTTCCCCACTTTTGAGATTTTATCAACCTCACGTCTTTAGGTTGTTTCTGCTTCCATATGTGTAATGGCACCATCCAGTTCTCTGTGTGACTTTACTTGTCATTGGAAGTATATGCATCACACAATTGCCATCAAGTTTTCTTTTCCACTGCGAGCTTAGACTGTGTCAGATTCATTCAAAACCCTGCTTCCTTCACAAAGACCCACTAGCTATCAGGTCACGTTTTCTATGCCTGAGGTTGTTCTATTTATACTCTATTGACAATCTGATAACTGTGATGGTAGGGCCCCTTTCCTGCACAGATATGGGTTTCCCAAAGAGACTGCAGTGAGCAGTATACAACAGCAATCAAAGTCTGATTTGCCTACTAATTCTATGAGTCCTGCAGATTTGACTTCAACACTGGAAGAGAGGACCTCTTGGGGACACATGAGGCACCTGTGCGGTGTGTAGAATATTCACATGCAACAGGTAAGATTATGAAAAAAACCTATGCCCTCACAATACGCCAAGAAATAGCAAGATTTTCGCATATGATTCAGTTCTACCACACTATTACCAATCTGGATAGTCTAAGTGGTTATACAGATTCCAACTTTGCTCGTACCTGTAGTTATAATGAGAGCTGTGTTCTGGAGTTGGTTTATGAACTCTCAATCAGCCTGTAGAGGTTTTACGGGCGTTCTCCAAGCCCTAAATTTGAGTTTGTTGAATCATGGAGGTTGTGTTGCCTACGGCAATAGTCATAGTATTTCCTATTTACTATGGAGTGTTCTGGTTCTGTTTTGTATCGAGTTTCCATGGATTATAAGCCCATGCAACTGTTACTTAGTGTATGTTGGAATCATTATAACACCAATTGGAACTGGCTGTAGGGCAAGTTGTAAGTGGGAGCTGGGACAAGACAGTGTGTGCTTGGGATGCTCGAGGAGGAACACGGGTTGGCACCTACCCACAGCCAGAGCGAGTTTACAGTATGTCACTAGTCGGACATCGCCTGGTGGTTGCTACTGCAGGCCGTCATATCACTGTTTATGATCTCCGGCACATGCCACATCCAGAACAGCACCGTGAATCATCCCTCAAATATCAGACCCGATGTGTGCGTTGCTACCCCAATGGCACAGGTAGGGTTTTTCATGTTCTGCTAATTCATGTGGTGCAAGTTGTATGTTCTATCCTATTGCAAGTCTGGTAGGCCACAAGAGAGTCAAGGATTAACTTGTTTAGATTGTGAGAGCCAGAGACTGGTGTCTGAAGTGTGCTGTGCATGACAGGCTATGCACTAAGTTCAGTTGAAGGCCGTGTTGCCATGGAATTTTTTGATATGTCAGATGCAGGCCAAGCTAAAAAGTAAGTCTTTACTACATATCTTGTCTGGCTTGGTGTTTTTTCCAAAAGTTCTGTTAAATTCTGGTGAGAATGTGCCATCAATCCTTGTACCCTAAATCCTTAAGTGTATCCCTAGTGTTAGAAAGGAGAATGTGGGTGTGCTTCTTGCTTGCCAAGTTTACAGCAGCTGACTCCTACTCCTAGTGCTGAACTTTACACTGAAGATGTACTGTACTTTTTAGTTTGTTATATAGTTATCTACAACCACTGTTGGGAGTTGTGGCAGCTTGCCAATGCTATTTCTGATGAAGGTGATGGTCTGACACTTTTTGAGTGACTCTCTTGAGGTTATGATATACTTATTGTTGCATTACCTTCAAAGTGTTTTTGTGGAGATTTATCTACATTCTCATAGAGAAGCGCTCTTTCATTAACAAACTTGTGTTTGCTACTCGATTTTTTTTCTGACTTAATGTTTTGCTGCATGCAGATATGCATTCAAGTGTCACAGGAAGTCTGAGGCAGGTCGAGATACAGTTTATCCTGTTAATGCAATTGCTTTCCACCCAGTGTGAGTTTCTCTGCCTTTCAAAGTTGTTCTTTTTGTTGAAAGGCTTGGCTGGTGTGTGCCTGAACTGTAGGGAGCAGTCTTTGGTCTTTTGGTCTTTTTCAACCTAAATGGGCACATTATGTATGTTGTTATTTTTTAGTTTGCGGTTGAGCATAACCATCACTTCAAGGTGTTTTCTTTTCCAATTGATTATATACATGTCTCTTCAGAGCATTCTTCAAGAGGCATTTGTTTGAAATGTCACCAGGCAGGTGTGTTAATCTGAGATTTGTGGTGGAGCTGTGCAGTTATGGTACATTTGCGACGGGTGGCTGTGATGGGTTTGTCAACGTCTGGGATGGTAACAATAAGAAGCGCCTATACCAGGTTTGTAAGGATAAATTTGACTTCGAATAGAACTAGTTATAAGTTGAAAAGCTACAAATGGTTGGCAAATAGATGACTGCCATGTTGAATTAGCATAAGGTGCAGGTTGTTTTCATTCTTAATTATTTGTAATTTGTGAAACATGAGTGTAATGTACCATAGTGAACTTGTTTGTCCAGATTTCAAAAATCCTGATGTTTTTGCTGGATCTGACAGAGCAGTATCTTCAAAGTCTTGTTGTGGTGCTTTCTCTGTAATGTGATAAGTATGCTTCCATGTGCTGCAACTGATTGGTTGTAAGTGCATACTGGCACAAGGAAGAGCAAATAATTAGTGGATAATTCATTTACCAAGTGATGGTTTCCACACTATTCTAATAACAGTGCATAAGTGTTGGTGGCAGTACTCAAAATACCCAAGTAGCATTGCCGCACTTTCGTTCAGCAGAGATGGTCGCCTGCTGGCTGTTGCATCCAGTTACACATTTGAGGAGGGTCAAAAGCCGTAAGAGATCTAGCCTTAAAGCTTATATCTAGGGTTGCATGCACTTCTTCTGTTGTGTGCTTTGGAGAGAATGGGAATGTCGAAACAACTATTCGGTTGTGTAGCCTGAGGGATGTAATATTTCGTGAGTGAGTGAGGTCAGTCACAGAACATTAATTGAGTGTTGACTGTACTGTTGCAGGCATGAACCGGATGCTATATATGTGCGCAGTGTGAATGAGGCTGAAGTGAAACCCAAGCCAAAGGCATATGCCCCAGCTCCTTAAGTTCATTGTTTTTTCCAACTTGGTTGTAGCTTGGGTTGTTAGCGTCAATTGTTTTTTTCCATTCCTTGATGGATGTGATTAAGAAACTATACTTGAAAGGAGAAAGTTGAGTATGTGTGGGTCAGCTTTCATGGTCAGAACAAGGTAGTAAAGTTTCTTCTCAAACAAGGGCACTACTATGGTTTCTAGCACTGTCAAGTGCAATTGACCCATTCTAGTTGAAGGCCTGAATTTCGTCCGGTGCAATTGTGAATCATCCATGTTGTGTAAGAAGAAGAGTGGTTGATGTATAAGTAAAGGCAAAAAGACAAGAGCTTGGAGTACAGAATGTGTGGGAGTATCTCTTGCAACTAGTTCCAAGTAGTTGCCTTCTGCTTCAGTATCAGTGCATGTTTGGTTGAACATTTTTGTGTTCATACCTTCGGAAACTAGCTCCTGGTCATTCAATTTTTGGAATAAAATGCTGGTGATTAGGTGCAAAAGGATCATTGCTTGATTGGTAATTGTGAGTGTAGAGAAACATGAAGTGGACTCTCAAATGAATTTGAGCTCCATCTTGCAGATACAAGGTTTTCTCACAGTTCAAAACTTGGACCTTGAATGGTGTCTGAAATTGGAATTTTTTCTATATGTGGTGGCCCTTGCACCTTCGGTGTTTCTTCTGCGGTCAAGTGTCTCTCTTAGCATGTATGGTTTTGTCAGCTTGTTAGTGGGCTTTGCTCAATATGTATTTCAAAGAACTTGACATTGAGGGGAACTGGTTTAGGGGTTAGAGTCAAAATTGTGTTCAGGATTTTCTATCTCCAGATGTCAATCTACCTGCAATCTTCTGCAGAAGAGGAAGTAGTTAACCAGTTTGCAGATTGCTGTTGCTCTCTGCGACTCTGTTCAATTTTGACTTGAAAAGGGTTTTGGTCTAAATGATTGAAAAGGTTACTAGAAATACCAATTGATGATCATAGAAGATCTTGTGCAGTTTTCACCCCCCTTGCAGATGCTGTGAAACTCCCCATCAGATGACCTGAGAACCAAGCTCCTGAAGTGAAGGTTAGTTAACATCTTTTGGAACACCGTCTCATGAGTATGCCCTCAATTCTCTCTCTCGAAGCATTGAGTGATGTTGGAACTCTACTGCTGAAATTCTATGCTTGTGCATCTGTATTGAATGCATTATATTGTCATACTAGTTATTAACTGTCTGCATGGTTGACCAATTCTGCAGTCAGGGCAGGGCAATGTGGTTTTGAAACTTGCCCACAGAACTTTGGAAGCCTTGGTAGGTTCTCACTTCTCACATCTTATGATGATTTGTAGTCCCCCAATTTCAACTGAGTTGCCTAGGGAACATCTGCAATGACTTATAGTGTGGAATTGAACACAATCATTTTCAAGGAGTTCATGTGTACCAATAACCAGTTAGGTGTTGGCTATCATATCAAGCTTGGAGAAAAGTTTCTTCTTTTCGAGCACAACAAAGTCACGTTTCATGCCTTTTCTTTGCAATGGCCAAGCAGTGTTATCTAGTGGGCATATTTGGGCACATAGCAATGTTGTTGGGGGAATAACCTGCAAATGAACAAAGGAAATAGGTAATTTCTTAGTATATAATGAGAAGCATGGTTGTTTTCAGTTTTTACTAAAAGGGCTTTCTCCTAGTTAGAAGGAAGCATGTACCTGAAAGCCACAGTGAACCAGCATACACCAGCACACCATGAAGGATGCATGGTAAGTGGTCAGGAAATAGTTTTCTGTTGGGTTCCAGTTCCCTAGCCAACCATGGTGGTTAGCTGAGTTGCTTTTTTAACTACCTACCTATTAACAACCCACAAGCAGGTTGTTAGTAGGTAGGTAGTAAAAACAGTCCTTACCTATGTATAAACCATCTACTTACCTAGTAGTTCTCTATTTTCCAACCTATCTACCTGCATATGAGACCTATTTATAAATCATCTACTTACCTAGTAGTTCGCTACTTTCCAACCTATTTAACTATATATGAGACCTATTTCTTACAGAATTGGATACCGAGGTCAAACCATGTACTAACTCAGTTAAGGTTCATCCAAAACTGAGTAGACAACAGGCATCCAGTGGATGGTGTGTTGGTGGGTGCTGGTTCACTGTGGTTGTGCCTGAGTGACTATTTTAACCAATTTTCTGTAGGACTCCTAGGCCACAGGACTTTTAATTTTGAAAACTTTGGCAATGGTTTACTTGACAGTTATGGTTGTTTGTCCTATGTAATGTGTTAGTGAGATTCATATTCCAATTAATCATGGCTCTGCTCACAACTTTTTTGCTTTTTTTAAAGGAGCCATATTGATTGGGCCATCAGCAATTTTTTTGGGAACATTGGGCATGCGCCCAATGAAAGCACCTCTTTGGACCCCAGTTGCAAAATAGAAACAAAACCCCTGGATTTCACCTTTTTAGTTTATATTCAGGGGAGTTTTAACTTTCGGCAAAACCACCTGGGATAAAACCCAGGTGCTATTGCAAACATCTGGGGGACCACAATTGGGAACACTTTGGGAACATGGGAACCCTTTGGGAGCGTGATGGGAACACTTTGGGATTGGGAAAAAGCAAAAATCCCCTTTATCCCCGTTGATGAGTGCATGCTGAGCCTCCTCATTGGCTGCATGAAAGTTCTCTTTTCAAAACTGTTGGTCACCATTTTTCACCTAGGCTAATGGCAGGGGCAGAATTTTGGGGACATGGTAAAAAAAAACTTATTTGACGTAAAATTCATAAGAAATGTTAATCCAGCTTTTATGCTGGGTAAGGCCCTTCCAAACTGGTAGTCTTCAAATTTCAGGGATGTCCTACTTCTCAGGCCTTACCATAGTATGCAATCCATCTGTCTTCATGTCCTATGACAGTACATTTTTTGGGCTTTGTCCTAGATGGGACAAGTGATCTGCTTTTGTTCTGCCAGTTCCATTTGTGATGTCAATTGACAATGGGGAACACTCTTTGTATTGTGATATGAATCAACGGTGAGAAACCCCAATTAGACTGTGTAAAAGGCCCTGCTAAATCCCATTAAACCTGATGAGACAGCATCTTGCATTACCAGGCTCCATGTGTTCCTTGGTGGAAGGGACCCCTCCCATAGCAGGTAAAAACTTGTTGCTGCTTTGGATCTGTTATTTAGGGCAATTTGGGAGGTAGGGGGAAAAAGAAAATGGGACCTTCTAGTCTGTGAAGAAATTTTGATTTGGAGAAGAACCTTAAACATCCTAGAGAAAACTATATTCTAGGTGAGATGCATATAGCCCTCGTAGGATGTGCGTATGATTCTTGACAACACCAAGGTGGTCTTCAAATAATTTGTGCTTGTTTTTGTTATCTTGATGAGGCTTGGCTAATCATTACAAACAAGCATAGTGAATTGCATCCTCAAACGAGTGCTTCTTTCAATCCTGATCTGATGATCACTTTCCCTTGTTGATGAGTTTCAATTTGCACTTGGGAAGAAAGGTTTCAAATCTCCTCTTTCAAAAAGTTCCAACCCTCAGCCAATTTCCTTAGCTGATGAGCTTCAATCATATTTTTAAAAAAAAGCTTTCATGTCTCCTCTTTCAACCACTACCTATCACTTTCCTTAGCGGAATGAGTTTTAATCACACTTCAAAACATGCAATAGTCAGGCATCCTAACTCGAAGAGTACAAAGTGGGGTTGGCTCCATCCTCTTCTACCCCCTTTGTAACCCACCCTGCTCTCACTTCCGCTCTTGATCTGTTACTCACTATTGATTGAGTGATAATCTTTCCAATTGGTAATTGCCATTTGGAACTTAAACAAATTCAAAGTACCCACCCTAGTACTACCTTAGCAGCTTCCACACTAATTTAGATTTGTTGTAGAAATGTTGAAAATTTCAAAACACACAAGATTTTCAAAGAACAAAAAATAAATAAAATTGTGAAGGAAACTAGCGCATCTTTTATAATCTTTCTAGAATATTCTTCTGTTAAAAATCATGGAATCTTTGATTATTAATTAATTAAGTATTTGACATACATGAGTTGAAATTGCCCTTGTACTATGGTATCATGTTCCAACCATTTGTGCTCCATTTCCCTTTCTTACCTATCCTTTCTTGTAAATAAAGATTTTTGGCAAGTTTTAATATTGAGTAATAAAGAAGGCACTTCTCCTGCCTTGCACAGGCCCCTTCTTCTACTAATGCTCTTCACCTCAGGCCTTAACCTACATGAAAACCCTTTCAGTAATAGAGGGCAAAAAAAATGCCATTTTTTCATAAAGAAATCAGGAAATCTTTGTTTTTCTAGCGTACATTAGACGAATTTTGCTAAATTGTTTTTGTTAAATTTCACCAAAAATTTCAATATCAAAAAATGAAAAAAAACACAAGAAGATTCAGTAATAGGCAATTAGAAAAATTTGTGACATTTTTATTATGATTAAAATTGTAATTACTTATAGCAACGAAATTGAATTAAGATGAAATTATAGAGTCATCGATCTTGGGAAGGGGTGTGGATAATTGGGAAGATCGTGGCCGTCCATACAGGGCGAGGATTCCTATCAATGGTATAGTGGTAACGTCATCGTCTTCTTCGTCGTTATCTTGTTTTGCGGAGCTTGTCACAACAGAATGAGCTTTGTCACTGGAACTCCGCCTGCTCGCCATTGTTGGGCTTCTCCCCCCTGCCCCCAACACAACCGCATTGGGAGGAACTTCTCGTCTGCATTCCGTTTTTTTTTCCTCTTGATTTTCAGTCTCTCTATTTCTCCTTTTCCCTTGAGAGACTGGTTGTAGTTTGTACAATTGCTTTGAGAAACCATCGCTTTTTGTTTGTGTTTCTTTGAGGGATTGATTGTTTTTGGTGACCAGTTTGTAGTCAGTCAGTCATTCAGTCAGGCGGGGACTTGACGATGGGGCCGATTACGAATGGAGCAGCAGCTGCTGCTGCTGGCGACGACGACGCTGGAGGAGTCGCGTTGAGCAAGGCAGGAGAGAGAGTAACAGTGCGTGAGATTTCTTCTTACAGTCCTGTGCAAGAGAGTAGGCTGCAACACAAGCCGCCTCTCCCGTCTGTGTTTCATTCTAGCTTCAAGCTCGCACATGGACTGCCATCTTCGGCTGCGGACAACGCCGCTGAGATTAAGAAGCTTTTTCCATGTCTCTTTGGTCAATCTTCAGTGGAGCTTATTCCTAGTGAAAGAGGAGAACTTCACAGGTCTTTGAAAGTTGGTGTGGTGTTATCTGGTGGTCAAGCTCCCGGTGGCCATAACGTCATTGCTGGCATCTTTGATTACCTTGAAGAGCATGCCAAGGGGAGCATCTTGTATGGATTCAGAGGAGGTCCTGCAGGGATAATGAGGAACAAAGTGGCAGTCATCACTGAACAATTTCTGTTTCCTTACAGAAACCAAGGGGGTTTTGACATCATTTGCAGTGGCAGGGATAAGATTGAGACTCCGGAGCAGTTCCTGCAAGCAGAGGAGACGGTGAAGACTCTGGACTTGGATGGGTTGGTTGTAATAGGAGGTGATGATTCCAACACCAATGCTGCTCTCTTGGCAGAGTATTTCAGATCCAAGAATGTCAAGACACATGTTATTGGATGTCCAAAGACCATTGATGGTGATCTGAAAAGCAGTCATGTGCCCATAAGCTTTGGATTCGACACTGCATGTAAGATTTACTCGGAGATGATCGGGAATATTATGGTGGATGCAAGATCAACGGGAAAGTATTACCATTTTGTGCGGCTGATGGGCCGGGCAGCTTCACACATCACTCTTGAATGTGCTCTCCAGACTCATCCCAATGTTGCAATCATTGGTGAGGAGGTCAATTCCCATAAGCAGACATTGAGGCAGGTGACAAATGGGATTGCAGATGTTGTTTGCAAGAGGGCTGAAATTGGGAAGCAATATGGTGTGATTCTTATACCCGAAGGTTTGATCGATTTCATCCCAGAGATTCAACACCTCATTGCAGAGCTCAATGAAATCCTGGCAACAAGTGTGTGCGATGAAGCAGGAGACTGGAAGGAGAAACTCACCCCTCCATGTCGAGCACTTTTTATCTCCCTCCCCCATAGCATTCAGGAGGAGCTTCTGCTTGAGCGAGACCCTCATGGCAATGTGCAGGTGGCAAGAATCGAGACTGAGAAGATGCTTATATCAATGATTGAGACTGAACTTCTTGCAAGAAAGCACGAGGAGACTTACAAGGGCACTTTCAAGGGCCAGTCACATTTCTTTGGGTATGAAGGTCGATGTGGCATGCCCACAAACTTTGATGCCACATACTGCTATGCCCTCGGATTTGCTGCTGGTGCTCTCCTCCACACAGGACAAACAGGTCTGATTGCATCCATCAGTAATTTGGCAGCACCTTCAAAGGATTGGACTGTTGGAGGAACAGCTCTCACTGAGCTCATGGATGTGGAGCGTCGCAAAGGCAAATTCAAGCCTGTGATCAAGAAGGCCATGGTCGAGCTTGATGGTGCTCCATTCAAGAAGTTTGCATCTCAGCGTGATCAATGGGCAGTGGAAGACTCTTACTTGAGCCCTGGTCCCATCCAGTTTTCAGGCCCTACTGCAAATGATATCAGTTACACACTCAAGCTTGAGCTTGGAGCTCTTGATGCCTGAAATCTGGACATTGCTTGTAATGATCTCGTCCTTCTTGGTTTTCATCCATATGCAAGACTTGTCAAATTATGCTGGGTATGACACCTTGGCTCTTTTCCCCGATTTAGGTTTCTAGAGAGTGAGATGTAAGTGAGTGCATAAGCTGTGGTTTATAAAGTTACAATTGAACTCTACTTCTTTCTTGAAGTTTCTGGTCATGATCCTCATGTGCTTGAGGCTTTATGTATGCTGTTGAAGCATTCCAATTGGGTGTCACTTGATCAGCTTCAAATCCAACTGTTGACAGCATGTAACCAGAGATGCATTGAGTCCATCTGATGGAGGAATTCATGGGAAGTAAAATGGCCATGGATTGTTAGTAGCATTTCAGTAGCATGAAAAATAACTTATAAAGCAAGAGTGCGAACAATATAAAAAGTTTTGCATCTCAGTTCAATCAGCTTCCAATTTCTTCAGGTCAGCAATGGCATTGTTTGACACCACCAGATGTTACAATCCTATACAAACTTAGGTATTTAGGTGACAATGTAGCGACTTCTTCAAAATGGCACATAAATGCTGAAGGTTCACATTACATGACCATCTTTGGTAGTCAGGAAGCGAACAATAACATACCCAGTTGTAGTAATGAGTTGCATTAATCTATTTACAGTTACCTATTTGGGGCAGTGCTTTTTCCCCCAATTTTGTGATTTAGCTGAGATGGTGATCATCCATAAGGCAATATAGCCAAATTTGGCTTTTAAAAAACATGAAAGGAAAAAAAAATGCTGATATATTTTTGGCTACCTACTTGAAACATTGATAGAAATTTGGTGATTTCAAAAGATTTCTTTTTTTCGAATTTTCGGAATTTTTCTTTTAAAAAATCATTGATTTTGTGACAAAAAAATTCAAAAATTTAGCAATATTGCTCAATTTTGCATAGAAAAAGGCTGATTTGGGGAACTAAATCATGAAAATCTCCATGAAAGGATCTTTCAAACTCATTATCCAAGGATCCTTCTAAAGCCATTTTTTCATATCCATTATAGATGGGAAAAATATGGATAAATGAATTTATGCTATCATAATTGAAAAATGACTAATGGTCTCAAGTGAACCTCATCTATGAACAATGAATTAAGCTACATGAATCACAATATGAAAATTTATATATCTATATAAATGATTCTAACTTGAAAATGTATCTTTTTGAAAATATTGGGTTTTAATTTCTTAACATTGAAAGATATTAGGTTTAAGCAATGGAATAAATCTTGTGTTGTGGGATGATGGCACCTTGTGGGTTAGGTTCCACATCTAGGGGTCGGTATGGTTTGCAATGTGCCTCAACCTTTTATCTATGTAATGTTCTTGGCAATGTTTTTGTTTCATTTTTGCGAAGTAGCTAGTGGGGCTGCATTTAAAGTGCCTATGGTGTTAATATGACTAAAGTTATTATGTGTGGAGAGCTCCATTTGGTTTCATTGGACAAAATAATAATTTGAAGATGGTTGCTACTTAAAATGTGAAGGTGAAAAATCTAGATTTTACTCCAAATTTATAGGTGAAAAAGTTTGGCTATACATAGAATTAGGTTTAAATGTTTAGTTACTATTTTTTCGCACTTAGAGTTTTTTAGGTGACATGTTAATTAATTAATTATTTTGAAATATTCCAATTATTTTAACAAATTGTACTATTACACATACAATGCAAAGTTTAAATTGCAAGCATAATCAACATAATCAAACAAGAGACACGTTAGCAAATAGAAGCACTTCAAATTGAACCCTTCAAACCAACCATTCTAGCACAAGTGACTTACAAAACCATAAGCTAGTATCCAATTACAACAAATGCAAAGATAAACCATTGGAATTGGACTTTGAAGAGAAGGTAGAAAATGCCTGCATCATGCAAAGAAAGTTGTGTGGCTTTTAAAACAACAATTCAATTTAGTATAAACATAACTACCAACACATTTTTGCCTTTGCAAAACTAACAAAACAATTGCACAAAACATATTACCTAGCCATAATAACAATATCAATGACAAGCTCTTTGCCACTATTCAATGTAATCTACCAAATGAATTTTTTTACAAAATATAGAACCATTTTGCAAACATTGCACAACAAATGGCTAGTGGATAGTGAGCCTATTGCAAAGTTTTGACTTCGTAAAAACCAAAGTAAAAAAACATCTTTCATTTTTCATTTTGCCTACTATTTGCATCATGGTTAATTTAACTAATTTCACATATTCGGGATGTTGGACACTAGTGCTCAAGATGTTGTCACAAGGCCCCACATTTTTGTTAAAGGATTCAAGTCAAAGAGGGGCAACACACATGTTATTGCATTTGATTTCATTTGATCTTCAAAGTGCCCTATTGGCAATTAAGGACAATAAATGGAACATCTCACCCACTATCGTATCTTGTTCATCCACCTTGTAATTTTTTCATCATAATAATAATAAAATTAATAACGTAAAAATATTTGACAAATGATGCATAACATTCCAACTATAACCAATAAATGGGGGATACATAATCTCAAGAACATCCATGGCACCATGGGTTAGAAATTTAGTTTTTAATTTGTGAATAAAACTTTTTGCAATCCTTACCAAAACACACAAAATCATGGACCTTTTATTTACATGAACATGAAAAAATAAATGATTGGACTTAGCAAAGAAGTACTCCCTTTGTTGGTGGAAGAGCTTCAAAGCTCTTCAATGAGCAATGAACTTCCTTCTTTGCTCAACTTAATCATCTTAAAAGTTGTTGGCAACTATAAACGGAATTGCAATGTTGTTTGTGAAGGAAAGGAAACACAAGCTCATTGAGGGACAACAAAATGAAACACAAGCTCAAGGAGTGGAGACAAGATGAAACATAGAGGAGTGAAGCTTTGGCAACCTCCAATAGACACCAAGTGAAAAGGCGGTGAGAAAATATTAAAGTTTGTCACAAACAAGCTATGTGGATGGCCACATTGTGGCTTTTGGGCAAGATCTCCAGTATTCTTCCATGCAAATAAATGACACCCTTTTCGCCCAAAACAGTTCACCCTTGGGTGCTTTCTGGAAACTTTTAATGATTCTCCCCCTTTTTCCCTTTAACTGGTAGTTGGCCCTTAAAGAAAACACTGGTTCATGGACACAAGAGTACCCAAACTTTAAAAAGCCTCACCAAATGCCCATGCAATGACTTTTGGAACCACCCAACCTCACATTTGATATAGAAACATCAATTTACACACACCACATCAGTGATTTTTTTGGGACAATTTTTTTCTTCCCCCTAGTGGAAATTTGACTAATTTTTTGCTAATTTCTTTGAACATTTCACCAAAATTGGAGAAAAAGAAAAAAAAAACCCTGGATCCCGTGGTTACTATGGAGAGGAAGTTCAGCACCAAGCTCAAATAACTAATATTTTAAAAAGAAATACCTCTCTCATAATTAATAATCAGCAGTTTTTGTTGAAATAATTTAATACCAAAAGAAATGAGGTCCAGCAGCCCCAATTTGAATAGGTATCTCAAGTTTCAATGCGGTAGCCCACAATGCCAAGGCCCACTCCACACCCCACTAGTTTACTGATCTTGATTAAACATGAAATTAGTGGACAAAACCTCTCTTATTTGCTACTGCAATACCTGAACAATTTCACCATAAATTAAATTATTTTTCATTTTGTTAAATTTTTTAAATATATATATATATATTCATTATTTGTGCCAAAATTTTGATAAAATTAAGAATCAGCAAGAATTCAACTGTTAGGTTTGAACTACAGACCTTATAGGTCTTCTAATCCCATTAAACTATCCCATAAATTTGAAGAGACTATGTTTATTATTTTTTATAATCATTCCTTGTCAAAAATTTCAGAATTAAAAAATCAAGTGCTGAAATTAAAAATTAAAATTTAATTAATTATTTGACAGTTTGCTGTCGAATCCAATTAGTGAATACGCTAGTAGAAAATTGGTTGTTTAGAATTTTAGAGAGAAAGTGAACTCCTATTGTAATGACATTGCCCACCGACCTTCCATTTTGCAAATTGCCCTTTGTGCAAGGCTTGGTGCGGAGCCAGGGTTTATCGCCAGGGCAATATTCCTTTACTTTTCACCAGCAAGTGGCAGTTGTTGGTTCACACAGCTCCTCAGGTGTCCATGCAGAGGGCCACAGTGAACCAGCACCTACCAGCGCACCATGAAGGATGGATGGTAAATGGTGAGGAAACAGTTTTCTGTCGGATTCCAGGTCCCTAGCTAACCATGGTGGTTAGCTCAGTTGCTTTGTTTTACTACCTACCAACTAACAACCCACAAGCAGGTTCAGGTTGTTAGTAGGTAGGTAGTAAAAAAAAGCTCTTACTTATGCATAAACTATAAACCATCTACTTAACCACCTACCTAGTAGTTACCTAGTGGTTACCTATTTTCTAGTTACTTATTTTCCTACCTATCTACCTACATATATGAGTCCTATTTCCTATAGAATTGGTCAGGAAGATGAAACCAACTATTAACTAACTCAGTTGAGGTTCATCCACAACTGAGTAATAATGGGCATCCAGTGGATGGTGCGCTGGTAGTAGGGTGAGGATTGAAGCTTAAGGGTTGAAGCTTGAGAACTGATGCTTGAGATCTGCTGCATGAGAAACAATTGATGTTTTCAGGGTTAGGAGAAAGAAGGCTTGATTAGGAGGAGAATTGATTCCTGCTTGCCAGATTGAAAAGCTTCATTCAAGAGGAATTGAAGTTTTGAGTGTTTTGCAGCAGCTTGAAGCTTGAAGAAGCTTGAGAGATATAAGTATTGCAACACAATAATCATTGACCTAGCCCACGAACAGAAGAATATAAATTCCCAGAAGCGCTGAAAAAGTGGCGCAACTGCGAGCGTCGACAAAGACAGACAGTTGTCGTCGACGCGCATTTTGCCATCGCTGCAAAGAGATATATTCCCGCAGGGACGGGGGAAGAGGGCCGGGGGGGCCGGGGGGACTAAAAATTTCTAGTTAAACCCTGCGGTCGGTCGTTTTGTCCATCGGTCGGTGTCTTCACGTTGAGGTCTGAATCCCAGCGACCAGTGTTTTTTATCCGCATCCATCGGTCCAATATGGAGCTTGTCGTCTTCTGCGAGGGAAAGCTTCAGAGCTGGGGTTCTCTTCCTCTCTCTGCTCTTGTTATCTCTTCTGTGGGCAGCGGCTGCTGCTGCTCCAATCGCGCATTTCCATGTTAGTGCCTGTAAGGCTCTGTATTGAGGTGAAATAGGAAGTGGATACAGCAGCAGCAGCAGCAGCAGCAACAGCAGTGAGCGTGTTTTTTGGGGAGCAAAGCGGAGAAGAACAGAAATGGCGTCTTTATTCGAGTCGGGTTGGCTGGTAAGCAAAAGCTTTTTTCTTTTCTGTTTGTTGATGATGGTGTTTTGGGGGGTACTTGTGGTATGAAAGGTTTTCTTTTTCTTCTGTTCAGGCTTTCTTGGGTCTCGCTCTTCGCATTGGTTTTCTTGGAAATGGGGAAAACGATTTGTGGGTTGTTCTTTCTTCTCGTTGTCTGCCGGAGCTTTCTTCTGTCAATGGCGGTTTTGCGATCATGGGCAGCGTTTGAGAGCCCTTGTGGCTCGTGAATCCCAGCTTGTCTCATTTTGTCCCAGTTTCATTGTCTCTTCATCCCAGAGACATTGAACATATCTGGTTACTGGCTGGATTGGATTTTTTAGGGAGTTCTTTCTTTGGCAAAGCTTGCTGTCTGCAACTCCTAGGCTACTGAGAGTGTCCCTCCCAGTCTTGACTGTGGATCTCTGAACCCACCAACCCTAATGTGGAATTCCATAATGCTATGGTGCAATGCTTCAAATGCTGCAGTTTGTGAAGACCAGTACACATTCTCAAATGTGAGTGGTATTTGGAACTGCAAAGGGTAGAGAGAGAGGGTACCTGCAACAACCAAGCTGACAAGAAGCTTGTACTTCTTCTGTAAGGGAATTGAAATGAAACTGGATCTTGATACCCAAATTCCCAGTAGCTTACCTAGATACAGAGGTATCGTCTCCCTTTAGGCCAAGGTTTAGGACATGTTGTGCCTTCAGAGGTATTGAAGTTCTTGCTACTATCTAGCCGCAGACAGACAGTAAAAATGGCAGGATATTACAATTTTGGATGCTGCCATACATGTATGTCCTCGTATGTTGGTGCTGCTTCTTGCCGAAGAATCGCCTGGAACCTTCATGTCAAAAGGTTAGACTGATGATACTAATACCATTGGCATTGAGAATCAATTTATAAGAAGATCAGAGTGTAATCCACCATGTAATCTAGTTTCAGTCAGGAAGGTTTTAGCTGTGATAAAATGCTGATTGTGCTTATCAATTCTTTTTGGAGACAACTGTTGGTTGGTTGGTTGTCTTTGGAACTAGTAAATGGAGTATTGTTGTTCAGAAGTGATGATGATGTCTCCTACCTAATGCTTGTAGATAACAGAGGTTTCATGCCATTTTTGCCCTTGCAAATGGAGTGTCAGATATAGTTTTTTTCTTGCAGGATGTGATAAAAGATTATAATGATGTTGGGTGCTTGGCTTGGCTGCTGGGGTGCAGTATTTGATAAATAACTTCAGCGATTTTCAGTTGGCTTCATTGGGCAGCTTCATCATTCATGAAGGTGTATTCTTCCTTTCAGGCCTTCCGTACCTCATGATGGAGTGTTGGGGACTTCAGAAGTACAAGATCCAGGTAAAAAAAAAAGCCGTTGCTCCTGATTCTTTTCTTGAAATGCAATGCTTAAGCAGAGTAAATCATGACAGTGATGAGCCCTTCTTCTTCATCAACATGGAAAGTCTACACTGGCAAGCACTTTTAACACAGATGTTTTAGCCCATTGCAACCAATCAGGTAAGGAAATTGTTGTGATCACGAAGTGGGTCAGTGGGATCCCAATGATAGAACTAAGTCCTGAAGACCTAGATTCTGCTTACTTTTGGTTTTTGATTTTGACCTAAACCCTACAACAGCCCCCTCCCTTCAACTGAATGCGCAAGATCCAGAGGTTTGCAAGGAGCACAGTAGGAATGCCTTTGTAGATAGGACCTCTTTCTTTTCAAGAGCCTGTCCTCAATCAAGCCAGCCTTGTAATCTTTCTTGGTCAAATTCGGACCTTTCCCTTTTGACAAAGCAGACTGTTTTGGTTGTGAGATTGTTGCATATGAGTTTAATCTCTCACTTTCTTGATCATCTGCGGCAACAGAGTTCTTGTGAAATATTGTAGACCTTTCCCTTCCATGGTCATCTCTAAAATTGGTTTTTGCTGGAATGTGTAGAGAAAGATGAACACACCTGCCGCACAGGAAAAATGTGTATTATGGCTACTGCTCTATCACAGTTGTGTGAATCTTCCCCTTATGGTTGTGTCCTACCCTGTGTTCAAGTACATGGGATTCACCAGCCAACTGCCCTTGCCATCTTGGTAAGTCTACTATTCTGGTGTGCAGTTTGATACAAGGCTTCCAAGGGAAGCATGAGAAATTATAACACTTTAAAGTCATAGCAAATTATTACAGTGTTTTTGTGAAGACTGATGATGGGGGGAAAAGGACACTTGCAGGAAGGTGATGTCATTTCAGATTTTGTCATACTTCATCTTGGAGGATTTCATCTTCTATTGGGGTCACCGCTTCCTGCACACTAAGTGGCTCTACAAGCATGTTCACAGTGTTCACCATGAGTGTGTACCCTCTTTTCTCATATCTCTTATAAATCAATTGCCTTGTTGAACGTGCTTGTAAATTTCAGTTTTTGCTGGAGGATACCAGTGACTTGAAGACAGTTTACTAGTATGAGCTCTTAGCTGCTACCTGTAGCATACTTTTAGTTGTACCAACGAGGCATATTGTAGATTTCTGCAGTTCAGCAGTGATGACCACAAAAAAGAAAAACCCCTGTGGAGCTTATGTGACCCATGTCTGAGTGACTTCTTGGTTTTGGTGGGATGATGCATGTCAGGTATGCAACACCATTTGGTTTGACCTCAGAGTATGCTCACCCCCTTGAGATTCTGTTTCTGGGATTTGCCACCATCTTTGGACCAGCGATAACTGGTCCTCATTTACTCACCCTCTGGATTTGGATGAGTGTGAGGGTGCTGGAGACTGTTGAAGCTCACTGTGGTTATGACTTCCCATGGAGCCTTTCCAGAGTTCTTCCCATCTATGGAGGGTCTGTCAGCTGCTTCTGACAACCTCTTAATTGTTTTGTTGGGTGGGGGGGGGGTTGTGTACATTGCATTCTTGATTTGAGCAGTTTAAGTATTTGATTTCTCTGAAGCTTTGAAAAGAAGAAAAAGGCTTCTCTAATTGCAAAACTGCATCCTCAGATATTGATAATATCAGCTATTTTCTGTGCAACTTTGCTTTGAAACAGTGCGGATTTTCATGACTATCATCATAGACTGCTTTACACCAAGTCAGGGAACTATTCATCTACTTTCACCTACATGGACTGGTAAGAAGTGTCTCCCCTTCTTGCATCTGGTAGTGCAGAAGGAAAGGTGTTCTCCAATTTTCTGTTCTACATGCCTGTCCTTCTTCACAACTAAATGTCTTGTTTATTTCTGCAAGTTAATCAATATGTTGAGCAACATGTGTTTTTTGCTGCAATTGAAGACTATAATGAGAGAATTCAGTTCGGTGTGTTCTGCAAGCCCTTTTTTGCTCATACCCATTTGTGTCTGGTGCTTCTAAGACCCAGAAAGTTTGCATCTTTACTAAGTTTGCTTCTTTACATTGAATGCAAACTTAGTGTGTAAGCACTGTTGGTTCTTTGCAGATTTGTTACTAGATGTTGACCGTGTGATTGTCTCTTGGTTTATGAACAGGATATTTGGGACAGATAAGGGGTACAGAAAACTCAAGGCTTTGAAGAGCGACTAGTATCACACTGATAGTATTCGACCAGAGGTGGATACTACTCTTGTCAAGGCAGAGTGAAACAAGATTTTCTAAGAGAGTAAATTGATTCTGCGTTTGTCTGAATTTGGTGGTGGAGAAGTGATGAAAATTTGGACGGAAAACTGAAAGGGCTTTCCCTCTCTGCAATTTGCCAGGCAGTCTGTCATGCTTGTGTCTTGTTTTGTACATCAGACGGTTTGAAAAAAGCTTGGAAATGGGGTTTCATCCTTGGCTTTTGTAGCATGCATTTGAATCTCTAGAGGAGTTGGGGGGACCTACTAATTGAGCAAGATTTCTGGAGATGGAAATGCCTGTCGTATCTGTGTAGTTTTAGCTGAGGACTTTTCAGATGAACTGGTTCACACACCAATAAAATTTAACTGTTTGTTGACCTTGTCACATTTTTTGCTTTGGGTTTCTGATTCTTGGGAAAATGCTCATGACATTTCTCATGTCCGCTCTAGCTTCTGGTGCATTCTTTTGTCAGACAACAATCTATGGAAAAACTGGAGCAGCATGAAGATTCCAATTGTCAGTGATTTGTGACAAATTGTCCAGTTCATGGTATGTCCTCTCCTAAAATCAATGGAGTTGGTTCTCCAACGAAAATTGCTCCTCGGTTTTATTTTTTTCCCCATTTTCTTTGTTCTTTTCAAAGATGATATAAAGCCTTTGAGTAACACAGGCTCAATCACTCCACCATATTGACATCAATGCAAGATGTGGTTCATTGCAGGACACATGCATGTTTTTATCAATGGAAACCTTGGGAGTTTGACATCACATTTTATATCTTGTGTAGTTTCTCAAGACCATGAGAGTTGGTTTTGGAAGCAAGTTCCTATCCCTCTCTACTTGCACATATACCTACCTGTCTGAAATTACTGAATTTGTGAACTGTCAACTCAAGAGTGGACCAAAAACACACACCCCAATGCACCGACTTCAAACGACGGTATGACAATATTGTGAGTGTGGTGTGAGACATAAGGTTGCGGTGTGACCATTTGAACAGGGCATTTAGTGTAGGGTACACTAAATGCCTGTGGAGTGAGGCATTCCTGAATTGAGTGCCCGCTTGAGACTGAGGTTTAGGGTTTGCATTACCTGGTGTAAAGACCTATGAGAATTTTTTTTGGGGACTTTAAAATTAAAAAAACCTGTTGGGTATAACAGGGAAATTGAAAAAAGGATGTGGGCATTTCAAAAAGCTTGCCTTTTGTGGACTGTATGCTTCAGATTGTATCCTCCAAATACACTAAGAAATTTCTTGTAGGTCTTTACAACAATGGTTAATTGCACAATAGCTTTTATAACAATGTCTATAGTCTATTGCATATCTTTGATAGTTATTAGTATCTGAGTGCATGGATTGTTTTCAAACTTATAAAAACATGGTGGCATGTAATTTTTGTGTGGACATGATAGGGAACAACCCATAATTGAAAGGTCTTGTCCAATGTTGGGCGGTTCTCGAATCCTACTCAATTGTTGCTTTGGTTCTTAGACTAATTCTCATAGTGAGAACCAGTCAACATGGTTGATTGTGAAAACTAGATGGAGAACCAACCTCAGGTTTTCACATGAATGAGAGTTGGTTGTGAGAACCAGTTCTTTTTATTTTTTATTTTGGAGAACTAGACAAGTTTTCTCATAGAATTTGCATTCGGTTCTCAGTAGTTTCAAGTTTAGGGTTCCTAAACAGTTGTTGCCACCTAGGGAGGTAGAGGTGTTATTTAGGGTTAGGGATAAAGAAAGTGTATAAAAATGAAGCCTAGGCTTCATTTTTGGTCATAGTAATTATTTTTTTTGGTCTTCAAGTGCTCTTGTTATGTTCATTTCATGCTTGTTTGGTTGGTGTCCTTGGTTTGTGTTGTCATTGCTAGATCTTAATTTTTAGTTTTTAGTTTTTTATTTCAGATTGCTCCTTTTACGTTGCTCTTCTCACGCTATTCTTCACATTGTTGCTCCTGACATTGTTCCTTTCGTGTTGTTCTTTTCATGCCACCATTCTTCACACGTTGTTGCTCTTCTCTCATTGTTATTCTTCTCGCACTACAACTCTCACACTACTCCTCTCATGTTGTAGCTCTCACATCATTCCTTTCACGCTATAACTCCTCTCTTGCCACCATTCCTTTCATGCTACTACTCCTCTCACGTTGCTATTCTTATTCTTTTGTTCTTTTCACATTGTCGTTCCCCTCGCGTTGTTCTTTTCACACGGTTGCACATTTCGGGTGCTTATTAGCCTATCTTCTATTACTCTTATTGTGCTGTTGTTGTTACTCCTTTCACACTACTACTCTATTTTGTTTAGTTAGTATGGTACTTCCCCTGCCCTTGCCATGTGCAGGTTAGAGTTCAAAGCTTCGACACCAATTCAAACACCAAAGGTAAATTCCTTTGCATAATTTCCATTTCTTTTTTCCTTTTATGGTTGTTGATTCATTTTTTGTTATTGTTACTACACTTGCGTTTTTGCTCATCTGTCTTTTTCGCTATTCATCAAAGCAATAATTCTTAATCACAAATCAAAATAATAATGGAACAATCTTTTGAAAACAAAAATACATGTGATGTGTTTATGCATGAAACAAGGATATAAGATGAAAATTTGTTAGAATTTGAAAAAATGGGCAATCTTCAAATAGAAGGACATAAGAATCCATGAATGAATGAAAATAATTTTAAAAAGTTACATGCACAAAGAACATTTTGGAGAAGAAATAACATAAATGCATTGTGTTGGGCATTTTATTGCGTTAATGATGACAAAGAAGTTAATGTAATAACTTCTCAAATTATGTGTTGTATTCTTTGCCACAATAATCCAATATTGAATGTAAATCCAAAAACGCAAGCTAAGAAAGGATTAATCATATATACTAATCATACAACTAATGGCATAATTACATTGAAAAAACATGTCAATTAAGATCATTTTAATATTTTAAAAAAATTTGAAGAAAAATTTAATTGTCTTTGAGGGAAGATGAAGAAAAACCTTTCAAAAATAGATTAAATGTTTCTTCTAATTCCATATCTAATTTTTTTGATGCAAAAAAACCTTTTAAAAAAGGTGATGTGCAACAAAAACAAATTTTGGAAATTTTTTCTTTTAATTGTCAAAAACCATCTTCCTCTATAATTTGTAGAAAATAGTTGGTTAAAAAGATTTAGTATGCATTTGTGTCCCATAATTTTTTTTCCTTTCAAATTTTTTTTTGTTAATGAAATATTACTTAGATTGTTAGAAAAAACTAAACAATTATATGTTTTACTAGTTTTAGTAGAATGTCATTCTACAACTGCAAGCTTTGATCTATGGATGTCAAAAGTTAAACATGATATTTTGCATTGGTGATGAATTTTTTAAGAGATGATTGGTAACCAAAACACATCACCCTTGGTCTTTTTGAGTCAACAAACACTATTGGACAAACTTTGGCTAAAAAGATTATAGAATTGTTGGACAATTATGCATTGAGAAAAAAAAAATATTGCTTATGTCAAGGATGAGGAATCTAATATGAACATTATGACTATAGCCCTAAAATCAATTATAAGTTGTGATATGTTCAGTTTGGAGGAAAGTTTTTAAGGCACTTGTTTTGGGCATGCATTTTCTAAAGTTTACCAATATGCTACAATAGAAGAAAAAGTTTGCAAAGACTTACGATATGTGTCAATCAAATCTATTCAAGGAAATTTGCAAAAATGCATGACTTAACCAAAAAAATCTAAAAAAGGTAGGGAAGAATGGGAAAAGGCATGTGTAAATTTAGGTTTTCCCCTTTGAAAATTGAATACTCCAATGAAAACAAGATAAATTGTTTTTTTAGACTTTTTTATGTGCACATTTTTTGTTAATTTTTACTTTGCATAACATTTTCTTCACTTTTTTCAACTATTATTGTGCATAATCTAACATTTTCTTTTATTGTTGTAGATTTGCTAACAAAGTTTCCTTTTATAGGAAGCTTTGCAATTCAAAGAAACAATTATATTATGTTACAATAGGCATAATTATGTGAGAATGAATGCGACAATATCACCTCCTTTGACATGGCACATTTGTCACATCATTGTTGATTTTCTTAACCCCGTTGTGTCTACTTGTATTTTGAATTAGTCTAAGGGTTATTGGGTGTTAAGGGATGCATTAAATTTTTCCATATTCATGAGTCTAAAACTCATGAATGAAACTGATTATGTAACCTTTGACAACTTAATGGAAGAAGATGGAAATTTTGTTTATGAATTGTCATGTTTGGCCTCCAACATAAAGAGGGAAATTATTCAAGTTCTAGATTCTTTTCTTTCCTTCTTAAAAAAAAATGAGGAAACATAGCCCCATAATATGCTTTCTTTAATGTTGGACCTTAGGTTTTAAATGTTTTGTTTTATGTCTTCACTTATTGGTCATGAACAAGGTAAAATAATTGTTGAAAAATATGACAAAAATTCTTTATTTTTTATGTTTTTAAAATGTTATTATCATTTGCATCCAGTAGTTGAATCTAAAAGGGGTGTTGTTGATCAAAGGGTTTAAAAGGACATGAGTTTGGATATCTTTGAGATGACAACCAACACAAATGAACCAACAATGGAATTTGTCAATAAAAAGTTTTTGATTTTCAGGCGTTATCAAGTGGATGTTAAAGACATCAAATGTCCATTAGTGGAAAACCATGAGAGCATGTTTCTTATAATTGGTTTTTATGCTAAACAAATCTTAGGAATATTTGGATCTCAAATTGAGATAGAAAGAATATTTTCATTAGTTGGAATTCTTATTAGTTTAAAAAAATGTTGTTTATGATTAGAAAATTTGGATAAATTGATTTTTGTGAACAAAAATTGGCCCAATGAATCTAGGATAGGTTGTAAATCCCTTTCTAGTTTGGGAGATTGTATTGAGAGTGATCTTAATTTAGAAAAAGAGATGGAAGAGTTTGAAAGAGCTTTTGAAAGGGTTGAAGTTGTGGTGTTATAAGTTTTGAATATTTTTTTTTTCAAATTTCCATGTATTTTAAAGTAGTTTTAAATTTTTTAATTTTTTTTAATAAATAAATTATTATTAAATTAAATATTAATTTCCAAAAAGAGAACCGGGTTGTGAGAACCGGACGAGAGAAACCAATTATTATCATATATTTGAGAACCGGGTGAACTTGGGAAAAATAAAAATCTTGAGAACCTGGTCTGTTCTCACCGGCCCAAATATACATATATTAGAGAACCGATCAGGTTCTCATAACATAATGTAAGAACCGGAACTAGTCAGTTCTCACAAAAAAAAAAGTGAGAACCGCCCAATACTGGTCTTGTCCACTAGGTGGGGTGTTCTTTGCAAGGGGTATTAACCCAGGCCAAAAATTGGCGACAAACTCTTTTGAACTTGTTGCTGTCTGCACATACTTTTCTCAAGGCCTGAGAGATGATAAATCCTTTCCTTTGTTTTTTTTTTATTGGCCCTCCCTGCCTCTTCTCTCAGGCCAGGGAGAAACTATGTGTAGGGTAAAGCTTTAGCTTGAGACTGTGGGTTAGCACACTTGGCCAGTTATTGGTTTTTTTTCATAACTGCTGTATTAGGTGATTTTTTTAATAAAAATAATAGAGTGCTGGTTAGGTTATCAATACTTAGAGTAATAACCATCAGCTATGCACAAGGGTAGGATAATAACCGGTTTAATTTTTTTTTAATTTTGAATTCTGTAGTTCTGTTCTTTATATCATAAACATGCTTCGAATATTAGGATTGATAACTTAGCTGGATGATAAACCGGGTCATCCAGGCAGGTTATTAAAACTTGAAAATTCAATTTATTGAGGTGGTTAGTAACCTAACTGGTGGTTACCAGAGAAATCAACAACTGACTGGTCGGTTATCAATACCCGGGCTGATAACCTGCCAAGACTCGTAAAGCATGTGCTTATATTTTTGTTTTTCCATTTCGCAGGAATGGCCAGTTTCTCTTCCAAATGGCCCAGTTCTCTCTCTCTCTCTCTCTCTCTCTCTCATTTTAATGAGCCAATTCTCCTGCAAAATCATGTTGTGTTCACATGGACCAGAATAGCCATGTGCTAGGCCAGAGTCATTGGTGGACTAAGCTGCTTTGTTTGCATGGCTGAAATTTGGCAGTTCAGTGTTGGGCTTGACTTATTACTGTTGAATTCGGGGGGGGGAGGGCGTCATGTGGACAAGGATGAATGAGACTAATAGGCTTAGCACATGGGCATTCCTATCTTTGGCACCATAAGAATGTGCCACTTGGGCTATGCCCATTTCATCATGCCCAATTCATGTAATTCTCATTGACCCAACTATAAGAAGGCAAAAAACATTGTGATTGTAAGATGTTGAAAAACTAAGTGTTTTTTTAATAAATAAATAAATAAATAAATAGTTTTTAGGGGGGTCCATCTACATTAAATTTTTATGGTGCCCCCTACACTCATTTTATCCAAACCTCAGCAAAAGAAGAGGGTTTATTTCATTCCACAAGTTTCTTAGACCTGCCCATTCCACCTATGTCCAGATAGAAATGTTTTTTTGGCAATATGCCCCAAAACACATCTGACCAGTTAGGATGGACCTTTAGTTAAAGTACTTTGAAGGCTCCATTTAATTTTGGGCATGGAAGAATTTTTATTTTTATTTTTTTCTGCCCAATTCCTTTCTTAAAACAACATTTTTTAAGGAAAAAAGGATCTGTACCCATCAAATGAAAATGAGCCCATTAGAAAAGAAATAGGGATAAGCTTTGCCTGAAATTCAAGTGCAAAGTTGTGTCCATTCAGTTACCATTGTGGTTGTAGTTAAATCATCTCTAATTACCATCCTCACATCTAGTAGGCTACCTTCAAGTGTTCTTTGTGTAAAATGACAATGTGCTCTTATTAATAACCATTAAAATAGAAATGAAAATTACATTTGAGGATGGCCATAATGTTTTTTGGGACAAAATTTGTCATTTTCTTGAAAAAATAATGGGGAAAATAGTGGATTTTTTTGTTTTTGTCTAGTGTAAATTGGACTAATTTGGTTGAACTTGTGAAAAAAAAATCACCAAATTTTCAATAACAAAATATTTTTTCAAAAGGAAAACCCTGGATTGCCATCCTCCTTGCATAAATAACGGATGTACTTCCTAATGGCTACAAGGAGGATGGTTGACCTGGTGCATCACGACATGATGTGATCATCCATAGATTCCATCCACAATATGAGTTATTATTATTATTATTTATTATTTTAATGTTGATAGTGTGGGTTTGGATTGGGTGGTGTGTCATCATGACGAAGAAAGTTACGCATCATATGTGTAAAGATACATACAACTTGATACCTAATGCCTCTAGGATCATGGGCGAGCAAGCCAGAGTTCTTTGGTCAAAAAATGTCATGAACATAGTAATGCAAATGCCTTATGTTTATTTTCATTGTTTTCTTTTCTCCACGAGGTACATGCCATATCTCTAACCATGCACAATTTGGTACTATTCTTAATTTTTGGACATCATCCAAATTTTAGGTTGAGAGATTATTAACTTAACCACCTATTGTGATTGAATGATGCATTTTCAGCCCATAGCATTGTTTCCTCGGGTCAAAAGCTGAACACAAATAACCCTCACAAGAATGGCAACCAAGGGTTCGTTTGTTGGTACATATGTATATATGTTTTAATCAAAATGTTTGTGGTTGTTTCTTTGTGTGATTTTTAATCTCTAATGCACAGATATATTCAAATGCCATTTATCACCAAATGTGACCTTCAAAATTTATATTCTCCTCAAACATACGAGGTCCTATATTGTCCTCGCAAGCCATCACAATTTGCTCTTAAACTTGGGGACGGTTAACAAAATTTGAAGATGTTGGGATACCAGGTGGGCATAAAAAATTTCTCCCCAACTAGGGACTTGATAATTTCTTGCAAAACCCAAGTAAGAAGAGTTAGTATACTTAGAAGGATGAAATACTTTTCTCCCCAACTTGGGACTTGATAATTTGTTGCAAAACCCAAGTAAGAAGAGTTAGTAATTAGAAGGATGAAATACTTTTCTCCCCAACTTGGGACTTGATAAT
>Ga0116227_10002542_pt1 | contig 41265 bp, 32 predicted proteins | sample S1TSphgellanicum_FD_89693 | JGI IMG/M metagenome (GOLD analysis project Ga0116227, IMG submission 89693) | Host-associated microbial communities from peat moss isolated from Minnesota, USA - S1T2_Fb - Sphagnum magellanicum MG | ecosystem: Host-associated > Plants > Peat moss > Unclassified... | reverse complement strand
AGAGGGTTTTAATATTGATGATTAAAAGAATAACATGAATTGAAAGTGGCAAAATTCTTGTTTATAACACATTTTGGCACTTTTGGCTCAATGTGTTTTGGCCTCAAAATTTATGACATTTGAGGATGTATTTTAAGCAAAAGTTTTCCATTTTTAAGTGGTATAAAATCTAGATGCAAAATATATATGATATATGATTTAGATGTAGTCAAAAGTAAGTACATCTAACACATAGTTGTAAATTTGGTGTGAAAAATGTAAATTTTTAAACAAGAGACCAACACATGAATGTCTCACATCAAATGTAATCCTTCGAAAAAAACTAATTCAACCTTGGCATCCTTGGTTCATTATATTGTAATTATTTTGCCCTATAATGCAACTATTACATAAAATGTTAACCAATTTCTTTATCATAAACACCTACAAACCACAAAGGGACCATGAATTAGCAGTTAAGTCATATTTGGATACTCCATATAATCAAGAAGACAATTAGCCCCTTGCAGAAGTTTGACACCCATGGTATGTAGACATTTGCCAACTTGTTGTCACTCGCTACCACATTTGTTGGCAAGGAGGAACAATGGCAAATAGCCACACTACTAGATTGGATTATAACCAATCACATATATTAACCAAGCATGTGAATATTTTACAACTATAGGCATTGGAGAAGGAGCCAACATAGGAAATCAAGGAGCAAAGGTGAAGAGAGAAGGTTTGTACACATTAAATGATTTCAAAACTCGTGATATTTAGGGGGTGGTCTACCAATATTTTTGGTCAAAAATATACTAGGGATTAATAGTTTCATAATTATTGTAATTGCAAGAATTTTAGCTAGTGTAAATGTAGAACTTAAAAATGTCAAAGTGATTCACCTTGCCATGCTTTTACAAGTTTACACGTTGTTGATGTTGTAGAAAACACTTGAAAATTGTAAAAACCTTGCATATTTTTAATCACTATCCAATATTATTCAAGTAAATAAAGATTGATTTTGTTTACATTTCATATTAATCAACAGTATTTGAATGCATTTACAACATATATACACAACACAAAATGAATTTTAAATTTTCATGCTAATATAGATGTGCATAATGCATGTGTACAAGAGTTCAATCATAATAGACTTGGATCTAATCATTGAAGAATATCATTTAGAAGTCCTTGTAAGGTTTACAAAATGAACATATTTTCGAATAGTTTGTTAACATTCATGATTATGGATGAGTATAGTTTGGGCATTAGTTTCTTTCAAAAACTTCTACATTAACTTCACCCTATTTCTTAATGTTATCAAACTAAATCAAGAAATAAAATCTTAAATCCTAAAATTTACACAAAACAAGTAAACATTCTACAAATCAAAATTTCAAATGACTTTGTTGTTTTAAAATTAATTTATTAAAATCACTTTTTCTAACCAAAAGATTTAAGCATTATTGTTTCTAAATTTTAATCCACTACATGGTCATTAAATGTTAACGAGATATTTCTTTTTCCCACTTGATGCAAATCTCCTTTCCTAAATTTTGAACAAGTACAAACCACTCAATGCCAACAAGTACTCAAACTTGTAATGAAAAGACAAAACTATAATAAGAAATTAGAGTTTATACATTAGAGATTTCAAAAAGTAAGTATGGAAAGTAGAGATCTAATCTCTCTCATTTTTTGCCATCCTTCCTTTGTACTCTAAATTTGAACTTTGAAATGCCTCGTGTAAATCACCTAAACAATACCTAGTTGATATTTTTTTTGTTTTAATCAACTAATAGAAACTATCTAGTAAAACTATAATAAATAGTCATCCTTGCGGATGAAACTCCTTGTTCTAATCAACTAATAGAAACTAGCTAATAAAAAACTATTATAAACAATCGAAATTTTCAAATTTTGCTACCTACTTTGTTAACTACCTATTCTACCAAGTATAGGTTTTGTAAACTACTTGTTCTACCAATTACATGTTTTGTCAACTACATGTTCTACCAATTGCCTGTTCCATCAACTATACGTTCTATAGACTATCGGTTCAATAGGTGTCACTAATTCAACATGTGTCACCAATTGAATTACAACCAGTTATAGTGTGAATACAATTCATCAACTACTCGTTCAAATACTGGTTCACAAAGAAATTTGGTTAACAACTAATCATGTTCAAGAGGAAACATTTTAGTAGTAGGTTATGTGGATGGAGAAATATGACTTTGGAATATCCCATTAGTTTTGAAAGAAAGAGGCCAAGGGGAGTAGAATGATCCATGTCCTCCAACTTCCTCAAGAATGCCTCTTCGGAAATTAGATTTGGCCCTTGGCAAGGCAATGAAGATGCAAGTCATTCTATTAAATTGGTGTGGAAGCAATAAAACATGCAAGGGAAAAATTGGACTTCTTCATGTCTATGGTGGCCATGATTTGAAGTCATCTCAATCTCTAATAATGGATTTAGCTTTTCATTTCATTACTTTCTATCAAATCCTATAAATTGCAATAATGTATTGGTCTAATTTTATGTTTCCTTTTTCAAATCATTGAACATGCAAGTTTTTGCTATAAAATCATTAGAGTTGTTAAACAATTTTTTTCAAGAAATAACAACAACCCATGTTGAAAGTGGACAACCTTCACAACTATTCTAGCTTTATGAATTCAGTAACAATCTTCAATCTTTTTACTTATAAGTGTGTTGCAATATTTTGACAACTTGTTGATATTTGAGCATTGTATGCAAAGTTTTGACGGGTTACTTAGATGGTCCAAGTAGTGCATTATTCTTTGTGCATAGTCCTATACATTAATAACAAAATTGAAATGGATGGGGGTCTTTATTAGTTGTAACTTATGAACTACACTTCCCATTCATGTGATTTATTGCAAAGCACATTTGTAACTTTTAGTACCCCAAAATAAAAACAAAAACATAATTTATTGATGTGGATTGTGGCCTGTATGTTCTAGAGGCATGCCCATTTTGTTGGCATGTGAGGGAAGCTCTCACAAAACTTGATCTTTTAGCTGAGGTGTTCCTTATCATATTATGCACTACAAACCAATTTGAATATCAAACTTGGATGCATGTAATCACAACCATGATCTTTGTGAAATAATTTGTGCAAAATGGGGGGTGTGTTTAGATGTATCCATGTCCCAAGGGCTCTATCTACCATCAAAAATTTGTCAGAAGTGTTGGTGAAAGAGAATAATTTGTAAAATCATACCCACCTCTTTTCAAGTTTAAACTACCAAAAGAAATCAAACAACTTAGAGTTTAGAGTTTTGGTGCCATCTTAAATCTAACAACTTAAACTTTTCCATCAAGCAAAAATCTTTAAAATGTCATGTACTAAGACTACAACTATTTCATAATTGACTATTTGGTATGATGGTATTATCATGTTTTGATTATTTGTGATTTTCAAGGTCCAGATATGCTTCATATGGCAATGATTCTTTTTGGTGTTGGATGTGGATGCACCTCCATTTTTGTTACACCATGGGGTTAAGGAAGCTTCAACTAGCATGCATCGAGTTGCCACAATTATAGTTCTTGGCCAGTTGTTAATAGCAAGTTGTCCTGCTTTTGATATCTAGTTGTTGGTTGAAGCTATTCCAACCAAGTTCATTTTTAGGTTTTGAGAATGGATTGTTGCATTTAACGATCAAGTTTGTGATGGGTGCCATTGCAATAGAAATCATGGTTTTCATCATAAGTGTTTTTTTAGTTATGAGGATGATAGAGATGTGCCACATGGTACACCTAGATGGAAAATTTGTATAATATGTCATTGGTTTTCTAGATTAGAAAGTGTGGAAAGAGTTTGACCTACTAGAACTTTGTTGGTTCAAATGGAGTTTGAGATTTTATATTTGCATGAAGGGCTATCCCCAAGCATTGATTCATTGGACCACATCCATGACCTAGACTAAATGCAAGAAGTGCCACATGAAGGTCCCATGTGTGATCTCTCTGGTCTGATCTTGATGATCGTTGTGGTTGGGGGATCTCAACTTGTGGTGCTAGCTATACTTTTGGGCAAGTCAAGAATGTCTACATGATGCTCCTTCCTTTTTGAATTGATTTAAATTTGCCAATGATTGCTATAAAATTTAACTATTTAAATTCAGTTCTATTAGCAGTTTTTCCTTGGACTAACAAAGGTTATGTCTCCATTTTGACCTATTGATAAGAAGTGAAATCAAACTGCAGCTCAATTAAAATTACTTTGACCTACTTTAATGAAGTTTAGTGTGACATCATCTTAGGGCTAAATTGCAAGAACGCATATCCACTTGGGTATGATATCACATTGTTTGTTTGACATCATCCTAAGGTTTAACTGCAGGAGGTCATATACACCTGGGTTTGATATCACCTTGTTTATTTGACATCATCTTAGGGTTTGGTATGCAACCTTGCAAATGTGCATTGTAGGTTGTAATAGTAACGATGGTGGTGTTGTTACAAGGCATTGGTTTTTAGGCACCACAGAATAGATTAGATCTTGCATGTATGATATCACATTTTCTACTTGACATCATCCTAGGGCTTGGTCTGCAACCTTGCAAATGAATTGGAGTTGGGTAGCTAACAATCCATTGCCTCTAAGGAGATGTATGTTGGAAATTCAGGTATCTATAACAGGTTTGCCAATCAGTAGATGCAAGAGTTGGTTCTGTTAAAATCAGTGAATAAAAGCAGAAGCCCTCTTTGACATAAGTATAAAAGAAAAAGGTCAAGAGATGTTATTTGTTGTAGTGTGCTAGAGATTCTAATTCTATGTAGACCTGTTGTATGTTGTCAGGTTCGTTCTTTTTATCTTCCTCTTTCTTTTATGGTTACAGGGCAACATGAACCTTGAATGTTGAACTTGTCACATTTGATTTCTTCATGTTTTATATAATTGCTGACTTTTCTCAAATTGTATTTCTCTAATGCAATTTCTGCAAATGATGAGAAATTTTGCAGTAAAAGATTTTTGTTGTCCCCAAGCTTGATTACAAACAAAACTTGTCCATCAAGAGATTCAAGAGAAAGCGCAAAGAACCCTTCCATATGCAAAACAACTATATCCATTCCTGCAAAATTCTCCAAACAAAGGTAGGAGCATGAATAGCCCCCTCTTCTTGTCAGCTCAAACGAGTGCATGATGTTGATCTGCTGCAGATTAAAATGCTCAATTACTTTTCATGAATGGTTACAATTGAAGGTACTTTTAGGTTATCTGTATAAAGAGAACCATCCCCATCTCATGTAAAATGACAAAAAACCCCAAATCAATACAAAGGCAACTTCATTCACTAATAGCTGTAGGACTGCACCAGAGATAACCCCAAAAAGTTACTCACACAATCAAAGTTGCCCATCTTATTGGCATAGAAGCTTGTTAATCCACGTTTCAAACCTCTCTGAGCTCAGAACTGGAAGGAATGTCCTAGGCAAAATGGATTGCAATTGCCTCTGTTGTGTGATATAGCATTCAAGAAAGACAACTGGACAACAGTCTCTGCATAACAACCACCTTCCAATACATAGAAGGCAAAACTATAGTTCGAGTACCCAAGAGCATGAGACCATGGCAAGAAACTGAACCCACCAAACACTAAATCACATAAACTTGAAAGGGCAAACATACCTTCCCACATCCCTAGACAACTGTTGGATGTAGAGATTTTGTTTGGAGATGCAAAATGACCCCATCTGCACCCCTGGCTCCATGCAGAATTGTTCACTAACCATCCCCACACAGCGATTCTGAACATCCAGAGAAAGGCCACTTGGCACCCCCTCAACTACGACACCTTCACCTATATGATTCAAATGGTTCCCATGTGTGTCCTTTAATGCTTGCGTTGTGAAGTCACTTCCTGTGAATAGTGTCTCCTGCCATTTTCTTCCACAGATCTTGCTTGACAACTTGAACTCTACAGATGTAAAGAAAGAAGAATAGATACACACCTATCGAGACAAAGTGAATGCCCACAGCAAAAGAGCCTGACACATGAATCATAACTCCTCGCTTTGTGAAAGCACAACACAAACAGCATATAGTAGAGCACCCTCAACATCTGGAATCAGAGAAGTAAGATGGAATTTAAAGCCAATAAGCAAGAAACCTATCAAGAGCCACCAGGACTTGGGTAACCAATAGCCCCAAGTGATCTACACTTTGGGATGCAAAATTCCTCCGACATTGCAAATTGTCAGCATCCCCGTGAGGAGCTAGTTTGCTTAGGCTCGACACCTTCTGGTGTTCTAGACAGCTCCATGTTTCTCTTTGTTGGTCCATGGAAATATCTCTTCCTGTAACGCGTGCAAATGTCTTCTTATTTGCCACATGCAATTATGGTGAGCAAGCACAACGACGCTCTAAACCCTAGAATATTTTGAAATCTCATTTAACATTTCAACTCGACATCTGATTTAAGATCTCACTTAATGATGACGTGGCTGCCTGTGGAGTCAGCATTTTTGCTCGCCAGACAGGCTGCCTCCACAACTAGCCTGGTGACTAGGGTTGAGGCTATCGCCAGAATTATCAACACACCCAAAAAACAAAAAAACTGAATATCCAATATAACCGGCGGTGTTATCTTATGACGGTTTAACCGGTTAGTGCATGTGGTTTTTATCATTAGGGTACGAGCTTCATCCTTGAGCGCATCGATCAGACCGCGAAGTTCGAACCCTCTCTCTAATCGCGGGACAATGTGTGTTGCGCGTGAAACGGCTATCTTTCGTGTTCGTTACTGGATTGTTGTCGTTCCTATTGTTGGAGAAATCTTGGGCTCTAGTAACGATACAGTGAAATCTGCAGTACCCATAAGAAGAGAGGATCATCAAAATTTTCCATTGAAAGAAGAATAAGAAGAGGAGGGAAGACATTGTTTGAGGAGTCTTGAAAGGAAGACAAAATGGCGACAACGATTGCGACAATGAGCACAGCAGCGATTGGAGCGGCGCCAAAGCTTCAACACTTGTCCATGCTATCGACTCATCCTCAGGTAAATGTTCACCCCCAACAGCCCTTCCTTCATTCTGAGTTCTCTTTCGTTCTTGGGCCTCGCAATCCACTGAGCTGCTGAGCTTAACCATGGGCAATGGTCGGTTATCAAGGAGAGGCTGATTGATGCATATTGCCTATGGAATTCCCGATAGCTGGATGTCGATTTGGAGTTTTTTTGTCGCGGAGTTTTTTGGTCTTCATGTTAGGGTCTGAGTGCAGGCTCGTGTAGGCCACTCCATCGGCAGCGCCAGAGGATTTCATTGGAATAGCCAGGGAGGATATGGGGTCAGGAATGGTCACAAGAAGGCTCTCATTGTGCGCTCCAGCGTTAGCACAGGTATAACTGGGGAAAGTAGTTCCTGATTTCTCATAGACAGCATTCTTGATGAAAGGATTGTAGATCGCTGATGAAGCTTGACTGGTTGTCATGAGAGGTTTTGAGCTTCTTTTATGGTTATTCAATGCTTGCATTGTGTTTCAGAACATGACAACCAAATGCACTTTGGATTGTTGATGAGCGATGGGGTTTCTATTGCTTTTTTTCCTTGCAGTTGAAGGCACTGAGCTTGATGCAATCTCGAAGTTCAGTGAAATTGTGCCTGACACAGTTATTTTTGATGATTTTGAACGGTGAGCAATTGATGCATGACTCTTGAGCATGACATGTGATCAGCTTAATTACATAGGTTGCAATGCTATTCCATTGAGTTCCCTGGCATTGTCCTCCCAGGGTCATTGAGTTCTAGAGTCTGCAGGCTAGTAGTACTCCAGATATTGCACAACTTTTGAAAACCCTAATCTGGAGGTTTAACCTGTAGGTTCCCTCCAACAGCAGCAACTGTAAGCTCATCTCTGCTCTTGGGCATCACCAGTCTTCCAAAAGCTGGATACAATGTGAGATGTTCTTGCTATTTTTGTCAAATGTACGGATATCCCTCATGTTGTAGCAGAATCTTCTGCTCTCTGATGGTTTCAGATATTGCAAAAAATAGTCTGATGAGTTGTCTCAAGCATATCTGCTGTTGCAACTGTACAGGGTGCAATCGATTCTGCATTGGCTTATGGCAAGTGTTACTTGGAAAAAAGCAGTGGTGCTCGACTTTCCTGCTTCTTGAGTAAGGTACTACGTACATTTCAGACAACCATGTAGTTCTGCATTCCTGCATCTCAGTTGCATGCTTGGGATAACATGGCTGTGTTACTCTTTGTACATATTGCTATCCTGAAGGGTACTTGATTACAAGTGGAGCAAACTAACCTCATGAAGTGGTCCAAGGGATCAGGCACTGGTGAATGTGGGAGCTGAATTAGTGAGGTCAGTGCCAGGTCGTGTCAGCACAGAGGTTGATGCTCGTCTAGGGTATGATACCCAAGGAATAGTGGATGAGGCAAGTGCACCTGCAGTCTCTCTCTTGCTTGCAGCCTTTCTGTAAATAGCATGATATATATGGGAAGAGAAACCCACCATTCCTGCTTGGATCACATAGCCATTGATCTAAAACTCATAGAGTTCAGATCAGATATGCTGCCCTATCCTATTGAATCCCATCCATCATTCCAGTATGACACTAATATGTTTGTGCATAATTATCCAGTTGGTGTAGTAGCCGTTTCCACATATATCTGAACCTGGACATGTGACAGGGCCACTGACTCAACTTGTTGCCTGACAGTTTGCAATGTCTCTTTCAATTTAAAATTGTGACAGTTCAGAGCTCTGAGAGGGATGACTCTGCCCTTTAGATCAGTGTTGACACCGGGATTAGGGATATTGGTGTTAGACTTGAAAGTCTGATAGTGATTTGCATTTCTGGTATATATTCCAGGTCTATGAGTTGCTCAGGCTGTACAAGGAATTGGAGGTTTCTCAAGATCGGTTACTATTCAAAATTCCAGCAACCTGGCAGGTACCCTGTGCAGAAAGCCAGTTTCAGTCATAAACATGATACCATGGATTGGGTCTGTGCATGGTTGTTTCCTGAGAGGCATTGTGGGAATGGCACAGGGAATTGAAGCAGCAAGGAAGCTGGAGGCAGAGGACATCCAAACACATTTGACTCTTGTTTATAGGTTGCCTTTTTCTCCACTCTGTTCTTGTGTGTCCTGCAAACACTTTGCTGTTCATGAATGGATTTCACATCTGTGAATGATTTTCATTGCATGTTTGTTTGAGAGAGTGACAAAAGTATTGTCTCACTGCTCACTACACCACCTTCCATATAACTAGAGAATGTAATTCTTGTGCTTGGGATCAATACCTGTCCCATAGCTTTGCTCAAGCAGCTGCTGCAGCTCAAGCTGGTGTGTCAGTGATTCAGATCTTTGTAGGGCGCATTCGGGTAAGCTGACTCTATGAACTTTTACTTTTGATCTGTAATTGACTAGGAAACCTTTTTTCAGTGATTTTAAATGTTACCAGGAGGATGTAGTTGTGGCTGCAAGTGGCAACAAAGATAGCATTCCAAGATAGCATTTGAGTGAAACAAAGATAGCACAATTGCTTTTTGGCTTACCTAGTGGATGTACAGGACTGGGCTCGAAATCATTCTGGTGACAAAGGTGTAGAGGCAGCGCTACAGAGAGGCGAGGACCCTGGCATTGCCCTTGTGAGTGTTCTGAATTCCAGTTTGACAGCTAAATTGAACACTCAGAAAGGCTGTTGAATTCTGGATTTCTTTTCAAGTGCCATCCAGGTTGGAGTTTGATTCTGGGATTATGCAGGCAACCAAGGCATACAACTACATTCATAAGTTTGGGCACAAGTCCAAGGTTATGGCAGCTGCAGTACGCAACAAGCAAGATGTGTTTAGCCTGCTTGGGTAATTCTTTTGTGAAGCTTATACCTGTGTCATGGTTATCACTGCTCTGCAATGATTTCTATTCTCCATCCAACTCTCCAGGTTCTAAAATTCTCATGGGAGGTCATTTTATCTTGATCTTTGTGTTTTGATGTTCTCTATATCAGGCTTGACTATTTGGTCGTGCCAGTTAAGGTGCTCCAATCACTGAAGGACACCAAGACAGATTTGGAGGATAAGTATGCGTTTGTGAGACGGCTTGATCCAAGTGCTTCACAGTTCACCCAATTCTCTGATGATGAGGTAACCTCTCTTTTTAGGTCTCTGTGAGCCTTTTGTACTGCTTCTGAGCTTGTTTCAATATGCCTTAAGCTTAGATGCTTTGCTTATACAGCAGCACACTAAACTCAAATGAAGCTTTACTCTCACAAGCTTGCTGCACCTTGAATGAGGATACTGTTGACTTTTTCGATCAGCTATGTCACTTGATTGCTGGTCAACGTGGTGAATGAGTTTTCACATTGCTCCTGGAAATTCAACAGAAACTGAGGACATGGATGTCTGTATGATGGTTTGATTGAAATTTTGGGCGAATTAGTTAAGTAATTATCCACAACAGGAGCCAATGAAGTGTGTGGATAGTCATGGGAGTGTACCACTCCATGATGATGGTGATGGTCTGATATCTTTTGAGTGATACTCATGAGGTTATGCTCGTACTTCTTGTGTTTGCCTTGATTTTACTGACAGTTGCCTTCAAAAGTGTTGTGGAGTTTTCTCTGCAACCTCATAGATAGGCTTCTCAGCTCACTATCTGTTTCTCCTATTCTCTTTTAGATCAATTACCCTGTCCTGTTGCTTTTTTCTGTTGTACACTGGAACTATGCAGATTGAGTTGTCTCTATTAGCTATATGATACTTACATGTTCCTTGTGTAGAGTTAGTTTTCAGAACTGCTTATATCTTGCAGTTGCACTTGGTTGATTGTATGTTATGCAAGACTAGCTGAGGCTATTGTACTGTTGCTGTTGCCATGGCACATGCAGTTAGTGCAGTGGGACCAGAGCACTTTTGTATCATCACTGGGCCTTCTAGCTGAAGACCTCATCGGATGTGGCATTGAGAGCTACAGTGGCAACACATTACGTCTGGAGGAGCACTTTTCCAAGATCTGGCCTCCTCCCAATGTTTAAATGACTGTCACTCTTGCTAAGGGCTCTATGACTGCAGAGCTGACAGGAAATCATTGACTAAAATGCCCAACTGGTTGATGTGTAAGCAGACAGTAGTAGTCACTAAGAGACGTGATGGTGTTCTCCAATGGATGAATATGAATGTGGAAGGCCGAGGGAGACCAATCTGTATACATACGAAAGATGCTTGTGTATAAATGCAACAAATGTACCTGTGTTGATGCTCTCACCTTTTTTCCATGTTGTGGGGACTGAATTCTGTTGAAATGTTTGTAGGTGAGCAAAATTTTATTGTGACAGCAACAACTCACATGTTCCCACTCTCCACTTACATTTTTGGGGAGGTACCACCAAAACAGGACCCCAAAATTTGGTGATTTCCATACCTCCTGAAGATTAGCTAATGGTAAGAAATGGTGGCTGGTAGTGCATGTGTAATGGCAGTTCATGTGGATTTGGGATGGGGTTTGTTGAGGTGAAGGGGTTGTGGCAGCCTGAAAAGCTGCTTGCTTCCCACCCCACAATCATGAGATTCAAAAAAGTCTGCCAAATCTTTTGTGCACTGTATCCACTAATCAGGGTTTCCTGTAAGATGAAGGATGTTGTGATATTCCCTCCAATGGAAGTCACTCATTGACATTCACAATCAAACTAGCCTAGGGTGTGTGGATGAAGTCAGTCTTCTTCTTCTTCCTATTTTGTTGGGGACCTCATCCACAGGAGCTTGCTATCCTCTTCCCTTGCAGGCCATGTTCATAAGGCCCCAATGAAGAACCCCTGCTGTCATGGACTTGAAAACTCTCTTCCTGTTGTCATATAACTTTTCAATTAATCGACTACACTCATTTAGTATGATTCAATTCATAGCACTAGAGCTATATTGAACTATGGTCATAGCATTCTCTGCATTCATAGTAATCTACATGGATGTTCAGCTAAAAACTCATCAATATGAATGTCAGTACACATGAATATGCATATAATGCATGTCAATGTACATAATGTATTGATGCTCAGATATGCAGCTAAAAACATTTATTAAAATAGAGGGTATGTAACCCAATTTTTATCCAAAATCATGTTGTTCTCAGAACATGCAAAATCACAATCACATCAACTACCTTGTCTGTGGACCCTCGAGGCCAATAATGTTCTTTCATCTAGTAGCCATGTTGTTGACATCTAGATGCTTTAGGGCAGGGTTATGGCCACCCTAGCACCTTCAACTTGCTACCATTTATACACTTGAATAGCCATGGATTCTTCAACATGCACAACCTTCATTGCAAATTCATTTCTCTTATTATCCTAGAAGTTTTTCCATTTTCTTGCCTGCATTAAGCAATCTAATTTCTTTATACATAATGATATCAAATCTCAGATCTATCAGGTTGTAGCTCAGGTTCAATTTTGGAATGGACAGAAGTTATAATTAGATGGCAAGTTTCAACATTCATAGCATCCATGAATGAAATGTTGATCAGTGGGGTAGTTGTGTTTTGATGTTCAGGAATGAGTGAGTTCAATGTGACTCCTTTTTCTTTTTTATTTTTTCATCCTTTCTCATTGTGCTTTTTCAGTTTTTGAGTAGTTGTTGTGATCCTTCAGAAGATGCTAGCACTGAGGGCAAATCTGAGAGACATTTTCCTATGGAAATTCCATTTTATTCACACAAATTTAGCCATCCATTCAATTGAATCTACTTTACTAGTAGCCAGCATGAGCTACTGAGAACTGTGGTGTCATAACTAAAATTGCAATAGCCAATTCTTATGTCTACTGTCAATTTGTTGACTAAAACAATTCAGGTATTTTTCTGTGGCTCACCATCTGAAATCTCAAATTTCCCCAAAAATACCTGCTGATACTTAGGCTAGGAGAATCAAGTATATCTTTCACATGTTTGGGATAGTCCATTTTTATAATACTGTAGTGGATGATCAGTTGGGCTCACATAACTGAAAGGAACATGACAATCATAGTCATATGGCCAATCATAGAACAAATTGCACACAAAGGACAGAGTGAGACTACCCTGTCTCCATCCACACCCACCTAGTGTTGGTTTCCCATGTTCCCCAATAAATCTTCTGCATAACCAACTATAATTGTCCAGGGCTATTTTCTGCTTGAAGAGGCAAGTGATGAATAGAATGAAAACCTTGAAACCACAAAACAAGTCCATTGATGGAAATCTGTAGATTGAAAATCTGATCTCTAATTCCAAAATTGAACAGTGACAGTACGTTCATCAGGGGCAAGCCACTACACACAGGGAAACGTCCCAATTCAACTATGACTGCCTAAATGTATCAATCTAGAAAATGAGGACACACATCAAAAGCATTGGCACATTTTTATTTTGACATAATGAAGTGAGCATCTATGCTTATACTGTGAAGCAGAGCCCACCTCACCAATGTCAGAAAATGCTTGGCAAAGTAGGTTCATGATGCATAACTCACACTACATGTGCTCCCAGTGTGCTAAGCACCCATACCCAGCTCCAAAGTGATGTAACAGTCACATACAGTTCTGCTCCTGATAAATTGATGGATGTCATGGTTGATTACTTTGGTTTCCACCAGTGTCCCCTATAATCTTTGGATTCAGATTACCAAACCATGGTGGATGAGCCAGTCTAGGTGAGGCTGTCCTGAGCCTTGGTTTAGGATGCTGAAACTGAATTTCTTACTTGAGCCCACAAACTTTGGCCAGTGTTTGACCAAATCCAGTTACAGCAACAGGTCTCCTTCAGCTGAAGGCCACAATCTTTGTAATGAGACTGTAGGCAAATAGCACATGGCCCTTGGTTACAAAAAGCAGCATCTGGGGAGGACTCTTTTGCTTAGCCTCTTCTTCCAAGATTGCAGCAGCATCTGGAGAGGACTTCTTTGCTTAGCCTCTTGTAGCAGCATCTCAGACAGCCCCATGAAGACTTACCAAGAAGAAAGGAGCCTGAACTTGAAGGCTTTGCCATACACAATACTCAGAGTTGATATCTCCACTTCAAAGAAACAACTTCAGCGCCGATAAAGTCCAGAACTCTGTAGCATTTTACTGTAGTCAGCAAGCACCGGTGACTTTTTGACTAAGTCCCATGTGCGAGCTGCACTCTTCAGCCAGTCACGTTCTGATATAGGTTTTGCAAAAGAGTGCCTCGGCATTGATAAAACCTGAACCTAACCCTAACATGAACCATCAGTGATTGGGCAATCTTAGGAGGCCAAGAGTGTGTAAAACTTCTGAGTCTAAAGAAAGAAACAATCCTCTTAAAGCCATACAGTTCAACACTAAAGCAATTAGATATCTAGGGGAAATGGGACGTGGCATGGTCAGAAGAATTACAAGACCTGCTCAAGAAGTTGTTTCAACATTGTGGAATAGCTCTCATGCTGTCTTTGGGTCTCCTCAAAGGCCACCTTCATTGGAAGCACAAAGAAATTGATACCACTTCCTGATCTAATTGAACCTGCCAAGGGTGCAGCAGCTCCATTATGCATCTCCATTTTGGTAGCAGAAGTCGGTTCTCCAACAAGTGAAATAACCCCTTCCCTGCCACGTGGGGTGCCCTTCTCCAACAGGCTCTGTTTGAAGCTCTTCTCTTGATCACGTAGGGAAAACTGTGGAGGTGTATAATGCACAGCTGAGTTTCTCCGAAAAATGGGGTTTGATATGTACATGGAAAGTGTATTCTCCAGGCGTTGAATCTCACTCAAGGAGCACTCTGACTCTCGTAGCCTAAGATCACCAAAACATAGCCCCTATCACTTATGTTCCCAAATAGGTGCCACTTAACTGTGGTCAAAGTAAATAAAAAGAATGCATGAATCATAATAGCCCATGTGGTACAAATAATTACTAGTTGACTTGATAGTCTATAGAAGCTCTCAGAGCAACTACTATTTTTGTCACATCCACAACTGCATTTGACTTGTTTATGAGAATTATGTTGGCCTCAATCATGAATCCATTCAGCAATTGCACATAGCCTTTTACTCGGCAAGAGATAAAGCAGAGTTGGAGATACAAACTTGGTGTGCAAAAACACAGTGTCTGCAAAAAAATCAGGTTGCTCATCATGCATGCTGTCACCATTATCACGATCACCAGAAATTGCTGGACCCCCAGTAGATTGTGCATGGCTATTACTGCTGGTCAATGAAATTGATGGATCTGAAATTCCCTGCTTCAGCATCTCAACCTGCACGCATTTGCAAATAACAAAAAGCATTCTTAGAATCAACCTGAGATGTTTTGTGTGGATTGTGCAGGAGCAGAGTACACAGTATGCAAATAACTTCTGATCCCAATCACTAATTGGAGACAAGCCATACTTGAGTGGAGTTGTGAGCTTACAGTTTGCATGAGACGCCAAAGGTTGATATCATGGACACCTTCTGTAACCACAAGAACAATATGGCAGACCGAACACAAAAACATCCCAAGCTATTGGTGTTCCTTGCATAACCCCAACCCAAACACCAAGTCAATTCAATCCTCCAGTTTCTGTGAAATGTTGATTGAACACAATGTACATCACAATTCTCATTCATTTTACTCTGATCTCTCCATCTATTCTACAACTGACACAGCAAGCAGACTTGAGGGTCAGGAGCTTACCTGCAGCCCCATTAGTTCATGGGCAAGTTCGGCAGACATGGGGTCCCCACCAACTACTGATATGGAAGATGAACCATCTGGCCGCATTATATCTGCAAGAACTGATGGACTGAAGACCGGCTGCACACATCCAGAAATACATAGATACACATTAATAAAGAACACCTCTTTCTAGTTCACTGTACAGAACTTAGACAAATAGAGACATATCCCAAGCAGGAGCCACAGCAGGAGAGACAACCCAAGAATCTAATACTAATATAACTAACAGTAAGGGCTATACTGAATTTGTCTCACTCAGCTTATCAACATAACAGTCAGACCATATATGAAGGCCAAATTTCTGGGTCTCCTGGAGATAATCCAGAGACACAGAGAGTACAAAGAGTGGTACATGAGTGGAATTCATTAGCTGTGCTTTTGTGGCCATACACTGACCAAATGTGACTATAATGAAGAAGAATCAAGATGCAAGGGCTCTAGTGTCACCTCCTTCACATGAAATTCCCCAACTGGACTCACCAAAAGAAATTTTTTACACACCTGTGTATCAAGAAGGATGAACCGCTCCACTGACATCCGGAGCTCAATACCCACAGAGCAATGCCTGGCCATGGCTCGTGTGTCCTCAGATTGAACTTGAAATGGTGGCAACACCCCTGTCCTCAATCCACATTCAGAGTCATGAAAGGAGGGCAATCTTGCTCTGACTGGATTGCAGAACACACTCCTGCCTCAACCAACATGAAATCTCTACAACACCCAAGCCTTATTCCAACTAGTCATAAGGTCATACATGGGTCCCACCTGATGTTGTCCCATCAAATCCATAGAGTTCATTCAAGATGGTTGATTTCCCAACACCTGGAGCTCCAATCACTCCAACCACTGTGAAATCTGTATTATCTGCTGACAAAAGCTGCAGTTGCAGGTAAGAGCTCCTTCACCCTCATGCATTGAGTGCAAGCCAACAAGACAAACAGCGGCATTGTGCCATCATGATAAGAATCAGGCTTACTCATACTGCCTGCCTCATGGATCCAAAATAAGATTTCACAACTGCACTCATGATACATTCCGACTGTGCTGTGCAACAGTCCGTTGCATTTCAAAGTCCTATTGTCTAGAATCCACCAGCAGTAAAATAGGGCTAAGCTTTCAGGGGCGATCCCCAAGATCACGTCAGAAAGGAACAACATTCTATTCTGGAACTGGCCATTGTTCACGCATCACCAAATACTTTACACAAGACAGCCTGAACCGAAGTGTTATGACAAAAACCCTACTGCAAAGCTTTATTTACTTTTCCACGTCCACTGGTAGCATCGCAAAAAGAATGTGGCTTCATAGATTTCACGAGATATTGGTAGACAAAAGACATGATCAACAGCAAAACTGCAGTCCTAACTTCTTTCCAAGAACGAAGAAACGTAGGGTTTGAAACTCACAGGAAGGAAACGGTCAGGGGCCAAGTCCCAGGAATCTGACAACAAGTTGAGTGAGCCGTGCGGCAGGCGGACAGCTCGGCCCGCGCTGTCATCATCACGATCCCGCATGAGCTTGAGAGTGCCCGCAGGTGCACCACTGCTCCCCGGCACACCCCCATCGCTCCTGGGTGTGGCCGGCTTGGCCAACAAGATTTTGGGCACTGCTGGCTGACCTGATGAGCCTCCTCCTCCGCCCAACCCTGCTGCCATCCTCTCTGTGTGCCACCCTCGCTCGATCTGGCTCGATCTCCCCTGCTCTCGCTCCCTCTTCTCTCCTCTCTCTCTCTCTCGCAGTGCACACTCCACGAACCAAATTAGGGTTTCATAAGGGCACCCTCACTCTACAGGACCTGAGCCATAATTTTACTTGCTGAATATAGCCAAAAAGCGAAAATGAAAATGAAAAGTGCGAAAATATTTCAATAGCCATAATCCGAAAAAAATAAAGAAAAATTGGCAGATTTTTGTACATGGTTCAAGTAAGTCAAGAAAAAAAATTTAATGCTGTTAAAAAATTTCTACTTTCATATTTCACTTGTAGCCTAATTTGACTAAATCTTCCTATGGATGATCCTCACTTTGGCTTATCACCAAATTGACAAAAAAAAGCATTGCCACATGTACCCTCCCCAAGTACATTTCATCCATGCCTGTACACTCCCAATTACATTCATCAGTGCCATGTCAACTCCCAATTACATTCATCCATGCCATGCAGATGCTAAGTACAGTCATCCATTCAGGTACAATCCCAAGTACATTCATCCACACAAGTACTCTCATCAGTACATACATGCATTCATCCATGGTATGGAAGCAAAGAGCTCATTTTGAGGGCCACTTTCAATGGAAGCTTTTTGAATGGGGCCATGATAAGGTCATGCACATCTATCTATGAAGCAAGGTAGTTTGTTGGGCCCTGCCCGCACAGGGACAGGGACTATCGCATTGGATCCAACTTTTGGAAGTTTTACATTATTAAAACCCGTTTCACTTTAAGTGAGCCAGTTTTGTTGGTGAAAGTGTTTAGACTGTTTAGATTGGAATGGACTTTTTTGGTGTTCAGTGGACATAGGAGGTAGATGTACAACATCTTGTCTATTGGCAGGGCCAGCGAGTTTGTGATGCCTTGTTTTGTTTTGTTTTATTTTATTTTGTCAGTTGAGATCTCCCAAACCACCATGCTTCATGCCGTGCTCTTGGTATTTTCGGAAAGCTCTTGATGAAAAGGGGTGCTTCCAAACTGTTTGGAGCTACAGTGTGAAAGCTATTGATTATTGAACCACTTTCTCAATGAAAATTAAATAAAATCAAAACTGAAAACAGTATTGGAATTTGGGGGTGTTCTTGGAACTCCATCAGAGAGTCAGATTTAATAGAGTTTATTTCACAATTTTCAGAGCTACGGTGTTAAAGATATTGACTTTTGAGTGGATTTTGTCACTGAAAATTCAAATAAATTGCAAAAAGTGGGTTTGGACCGAAAAATCAGTTGAGCGGTTGACATTGCCAAATTTAGAAATTTTCAATTCTGAAAATTAAAGAATGTGTTTAGCACTTGGGCCAACGGCATTCTGTTTAAAATGATGTCAGTTTGAAACATATGACATCATATATTTAAGTTTGTGAGAAGTTTACAATACCCAGTAAAACATCATTAGCAAATTTTGAGACAAACAGTTGTTAGATTTGAGTGACGCAAGTAGGTTGCAGTGCTATTTAGTAGTGAGCATGTCCCTGGGCACCTTCGGTCCGCAGGACTGAGATTGTTTTCCAAACTGGACGTAGTTGTAGCCTCCTAGTAATGGTTGAGGACTTCAGTAGCTTAGAACATCATGTAGGTTCTTGTGATAAGATTTTGGCTTCAATTCAACCAATGTTTTCTGAAGGCGAGGCAGATTGCATTATAAACTTCAGGATTAATCTCATGTGATTTGTCATTTGCTTGGTCTCTTAGTTCCCTTGCTAATGCAAGTAGTCAAATACCTCCACAACAAGATGTAAAAACGTATCCCAAGGATGTCAATCATGGTTAAACTTGTCCTTTGAAGTTGCGATCGTTGTGGCAACTCCTTTAAAAATGGTACCTTTTGAGACTATCTATTTGAATGGGATTGGTAATGACAACATTAATCAAAGTGTAGACTTTCATTTATGGATAACACAATGTCAACATGTCACGAAATTTGAAGTGAAGGCAAAGGTGTCAAAAAAAAAAGAAGTGTTTATTCACAAGAAATGTAAAATTCAACATTTTAGGTGATGGAAACAAAGGTGTTTTGAACATCACGAAAAGTTATACTTTTCTTTCCATGGGAACACTATAAAAAATGTATTAGTGTTAAGGGAATAGTTACTTATGGTAATAATTAGTTAAAATGTTTTTATTTATTTAGTTACTATTTTAGGAATTACTAGCTAGATCACATAGTTTTTATCATCATTTGAATTTGAATAAAACATAAGATTGATTTCTTTTTAATATCTTTAGAAAAGAGCAAGAGAGGAAGAGAATTGTAAAACATTGAGTTTTATTGGAGTATGAGAGAGAGCATTTTGATTTCTAGGAAAAGCTTAATTCTCTTAGCCAAAATTTCTATTTTGATGTTTTGTGATCATTATTTCATTGTTGGATTTTTGTTTTGGAACTAGATTTGAGTAGATTTGAATGAGCAAATTTTGTTAGTATTAGTTTCATGACATTTCGGTATAGATTTAGATTAGAATATACGGTTATAGATTATGTACTTACCATTTGGCGACCATCCCAGGGCTTGAATTCAACATGAATTTTAGAATGTTGTTTATGTCTTGTTGTTGAAATTTTTATTTCTTTAGATAGATAGTGAACTTTAGTTTCTTTTTTTGCATTTTTTTTCAAGTCTTGATCACAAGTTTTTTTTCAGGGAGCAAATTTAAACAAAATAGCTAATTGTGAGGATTTTGTTCTAATGTAGAAGTCTGTTCAAATTTGAATTAAAATGTGGAGAGATGGAAAATAAAATTGTAATTAAAAGTCTTAGGAGACAATTAGATCAATTTATAAAAACATGAACAAAAAAAGAATGGGTGCTACCATCACCAATAATTTGAGTGTAGATTAAGAGGATCAACAATTTGTAACACTAAGAAGAGTTTCTCAATCTAAACAAAGATATTTGTGGACAAAAGAAAGACCTACATGCCACAAAATGCTTCAGATAATAGTGATTATCCCTCGTGAAATGCAAATTGGTGAAACACAGGTGCATTGGCAGTCTACAACAAAATAAGAGAGAAAAATGTTAAATTGAAAATGCAAATTCATAGGATGAATTTAGACAAAGGAATTGAATTGAACCTCAACAGAAAGTTATACTAGAATCAACAAGTCTAATGCAGCAACATGACTTTGATGTTTTGATTCATGTACAAGAACAAATATTTAACATGTCAAAAAGGGAAGAAGTGGTACCAAGGTACAGATCTATTTCACCTACTTATTATTGAAAGGATCATGAGAATGCAAAGTTTGCACAAAAAACTCAAAATTTTGAACCTCTGATTTGTTATATGGTTGAGTAAAAAGCCACAACTCAGGGCATCAGAATGTCCAAAGGAGTTGAGCCAACACTTGTAATTAAACAAGAAATTGTAATTTTACTAAAAGTAGAACCAATAATGGCATAAGGTGTACATGTGGCTATCAACCCAAAGTTAATCAGCATAGTGGAAACATTGTTAGAGGAGTCTCAAGGGACTAGAGCAAAGGATTCATAGTGCAAATAGAGTTCCAAGACCTAATCCTCAATGATGCACGTACTGTCATTAGATTGGACATCAAATCAATGAATGTCCCTTTATTGAAAATAATGTAAGGTAAGGATTTGCTGAGCATTTCAAGAATCTAAATCTAGAACCTACAAGAGTAGAAAACCATGGATATAATGAGCTAAAAGAATTATATCGTGAAAGGTTAAAATTCCAAATAAACTCAAAGAACAAATCTAGAAAGATAACATAGTGGAAGGGAAAGCTTAGACTATGGCAGATGTAGTACTTGTTTTGTAGCTCTTACAGACCATCTGTTACATCACAATGATATTGGAGTTACTTATCCAACAATTTTTAATTTAAGAATGGAACTAATAAGACCTATACTATTATATTCTATGGCAATGCCTCAATCTATCGTTATAGTTACTAAGCTCCATTTGTAACAACACCAGTTCATATTGTTATTAGTATGAAGTCCAGACCCGAGACTCCAAAGGAAACACAACTAGTTAGTGTGCATATAGAGATGCCTAAAAAGTGGACAAGATTTTTTTAAAACAACCACTAGATCTAGGAGCAGGAGGCTCAAACCCACTAGGACCATTAGGACCTCTAGAACTTTCATGATGTTTTGGATTGCCATTGATGAATCCATGTAGACCACCATTACCACCAAACAAGCCTTATTGTCAGCCATTGAACTATCTTGAATATGTGACAGATGTTGATCCAGATGCTCATGTCAAAGTTTTTAAAGTTGCCATTAAAGCAAATAGTGAAATAGATGATGCAAAGATTGTTAATTTATTTAGTTTTACCTTCAGAGATATTATGTTTGATTAGTGAAATAATTATATGGGAGATTATTTAGATTATACTTTTGCAAAATTACAATTGGCTTTTTGTAAAAGGTATAGAAAAGTTCAAAATGATGAACAAGTTTACCTATAATTAAAAAACATGAAGCAAGTAATGAAAGAGTCGAAGTCTATTATAAGAGATTATTGAAATTAGCGAATAGTCTTCAACATAGGACAACAAATAATTTCCTAACTACTGTTTTCAGAGTTAGATTACAACCATATCTATGTGTAGCAACATTAGGCATGAAAAGAGAAACCTTGCAGCAATATAAGGAAGTAGCTTTGGTTTGTGAAGAAGGAATTTCTAAAGTAGAGGCTATAAGCAATGCGTTAGAACCACATAGTAGTAAAATAATATTAGTTCAAAAACCTCAGACAGTTACAGAGAAAATAGGAATGTACTGCACAAATTGTCATAGGACAAATCATAATGTTGAAACATGTAGAGTCAAAAGAAAAGAAGAACTTGTTCCTGCAATTTTTGATATTACTACTCAACATATCAAAGTACAAAAACCTATGAGGTATTTTTGTCATATATGCGGTGACACAAGACACAAACTCATAGATTATCCTAAGTACAATGATATGCAGAATATGTTTAAAAACAAAGGAGTGAAGATTGGAGAGAAACCATTTGTGGTGGAGGCTAAGGTTGCCAATCCTTCAGTCCATATGGTGGATGTTAATATGGCCATTACCAAGAGCAAGGCTACTAAAGAATAGGTGTTCAAAGATAGAGAACCAATCAAGAAGAAGTTTACTATTGATTCGGAAAAGGAGCAGAGACTATAACAATCTTTTGTCAAGATTATATAAGAGATGCAAGTAGAAAACCCACTAGAGAATTTGACTCAAAACAAGAAAGCACAATGGAATACAAGTTAGGAAGATTACCAGAGGTTGAGGTGTCCACAAAACCAATTGTACCACAAAAATTGTTTATTATTCCTAATAACAAAGTTATGTCTATGGAACATATATTCCAAGATGTCAACAAATAGATGATGGAAACTACCTACACCTTGAAGTTAGGTCAATTACTAAAGATAAAACTAGACCATAAGAAGTATATGTGGCAAAAATTAAAGCTAGAAAAATCCAATATAGCTACTCAAGTGATATTAGAATTTAATGTGGCCATAGTGGTTGAGACACATTCTAAAGTAGACACCGTAGCTATAAAGGTAGATAACTATATGGTAGTTGTCCAAGTATAAGTTGGGAAGACCATTGTTAAGGATGTTCTAATAGATGGAAGGGCAAGTGTAAACATTATAACATAAAAATTTAAAACAAAAGTAGGTTTACCCAAACCAAGATTAGTTACCACCTTAGAATGGTAGATCAAAGTATGACTAGACCTTTAGAAATCATAAAAAAATTGAAGATTCATATACATGGTATACCACATATAACCACATTTACTGTTTTGAAAAATAGTGTGGTGGATTCTAGCTATTTTATGTTGCTAGGATGACCTTGATTTAGAAATGCAAAGGTTACACATGACTGGGGTAATAATGTCATTATTGTTCAAGGTAATGGAATAATCAAAACAATATTAGTTAATAAAAAACTGGGAGCAAAAACTAGACATCCCCAAGTATTGATTTGTTTTGACTTGTTAAAAAGGCTAATAGGTGAAGAAGAAAAATTGATTTTTAAGACAAAACCAAAGCTATTTTCAATCAGCACAATCACTACCTTAGATGAAACAATTTTGTTGATGAGTATTGGAATGTCAGAAGTCAGAGACAATGGAGAATTTGACCCAAAACAAGAAACATCACATCAAGGTGCAATAGAAATGGTGATTTTAACAACAAACACAACCAAATTTCATGTCAGACTAGAGATTTCACTTGAAGATAAGGTTTATCCAAAAACCTATTATCATCATAGCCAAGTTGATATTGAAGTGGATGAGATAGTGGCAAAAATACAAGTATAGAATCTTTAAATAGCAAGTTGGACTTTGATTGAAGAATAATAGCTTGTTAAGCTAAATCTTGGTACAAAGGGAAATCCATAATACATCAAAGTTAATGCACAATTTACAAAAGAGAAAAATAAAAAGCTTCAGATGTTGTTCAAGGAGTTCAAAAATGTGTTTGCTTGGATTTATAACAATTTGAAAGGCATACCTTTTGAGTTGGTTCAACACAAATTGAGTTAAATACTTCAATTCCACCAGCACATCAAGCAAGGTATAGATTGAAACCTAATTATGCTATAACTATTAAACGAGATATTAACAAACTATTAACAACAAGATTTATTCAACTAATAAAGGAGGCTACATGGTTATCACCTATAGTGGTAGTGCTTAAGAAGAATGAAAAATTGAGAATTTGTGTAGATTTCAAGAAGCTCAATAAAGTGACCAAAAAAGACCCTTATCCTTTGCCATTTTCTAATGAGGTATTAAACATTATAGCAAGGTATGAAGCTTATTCATTTTTAGATGGATACTCAGGATACCATCAAATTTCTATGGCCCCTGAAGATAGATACAAAACAACTTTTGTAATAGATTAGGGAACTTTTGTTTGGATGGTGATGCCATTTGGTGTCAAAAATGGGCCACCAACTTTCCAAAGAGTAGTCAGTAGAGCTTTCAGAGAGTACTCAAACCAGTTTATGAAGATATTTCTAGATGACTTTGTGGTCTATAATGACATGGAAAATCATTTGATGAAGCTTACACTTTGCATTAAAAAATGCATGGAATATAAAATTAGTCATAACCTAGAGAAATGTGCCTTCATGGTATTTTCAAGATTGATTTTAAGACTCATAGTTTCCAAGGAAGGAAAAATACCAGACCTTAAGAAGGATTAAACAATAGTGAATATGCCAATGCCTATAAACCCACAACAAATTCATGGTTTTAATGGTATGGTTCAATTTTATAAATGTTTCATCAAAAACTTTGGTTTTTATCATGGCACCACTCACAAAGTTGACGAGGAAGACAAAACCTTTTATCTAGACCACAAAGTGTCAAGAAGTTTAGGATCATATCAAGTAGAAATACATAGAAGCACTAATTTTGATACCTCCAAAGTGGCAATTGGAATTTCATGTGCACACAAATGCATCATTATTGGCAATAAGTGCAATTTTCACATATAATCCAACTAGAAAATATGACTAGCCTATAGTGTATGCCTTTAGACTATTAAATAAGGCAAAACAAAATTATACTATTACAGAAAGAAAAGCCTAAGTAATGGTTTATGCTTTACATAAGTTCAAACATTTTTTGTTAAGAAACAAATTTGTTTTTTATGTAGACCACATGGCTTTGGTATACTTGGTTAACAAATTATAAGGGTTTGGAAGGATAGCCAAATGGTTGTTATTTTTGGAGTATGAATTCATAGTAGTCTACAAGCTTGGTAGAACACATGTGGTAGTTGATGCTTTATTTAGATTACCATATAGTTTAGAACCATTGGGAGTTTCAGATCAAATTGTGGATGCATCACTATTTTATATATAACCTATATGGATATGGGAAGTGAAGAATTATTTAGCGACAAGTCATATGCCAAAAACTTTAAACCTAACTCAAAAATAAAAATTGACCAAAAAGGTAGAACCTTATCCTCTGAAAGAAGGAATAATGCATAGAGTGGGATAAGATAACATAATGCATAGATGTTTGACCACCTTAGAGGCATAGATTGTTCTAAAAGAGCTACATGAAGGAGTGAAGGAAGGCATTTTGCTACAAATATTATTGCAAAGAAAATTCTAGATGCAGGATATTGGTGGCCAATTTTATTCGAGGATATTCATGAGTTTTGTAGAAGCTATGATAGTTGCCAGAGGTAGTATGTAGTGTAAGTAACACCATGTCATTAAATTTTCACTTGTCATCATAAAAACTTGGTGCCATGTCCACATATTTTTAGGTCAACATGCATTTACTATAGCCCATGTTGTTGTCAATATGGATTTTCATAGAAGATGCCATGTGTAAAACAAAAAGGTGACAAATCATTAAAATGTTAACCTTAAAGCGAAAAGTGAAACGTCACTGTTTGAAATGAAATGAATACATGTTAGAAGGTCGTAAGGACTAGAAGACCTCTTTGTTTTTGTTTTCAACAAGCAAGTGGCTTTCAATTTTTGTTTCCAAAATGAGTGTAGAAAAAAACTTTGTGGAAAAATTGCAAATACAATCTAGAAAAAGGTTATAGAAGTTAAAAGAAGAGCAAGAGAGACACATAGAGCAGTAGAAGTTTGCAAACATTTTGCCTTGTAGTCTAGGTCATTAAAAAGGAGTCCACCATTTTTTTTTCTTGTTCATTCTTCTTCTTCTTTTTAGAGATCTTTTTCGATTTCAAAGTTTGAGAAAGCTTTTGAAGCAATTTGAAAAAATGAGATGGATTGTAAGGAAAATTTGAGGAAATATTATTTTAAGAAACCCAAAAGATAAGCAAGTCCTAATGAGCAATTTGATTCGATTTCTATTTTTGATTCTGAAGAAAAGAAACACAAGGATGATTCGCAATAGCAACAACAAGTGCCATTACATTAATATAAACTTGTCAAGGATCAGATTCTAGAGGAAATTCAAATTCCCAACAAGAAACACATGAAGAGAATCAATCAATAAGCAATGGCTAGAAATATGTGTGGGATGAAGGTGTAGACTCACTAGGATGATGAAGTCAAATATGTTATTACTCCTACATAACAAAGTTATAATAATTTTTTTAAGAATTTTTTACTTTGGACAAGCTTGGAAAGGAAAAGAGAGCTTGGGCAAATATTGCTAGATTCTTAGGTTTATTTGAGGTTGAGTGGAAGACACTTCATCACAACATTTTGGTTGAATTTCTAAACAACTGGAAATTGGATTTTGAACATAACAAAATCAAAGTTCTGTTGGGGGAAGAGCAAAAAATAATTGACAAATGTCTTTTAGCAAAGGTTTTAAAAATTTGCCATATAGGAGAGATAGAGGCACATTAAGCAGACATATTGGATGATTGAATAACATTGGCAAATATAGTTGATAGAATCCCATATATTTATAACACCAATGAAGGGTGGGTTGTAAAGAAAATGAGGTTAGAGTATACCAATAAGATAGTTACCATCTTGCCCATTATTTACCAAAAGGATAAGGTGTAGTATTTTAATAATAAGTTTGCTATGATGATTTCCAAAGTAGATCATGGAAAGTTTGTCAATTGGGTTGCCATTATGTATTCTCAATTGGTCAAGGAGTTGATCAAATGGGAAAAATGTTAAAAAAATATGATTGAGGGATAACCAAAAGAGAACAAAAAAAGGATGTGTGTCATTCTGCCATAGTGTTAGAAGTTATTCTTAGGAGGAAAAGAAGTAGGTAGAGCCAAAGGAAGACATGAAATGAAAAGAGAGTTTAAGGGAGAGGTTTATCAAGAACAAAAGACCTTTGAACCCTACACACATCTTTCCTAACAAGGAGAAACAACCAAATATTAGAACAACTAAAAGAACAATATGATATCCTAGTCTAATGATGATGAAGAGAGAGAAATTTTGCAAAAGAGGCAGAGGAGACGAGAGGATACCGCAATGAGGGGTAATATTAATCGTCAATAGGCAACATAATTGTTGAAGAAGCAACAACATCAACATCAAAGACAAAAGGAAAAATCTGTATTTCTTAAATTTGATTCAAGACAAATTTCTCTTAAGCGAGAGTAGTAATTAAATGGGCAGGGACACCAAAGAAGGCCAAGCAAGAGCCCAAAGTTCAAGCTCACAAGCCAGCAAAGGAGCAAAAATAGGATTTAGACTTGGATCCACCAAAAGTTCAACAATTTGTTCCAATACCATAGAATAATGAAGGTATGCTACCTTCAAGACTAAGTTTTCCAATAGGCACAAATGTGTTTGTCAAAACCTGGACTGCATACAAGAGACAAGGTTCTTCAGGAACAAGTTCCAGGGGTCAGATTCTTAGATTTAATACACCAAGGTTTGAACAAGGGATAGAAGTAGAATTGGATCAACGTAGAAAAGCTATTAGTATGTTTCAAAAGGTAGTAGAGTATAGTGTACAAATGACAAATATTTTGCTTAGACTTTTTAATCTAGAGATCATGAATAAACAGATCATAGAAGAGAAGGGTAGATCAATCCAAAATCTACAAGGAACTTTAGAGAAGGAGTAGAAGCTTAAAGCAAAGCTATAGGATAAAAATAGTGAGAATAATCAAGTATTGGTAGAACTCCAAGTAGCTAGGTAAAAAATTAATAACATGGAAATGCAAAGCAAGGATCTAAAGAAAGTTAAAATAGAAAGGGATTTTTTACAAGCAATTCTGAAGGAGATAGATGCCAATTACTAAAATTTGAAGGCAAAAAAGGATATTTTGAATGTGGAACACAACAAATTTTAGAAAGACTACAAGAATATGGAACAGATTCTCTTGAAGCAAAAAAAAGGAGTTGAAGGACCTTAGAATGGAATTGGAAATGTGTATAAGGCCAAGAGTGAAATATAAAGGCAAGCTAATCATAGGCATGCACAAATGTGCAAAACTTTGTAGAAACAGGTGGCTTTTAATGAAAAATTACAAAAGCTTTTAGAAGAGACCTAGAGAGTTAAAACTTTTAATTATGATGGTGTTTCATGGAGAATAATGAGTATAAGAAGTAGATTACTTTATTTCAAGTAAGATTCAAGGCATTATCAACAGAGGAAAGAGATGTAGATCTTTGTTGGGCTGTATGTTCAGAAGGATATTGGAAAGATATGTAGGAGGTATGAAAGAAGTGAAAGGCTATACAAGCACATGATATTTCAGATGGAGAAGGTCATGCCAACATTTGAGTGTGAACCTTTGATTCTTTTTCTATAACTTGAAATCTTGGATGAAGAAGAAGACAGAGGGGATATTAGTGGTGCAGGACCATCAACTATAAGAACACCAGAAGAGGAGCTAGGAGACCTCAGAAGAGGGAAGGAAAGCCCTAACAGTAAGGTTGCTGGTAAGACATATGCATCAGAACAAATTTTGGAACCAATAGAATTTGTTGTACGAGATGTCAATTCTCAAAAGTATGCATATGTAGTAACAAAAATGGGGGAGTAGACACCAATTAAGGAACAAAGGATTTACGAAATTCAGCGAGATTAGACTGAGCTAACATTAGAGTTGTAACAACAAGAATATACTCAGATTCTATCAAATTTGTAGTTACATGAGCATATTCAAATCACATCAGACTTATAGACACAACAATAGCCACAAGAGATATCAAAGTTGCAGACAAAAGAGTAAACATCAACACATCATTAGATGACTACATAGGTGTTAATAGAAGCATCACAAGAACAATAATAAACTCTGAATACAACAGAAAATTAGTTATAAATAGAACAAATTATTGTATAGATTATAGAACAGTAGGAAAAACATCAAATTTTTGAATCACAAGATTAAAAATAACATTAGATTTTTGAATCACAAGGTTAGAAATAACATTAGATTTTGAATCATAGGATAAAAAATAACATCATATTTAACTTTTTTAACATATTTTTTTGATTAAAAAATTCAAGACATAATTCAGAGTACGGGTAGGGTAATGTTAATGGAATGGTTATTTATGGTAATAGTTAATTAATATGTTTCTATTTACTCAATTATTGTTTAAAGAATTACTAGCTAGATCACATAGTTTTTGTCACCATTTGAATTTGAATAGAACATAAAACTATTTTCTTTTTAAATATCTTTGAAGAAGAGGAAGAGAGGAAAAGGATTACAGGACATTGAATTTTAATGGAATATGAGAAAAAACATTCTGATTTCTAGGAAAAACTTAACTCTCTTAGCCAAAATTTATGTTTTGATGTTTTGTGATCATGATTTCATTATTGGATTTTTATTCTAGAACTAAATTTGAGTAGATCTGAATGAGTAGATTCTGTTACTGTTAGTCTCATGACATTTCTATCTAGATTTAGATTAAAATATAAGATTAGAGATTTTGTATTTACCAATTACCATTAAATCTATGGGCTAGCCACAAATGTAATGGATTAAATTAAAAGTCATTGGGTGGGGGAGACCCAACTTTGTATGGAATGTTGTGGAAAAGATGTCAAAGGCCATACAAAGTGATGGGATGGTTGGGCATGTAGAAAGTCATGCCCTTGAACTTGAACATGCCCAAAATATTTAACGAACATGATGAACATAAAAGGTCATGTTTGGGATGATGTTGGAAAAGATATGCTTGTGTAATCTTTCTAATATGTTCTCCTAAAGGTGATCCATCCCTCTATCTAAAAATGTTCAAAACAGGGGTTGCAAGTATAAGTTATAAGGGGAAGGTCTCATGCTATCTTCAAATGAGCATGGAATAGAAGCGACCCAAAATTACACGCTCCTATAACTTCCCATAATAATGGGTGATAATCTTGTAAACATCATTACTAGAATTCCTATTTTTCAAATTAACCAAGTTGACTAGATGGGTCTTTTTGGCTAGAAGAAATGTATTTTTGACTGAAGGCTAAAGGCTTGAATGACTATGGGATATTTTGACCAATCAATTTGACTAGAGTGACCGATTTAACAATTAGTCAAATCAAACATTTTATCAAATTGGACTTCAAAGTACCACCTAGTCAAATCGGTTAGTGGTCTAGTCAATAAAACCACCCAATCTAGTCAAATTAGTAAGTGCCCTACTCAATAAAACCACTTATTATACCCAAGCAATAGGGCTAACTAAGTAGGCCTAGTTAAAAGGGCCAATTATAAATTTCAATATTAGTTGGGTATTTAACATTTTGATTATGTTTGACCAATTAAAAAAAGTTGAAAAATGTAAAAGTTAGGTAATCAGAACTAAATGAATCATGACTAAATTAATTATGGTTAAACTAATTATGTGGTTTATTTAATTATGGTTAAATTGATTATATTCAAATTAATTTTGGCTCAACTACTTATGAAAAAATAATTAAAATTAAAACTAACCATAACTTATCTAACCATGGTCAATTTAATAATGTTCAATTAAACATAGTTTGTTTAATAGTATATGTTTCAACCATGGTCAATTTAACCATATTTAATTTAACCATGATTCATTCATCCATAATTAATTATTCCATCACTTTTTGGCCATATTTAGTTCAATTATGGTTATTTTAGCCATAAGTAATTTAACAATTATAAATGGCTTAACCATGGTCAATTTAATAATAATTGGTTTAACTTTAATAAGTTTGGTCATGATAATTAATTTAACACAATTAATTTAACCATGGTTACTACAAACATAATTAAATTAACTATATTTATTTTTAACATATTATTATTTTACTCTAATAAATTTAACGATAAAAGACCCATAATTAATTAAAAATTATTGTTGATTTAGCCATGGTTAATTTTTCCATAATTATTTTAACCATTTTGATTTTAACCATAATTATTTCATTCATTTTTATTTTACTGAGAATTAACTTTAGCATAATTGGTTTTGTCATAAAATATTTATCCATTAGTTAGTTTAGCTATATTAACTTTATTAACGGTTAATTTAGCCATATTTGTTTATTCATGGTTAGTTTAACCATTTCTAATTTAATCATGTATAATTTTACCATAATTACTTCATTTATGTTAATTTTAGCCATGATTAATTTTTGCATAATTGATTTTGTCATAAAATATTCATTCATTAGATAATCTAACCATATTAACTTTATTAGTGATTAGTTTAGCCAAATTTACTTACTCATGGTTAATCTAATTATTTTTAGTTTAGCGATGGTTAATTTTGCAATAAATATTTTAACCATTTTGATCTTAGCCATAATTACTTCATTCATATTTTTTTTAGCCATAAAATATTTATTCACTGGTTAGTTTAGCCATATTAACTTTATTCATGGTTAGTTTAACCATTTGTAATTTAGCCATAGTTGGTTTAGCCATAAAATATTTATTTCTTTGTTAATTTGGCTATATTTAGCCATGGTTAGTTCAACCATTTAAAATTTAGCCATGGTTGGTTTAGTTATAAAATTTTATCCATTGGTTAGTTTGGCCATATTTACTTTACTTATGATAATTTTAGCCATATTTATTGTACTCATGGTTAATTTTAGCCATTTTTGGTTTGGCCAGGGTTGGTTTAGTCATAAAATATTTGTTAATTGGTTTGTTTGGCCTTATTTACTTTATTCATGGTTAGTTTTACCATATTTATTTTACTCATGATTAATTTTACCATTTGTAATTTAGTTATGGTTGTTTTTGCCATTATTTTTTTAACCAAAATTAATTTAATCATTATATATTTAACTATTATTTATTTAGATATGGTTAGTTAAACCATAAGTAGTTTAATCATGGGTATTTTCCCATAATTATTTTAAACTTTTGGTTGGTTTAGCCATTATTAATTTAATAATCATTTATTTTACCATAATTACTTTAGTTGTGGCTGGTTTAGACCTTATTATTTTATGAATCATTAGTTTTGCCATAATAAAATTTTCCTAGGTTAAATTAACCATTTATTTAACTTATGTAATGTAAGTATGTGGCTAAATAGCCTAAATACAATTAGCGTATGTGTAAATGTATTTATTTATACATACCCTACTTATACACCACCTATTTACCTATATTTTTACCTATATGTAACCTAGTTATATAAGCTACGATAAACCATTTATATACTTATGATAAATCACTAATTGGTTAACTAGTTATTTACTTAAAATACACTAATGAATGTGTAATGAAATAGTTAAATGTTAATTATTACAAATACATTGTTGATAATATATAATGAATTAGGTCAATTTTGTAATGATTAATTATAATTGGGTTGTAATTATTAATTATAACTAAATAACTAAACATGAACTATTACTAATTTTTAATTTAACTTAATTAACATACATATTTACCTACCTCTTTGTTTATTTATTTATTAATTTATGTATCTTACATAATTATTTAGGAATAATGTTATGTGAACTAAAAGGCTTTAGTGTTATGTGGACATGAAAATGTTTCTCCCTCCCAAAAGTTTGTCCCATATTGTTTGTCATCGTTTCCAAATGATGATATAAATAGATGCATGATAAGCATCCAAGAAATAAAGAATATTTTTAAAAGGAAGGCCACTAGGGATGAGTCAATTAAAAAGGTTTAACCTTAAAGGCCAAATTCAAAATGAAATAGAATCTTCCTACCTAGGTCATTTAGGTGTAAGCTTAATCTAGGTGGTGTACATTTAAACTTAGTAAGGTCATAGCTTAGGTTGCCTTAACCTACTTTAGGCTTTTATACCTAGTTGCTATTTATAGGCTCTTAGACCTAAGCCTAGGACTTTAGGTTGTAGGTTCCTAAACATAGGGACCTTAGGAGTAGGTATCTAATTTTAGGCTTAACCTAGGTTATTTAGGTTTTATCCACATGGCATAGCTTAATGGTCAATGTTTAAATGCCATGTGGCATAACCTAGTGGCCAATGTCTAAATGTCACATGGCATAACATAGTGGCCAATGTTTAAATGCCACATGGCATAATATAGATTGCCAAGTTTAAATGCCACATGGCATAGCCTAGATGACCAATGTTTAAATGCCACATGGCATAGCCTAGGTGGCCAATGTTGAAATGCCACATGGCATTTGCTTAGTCAAAATGGTGTTTGACCAATCAAAAGATCATTTGATTGTTATAGTGACTAGTAAAAAATACTAATCAAAATTATTAATCAAAAGTATTGGTCAAAATGATTAGTCAAAAATGCCAACTTAGGCTTGGTCAAAAGTACATGGCCTAGTCACAATGGACATGTTCAAAACGACTTGTCCAAAATGACTGAAAGGTTTTTTGACGCCTATCCAAAATAGGTCTTTTTTGACCAAAATTTCTAGTAAACAAAATTAGGAATTCTAGTAGTGAATGAAGAAACAATGATTAGGGCCACTAGAGCCCAACTCCATAAATAAATCGTTAAGGCAATGCCTATGTGGAAATGAGCTTTACACCTTTTTTAGAAATGGGGGGGTGAGGTTTTGTTGACAAACCAAGGGGCTTTAAAGCACTTTAATGAATTCGACTTAAAAGCCTCCCAAATATTTGATGATAATTGAATCAAAAGAAGAAAGTTAGTGTTAGAAGTTTGGAAAAGGGGGAGAAAGTTTGGAACAAATATGAAAACCTTTAGATAAAACATTGTGAAAGGATCCCGAAGGCCACCTAGATGTCCTTGAGAGTGTTTTTACATGTTATACATCTTCATCCAAAGCTTTTTAAAGAAAGGAAGAAGTAAAAGTAGGTGAAGCAAAAGGCACTCCTAAAACCTTAATACCATCTTTAGGTGTGTAGAATCTAATTAGAAGGGAAAAGTTGGGAGGTAGGCCACAATAAAACCAATCTATACATTTGCCGGGCTAAACAATTAGCCCCCCCAAAGCCAACTTGGATGAAAAATGCTCAAAAATACAAAAAACCATTGAGGTAGGACCAATGATGTGGGTGTTATCAAATGGGGAAGAGGAGAAGGGAGAAGGTTTGCTAAACTATTTAATGGTCAAAAGTGAATTAGGGCCAAAAACAACCTTCCCAATGGATCATCTTGTTATATATGTGCATATGGAAGAATTAATAAATATGAGGTTTCCCAAAGGAAAATGAGGATTCAAAGATAAGGGGAGTCACTTGACATAAAAAGTTTGAACAAATGGGAATAATTGGGTCAATTAGTCACTTATTGTTCAGAGCTCTTGGAAATGACCCTAGATAGGAGATTATGTTGAAGGCATTTGCAACATTTACTTATAACACCACCCATTCAAAATGTACATTTGGGACATTCAAATACCATGCACCATGATTTCACAAAACCCCAAATTGTAATGTTGAGTCGAAGAGGGGATAGATGAGTTGAAAACGTGTCACAAAATTAAAGGCACAAAGTTTTGTTCAGTGTGATGGGCTTAATGTGTCTAGAAGGATTGGCCAAGGTTAAGAGTTGAACAACTCTTAACATTCGAGTTATGCTTTTGGGGATACACCTTGTTATTACATAGGAACACACTCAAAACATCTTGGAGAGCATGATCCTAAGCTTAAATGAGTTTTAAAGGTGTTCAAATACCATGCTAGATGGTCCGCTTGTTGAAAAATGGGATATATTGATGAATGTAGACCTAAAAAAATCAAGGGAGAAGTCTAAGTCTTTGTGCAATTGAAATTCCATCATAAAATTTAAGCATGTGATGACAAATTTGATGGGTGGAAGGCTTGTAATTCACGAATAATTTCAATTGAAGTAAGGATTAAGGCCATGGGTGCAAAGGCTCTAGTAGTTTGAACACATTTTTCAACATGCCCCAATGTTAAATTTCGTCCAAGATGATGGGGTTGGGGCAAGGTGGAGCCTGAAAGGGTTGTGCCCTCCAAAGGGGGCCTATTTTGAGGTAAAAAATCAATAATAGCTCAGGTGTCGAATAAATGTTTTGCTTAAAGTTCATCCCAATTGCTTGAAAGAAAACGTTGTAAATGCTACCTAGTTTTTTTACACCTAGCCACTTCTTCTTGAAAGGAAAGGAGAAGCCGCCAAAGTGGGAAAAGAAGGAACAAGTGTCAAACACCAACATTTGAAAGGTTTGGAGTGGAACATTCTAAGTGAAAGTGCAAAAAATCTCCAATTCATGCTTTAAAACTATTAGGATACATGAATAAAAACATTGTCGTGGGAGTCCCAAATGGACAAGGGAGTTTGATTTGATACCCAAGCCCAAGTTGATAGGGGAAGCAAAGGGGCTTGAAGGGGAATTAAAGGCACCTCTTCACCACTTGAAGGTGAATGCAAGCTATGGTGATTCACTTTTGGAATCATAGTAGTAATTTCTACATGGTGCTTTGTGTTTAAATGCTTATGGTGAATAATTTAATATTAAATATTTAAAATAATGATTCATTTTAGACTAAATATTTGATTATGAAGACATTTACACAATTATTTTTCAAAAAAATGCATGCATTATCAATAATATGAACTTTTGAAGTTAAAAAAGTGAAATTTGACTAGTTAATTAGATTATTAAAGAATTAAAGAATTCATATTAAATTTCATTCTAAATTGTTTATAATGATGGAACACAGGTTGAAAAATGAAATATAAAGTTAAGTGTGAAATGTTATTTTGTGAAACCAAGTAATTAAATGGGAGTTATGAATTTTTGAAAGGTTAAAATTACACCTTGTTTCCAAAAGTCCTTTTGAAATGATTTTCTTTTGTTTATTGAAATTTTTATAGTTTTTTCATCTCTTGTTTGTTTTAAATGATCTAAAATGTTTTAACTATTTGGTTACCAGCTTCCAAGTGTTTTGAGATTTTCCTTTTTGATTATTTAACCCCCCTTCTACTTTTGGGAGACCATAATTTTCTCGTTTTTTTATCCATTTTTAATGATTTTTAATGCCTTGGACGTGCCAAGCCAAGGGGTTTAATTTCTTTTAAAACACCATAACCAAAGAATCCATCTTTGCGGAGTTGGCCTCTTTTGAGCCATTAAGCGTACATATAAATAGGAAAACAAAAGAAAAACCCATTGCCCTTCCCCCCCAAACAATTTCAAAATAAAAAAGTCATTTGACTATACTTTTTAATTTTTATTGTGCATAAGGGCTAAGAACTTGAACTAGATAAGGCTACATTGCCTTAATTAGATATCATTTCTTTAGCAAAAAAAATTACCTAGGTTTTCATGATGCCTAGTTTTTAGTTTAATGGAAATCAAAGTGCCTGATTTTCAACCCAAGTATGGGATTTAATGATAATTAGCATGATTTAATCATTTAGGGTGAAAATTGGTTTGAAATTCGAGACAAATTTCATTCAATTCTTGACAATTGCCCATACTATAAAAGACCTCCCCTATGCAAGATTTGTTTTAAAAAATACTACAAGATAATGATGTGCTTAACATTATTATAACAACATCATTGTCATTTTTTTCACTAGGTTTTAATTCAAAGTATTTCCACCTTCAAATGTCATTTCCTTCATAAGTACTTATAAAATTAAGAGAACTATTGCCATTGTGTTCTTGTGTTAAGATTATAATGTTGATGTTTGTAAAAATCATCAATCATGGAGGAAATTTCAAAATTATTTTGTTGTAGAATCTTTTTTGTATCATAAGTTTTTCAATTGTTATGGTTCAACTATTACAATGCACTAGAGCTACTTTTTAAAGTCTTCCATAAGATGGTATTACTTTTTGGAAGGAAAATCATAACCCATAACAACCCAATTTCCCCCTTCCTTTCTATGGCATGGTGTTTTTCTACCCTTTCCCTTGGAATATGCCATAGAACTTTTTGCAAGATCCTCTCTTGTGAATGCATGTTGTTTTGTTATTTGTGGAGCACAACAAGATTGATGCACCAAATCTACTTTCTTTTTTCTCTTCTTGGTATATTTTATCTTCACAACAAACTCACTTAAAAAGTTGTAAACAAATTTTTTGAGTAGTAAGCAAATGCATTTGGAGCTCTTCAATCCAATATATGCCTTTGATTGGTATGGAAAAAAGGGTGAAAACTTTTCATATTATGACCATTCTGATGTCAAAATATGGATATACCAAAATAACTAATTGATTTTAAGACCAAATTTTTTGGAGGTTGTTAAAAGGAGTCAATTAACACAATAAATGATGAGGTGTGCATCTCTTTTCTTTATTTTTCTTTGACTATTTGTTTATGACCTTTTATTAGGTTCTATGGGTACTAAAGGTCCAACTTCCCTTGGGGTATTTATTTTTATCAAACTTCCAACTACACATTATCAAACCACACTAGACCTGATGTCTATAGATTTTGTCCTTATATTTCTATTCCCCTTAGTAATGCCCTTGTTCTTGAACCTTTTATGTGCAAACAACCCATCTTGTTTCCTTTTTTATTCCTTTTTATCAACTTTCTCCCTTTGAATTATGTCATTTCAAGCACAATTGTCCCATCTCTTTCCATCACCATTGAAATGCTTAATGTTTGGGCCTTACACATGGACCCATGGTTATCATAGTGTCACAACATTTGTCATGATGTGTCACATCAATTTGGATGTTAACACTACCCAATGTCATGTTAAAATACTGCTAATTACCTAAGTCAACATACATCAACCTAGGTCAAAGCTCAAGTTGGGCTGTCCATGGGAAAGTTGAAGGCAATCAATATTCAATCACCTTAAACCTTATGGCAACTTAAACACATTTGGTTGCCATAGTCTTATGGCGACCGAATGTTTTTTGGGTTATGACAAAAACATTTGGGTAAAGATTGAAATTTTTTTGTTGCATTAATGGTGGAGATCAAACCATCATTTATTGGACAATTGAAATCTTTGGGAAATGACCAAAAAAAAATGAGGAATGATGACCAAAATTTTCAATAGCCCAATTTGGCAACTAAAACTTTTTGGTCATTTGTTTGGTGACCAAATTTTCCAAATAATGACCCAAAAGGTTTTGGGCAACGAATGAAATTTTTCAATCATTGGATCAATGTTGAAACCAAACTATTGTTGATTAAACAACTGAAAAGTTTAGAAATTTTTCAAAGAAGTGATTAAAAACAATTTTAGCTAGAGATCAAAAAACTTCATCATTTGATTTGGGTATCAAACCTTTTCAAATGACAACCAAAGATTTTTAGTCACCCAATTTGGTGACCAAATTTTTTGGGCAACCATAAAAAAATGTTGGTTGGTAATTGCAATTTTTTTGTCATTGGTTCAATGGTGGAGATCGAGCCATCGTAAGTTGGACAACAATTTTTTTTGGGAATAATCAAATTTTTTTGGGCAATGAATGAATTTTTTTGGGTGGTGACCAAAAATTTTCAATCATTTGATTTGATGATTGAAATTTTTTGCTTGCTTAGTGTGGCAGTTAAAACTTGGCAATTAATTTTTTTTAATTGTTGAAGTCGGTTTGATAAAAAAAAATTGTTGTTAAAAAAAATGGTTAATGTTTGACCTAACATAGGAAATTGGCACATCTAGACACATGCTAATGTGATGATGAATGCAAAAGGGGCGCGTCACATTAGTTTTGACAATTTTGCATGGACCCATTGTTGCATCTAATAATTAATTTACATTAGAATTCCCATCTTGCTCATGTTTCACCATCATGAGCCCAATATGTGCATGATATTTCTTGTCAGAGGCTTGGACCACAACTAGCATTCATACCCCCATCTCATTACTCTCAATCTTTATTGCCCATTCATCTAAACCATTCCAACCGCCTCCACTTCCTTTTTATTATAATTTGGGATAAGGTTTCCCATTCAAATGTGTTTAGAGCATTTGACCTAGGTCTTCTTTGACCATGGTTATATTCTCACATTCCCACATGTTATGTTAGGACATAAATAAAGCCTTGCACTTTTTATTGGATAAATTGGTGCAAAACCCCATGGATGTTGCAATGCGCCAACTATTTTTTTATTTCCTTCAATGGTGTTTTGTATTACGTCTTCAAGGGGGGCCAATAGGGCACAAGGAAACCCTAACATGTTTGCGTTGCTTCTTAACAAAAGTTTGGGGAAAACTTATAAGATGAACATTTTTTTTCATGTTCAAGGTATGGCATTAAGCTCCCCTTTTGAACAAACTTTCCACCCTGCAAATGTCTACATTGGAACCCGATTTTGGGTTATGTAGGTGAATGAATACTTATGTTCAATGTGCACCCTTACTATCTTTTTTCTAATCCCCCGTTTTCTTGAGACCACTTCAACCCTCAAAAGCCATCCACCTATAATTAGATGATGTTCTTCCTCTTTTCATGGAAAATTATGAATTGAATCAAGACCTTGAGCTTTTTAAAAAATTTGTTCAAGTTGGCATTTAGTTGTTTGTTTCATCTTTCAACCAATCATCTTTCTAGTATGGTATTTAAACATTCACATGATTGTTTTCATCTAAAAGATTCTACAAGTTGATTCCTTTAGTTATTCTAGCTTTGTTCATATATATTGCACATGGGCATATCCATTCAAGCTTATACATGCCCCTGGAGTAGCTTGTCTTTTAGCAATGGCAAAGTTTTTTTTTGGGGTTCATCCAATTATTGTTGGAACAAGTTATATATCACCTTGTTATCACACCTTATGCTTTTAATTTCATTATTCATTTTCAACACATTCCCCCCCAACCAATTTGGTGTTGTGATTGAAAGAGGATGTGAAGAAGTGGTTCATGGCATCAATGCACCTTTGATTTCCATCTTGATTGGGTGCTCCCACAAATTGATGTTGCCAATGCATTTAAATGTGTTGCATGTTGTGATGTTTTAGGAACTACAAGTTATTAGAAGTGACATTGATCAATGCCTACTTTTCCTTTATAGTTTTTATGTTTTTGAACCTCCTTTTTTCTATAACCACCATAACCCTAAGGGTAAGGGTGAGGTGATCATTATCGTCTTTTCAACCATGGGTACCCACCAAGGTGACCATTTTTGTAAACATTTGTTTGCTTTAGCCTATTTTGCGTTTTTTGTTTTGTTGCAACCCAATTCCTTTCTTGTTTATTCCCCATGGGCCATTGTTGATAACACACACATTATATGCCCTCCCTCCTTGGTATTCACAACATTTGAGTTTTTAACCAAGAAAAGTTGTTTAAGATTGGCCATTCAATCCAATTTCATAAATATTCAACTTGGTTCCCATCCAACTTATCTAATGATTTCACCCCATTAATTTTGTTGAGCACACCTTTCAAAAACTTCAAAGTTTTTTGTATTCTAATGGGATCCACTTCATTCATTGAAAATTCCTTATTGGAAGATCTCAAGCATGTAGATTTACTTCCAAAGATGGGTGAAATTCAAATAACTTTTGGGATTTTCACCCATTTGTTTTAGCAATGTCCATCATATTTTCTTTGATACATTTTTCCAACTTTAAAGTTTAAAAACCTTTTTACATCCTTTGACCTATCTCTATTTCGAATTTTTGAACATATTATAAATCCAAGTTTTTTTTTATGGTTTTGAAGGAAAATTAAATCATCACCAATCTTCTTTTCCCATCTCCTTAAGAGGCACTAGTTTCATTTCCATTAGTGTTGTCATTACTCCAGTTACATTATTAAGGAGTTGGGCATTAGTTGTTTCATCCTTGGCCTTTTGGTTTTTATTTGACCATTGATATTTTTTGTTGGAGAGTTTGGTTCACATGAATTTAAACACTTCCCTCTCCAAAAACAATTAAATGTAGCTTAAGACCTCTTGCCCTTAGTGGCATGTGGGTGTTTCCCCCTTACGAACACTTCATCAACAAACAAATCAAATGACTTCAAAACTCCATTTTAGAATGTTTGCACTAACCTTTTGACATGATGTTTAACATCCATCAAGTTCGCATCCTTTCATGTTCAAGTGCTTAGTTCACAACTCAAACAATCCAAATGACGTTTTGTTTGTCATAAACATTTT